>VFQM010000253.1_pt1 | contig 65046 bp, 57 predicted proteins | sample 3512391 | NCBI WGS metagenome assembly VFQM01 (sample SAMN10412369, study PRJNA504923) | tailings metagenome | isolation source: Replicate 1 from Balatoc abandoned mine | place: Philippines | reverse complement strand
CATGAGCGCGCCGGGCCGCCCCAAGCGCTCACACCGGAGCCCTTCAAGGGCGGAGGTTCGCCCATGAGCGCGCCGGGCCGCCCCAAGCGCTCACACCGGAGCCCTTCAAGGGCGGAGATTGACCCATGAGCATCCTGCCCGGCGGGGCGGCGGGCACGGTGGACCTGGATGCCGCAGCGGTGGCGCGTGCGGCCGACGACGAGGCCGAGGCGCTGCGGGCACGGGGCCTGGGCGAGGGTGACACGCTGGCCTGGCTGGGGCTCAACGGCCTGCGCCCGCTGGCGCTGTTGGAGGCCTGCGGCCGCCTCGGCGCCCGCTACCTGCCGCTGAACTGGCGCCTGGCGGGCATGGAGCTGGGCCTGATCGCCCAGCACGCCGACGTGCAGTGCCTGCTGCACGACGAGGCGCACGCGTCACTGGCGGCGGCGGTGACGTCGATCGCGGCCCTGCCGCGTGGGCGCGCACCGGGTCACGAGCCCGGCGACCGCCTGCTGGTCTACACCTCCGGCACCACCGGCACCCCCAAGGGCGCGGTGCACACGGCCGCGGGCATGGCGGCGAACATGGCCGCGGCCATCGACGCCCAGGGCCTGGATGCGCACACCCGAACGCTGGCCGTGCTGCCGCTGTTCCACGTGGGCGGGCTGTGCATCCAGGTGCTGCCCACGCTGGCGGCGGGCGGCACCGCGCGCCTGCACGCCCGTTTCGACCCGGGTGCCTGGCTGCACGACGTGGCCACCTGGCGGCCGACCACCAGCCTTCTGGTGCCGGCGGTGATGAAGGCCATCGTGGAGCACCCGGACTGGGCGCGCACGGACCTGTCCTCGCTGCGCTTCGTCAACAGCGGCTCGCAGGTGGTGCCGCCGCCGCTGATCGAGGCCTTCCACGCACGCGGCGTGCCGGTGGCGCAGGTCTACGGCAGCACCGAGACCGGGCCGGTGTCCATCGTGCTGCGGCCCGGCGAGGCCATGGGCGCGGTGGGGGCCTGCGGCCGGCCGGCCAAGGGCGTGCAGGTGCGGCTGGGGCCCGATGGCGAGGTGCTGCTGAAGGCGCCGAACCTGCTGCGGTGCTACCACCGCAGCGACACGCCGGCCTTCGACGCCGAGGGCTGGTTCCACACCGGGGACCTGGCCGAGCGGGACGCCGACGGGCGCTACCGCATCGTCGGCCGCAGCAAGGAGCTCATCATCTCCGGCGGCGAGAACATCCACCCGGCCGAGATCGAGAACCTGCTGGTGCAGCACCCCGACGTCGCCGAGTGCTGCGTGGTGGGCCTGCCCGACGCGCGCTGGGGCGAGGTGCCGGTGCTGGTGGTGGTGCCGCAGCCCGGCCGCACGCTGGACGAGTCGGCGCTGCGTGCGCTGTTCGAGGCGCGGCTGGCGCGCTTCAAGCACCCGCGGCGCATCGTCGTGGCCTCGGCGCTGCCGAAGACGGCGCTGGGCAAGGTGCAGCGCCCGCTGCTGGCACAGCACCTGCTGCGTCACGCCAGCGACTGACCGGCGATCCCGGCGTCGTCGGCCGGCCAGCCCAGCGCCTCGCGCAGCGGCGCCAGGTGGCGCGCGTAGTGCCGCCAGCGGCCGGAGGCATGCCGGTACAGCGGCTGCCGCACCTGCCACAGGCTGGCCGTCTGCACCGCGCCGCCGGCGCGGTGGAAATCCAGGCAGCCGGCGTGCCAGTCCAGCCCGCAGAAGGCCAGCAGGCGCCGGGTCTCCGCCTCCGGTTCCACGACGAAGCGGTCGTAGTCCAGCACGTGCACGTCGTTGCCATAGACCTGCTGCCAGTGCGCCGCCAGCCGCTCGTGCTGGCGCATCCAGTGGCCCAGGTCGCGCAGGTCCAGCGCGTAGGGCATGCCGTGGCCCAGGTGCAGGAAGTACATCGACAGGCCGGTGTCCAGCAGGTGCCGCCGGGTGAGTACGATGCGCGCGCGCGGGAACAGCGTCTTGATCAGCCCCACGTGCAGCACGTTGTCGGGCCGCTTGTCGGTGATGCGGCCGCGCTGCAGGTCGGCCTGCGGGAAGCGGGCCGCCAGCGCCTGGCGGTAGCCCCGCGCCGCGGCCTGCAGTGCGGCAGCGTCGTCCAGCAGCGGCCAGGGGGCCCCGGGAGGCGTGAGGCGGCGGGCCAGGGCGGGCAGCAGGTCCTGCTCGCCGCCAGGCGTCACGCGCGGGTGGGCCGCCAGCACGCGCTCCACCAGCGTGGAGCCGGAGCGGAACAGGCCGCAGACGAAGACCAGCGGTTCCTCGTCGGCAGCGGCGGGCGTGGCGGCCGCCGTGGCCGGCGCGGCAAAGCGTGCCATCAGGCGGGACACCTGTGCCTCGTGTGCCGCGGCGTCGTACGTCAGGGCCGGCCCGCCGGCCTCGCGGCTGGCGGCGTTGGCAGCGGCGCAGGCGGTAAAGGCCTCGTCGTGGCGCCCCACGTCGTCCAGCGCCTTGGCCAGTCCGAAGCCGAGGTCGGCCCGGTCGGCCGGGTGCAGGCCCGGCCGCGCCAGGGCCTGCCGCAGGCGGCCGATCAGCGGGTCCTGCGGGTCGGCCAGCCGCCGCAGGTTGGGCAGGCGGGACAGCGCCAGCGCGTGCTGCGGCGCCAGTGCCAGCACCTGCTCGTAGGCGCGGTCCGCGCCGTCGCGGTCGCCGGCCTGCTCGCAGAGGTTGCCCAGGTTCAGCCAGGCCGGGGCGTAGCGCGGGTTCAGCGCCAGCGCACGCTCCAGCTCGCGGCGCGCCGCGTCGGGCCGGGCCAGGTGCTGCGCCAGCAGCACGGAGCGGTTGAGGTGCACCTCCTCCGGCTGCGCGATGCCGCCGTCCAGCGCGCGCTGGTAGGCGGCCAGCGCATCGTCGAAGCGCCGTGCCCGCCACAGGGCCTGGCCCAGGTTGTACCAGCCGTCCAGCCAGCCCGGCCGCAGGGCCAGCAGGCGCTGGTAGACGGCCACCGCCTCGTCGTGGCGGTCGCTGCGATCGAGCTGGCGCGCCTGCGCCTGCAAGGCCTGCAGGGCCTCGGGGCTGTCGGGACGTGTGGGCGATGTCATGGAAGCGGCGCACACTGTAGCGGCTGGCTGCACCCGCCTTGCTCCAACGCAAGCCGGCGCCGCTTGAAAGGCCCGCCGGCGGCCCCATGTCTGATCGCAATCGGAGGACCCATTCCATGCGTTTCGACAAGCTGACCACCGCGTTCCAGCAGGCCCTGGGCGACGCCCAGAGCCTGGCCGTGGCGCGCGACAACCCCTACATCGAGCCGGCCCACCTGCTGGCGGCCATGCTGCAGCAGCCCGACGGCCCGAAGGCGCTGCTCGACCGCGCCGGCGCCAACACCGCGGCGCTGAAGACGGCCATGGACACGGCCATCGGCGGCTTCCCGAGCGTGCAGGTCAGCGGCGGCCAGCCGGTGCAGCCGTCGCGCGACCTGGTGGCACTGCTGCAGGCGGCCGACAAGGAGGCCGGCAAGCGCGGCGACCAGTTCATCGCCAGCGAGATGTTCCTGCTCGCCGCGGCCGACGCCCGCAGCGACTTCGGCGGCATCGTGCGCGGCCACGGCCTCACGCGCAAGGCGCTGGAGGCCGCGATCGAGGCGGTGCGCGGCGGCCAGACGGTGGACTCGGCCGAGGCCGAGGGCCAGCGCGAGGCGCTGAAGAAGTACACGCTGGACCTCACCGAACGGGCCCGCCAGGGCAAGCTCGACCCGGTGATCGGCCGCGACGACGAGATCCGCCGCGCCATCCAGGTGCTGCAGCGGCGCAGCAAGAACAACCCGGTGCTGATCGGCGAGCCGGGCGTGGGCAAGACCGCCATCGTCGAAGGCCTGGCGCAGCGCATCGTCGCCGGCGAGGTGCCCGACACCCTGCGCGACAAGCGCGTGCTGGTGCTGGACATGGCCGGCCTGCTGGCCGGCGCCAAGTACCGCGGGGAGTTCGAGGAGCGCCTGAAGGCGGTGCTCAAGGAGGTGGCCGCCGACGAGGGCCGCATCATCCTGTTCATCGACGAGATCCACACCATGGTGGGCGCCGGCAAGGCCGAGGGCGCCATCGACGCGGGCAACATGCTCAAGCCGGCGCTGGCGCGCGGCGAACTGCACTGCATCGGCGCCACCACGCTGGACGAGTACCGCAAGTACGTGGAGAAGGACGCGGCGCTGGAGCGCCGCTTCCAGAAGGTCCTGGTGGGCGAGCCCAGCGTGGAGCAGACCATCGCCATCCTGCGCGGGCTGCAGGACAAGTACGAGGTGCACCACGGCGTGGAGATCACCGACCCGGCCATCGTGGCCGCGGCGGAGCTGTCGCACCGCTACATCACCGACCGCTTCCTGCCCGACAAGGCGATCGACCTCATCGACGAGGCGGCGGCCAAGATCAAGATCGAGATCGACTCCAAGCCCGAGGCGATGGACCGCCTGGACCGCCGGCTGATCCAGCTGAAGATCGAGCGCGAGGCGGTGAAGAAGGAGAAGGATGAGGCCTCCCAGCGCCGCCTGGGGCTGATTGAGGAGGAGATCGGCAAGCTCGAGCGCGAGTACGCCGACCTGGAGGAGATCTGGAAGGCGGAGAAGGCCACCGCCCAGGGCTCGGCCCAGGTCAAGGAGGAGATCGACCGCATCCGATTCCAGATCGAGGAGCTCAAGCGCAAGGGCGACTTCAACAAGGTTGCTGAGCTGCAGTACGGCCAGCTGCCGGCGCTGGAGAAGCGCCTGCAGGAAGCCCAGGCCAAGGAAACCGGCAAGAAGGAAGCGGGCGGAGCGCCCCAGCTGCTGCGCACCATGGTGGGTGCCGAGGAGATCGCCGAGGTGGTGAGCCGCGCCACCGGCATCCCGGTGAGCAAGCTGATGCAGGGCGAGCGCGACAAGCTGCTGCAGATGGAGGGCAAGCTCCACGAGCGCGTGGTGGGCCAGGACGAGGCCATCGTGGCGGTGGCCGACGCCATCCGCCGCAGCCGCGCGGGCCTGTCCGACCCCAACCGCCCGCTGGGCAGCTTCCTGTTCCTGGGCCCCACCGGCGTGGGCAAGACCGAGCTGTGCAAGGCGCTGGCGGGCTTCCTGTTCGACAGCGAGGACCACATGGTGCGCATCGACATGAGCGAGTTCATGGAGAAGCATTCCGTGAGCCGGCTGATCGGCGCGCCGCCGGGCTACGTGGGCTACGACGAAGGCGGCTACCTCACCGAGGCGGTGCGCCGCAAGCCCTACAGCGTGCTGCTGCTCGACGAGGTGGAGAAGGCCCACCCGGACGTCTTCAACGTCCTGCTGCAGGTGCTGGACGATGGCCGCCTCACCGACGGCCAGGGGCGCACGGTGGACTTCAAGAACACGGTGATCGTGATGACCAGCAACCTCGGGTCGCACCTGATCATGCAGATGGCGGGCCAGCCGTCGGAGGACATCCGCGACGCGGTCTGGGCCGAGGTGAAGCAGCACTTCCGGCCGGAGTTCCTGAACCGCATCGACGAGACGGTGGTCTTCCATGCGCTGGACCGTGCGCACATCGAGAACATCGCCAGGATCCAGCTGCGGCTGCTGGAGCAGCGCCTGGCCAAGCTGGAGATGAAGCTGGAGGTGACGCCGGCGGCACTGGCGGAGCTGGCCAAGGCGGGCTTCGACCCGGTGTTCGGCGCCCGGCCGCTCAAGCGTGCCATCCAGCACCGCATCGAGAACCCGGTCAGCAAGCTCATCCTGCAGGGCCGCTACGGGCCCAAGGACGTGATCCCGGTGGACGTGGAAGGCGGTCAGTTCGTGTTCGAGCGCACCGTGCACTGACCGGACGCAAGCAGGGGGGCCTCGGCCCCCCTTTCTGCCGCGCGGTGCCGCGTGGTGCGTGGCCGGTCAGAAACTCGGGTCGTTCCAGATGCGGACGTAGTCCACCGCCGGCGTCAGCAGGTGCGCGCCGTTGCGGCCGGGCTCGCTGGTGACTTCGATGCGCCCCACCGGCGCGCTGGTCTTGCCCAGGATCGCGCCATAGAAGGTGCCGCCGGGAACGCTCGTGAGCGTGTCGGTGTCCATCAGGGCGCCCGCGGCGTTGTAGAGCCTGACGGTGAGCTTGCCGCGGACGGACTGGCCGCGCGGGCTCAGCGCATGGATCAGGAGCGACATGCCGTTGGCCGGCAGGGTGATGTCGCCAACGACCACGGTCCCGGTGGGCTTGCTGGGCGCCAGCGACACGAAACCGGGAGCCTGGCTCACGGTCTTGAGGGTGCCGGTGCTGCTGCTGATCGCGTAGCGCAGGTCCGGGGTGGGCGAGTCGGGGGCACAGCCGCGCACCAGGGGCTCGGTCAGCGGGGTCCCGACCGGCACGTCGTCCAGGTAGTCCTCCAGGCGCAGGTCGAAGGGGAAGTTCGGGTCGGTGGGCAGCGTGCAGTCCACGTTCTGGGCCGAGGCCAGGCTGGCCAGGGTGCAGAGTACGGCGCCAGCGATCCAGCGGCGATGGGTCATGGTGGAGGTCATGCGGAGGGTTGAGGGACCTCCATCGTTCACGCGGGGAGACGCAGGCCTAAGCCCCTGGTTCAGGGGTTCTGTTGACATGCCGCGCAGCGACCTCGCAGGTTTGCGAAAGGGCCGCGCCAGCCGCGGCGGCGGACCTGCCGGACGGACCGTCCGGCCGGGTTCAGGAGCGTTCAGGCCTGTGTCCGGGCCGGGGCCGGGTGCCCGGCAAAGAACTCCATCGCCGCCGCCACGCCGCTGCCCGCCAGCGCCACGCCGGCCAGCCTGAGGCCCATCTCCACCCCGGACAGCGCGGCCATCAGGGTGAGGTCGTTGCAGTCGCCCAGGTGGCCGATGCGGAACATGCGCCCCTTGACCTTGCCCAGGCCGGTGCCCAGCGAGAGGTCGAAGCGCTGGTGGATCAGCTGGCGAAGGCCGTCGGCGTCCACGCCCGCCGGCGTCACCACCCCGGTGAGCACCGGGGAGTACACCGCCGGGTCGGCGCACTGGATCGGCAGGCCCCAGGCGCGCACGGCGGTGCGCACGCCCTCGGCCCAGCGCCGGTGGCGCGCGAAGACGGCATCCAGCCCCTGGCCGAGGATCATGTCCAGCGCCTCGTGCAGGCCGTAGAGCAGGTTGGTGCTGGGCGTATAGGGCCAGTAGCCGCCCTGGTTCATGGCGACGATCTCGTCCCAGGCCCAGAAGGCCTTGGGCAGGGTGGCCGCCTTGGACGCCGCCAGCGCCTTGGGCGACAGGGCGTTGAAGCTGATGCCCGGCGGCAGCATCAGCCCCTTCTGCGAGCCGCTGACGGTGACGTCCACGCCCCAGGCGTCGTGGCGGTACTCGGCGCTGGCCAGGCCGGAGATGCTGTCCACCATCAGCAGCGCCGGGTGGCCGGCGTCGTCGATGGCGCGGCGCACGGCGGCGATGTCGCTGGTGACGCCGGTGGAGGTTTCGTTGTGCACCACGCACACGGCCCGGATGGCGTGGCCGGTGTCGGCGCGCAGCCGCTCGGCGATGCGGTCGGCCGGCACGCCGTGACGCCAGGCGTTGGGCAGCCCGGTCTCGGCGCAGGTGCCGGGCAGGGCGATGAACTCCGGCTGCAGGCCCAGGCGTTCGGCCATCTTCTTCCACAACGTGGCGAAGTGGCCGGTCTCCACCATCAGCAGCCGGTCGCCGGGCGAGCACACGTTGGCCAGCGCTGCCTCCCAGGCGCCGGTGCCGGACGCCGGGTACACGACCACCGGATGCACGGTCTGGAACACCTGCTGCAGCCCGGCCAGGAGCTTCAGGCCCAGCGCGCCGAATTCCGGGCCGCGATGGTCGATGGTGGGCAGGCTCATCGCCCGCAGGATGCGGTCGGGCACCGGGCTGGGACCCGGGATCTGCAGGAAGTGACGGCCGCTCGGGTGTTGGTCCAGGGTGAGCATGGGGATCTCCGTGATCGCTCAGTTTTGCATACAAAATGCGTTTGTCAACCAAACCTTCCGCTAGACTGTCGGGATCACCGGCCAGTAACTGCATGCAAACCAATCCGCTCGCGGCGAACACAGCGATCGCCATTCCCCGGCTGGGCCTGCACCAGGCGGCCGCGGAGCGGCTGCGCCAGCTCATCGTCGAGGGCGTGATCGCGCCCGGCGCCAAGCTCAACGAGCGCGAGCTGTCCGAACGGCTGCAGGTGTCGCGCACGCCCCTGCGCGAGGCCATCCGCACGCTGGCCGCCGAGGGCCTGGTGGACCTGCTGCCCAACCGCGGCGCGGTGGCGGCACAGCTCACGCCCCAGGACGTGGCGCACACCTTCGAGGTCATCGCCGGCCTGGAGGCCCAGTCGGGCGAACTCGCCGCGCAGCGCATCAGCGACGCCGAGCTCGCCGAGGTCCGCGCGCTGCACTACGAGATGCTGGCCGCCTTCACGCGGCGGGACCTGTCGGCCTACTACCGGCTGAACGCGCAGATCCACGACGCCATCAACGCCGCGGCGCGCAACCCGGTGCTGCAGCAGACCTATCGCACCGTGAATGCGCGGCTGCAGGCGCTGCGCTTCCGGTCCAACTTCGACGAGCGCAAGTGGCAGCGCGCGGTGAAGGAGCACGAGACCATGCTCGAGTGCCTGACCCGGCGCGATGCCGACGGCATGCGCGCGCTGATGGTGCAGCATCTGCAGCACAAGCGCGACGCGGTGCTGGAACTGCTGCAGCAGGGGGTGGTGTGAGCGGTGTGAACCCTGAACTCGCCGCACGGCTGAAGCGCGAGACCGCCGGCGAGGTGTGGTTCGACGCCGCCTCGCGCGGCCGCTACGCCACCGACGCGTCCGTCTACCAGATCATGCCGCGCGGCGTGTTCGTGCCGCGCACCGAGGACGACGTGGCCACGGCGCTGTCCATCGCGCGCGAGACCGGCACGCCGGTGCTGCCCCGTGGCGCCGGCACCTCGCAGTGCGGCCAGACCACGGGCGACGCGCTGGTGATCGACTTCACCAAGCACCTGCGTCGGGTGCATGCGGTGGACGTGGACGCGCTGACGGCCGAGGTGGACGGCGGCCTGGTGCTGGACCACCTGAACGCGCAGCTCAAGGCCCACGGACTGTGGTTCCCGGTGGACGTGTCCACCGGGGCGCAGGCCACGCTGGGCGGGATGGCGGGCAACAACTCCTGCGGTTCGCGCAGCATCGCCTACGGCAACATGGTGCACAACGTGCGCGGCATCGATGCCTGGCTGGCCGATGGCCGCAGGCTGCACTTCGGGCCGGTGCACGGGCTCGACCGCGACGCGGCCGCCATCGCCGGCTTCGTGCGCGGCCTGGCCGAACAGCACCGCGCCGAGATCGAGGACCACTGGCCGCAGGTGCTGCGCCGCGTGGGTGGCTACAACCTGGACATCTTCCACCCGCGCAGCGAGCGCCCCTACACCGACGACGGGCACGTCAACCTCGCCCACCTGCTGGTGGGCAGCGAAGGCACGCTGGCGGTCACGCGGCGGCTGCACCTGCAGCTCTCCCGCCTGCCGCGGCACAAGGTGCTGGGGGTGGTGAACCACGCCAGCTTCCATGCCGCCATGGATTCGGCGCAGCACATCGTGAAGCTCGGCCCCAGCGCGGTGGAGCTGGTGGACCGCACGATGGTCGAGCTCTCGCGCGCCAACCCGGCCTTCCGCCCCGTCATCGAGACCGCGCTGATCGACGGCGGCGGCCGCGCGCCCGAGGCCATCCTGCTGGTGGAGTTCAGCGGCGACGACCGCGGCGCGCTGCTCCGGCAGCTGGCCGAGCTGGTGGCGCTGATGGCCGACCTGGGCCTGCCCGGCAGCGTCGTGCAGATGCCCGACGAGGCGGCGCAGAAGGCGCTGTGGGAGGTGCGCAAGGCCGGCCTGAACATCATGATGAGCCTCAAGGGCGACGGCAAGCCGGTGAGCTTCATCGAGGACTGCGCGGTGCCGCTGCCGCACCTGGCCGCGTACACCGACGCACTGACCGAGGTCTTCGCGCGCCATGGCACGCGCGGCACCTGGTACGCCCACGCCTCGGTGGGCACGCTGCACGTGCGGCCCATCCTCGACATGCGGCGCGACGGTGCGCGGAAGATGCGTGCCATCGCCGAGGAGGCCGCCGCGCTGGTGCGGAAGTTCAAGGGCGCCTACAGCGGCGAGCACGGCGACGGCCTGTGCCGCGGCGAGTGGATCCGCTGGCAGTTCGGACCGAAGCTCGACGACGCCTTCCGTGCCATCAAGCAGCACCTGGACCCGGCCGGGCTGCTGAACCCGGGCAAGATCGTCGATCCGCCGAGGATGGACGATGCGCGGCTGTTCCGCTTTCCGCCCGGCTACCGCACCATCCCGCTGCAGCCGGTGTTCGACTGGTCGGCCTGGAACGTGCAGAACGATCCCGTCACCGAGCAGACCACCGCGCCCGGCACCGGCGGCGACCCCACCGGCGGCCTGGCCAAGGCGGTGGAGATGTGCAACAACAACGGCCACTGCCGCAAGTTCGACGCCGGCACCATGTGCCCGAGCTATCGGGTCACGCGCGACGAGCAGCACCTCACGCGCGGCCGGGCCAACACGCTGCGGCTGGCGCTGTCGGGGCAGATCGAGGGCGGCATCGCGTCCGACGCGGTGGCCCAGGCGCTGGACCTCTGCGTGGGCTGCAAGGGCTGCAAGCGCGATTGCCCCACCGGCGTGGACATGGCGAAGATGAAGCTGGAGGTGGCGGCGCAGCGCGCGCGCGCCCGCGGCCTGCCGCTGAGGGACAGGCTGGTGGCCCGCCTGCCCGAGCTGGCGCGCTGGGGCCGGCGCCTGCCCTGGCTGTTCAACCTGCGCGACACGCTGCCCGGCGCCGCGGCGCTGTCGGAACGCTGGCTGGGCCTGTCGGCCCGTCGCACGCTGCCGCGCTTCCGGTCCGACGACTTCGAGGCCAGGGCACCCCGCCTGAGGCTGGCCTCGCGCGACGAGGTGCTGGCGGCTGCGCCGGCCGGCAGGGGGGTCGTGCTGTTCGTGGACACCTTCAACGGCGCCTTCGAGCCCGAGAACGCGGTGGATGCGGTGCGCGTGCTGCAGGCCGCCGGCTACGCGGTGCACGTGGCGCGGCAGGCCGACGGCCGCGCGCCCTGCTGCGGCCGCACGCTGCTGGCGGCCGGCCTGGCCGACGAGGCGAGGGCGCGCGCGCAGGCGCTGCTGGACACCTTCCGGCCCTTCGTCGACGCGGGCATCGCGGTGGTCGGGCTGGAGCCGTCGTGCCTGCTGAGCCTGCGCGACGAGTTCCTCGTGATGGGCCTGGGCCCGGCGGCGCAGCGGCTGGCCGACCGCGCCCTGCTGCTGGAGGAGTTCCTGGCGCGCGAGCACCGCGCCGGCCGCTTCGCCCCGATGTTGAAGGCCGCCGAACAGCCGATCCGCGTGCACGGCCACTGCCACCAGAAGGCCTTCGGCGCCATGCCGCCGGTGATGGAGGTGCTGAAGCTGATCCCCGGCGCCGACGTGCAGGCCATCGAGAGCTCCTGCTGCGGCATGGCCGGCGCCTTCGGGTACGAGGCTCGGCACCATGCGGTGTCGATGCAGATGGCCGAGGCGGCGCTGCTGCCGGCGGTGCGGGCAGCGCCTCAGGCGCTGATCGTCGCCGATGGCACCAGCTGCCGCCACCAGATCGCCGACGGCGCGCAGCGCGAGGCGCTGCACGTGGCGCGGGTGCTGGCGCGCCACCTCGCCTGACCGGCGGCGGCCGCCGCGGCGCTCAGCTGCCGGCGAACTCCAGTGACGAGTGGTGCACCACGATGCGCAGCCTGCCGGCGTCGTCCTTGACGAACTTCCAGGTCTTGTCGACGGTGGTCGGCTGGCCGCCGCGCTGGGTGAGGTGCACCTTGCCCATGGTGGTGGCGCTGTCGCCGGTGATGAAGACCGCTTCGTTGGCCACCCGGCACTGCGCCCAGCCCTTGAGCGCGAAGCCGCTGTCCTTCGGGAAGGCCGGGTCCCCGCCGACGAAGTAGGCCAGCGCGCCAGCCCGGGTGGTGCGGAAGGTCTGCGGGTTCACGGTCAGCGTCGGCTTGAAGAGCACGGCGCCGAGGCCGTAGCCGTAGGCGCCGTCGATCACCTGCTCGGCCAGCGCCCTGGCGGCCGGCTGGCCACCGCTGGCGTAGGCGGTGCTGATGCCCACCAGGGCATCACACCAGGCCCGCTGGGCGGCCTCGACCTCGGCCTCGGCGATGGCCTGGTTGACGACGAGCGGCTGCGCCTGGGTGGCGCCGGCGGCGCAGAGCAGCAGGACGAGGGGCAGGGTGCGGGCGATCATGGCAAGGCTCCAGGGTTGAAGGTCGAACACAGGGGCCGACACCTCGCAGTGCCGGATGCCTGCATTGCAACGCCCGGCGCTGAACGCCACGTGAGGTGGCCATGAACCGGGCCTGACGCGCAGATGAACAGCACATGAACGCCCCGTGGGCCCCACCGGCACGCCCGACAATCGCGCGATGTTCCAGCGGCGTCTCGGTGTGGTGCTCGGCCTGATGGCCCTGGTCGTCGTCGTGGCAGCGTGGCTGTCCACCGTGGCGCTGGCCGAGATCAAGGCCCAGGTCGTGCGCGGCCGTGTGGCCAGCGACATCGCGTCGGCCTTTGTCCAGCTGTCGGTGCACAAGCAGAGGCTGCGCACCTGGGTGGCGCAGATGCAGCAGGGCGCGCTGGCCGATCCCGCCGAGCGGCAGGCCCACGAGTCGGCCATGGCGGCCACGCTGCAGCAGCTGCGGCGGCTGAGCCTGCAGGCGGTGGCACTCGATGGCCGCGCCGAGGCGCGGGAGGAGCATCTGCGCCGTTCCGAGACGCTGACGGTGCTGGAGCAGAGCATGGTGGCACTGTCCGCGGCCGTCTCGCGGGCCGCCCCCCTGGCCCCGGGCGCCGACGCGCGACAGGCCTGGGAGGCGCAGTCACGGGTGTTCGACATGGCCCAGGGCTACGACCTGCGGCGCCTGATTGCCGAGAACATCGGCCGCGAGGCGGCCGCGGTCGAGCGCGAGCGCGCGGCGGCCGACCGCGTGCTGCAGCGGGTGCGCAGCGCGTGGCTCGTGGCGGCCGGCCTGCTGGCCACGGCTGCCCTGGCCGCGCTGGCCTACTTCGGACGCACGCTGCGGCAGCGACTGCAGCGCCTCGGCGAGGGCGCGCTCGCGCTGCAGGCCGGGCGCCTGGGCCACCGCATCGCGCTGCGTGGTGACGACGAGTTCGCCGCGCTCGGGCGCAGCGTCGACGCCATGGCGGAGGAGCTGGAGCGTCATCGCGCCCGCGAGTCCGCCAACCGCCAGCGCCTGGAAGAGGAGGTGGCCGCGCGCACGCGCGAGCTGGCCGCGGCGCTGGAGTCGCTGCGGCAGGAGGATGGCCGACGCCGCCGCCTGTTCGCTGACGTCAGCCACGAACTGCGCACCCCGACCACCGTGATCCGTGGCGAGGCCGAGGTCACGCTGCGCGGCGCGGACAAGTCCGTGGCCGAGTATCGGCAGTCGCTGTCCCGCATCGCCGACACCGCGCGGCAACTCGGTGCGGTGATCGACGACCTGCTGGCGATGGCGCGCAGCGATGCCCAGGCGCTGGCGATGACGCATCAACCGGTGGATCTCGAGGATGTGCTGGCCGAGGCGCTGCTGCAGGCCGCCCCGCTGGCCGAGGAGCATGGCATCCGGCTGCGTGCGCCGACGCGCACCGACGGCGTCTGCGTGGTCCGGGGCGATGCGCTGCGGCTGCGCCAGCTGCTGGGCGTGCTGCTGGACAACGCGATCCGCTACTCTCCGGCCGGCGGCGAGGTGAGCGCGCAGCTGCGCGTGTCGGCGTCGGGCGATGCGCCGGCCACGGTGGAACTCAGCCTGCAGGACCAGGGCATCGGCATTCCGGCCGACGAGCTGCCGCGGGTGTTCGACCGCCACTTCAGGGGCGCCCAGGCGCGGCAGCGGCGTCCGGATGGCAGCGGCCTCGGGCTGGGCATTGCGCGTGCGCTGGCGCAGGCGCACGGCGGCACGCTGTCGCTGGCCAGCCGCGGCACCGGCGTGTGCGCCACGCTGGTGCTGCCACGGGCCGACGGCCTGCGTGCGGAGGGCGTGCCGTGAACGTCCTGATCGTCGAGGACGACGCCAGGATCGCCGACTTCCTGGGGCGCGGGCTGCGGGCCGAGGGCCATCGCGTGCTGCAGGCGGCCGACGGGCCGCAGGGCCTGGCGGCGGCACGCCAGGCCGCGCGCGACGCGGCAGCCGACCCGGTGCCGACCGTCGTGGTGCTGGACCTCAACCTGCCGGGCCTCGGGGGCCTGGAGATCTGCCAGACCCTGCGGGCAGAAGGGGTGGGGCTGCCCATCCTGATGCTGTCGGCCATGGGATCGGTGACCGACCGCGTCGCGGGTCTCCGCCTGGGTGCGGACGACTATCTGCCCAAACCCTTCGACTTCGAGGAGCTGCTGGCGCGGCTGGAGTCGCTGGCACGTCGGCCGAGCAGCACCTGGAAGGCCTCTTCGGCCCGGCTGGTCGTGGCCGACCTGGTGTTCGACCGCGAGCGCATGGGCGTCACGCGCGGCGGGGTGCCGCTGACGCTCACGGCCAAGGAGCTGGCGCTGCTGGAACTGATGATGAGTGCGCCGGGCCGGCTGTTCAGCCGCGAGCGCATCCTGGCCAACGTGTGGGGTGCACAGGAAGACCCGCTGACCAACATCGTGGACGTGTACATCCGGCGCCTGCGCGCCAAGGTGGACGAGGACCGCGCCCGGCCGCTGATCCAGACCGTCCGCGGCCTGGGCTACCGGCTGGAGGCGCCGCCAGGCTGAACCTCAGCCGCCCAGCAGCGTGGTGTCCACGCGCTGCAGTTGCATGCGCGCCAGCGTCAGGTTGGCCACGCTGGCGTCCAGCACGGCATGCAGCACCAGGCCGGGGTGTCCGGGCAGCGGGTGCAGCAGCAGGTGGTGGCCGGTCAGGGTGATGGCGGCATCGGGCTGCGACGGCCCGAGCCCCAGCCCGCGGCCGGCCGTGGCCGCCGCGGTGAACAGCTTCAGCCCTTCCGTGACCAGGGCCTGCGCATCCGGCCGGCTGCCGTGGAAGGCCAGCGCCTGGCCGCTGCGCAGCTCGAACACGCAGGCGCTGACCAGGCCCTTGATGACCCGGCAGGCCTGCAGGTACTCGGCCCAGCGCCCGCTGTCCGCGGCGGGCCCCGGCGCGTCGCTGCCGGGCAGGGGCATGGCCTCGGTGGGCAGGTCGGCGTTGCCCGCCGCGGGCGGCGCTGTCGGCGCTGCAGCGCTGTCGCGCAGCCGGTTCCAGGCGCCGGTGACGTAGGTCCAGGCATCGTTGGGGCTGGGCGCCTGCGGCGTCACCCGCACCTGCATGCCCGGCGGGCCCGCCAGGCCGGCGGCCTGCGCCGCCAGCGCGCCGGGCGAGCCCAGCGGCACCACGAGAAGCTCGCGGTTGGGCCAGGGACCCTTCTGCATGGCCTCGCGCACCGGCTGCAGGGCCGACGCCAGCAGGTGCGGCGGCATCTCCCCCACCATGATCACGCCCAGGCGCGCATGGCCGAGCAGCACGCCGGCCAGCTGGCGGCGCGACTGCGAGTCGGTGTCGATGTCGGTGCTGTAGACGCGCAGCCGCTGGCTGCCGCGCCCGGGCAGCTCCACGAAGGGCAGCACCGCCAGCGCCACCCCGTGCCCCTGGCGGCGGATGGCCAGGGTGTGCACGCGGGTGTTCAGCGCCGCGGCGATGGCGCCCAGCAGGCGCAGCGACTGGCTGGCGCCGACGTCATGCAGCGCGATGAACTCCGGCTGCAGCGCCGCGAACTGCTGCAGCATGGCCTGCGCCGGGTCGACGGCCACGAACAGCTCGAGCTTGTCGTCGGCGATGCGCTGGCCGACGTCGTCCTGGCCTTCCCCGAGGTAGTCGGCGCGGTTGCGCACGATCTGCGTGGCCGGTGACAGCAACTCGTCCCGCGGCAGCGCGCGGCGGGCACTCGAAAGGTCGGTCATGCGTGCTCCGGGCTGTACGGGGGAGGGTTCAGGCGATCATAGGCGTCCGCCGCCGTCCGACCATCCCCCCGTGGGTGGTCCGACGCACTCCTAGAATGAAGCGGCATCATGCTGCTCCACACAGGCCCCACCGACCATGACCACTGACAAATCGCGCGCTCCGGCACCTGTGGTGGTGGTGGGCGCGGGCCTGGCCGGCCTGACGGTGGCGCTGGAGCTGGCCGCCCATCGGCGCGTCATCGTGCTGGCCAAGCGGCGGCTGGAGGAAGGCGCCACGGCCTGGGCGCAGGGTGGCATCGTCGGCGTGCTGGGGGAGGACGACAGCGTCGAGTCGCATGTCCGGGATACGCAGGATGCCGGCGCCGGACTGGTCGACGAGGACACCGCACGCCACGTGGCCCGCCACAGCGCCGAGGCCGTGGCCTGGCTGGTGGAGGCCGGCGTGCCCTTCACGCACGACCCCGCCGGCCCGCTGGGGCTGCACCTCACCCGCGAGGGCGGGCACGCGGTGCGCCGCATCGCGCACGCGGCGGACGCCACCGGCAAGGCCATCCACGACGCGCTGCTGGCGCGGGCGCGCGCGCACCCGCAGATCGAGCTGCGCGAGCGCTGGATGGCGGTGGACCTGATCACGCAGCGGCACGTGGGCGGGTCCGACGCCGAGCCGCGCTGCCATGGCGTGTACGCGCTCGACATCGACAGCGGCCGCGTCGAGACCCTGCGCACCGCCGGCGTGGTGCTGGCCAGCGGCGGCGTGGGCAAGGTCTACCGCTACACCAGCAACCCCGACACGGCCACCGGCGACGGCATCGCCATGGCCTGGCGCGCCGGCTGCCGGGTGGCGAACATGGAGTTCATCCAGTTCCACCCGACCTGCCTGTACCACCCGCAGGAGCGCAGTTTCCTGCTCACCGAGGCGCTGCGCGGCGAGGGCGCCACGCTGCACCTGCCCAGTGCCGACGGCGTCGGTGCGCGCTTCATGCCGGCGCACGACGCCCGCGCCGAGCTGGCGCCGCGCGACGTGGTGGCGCGCGCCATCGACTTCGAGATGAAGAAGCACGGTGTCGACCACGTGTGGCTGGATGCGCGCCCCATCGTGGCCGACAAGGGCGAGGCCTTCCTGCGCGAGCACTTTCCCACCATCCACGCCCGCTGCCTGGCGCTGGGCATCGACATCGTGCACGAGCCGATTCCGGTGGTGCCGTCGGCGCACTACACCTGCGGCGGCGTGGTCACCGACCTCGAGGGGCGCACCGACCTGCCGGGCCTCTTTGCGGTGGGCGAGACCACCTACACCGGCCTGCACGGGGCCAACCGCCTGGCCAGCAACTCGCTGCTGGAGTGCGTGGTGATGGGGCGCGGCTGTGCCGGGCGCCTGCTGGCCGACGCGGTGGAGCCGCCCGCGGCGCTGCCGGCCTGGGACGACAGCCAGGTCGAGGACGCCGACGAACAGGTGGTCATCGCGCACAACTGGGACGAGCTGCGGCTCGTGATGTGGAACTACGTGGGTATCGTCCGCACCACCAAGCGGCTTGAGCGTGCCCTGCACCGCATCAAGCTGCTGCGCGACGAGATCCAGGACTACTACGCGAGCTTCCGCGTCAACCGCGACCTGCTGGAGCTGCGCAACCTGGTGGTCAATGCCGAGCTGATCGTGCGCTCGGCGCTGCGCCGGCACGAAAGCCGCGGGCTGCACTTCAGCCGCGACTTCCCGCGCGCGCTGCCGGTCAGCTTCCCGACCGTGCTGACGCGGCCGGCGCGCAGCTCCCGCTGAGCGCGGCGCGCGGGGCTGGGGTCAGGTCCGCGCGCGCATCGCGGCGCGGGCCTGCACGAAGCCGAAGGCGTGTTCCACGGCCTCGGCCACGGCCTTGTCGTGGTCGGCGCGCTCGCGCTCCGTCTGGTAGAAGGCCAGGTCCACCGCGTGCCGGATGTAGCGCGGCGGCAGGCGGTTGAGCGCCACGCAGGCCACGTCGGCGAGCAGATCCACGCGCCCGGCCAGGCCCGGGTAGCGCTCGGCGGCGGCCAGCACGGCCTCGAAGACCGACTGCTCGTTGTGGTTGTGGATGGAGGTGAAGTCGACGGTCATCCCCCGGTTGTCGGACGGACGCGCGCCGACTTGAGTGCCCGGTCGTGCCCCCGGGCCGCCTCACTCCCGCCCTTCGGCCGCGCGCATCTCCGCGGCCAGCCGGGCCCCCTGGTCCGCGCGCGGCGCCGACCAGCGTGCGATGCCCAGGTACAGCACCGGCGTGAGGAACAGCGTGAACAGCATGGCCAGCGACAGCCCGCCGAAGATGACGGCACCGATGGAGCGCCGCGCCTCGGCACCCGGGCCGGACGACAGCAGCAGCGGCAGCGCCCCCAGCACGGTGGAGGCCATGGTCATCATGATGGGGCGCAGGCGGGTGGTGGCTGCCTCGAAGGCGGCGTCGCGCACGCTGCGCCCGGCGTCGCGCAACTGGTCGGCGAACTCCACCATCAGGATGCTGTTCTTGGCCATCACGCCCACCAGCAGCAGCAGCCCGATCCGGCTGTAGAGGTTGAGCGACACGCCACCCAGCGTCATGGAAACCACCGCCGCGGCCAGGCCGAAGGGCACGGTGGCCAGCACCACCAGCGCGCTGGTCACGCTCTCGAACTGCGCCACCAGCACCAGGAACACCACCAGCAGCGCGATGGCGAAGGTGAGCTGCACGTCGCGGGCGCTCTCCTCCAGCGTGGCGGCATCGCCGCGGAAGAGCAGGCCCATCTCGGCCGGCAGCTCGCGCGCGGCCAGCGCGCGCAGCGGGTCCACCACCTCCTGCAGCGGCACGCCAGGCGCCACCGCCGCATCGATCTCCACCGCACGGCGCTGGCCGAATCGGTTGAGCTCGGCCGCGATGGCCGACTCCTCGAACCGCACGAACTGCGCCAGCGGCACCAGCCGCCCGTCGCCGGCCCGCACCTGGAACATCAGCAGGTCGGCGGGGTCGGTGGCGTCGCGGCGCACCGACTCCACGAACACCGGCACCGCGCGGTCGCCCCGGCTGAGCTCGTCGACCTCGTGGCCCTGCACCAGCGCGCGCAGCGCGGCCGACAGGCCCTCCACCGGCACGCCCAGCGCAGCGGCGCGCTCGCGGTCCACCTCCAGTCCCAGCTGCGGCTGCGACACCTGCCACTCCACGCGCACGTCCTGCAGCGCCGGGATCTCGCGTTCCACCGCGGCGGCAAAGGCGAAGGCCCGCTCGGCGATGGCCTCGTGGGTGTCGCCGGTGATGGCCATGCGCACGCTGCCGTCGCTGGGCCCGCCGCCGCCCAGGCTGCTGCCGCCGCCCTGCACGCGCACACGGGCGCCGGGCAGGCGGTCCAGCAGCGGCTGCAGGCGGGCGGCGATCTGCTGCTGCGTGAGTTCGCGATCGGCCCAGTCGGCCAGCGGGGCCACGATCTCGGCGCGGTGCGGGTCCCAGCGGCCGGTGATGGTGAACACCTGCGTCACCAGCCCTTCGTCCACCAGCGGCTGCAGCAGGGGCAGCGCCAGGTCGAGCTGGCGGTCGGCATAGGCCAGGGCGGCGCCGTCGGGGCCGTCCAGGCGGATGCGCAGCACGCCGCGGTCCTCGGCCGGGGCCAGCTCGGTCGGCAGACGCTGGTGCAGCCACAACGCCACGGCGCCCGCGGCCAGGCACAGCGCCAACACCGCGGCACCATGGCCGAGCGCCCACTGCAGGGCCCGCGCATAGCCTCGTGCCACGGGCCCGCCGATGCGGCCGAGCCCCCGCTGCAGCCGGCCGGGCGCGCCATCGGGCGGGATGCGGGCGGCCAGCATCGGCCCCAGAGAGAGCGCGACGAAGCTGGACAGCATCACCGCGATGGCCATCACCCAGCCGAACTCGGTGAACAGCCGGCCTGTGGTCGAGGGCAGGAAGGAGATGGGCACGAACACCGCCACCAGCGTGGCCGTGGTGGCCATGATGGCGAAGAACACCTCGCGCGTGCCCAGCACCGCCGCGGCGCGCGGGCCCAGGCCCATGGCGCGGCGGCGCTGGATGTTTTCCAGCACCACGATGGCGTCGTCCACCACCAGGCCGCTGGCCAGCACCAGCGCCAGCAGCGTCAGCAGGTTCAGCGAGAAGCCGAGCAGCCAGATCGCGGCCAGCGTGCCCACCAGCGACACCGGGATGGCCACCGCCGGCACCAGCGTGGGCCGCCAGCGGCCCAGGAACAGGCCCACCACCGCGACCACGATCACCGCCGCCAGCAGCAGGCTGCCCACCACCTCGCGCAGCGCACCGTCGATGAAGACCGCCTCGTCGGACACCACGCGCACCTGCAGCGCGTCGCCGCGGGCGTTGATGTCGTCCACCACCCGGCGCACGCCCTCGGAGATGGCCACACTGTTGGACTGCGCCTGGCGCACCACGCCCACGTTGATGACGTTGCGCCCGTCCAGGCGCACGAAGGCCGTGGCGTCGGCCGGCGACAGCACGATGTCGGCCAGGTCGCGCAGGAACACGCCCTCGCGCAGCTGCAGCGCGCCCAGCTGGGCCGGCTCGGTGAGCGACGCGTTGGCGCGCACCAGCACCTGCAGCTGCCCGCCCTGCAGGCTGCCCGCCGGCACGTCGGCGCGCGCGCTGCGCAGCGCGGCCACCACCTCGTCCACGGCCACCCCCTGCGCGGCCAGGCGCGCCGGGTCCAGGCGCACGCGCATCACCGTCTCGCGGCCGCCGAAGCTGGTGACGTCGGCCACGCCCGGCACGGCCACCAGCGCCGGCTCCAACTGCTCATCCACGGCGCGCGTGAGCTGGTCCACCGACAGGCGGGCGCTGGAGACCGCCAGCTGCATCACCGGCTCGGCATCGGCATCGGCCTTCACGATGGTGAGGTTCTCGACGCCCGCGGGCAGCTGCGACTCCACGCGCGAGATCGCGTCGCGCACGTCGTTGGCGGCGTCGACCAGGTCCACGTCGGGGCTGAACTCGAGGATCACGCGCAGGTTGCCCTCCTCGCTGCCCGAGCGAACCTGCACCACGCCCGGCACGCGCGAGGCCGCGCCCTCGAGCACCCGCGTGACCTCGGCGTCCAGCGTCTCCGGCGCGGCGCCGGGGAAGTCGGCGCGCACCGCCACCACAGGCCGGTCGACGTTGGGCAGCTCGCGCAGTTCCACGCCGCGCAGGGCGCCCAGGCCGGCGATCACGATCAGCAGGTTGAGCACCACCACCAGCCAGGGCCGGCGGATGCTGAGCGCCGGCAGGTCGTCGGCGCGGTCGGGCGGCGGGGGGGCGGCGCTCATCCTGCCGCCCCGTTCTGGCCGACGACCTCGACCGCGCGGCCCTGGCGCAGCCTCTGCACGCCTTCGACGACCACCGCCTCGTCGGGGCGCAGTGCACCGTCGACCAGCACCAGGCCCGCCTGCCGACGCAGCGGCCGCACCGGCACGCGCAGCGCCTTGCCCTCGCGCACCGCCCAGACGTGCGCACCGTCACGGTCCCATTGCACGGCCAGCTCGGGCACCGCCGGCTGCGGGCTGCCCGCCAGGGCCAGGTGCACGGTGAAGGACATGCCCGGGCGCAGCCGGTCGTCGTCGTTGGGCACCTCGGCCTCCAGGGGCACGGTGCGTGCCACCGGGTCCACGCGGCTGTCGATCTGCACCAGGCGGCCGGCAAAGCGCCGGGCGCCGTGTGCCGGCGTCGCCACTTCCAGCACCTGCCCGCGCTGCAGGCGGCCCAGCCACAGCTCCGGCACCGCGAAGCGCACCCGCAGCAGGCGCCGGTCGTCGAGGGTGGTGACCACGCTGCCAGGCTCGGCGCGGTCACCCGGCTGCAGCTGGGGCAGGCCGACGACGCCGTCGAACGGCGCGACCAGCCGTCGGTCCTTCAGCGCCTCGCGCGCCTGGGCCAGCGCCAGCTCGGCCTCGCGGAAGGCCAGCACGGCGTCGTCGATCTGGGTCTGCGGCAGGGCGCCGCTGCCGTCCAGCGGCGCCAGCCGGTCGCGCAGCCGGCGCGCGGCGTCGAGCCGGGTCTCGGCCTGGGCCACGGCCAGGGCCTGGGCACGGTCGTCGAGCGTCAGCAGCAGCTGGCCGGCACGCACCCGCTCGCCGGCGCTGAAGTGCAGCGCGCGCACCTCGCCGGCGGCCGCGGCCTGCAGCGTGGCCGCGCGGCGGGCCAGGCCGCTGCCCACCAGCTCGAGCTTCACGTCATCGGCCACCGGGCGCACCGGGGCAGTGATCACCGGCGCTGGCGGTGCCGGGTTCTGCGCCGGCGCCGGCACCGGCGCGGCCAGACAGATCAGCAGGGCAAGGACAGGCAGGCGACCGGATGGACAAGGCATGGACGGGGCGGGGCAGGGCAGGATGGCATGCGTGGCCAAGGACCGCCGACGGACTGGGCCATGACAGGCCCTTGCCAGGCGGGATGTTCAAGCCGATGCTGCCAGAGGCTGCCGTGCGGTGCCCGGGCGCGCCGGTTCAACCCCACGCGATGCCCACGTCCACAATCGGGGCATGCGCATCGACCCGGCCCCTGCCGACCCCGCCAAGGCCGCCGTGCCGGGCCTGTCGCGCGGATCGGGGCGCGACCGGCGCACCGCCGCCCTGTGGATGGGCGGCGCCGTGCTGTCCTTCCTGGTGATGGCGCTGGCCGGGCGCGAGCTGTCGGCCACGCTGAGCACCTTCCAGATCCTGTGCTTCCGCAGCGTGGTGGGTCTGGCGGTGGTGGGCCTGCTGGCCTGGCGGGCGGGTTTCGGCGTGCTGCGCACCCGGCGCCCGGGGCTGCACGTGGCGCGCAACCTGGCGCATCTGGGCGGACAGTTCGGCTGGTTCTTCGCCATCGCGGCGCTGCCGCTGGCCAGCGTCTTTGCCATCGAGTTCACCATCCCGCTGTGGACGGCGCTGCTGGCCGCACTGCTGCTGCGCGAGCGCCTGAGCGCGGCCCGTGCCGCGCTGATTGCCGCCGCGCTGGCCGGCGTGCTGATGATCCTCAAGCCCGGTGCGTCACTGTGGCAGCCGGCGGCGCTGGCGGCGCTGGGCGGTGCCGTGGCCTACGCGCTGAGCTACCTGGCCACCAAGCGGCTCACGCCCACCGAGGCGCCGCTGACCATCCTCTTCTACATGACCGTGGTGCAGTTGCCGGTGGCCGCGGCCGGCGCGTGGCTGCACTGGCAGCCCCCGGACTGGGGCCAGTGGCCCTGGATCCTGGGGGTGGGCCTGACGGCGCTGAGCGCGCACTACTGCATCGCGCGGGCGCTGGCGCTGGCGGAGTTGGCGGTGGTGATGCCGGTGGACTTCCTTCGCCTGCCGCTGGTGGCGGTGATCGGCTGGGCGGCGTACGGCGAGCGGCTGGACCTGCTGGCGCTGGCGGGCATGGCCGTCATCGTGGCGGCCAACGCGCTCAACCTGCGCGTGCGCTGATCCGGGATCGGCGAGGACCCGTCAACCAGACACCACGCGGTTGCGGCCTCCGCGCTTGGCCGCGTAGAGCCTCTCGTCGGCCAAGGCCAGTGCGGCGTCGAAGGGCTGCTGAGCGTTCCAGACGGCCGCGCCCAGGCTCAACGTGATGCGGCGGCCCTGCAGCACCGTGCTCCAGTCGAAGGCCTCCACGGCGCCCCGGATGGCGTCGAGCCGCCCCACGTTGACCGCGTGACGCAGCAGGAGCACGAACTCCTCGCCGCCCCAACGCACGGCGAAGTCGCCGTCGCGCACGGCGTGCTGCAGCAGCCGGGCCACGGCGGCCAGCACGAGGTCGCCCACGGCGTGGGAGTACTGGTCGTTCACCGACTTGAACTCGTCGATGTCCGCCATCACCACCGTCCACTCGGCCTCGGAGCCCGCGGCCTGCTCCCGGGCCACCAGCTGCTCCAGGCAGCGCCGGTTGCGCAGTCCGGTGAGCGCGTCGGTGAGCGCGGTCCGGCTGAGGTTCTCGGCCTCGGCCTGCAGCGAGGCGTTGCGGCTGGCCAGCGTCTCGGCGCGGTCGATCGCAGCGCGCTCGCGCTCGGCCATCTCGTCGGCCTCGGCGGCGCGCTCGGCCATGCGCACCACCAGGGACAGCTGACGTTCGCGGTTGCGTCGATCCTCCAGCAGGCTCTGCCGCCACGCCTGCACGGCGCCCTGCGCATCGCCTTCGGCCGCGAGCACTTCACCCAGGCCCCGGTGCCACAGCGGAATCAGGTCCTTCCAGGGCAGCTGGCGATGCTGGGGGTCGGTCCTGGCGAGCACGGCACGCGCGAAGTCCACCCTGCCGGCTGCGGCCTCGGTGGACACCCAGTCGAACAGGCAGTTCACGCCCATCGGGCTCAGGAGGCCGAGGTCGCTCTCGGGCAGCCCGATCACCGCCGACTGGCTGGCCGCGTCGGCCTGCCCCAGCAGCGCGTGGCAGTGGCCGCGCAGCACCACGAGAGAGACCTTCAGAAGCGCGAACTGGTCGATCAACGGCGCCAGTTCCTGCAGGAGGGTCTGTACCTCGCCCAGCCCCGACCGCCAGGCCGCATTCCCGTCGTCGCGATCCAGCATCGCGTTGGTCAGCAACGCAGTCGCCAGGTTGATGTGGGCAATGACCTGGCGATGCGGCGTGCGCTGGGCCGCCTCGCAGGACTGGAGCGCCGCCCGGGCCTCGCGATGGAAAGGCAGCGCTTCGCGCACCCGGAAGAGGTTGGCGTTGAGTTCGCCCTGCATGCTGGCCAGCAGGAACGAGGCTTCGGCAGAGAAGGCCAACGGCAGTGCACGGATGCGCCGCATGAGGCCGAAGGCGCGGTCGACACGGTGCAACGTGGCATAGGCGATGGCCAGCATGCCGCCCAGGCGCACGCAGCTGACGGCGTCGCTGGCCCGATCCATCCAGTGCACCCAGGGTTCCGCGAACTCGACGAGGCTGGCGTAGTCGTCGTCGAAGGCCAGCCTGCGACACAAGGCACCGCACAGGTCGAGCACCTTGTCGGCATCACCGACCGCCGCGGCCTGCGCCAGGCCCCGCCGGGCCAGCGTGGTCATGAGGTCCAGCTCGCCGGCGTCCTCGGCCGCGTCCACGGCCTCCATCAGGGTGGCCAGGTCCTCGGGCGCGCTGGCCACGGTGCGGGCTTCGGGGTCGGACGGTGACACGGGTCGGTTCGTCAACAGGGCCGTTGAGGGACGAGGGCTGCTCCACCGGTCGACGCCGGCGAAGGGCGCGCTCGGCCCCATCGGCGACACTCGATTTTGCGGCACGGCGCTGGGATCGAGGTCGACGGTGATCAAGCTTCCAACGCTTGTCGTCAGCGAGCAGCCTGCAGCGCCGCCGGCGTGCCGGCGGCAATCCCGCGCAGCAGCGCGTCCACCGCCGCGCCGCCCGCGGCCACGAGGTCGAAGGCCTCGCGGTCGAGCAGCCAGGTCTGCAGCAGGCCGGCCACCAGCGCGTGCACCGCCACGGCGTCGCGCGGCGGCAGGCCCGCGTGCTCCAGGCAGCGCGCGATGGTGGCGATGTGCTCGGCCACGGCCTCCCGGTGGCGCGTGCGCACGGCGCTGAGTTCGTCCACCGTCTCCGTCTTGTGGATGGCGATCTCGAACACGCGCTGGGTCTGCGCGTCGTCGGCCACGCGCTGCAGCGTGTTGCGCAGCAGGGTTCGCAGGCGGGGCAGGGGTTCCTGGCCGGGGCAGGCGTCCAGCGCCGCACGGGCCTGCTCGATGGGCAGCTTGACGCGCTTCATCATCGCGTCGAACAGCTCGGCCTTGTCGCTGAAGTGGTGGTAGACCGCACCCCGCGTCACCCCCGCCTCGGCGGCGATCTGCTGTAGCGACACGCGGGAGACGCCTCGCGCCTCGAACAGGCGTTCGGCGGCGTCGAGGATGGCCGTGCGGGTGGCTTCGGCCTCGGCCTTGGTGCGACGGACCATGGCGGTGGGTGCGTGCGGACGCGGGTTTCCGGAGTGAACTTACATACATTCTAGGCTGTATGTATACTGATCCGGGTCGGGTCTTTGCCTACCGGCGTGACCTGCATCAACTCCGCCGGCCCCACGAGGACAGCCCGATGCCGCAGCCTGCCGCCCGTTCCCTCCCTGCACTGACCACGCTGCTGTCCGCGGCGTTGCTGGCCGCCTGCGGCGAAGGCGGCGCGCCGGCCGCCGGCGGCACGGCGCCGCCACCGCCGCCCGTGGGCGTGCTGGCCGTGCAGCCGCAGGCCGTGGCGCTGCAGCAGGAACTGCCGGGCCGGGTGGAGGCGCGGCGCACGGCGCAGGTGAGGGCGCGCGTGACCGGCATCGTCACCGCGCGCCAGTTCACCGAGGGCAGCGACGTGAAGGCCGGCCAGCCGCTGTTCCGCATCGACCCGGCGCCCTACGAGGCCGCGCTGGCCAGCGCGCAGGCGCAGCAGCAGCGGGCCGAGGCCGCCGCCGCCCAGGCCCGGCTGACCGCCGAGCGCTACGCGCCGCTGGCGCAGGCCCAGGCCATCAGCGCACAGGAGTACGCCGCGGCGCTGGCGGCGCAGAAGACCGCCGAGGCCGACGTGGCGGCGGCGCGCGCCGCGGTGCAGGCGGCGCGCCTGAACCTGGGCTACGCGCAGGTGTCGGCGCCGATCGGCGGCCGCATCGGGCGCGCCCTGGTCACCGAGGGCGCGCTGGTGTCGGCCACCGAGGCCACGCCGCTGGCGCTCATCCAGCAGGTGGACCGCGTCTACGTGAACTTCACGCAGTCGGCCAACGAGCTGCAGGCGCTGCAGCGCGCGCTGGCCGACGGGCGGCTGCAGCGGGGTGGCGGCGATGCCGTCCCGGTGCAGGTGGTGCTGGACGACGGCAGCACGCTGCCGCAGACCGGGCGGCTGCTGTTCAGCGACCTGAGCGTGGACGCCACGTCCGGCCAGGTCACGCTGCGCGCCGAGGTGCCCAACCCGCAGGGCCTGCTGCTGCCGGGCCAGTTCGTGCGCGTGCGCTTCGCGCCGGCCACGCTGCCCCAGGCCATGCTGCTGCCGCAGCAGGCGTTGACGCGCACGCAGCAGGGCGACACGGTGCTGGTGGTGGGCGAGGGCAACCGGCCCGCACCGCGCAAGGTCAGCGTGGCCGGTGCCCAGGACGGCCACTGGGTGGTCACCGGCGGCCTGCAGCCCGGCGAGCGTGTGGTCGTCGACGGCTTCCAGAAGATGTTCGTGCCCGGCGCGCCGGTGACGCCGGTGCCCTGGGCGCCGGCGTCCTCGGCCGCGTTCGCGGCGTCCGGCGCCTCGCGCTGACCGGGGGCCCCGATGGCGAAGTTCTTCATCGACCGGCCCATCTTCGCGTGGGTGATCGCGCTGTTCATCATGGTGATGGGCGCGGTGGCCATCCGCCAGCTGCCCATTGCGCAGTACCCGCCGGTGGCGCCACCGTCCATCGTGGTCAGCGCGGTTTACCCGGGCGCGTCGGCACAGACGCTGGAAGACGCGGTGCTCGCCGTCATTGAGCGCGAGATGAACGGCGCGCCCGGACTCATCTACATGGAGACGGTGTCGCAGGCCAACGGCAGCGGCAGCATCACGCTGAGCTTCGAGCCCGGCACCAGCGCTGACCTCGCACAGGTGGAGGTGCAGAACCGGCTGGCGCGCGCCACGCCGCGACTGCCCTCGGCCGTCACGCAGCAGGGTGTGCGCGTGGAGAAGGCGCGGGCCAACTTCCTGCTGTTCACCATCCTGACCTCCAGCGACCCCGCGTGGGACCCGGTGGCCCTGGGCGACTACGCCTCGCGCAACGTGCTGCCGGAACTGCAGCGCGTGCCCGGCGTGGGCCAGGCGCAGCTGTTCGGCACCGAGCGGGCCATGCGCATCTGGCTCGACCCGGCCCGCCTGCGCGGCTTCAACCTGTCCAGCGCCGAGGTGCTGGCAGCGGTGCGCGCGCAGAACGCGCAGGTCTCGGCCGGCGGCATCGGCGACCTGCCGATCACCGACGGCCAGCGCATCTCGGCCACCGTGACCGTGGACGGCCAGCTCTCCACGCCCGAGCAGTTCGGCGCCATCCTGCTGCGCGCCAACGCCGATGGCTCCAGCGTGCGCCTGCGCGACGTGGCCCGCATCGAGCTGGGTGCGCAGACCTACGCCACCACCGCGCGCCTGAACGGCAAGCCCTCCACCGGCATCGGCGTGCAGCTCTCGCCCACCGGCAACGCGCTGGAGACCGCGGCGGCCATCCGCGCCAAGATGGACGAGCTGCAGGCCTACTTCCCGGCCGGGATGAGCTACGCCATCCCCTATGACAGCTCGCGCTTCATCCGCATCTCCATCGAGCAGGTGGCCATCACGCTGCTGGAGGCCGTGGGCCTGGTGTTCCTGGTGATGCTGCTGTTCCTGCAGAAGATCCGCTACACGCTCATCCCCACCATCGTCGTGCCGGTGGCGCTGCTGGGCACGTTCGCGGTGCTGCTGGCCCTGGGCTTCTCGATCAACGTGCTCACCATGTTCGGCATGGTGCTGGTCATCGGCATCGTGGTCGACGACGCCATCGTGGTGGTGGAGAACGTCGAGCGCATCATGGCCACCGAGGGCCTGCCACCCTACGAGGCCACGCGCAAGGCCATGGGACAGATCCAGGGCGCGATCATCGGCATCACCGTGGTGCTGGTGTCGGTGTTCGTGCCCCTGGCCTTCTTTGCCGGCGCGGTGGGCAACATCTACCGCCAGTTCGCCGCGGTGATGGTGACGGCCATCGGCTTCTCTGCGCTGATGGCGCTGAGCCTGACGCCGGCGCTGTGCGCCACGCTGCTCAAGCCGGTGGACCCCGGCCACGTGCACGCGACGCGCGGACCGTTCGGCTGGTTCAACCGCTTCTTCACCCGCACCTCCGAGCGCTACGGCCGCAGCATGGGCGCCATGCTGCCGCGCGCCGGGCGTCTGATGCTGATCTATGCGCTGCTGGTGGCGCTGCTGGGCTGGGTCTACCTGCGGCTGCCGGGCAGCTTCCTGCCGGCCGAGGACCAGGGCAACCTGATCGTCAGCGTGCAGCTCCCGCCAGGCGCCACGCAGGAGCGCGCCAGCGACGTGATCGCGCAGGTGGAGCAGTTCATGCTCGCCCAGCCCGAGGTGGAGAGCATGGTCGGCGTGCTGGGCTTCAGCTTCAGCGGCCAGGGGCAGAACGCGGCGCTGGCCTTCGTCACGCTCAAGCCCTGGGACGAACGCGGCGGCCCGGGGCAGAGCGCGCAGGCGCTGGCCGGCCGGGCCTTCGGGGCGCTGGCCGGCATCCGCGACGCCTTCATCTTCCCGCTCAGCCCGCCGCCCATTCCCGAGCTCGGCCAGGCCAGCGGCTTCAACCTGCGCCTGCAGGACCGCGCCGGGCAGGGCCACGAGGCGCTGGTGGCCGCGCGCAATCAGCTCCTGGGCCTGGCCGCGCAGAGCAAGGTGGTGACCCAGGTGCGCCCCGACGGCCTGGAGGACGCACCGCAGCTGCAGCTGGAGATCGACCGCGAGAAGGCCGCGGCGCTGGGCGTGGGCTTCGACGCCATCAACGCGACCATTGCCACCGCGCTCGGTTCGAGCTACGTCAACGACTTTCCCAACCAGGGCCGGCTGCAGCGCGTGGTGGTGCAGGCCGACGCGCCGGCACGCATGCAGCCCGAGGACCTGCTGAAGCTGGCGGCCCCCAGCAGCCGCGGCGGCCTGGTGCCGCTGTCGGCCTTCGCCAGCACGCAGTGGGTGGTGGGGCCGATGCAGACCATCCGCTACAACGGCTACCCGGCCATGCGCATCGGCGGCTCGGCCGCGCCCGGCTACAGCACCGGCGACGCCATGGCCGAGATGGAGCGCCTGGTGGCGCAGCTCCCCCCGGGCTTCGGCCACGAGTGGACCGGCATCAGCCGCGAGGAGAAGATCGCCGGCAACCAGGCCATGATCCTCTATGGTTTCGCGGTGCTGGCGGTCTTCCTGTGCCTGGCGGCACTGTACGAGAGCTGGGCCATCCCGCTGGCGGTGATCCTGGTGGTGCCGCTGGGCGTGCTGGGCGTGGTGCTGGCCACGCTGGGGCGCGGCCTGTCCAACGACGTGTACTTCCAGGTCGGCCTGATCACCATCATCGGGCTGTCGGCCAAGAACGCCATCCTGATCATCGAGTTCGCCAAGGACCTGCAGGCGCAGGGCAGGGCCGCCATGGACGCCGCGCTGGAGGCCGCCCGCCTGCGCTTCCGTCCCATCGTGATGACCTCGATGGCCTTCACCCTGGGCGTGCTGCCGTTGTTCCTGGCCACCGGCGCCGGCTCGGCCAGCCAGCGCGCCATCGGCACCGGCGTGGTGGGCGGCATGATCAGCGGCACCCTGCTGGCGGTGATCTTCGTGCCGCTGTTCTTCGTCGTCGTGCGCCGGCTGTTCCCGCCCACGGCGCGCCAGCTGCGCTTTGCGCGCCACGAGACCGAGAACCAGAACCTGCATGCCCCGCGGGAGGACCGATGAGCCGACCGATCCCCACCACCGTGAACCGCCGCCCTGACGGCGTTGCCGCCAGCCTGCCGAGGCTGCCGCTGGCCCTGGCGCTGGCCCTGACACTGGCCGGCTGCGCGCTGACACCGTCCTACGAACGCCCGGCGGCACCGGTGCCCGCGGACTTCCCGTCGCCGGCCGCCAACGCCGGTGCGGGCGACACCGCGGCGGCGCAGCTCCCGTGGGACCGCTTCGTCACCGACGCGCGCATGCAGAGCCTGGTGCGCAGCGCGCTGGCCCACAACCGCGACCTGCGCATCGCGCTGCTCAACGTGGAGCAGGCGCGTGCCGCGCTGGGTGTGCAGCAGGCCGACCGCCTGCCCACCGTGGGCGCCGGTGCCGCGGCCAGCCGCAGCAGCGCCAGCAGCAGCTACAGCGCCGGCCTCACCGTGACCAGCTTCGAGCTTGACCTCTTCGGCCGCGTGCGCAGCCTGACCGAGGCGGCCGCCGCGCGCGTGCTGGCCAGCGACGAGGCGCGACGGGCGGTGCAGCTGAGCCTGGTGACCGCGGTGGCCGATGCCGAGCTGGCGCTGCGCGCCGACGATGCCCTGATCGCGCTGACGGCGCAGGTGCTCGCCTCGCGCGAGGCTTCGCTGCGCCTGGTGCGCCTGAAGTTCGACGCCGGTGCCGCCGCCGAGCCGGAGCTGCGCGCCAACGAGTCGCTCGTGGCCGCCGCGCGCGCCAGTGCCGCGGCACTGCAGCGCCAACGCCAGCAGCACCTCAACGCCCTGGTGCTGCTGCTCGGCGGCCCGCTGCCGGCCGACCTGCCGCCGGCACCGGCCCTGACGGATCTCCGCCTGGCCGACCTGCCGGCAGGCCTGCCGTCGGACGTGCTGCTGCAGCGGCCCGACGTGCGCCAGGCCGAGCAGCTGCTGATCGCGGCCAACGCCAACATCGGTGCGGCACGGGCGGCCTTCTTCCCGCGCATCACGCTCACCGGCAGCCTGGGTTTCGCCAGCAGCGAGCTTGCCTCGCTGTTCGACCAGAGCGCCTGGAGCTTCGCGCCGCAGTTGCTGGCACCGCTGTTCGACGCCGGCCGCAACGAGGCCAACCTCGCCGCGGCGCGTGCGGCGCGCGAGCTGGCGGTGGCGCAGTACGAGAAGAGCATCCAGTCGGCCTTCCGCGAAGTGGCCGATGCGCTGGCGGCACGCGCCACGCTGGGCGACCAGCTGGCCGCCCAGCGTGCGCAGGCCGAGGCCGAGCAGCGCCGGCTGGCCCTGGCCGAGCGCCTGCTGGCCGCCGGTGCGGCCAGCCAGCTCGACCGGCTGGACGCCGAGCGGGCGGCGCTGTCGGCACGCCAGGCGGTGATCCAGCTGGAACTGGCCCAGCGCCAGAACGCGCTGCTGCTGTACCGCGTGCTGGGTGGCGGCATGGCGCTGCCCGAGCTGCCGACGGGCCAGCCGTCACCGCCATCGCCGGGCAGGGCGGGCTGAGTCAAACCTGGGCTTGCATACAGTACTGGGGTTGGGTACAGTTCATGGCAGGAGTTCGCCATGAAGCATGTCTTTCGCCAGCACTACCACCCGCCCGTTCCGATGATGCCCGCGTGGCTGCAGCGCCTGTGGGCGTGGTTCTGAAGGGCAGGGCAACCGCCATGCGCCCGTTGTTCCACCGCCGTGGCGCCCGGCCTCTTGGCGCCCTGATCTGGGCTGCCGGCCTGGCCGGCGTGGTGCTGGCCGTGGTCTGGCTGGCTCCCCGCTGAGCCTGCCCGTCCGGGCGGGGGCCGCCCGAGAGCGGCTTGCGGTCATGCCGTGCGCCATGCCGACCCGCGTGTGGGCACGCCAATGCGCGACGAGGTCTCGGCAAGCCGACCGACGCGGGCTCGTCGCGGCGGGCGAGCGTTGCACCATCCGCCAACGAGAGCGTTGAAGGATGCGGTCATGGGCGTTCGAGCAAGCGACGTGGTGCCGATCAGCGAGGCGCGAGCCCGGCTGACCGCGTTGGCCGAGGGCGTGGTCGGCCAAGGCACCGAGAAACAGCAGCCGGGTTACAAGTCTAAAGGTGCCAACGTATAGGCAACTTCATCTAAGTGCTTGATTCGGCCAAGAAAAGTCCTCAACTTGGGGCGCACATCTCCAGGCGAGAACGGCTCGACCGTGTCATCTGATTTCCACCACCCGTTCCTCAGTCCGTCGTCATGCCCCCGCCGAGGTGCGGGGCCCAGAGCCGCTCGCCAGACTCCAGCGCGGAGATGCGCGGCACGCGAACCTACGGCACATGGAAGACAAGTTGCCTCTCGTGCTTCAGGGCCAGCAGCACGACACGGTCGGCGCTGTGCGCGTAGAGCAGGACGTACGGCTTGACCACCAGTTCCCTCATCTCGGGCACGCCGTGCGCGGCAGCCAACGCCATGGCACGGGCTGCAATGGACCGTGCCTGACCGGACCGCGCCGAGAGGAATCGGGCGGGTCGACCGGAGGCCGGGTTCCAGCGCAGCAGGTCACGGGCTTCCTTCAGGTGGGCGAGAAGCGCCGCGTACCGCGCGACTGCCGTCGCGGCGTCCTGCTGCATCAGGAACTCCTGCGCAGCACGGACGTTCAGGACATAGGACTGCGCGGCCTGGATGGTCGCGTTGACCGGCAGCGACATGCGAGCTCAGCGGCTCTGAGGGGACTTCGACGCAGGCGCTGCGGCGAGCGCCTGGTCCAACTCTTCCTCGCTGAGGATGCGGCCGGCCGCCAAGTCCTCGAGACCCTCCAGGGCACCCTGGACCAGCACCAGCCCCGCATGCTCGGCTTCCAGCGCGTGGTAGTAGTCGAGCTTGCGGGCGTCTACCAGGGCCACATAGCTGGCGCCGTTCTTGGTCAGGAGTTTCTCGGTGCCTTGGCCCACCACGTCCTCGGCCAGCTCGGTCAGCCGCGCTCGTGCTTCACTGATGGGCACCACATCGCTTGCTCGCACGCCCATGACGGCATCCTTTAACGAGTTCGTTAACGGATAGTGTAGCGTCTGACGCTGCGACACGCCAGCGTCGAGCGGCATGGCGATACCTCGCCGTGCACCGGTCCAGCGGGCCATCACCGTGGTTGCACGCCCGGACTTCTAAACCGGGAAGCGCGAGGGCTTCGGGCGCCAGCACCTCCATCGGAGCTACAGGGATAACGTTCCCGGTGAGCGGACTGCGCCTCGCACGCGCATAGACACGGACAACCATACTTGTCCGCCAGACAGCGATGGGTCTCCGGGCGGATTGGGCGCCAGGACCCGTTGGCAGACTTAGCTTGCAGTCGTTGGCAGGGTTAGGTTGCGACGTTGGCAGCGCAAGCTTGTTCCGACACCAGGCTCGGATGCTGCACATGCCGCCTGATGTAGTTAACATAAGATACATTAGCGCGTGGCGGGACGCGCAAACAAGAGGGGTACACAACGGTCATCCAGCCCCTCCAGGCCCCACCGCCACGGCATCGACAGGCGCGGGCGGGACGTGCGCGGCACCCCGACGCGGGCCACTGCGGATACGGACACGAACACAGACGCGAGCGCCATCCTCGCCGGCCTGAGCCTGCCCGCTGGAATGTGTCCTGCGGGCGCCGGCCTCAGCGTTCGCTGTCGTCCTCGTCGTCGGTCGCGCTCCGGGCGACCGACGGGTCCGTCGGTGCTGGCGCCGGGCGGTCCAGCGGGTGGCACATGCGTCGGTTCAGACGGCCCAGCTTCTCCGAGCGCTCGACCGCGGCGAGCACCGCGTCGGGGCTCAGCATGAGCATGAACGGATTGCGCGCGAGGGTCTGGGTCTTCATGGTCTTCGCTCCACACCGAAATTCGACCATCCCAATGTAGGGAAAGCACGCATCGGCGTGCAGTCGTCCCCCCGCCATCCCGCGTGTCAGCGGGATTCCGACACGAATGTCAGCGTGGACGCAGGCGCTTTTCCAACGATTCACGGCCCGCGGCGGCGGCGAAGTCCGCGGCCGTGAGCCCGCGCTGGTTGCGCAGCATGGCGTCGGCACCGCGGGCCAGCAGGAGGTCGGCGCTGTCGATGGCACCGTAGCGCGCCGCCATCATCAGCGGCGTGCTGCCATTGGGCGACCGCGCATCGATGGCCGCACCACGGTCCAGCAGCAGCTGCACCACGGCCGCCGACGGCCCGCTGGCGGCGTAGTGCAGCGGTGTCCAGCCCTCGCGTTCCAGGCGTGCACCCCGCTCCAGCAGCTTCCGCACCCAGTCGATCTGCCCGCGCATCGCGGCCATCATCAGCGGCGTCTCGCCGTGGGCGTTGGCCGCATCCACGTCCACCCGCGGGTCGGCCAGCAGGGCTTCGGCCGCCTTCAGCGACTCGCCGCGCAACGCCACGAACAGCGGCGCCTGGCCCTGGGCATCACGCACGTTGGGGTCGGCACCCTCCTTCAGCGCCTGGGCCACGAGGTGCGCGGCGTCGATCTCGACAGCCTTGAAGAGGGCGGTCGGTTCGGCAGCCTGAGCCCATGAAAAATGAACGACGACAAACGTTTGGACGATGAACCTCAAGTAACGCTTGATCATGGCGTCAGGCCTTCCGGCAGGTTGAACAGGCGCTCGAAGTTGCGCGTCGTGGCCGCGGCGACCTCGTCCGCGCCCAGCCCCTTGAGCCGTGCCAGCTCCGCCGCCACGTGGACCACGTAGGCCGGCTGGTTGGTCTTGCCGCGGTGCGGCGCCGGGGCGAGGTAGGGGCTGTCGGTCTCGATCAGGCAGCGCTCCAGCGGCACCTGCCTGGCCACCTCGCGCAGGTCGGCGGCGTTGCGGAAGGTCAGGATGCCCGAGAACGAGATGTGGAACCCGAGTTCCAGCGCCGCGTCGGCCACGGCCTGGGTCTCGGTGAAGCAATGGAACACGCCACGCATCGCCCCCCCGCCCTCCTCGCGCAGGATGTCCAGCGTGTCCTGGCTGGCACTTCGGGTGTGGATGATCAGCGGCAGCCCAGTGGCGCGGGCGGCCCGGATGTGCACGCGGAAGCGATCGCGCTGCCAGGCCATGTCGTGCACGCTGCGGCCGTTCAGGCGGTAGTAGTCGAGGCCGGTCTCGCCGATCGCCACCACGCGCGGGCGGGAGGCGCGGCGTGTCAGATCCTCCAGCGTCGGCTCGGCCACGCCCTCGTTGTCGGGGTGCACGCCCACGCTGCACCAGAGCTCGGCGTGCCGCATGGCCAGGGCGTGCACCTGCTCGAACTCCTCCAGCGTGGTGCAGATCGTCAGGGCGCGGGGCACGCCGGCGGCGTGCATGGCTGCCAGCACCTCGGGCATGCGGTCGGTGAAGTCGGGAAAGCTGAGGTGGCAGTGGGAATCGACGTACATGGCAGGCAGCGCCGGGGCGGCGATCGGAGGGCCTCGCCGCGCCATGCCCACGCAGCGCGCGGCGGCACCGGCCGAGGGCGCGTCAGCGGGTCAGAGGGTCTGCGTCGGCTTGGCCGAGGAGATCGAGGTGCCCAGGATCTCCTCGATCTTGATCTTGAGCTGGCGGGTCTTGTCGTCGTTCGGGAAGCGCACGCCCACGCCCTGGGTGCGGCCACCGGAGGCGTTGGCCGGGGTGATCCACGCCACCTTGCCGGCCACCGGGTAGCGCTGCGGGTCGTCGGGCAGCGACAGCAGCAGGTAGATGTCGTCGCCCAGCCGGTAGTCCCGCGTGGTGGGCACGAACAGGCCGCCATCGGTGAGCACCGGGATGTAGGCCGCATACAGCGCCCCCTTCTCGCGGAACACGAGCTGGATCACGCTAGGGCGGTTGGCGGCGGTGGCGGGCAGCGGCGCAGTACTCATGAGGTCAGTGTAGTCAAGCCGTCAGCGGCCGGGGGGCCGCAGGGCACGACTGCCGCGGCCGACCAGGGCGTCCACCAGCAGCGCCTCGTTCCAGGGGTGCTCGGCCTGTCGGGCCACGCGCTGCAGTTCGGCCGACCACTCCAGCAGCGGCGCGATGCCGTCGCGGGGCTCGGGCAGCGATGCCGCCGGAAAGTACCGCGGCGCGGCGCCCGCCGCGCGCGCCAGGAGGTCGTGGCAGAGCTTGAGCAGGGCGTCGATCACGCGGTGCAGGGGCCAGCCGGCCCAGGCGCCGGCGTGGCCGCGCTGCAGGGCCGCCGGCAATGCGGCCCAGGCCCCGGCGTCCACACCGGCGGCGTGCAGGGCCAGCGCGTCCAGCGGCAGGCCGGCGCAGGCGTCGAGCAGCGCACCTGGGGACGACACCCTCTGCCCGGCCAGCCAGGCCTCGGCCTCGCCGCGGGCAGGCGGCGGCAGCAGCAGCCGCTGGCAGCGGCTGCGCACGGTGGGCAGCAGGCGCTCCGGGTCGCTGCACGACAGCAGCCAGCGCACGCCGGCGGGCGGCTCTTCCAGCGCCTTGAGCAGCGCGTTGGCCGTCACGCCCTGCAGCGCCTCGGCCGGGTGCAGCACCACGAGCTTGCCGCGCGAGCGCGAGGCGGTCGTGGCGACCCAGTCCAGCGTGGCACGCACCTCGTCGATGACGATCCACTTGCCGGGCTTGCGCTTGCCGCCGTGGGTGACGTCCTCCTCCGAGGCCAGGCCATGCTCCAGCGCGAGCGCGCCAGGCAGCAGCAGCCGCAGGTCGGGGTGGGTGCCGGCCTGTACCAGGCGGCACGCGGCGCACTGGCCGCAGGGTCGGCCGGCTGCCACCCTGCCCTCGCACAACCAGCCCTGGGCCAGCGTGCGCAGGAAGGCCAGGGCGCCCGCCCCCGGCGCACCCACCACCAGCAGCGCGTGGCCGCGCTGGGCCTGGGCCGCGGCCAGCGCCGGCCCCAGCCAGGGCAGTGGCAGCGCGCCGTCGGGGCCGACCAGGGTCTCAGCCACGGCCGTCGCCAACCCGGTGCGGCGTGGCCAGGTGCGCCTGCAAGGCCGCCAGCACGGCCGCGCGCACGCCTTCGGGGGTGCCGGCGGCATCGATGCGGGCGAAGCGGGCGGGTGCGGCTGCGGCGCGGGCCGCATAGGCGCCACGCACACGCTGGAAGAAGGCGAGGTCCTGCGCCTCGAAGCGGTCGGGGGCACGCACCGCGGCACGGCGCGCGGCCGCCACCTCCGGTTCGACGTCGAACCACAGCGTGAGGTCGGGTTGCCGTCCCTGCTGGACCCAGCCCTCCAGCGCCGAGAGCACGGCGAGGTCGAAGCCGCGGCCACCGCCCTGATAGGCGAAGGTGGCGTCGGTGAAGCGGTCGCAGAGCACCCAGGTGCCGCTGGCCAGCGCCGGCTCGATGGCCTGCTGCAGGTGGTCGCGGCGGGCGGCGAAGACCAGCAGCGCCTCGGTCAGCGCGTCCATCGGCCGGTGCAGCACCAGTTCGCGCAGGGCCTCGGCCAGCGCGGTGCCGCCGGGCTCGCGCGTGCGCAGCACGGCATGGCCGCGCTGGCGCAGCCAGGCCTCCACCGCGTCGAGGTGGGTGGTCTTGCCGGCGCCATCGATGCCCTCGGCGGTGATGAAGCGGGCCGGTTCTGTCACCGCCCGCCCCGCTGGTACTTGTTCACCGCCCGATTGTGCGCGTCCAGCGTCTCGCTGAACTCGCTGCTGCCGTCGCCGCGGGCCACGAAGTAGAGCGCCCGCGTCGCGGCCGGGTTGAGCGCGGCGTGGATGGAGGCGAGGCTGGGCATGGCAATCGGCGACGGCGGCAGGCCGCGCCGCAGGTAGGTGTTGTAGGGCCCGTCGGCCTGCAGGTCACGCTTGCGCAGGTTGCCGTCGAAGGCCTCGCCCAGGCCGTAGATGATGGTCGGGTCGGTCTGCAGCGGCATGCCGATGCGCAGCCGGTTGATGAACACGCCGGCCACCAGCGCGCGCTCCTCGGCGCGGCCGGTCTCCTTCTCGACGATCGAGGCGAGGATCAGCGCCTCCTCCGGCGTCTGCAGCGGCAGGTCCGGTGCGCGCGCCTCCCAGGCGGCCTGCAGGTGGCGCTGCATGGCCTCGAAGGCCTGGCGCAGCACGGCGACGTCGGCCGCCCGGCGCGCGTAGGCGTAGGTGTCGGGAAAGAACCGTCCCTCGGCCCAGCGCGGCCCGTCGGGCGGCGCGCCGACGGCGGCCAGCAGCGCGGCATCGTCCATGCCGGCGCTCTGCGGCCCGAGGTCGGGCGCGGCGGCCAGGATGCGGCGCCACTCGCGCAGGGTGGCGCCCTCGGGCAGGCGCAACTGCAGCAGGGCCTCGCGGCCCTGCACCATCATCTCCAGCAGCGTGCGCGGGGTCACGCCGGCCTGGACCTCGTAGCTGCCGGCGCGGATGCGCGGCGCATCGCCGGACAGTCGGAACCAGGCGAACAGCAGGCGGCCGTCGGTGTCCACGCCGGCCTGCACCCAGGCCTCGGACACGGCGCGCGGCGCCATGCCGGGCTCGACGACCAGGGCCACCACCGGCTGGCGCAGCGCGAGCGGACGGTCCAGCCACCGCCAGGCCCAGCCGGCCAAGGCCGCGGCCAGCACCAGCAGCGCGAGCAGGCCGAGCCCGAAGGCCCGGGCACTGCGGCGAATCCATGACACGCGTCGGCCCATCCGGCAGGGTGAAAAGGGCGAAATGATAATGAGGGCATGCCCGACACCGCCGCCCCCTCGCTGCCCGCCTCTGTTCCTGACGCCTCTCCGGGTGGCCTTGCCGGTGCCACGCCCACGGGCAGCGTCCCGCTGACCGACTGGGGCCTGATCCGCGCCACCGGCGCCGACGCGCGCAGCTTCCTGCACGGCCAGCTGACGCAGGACGTGCTCGGCCTGCCCGCCGGGCAGGCACGGCTGGCGGGCTACTGCAGCCCCAAGGGCCGGCTGCTGGCCAGCTTCGTGATCTGGGCCGACGCGCAGGACGACCTGCTGCTGGCCTGCAGCGCCGACCTGCTGCCCCCGGTGCTCAAGCGGCTCTCGATGTTCGTGCTGCGGGCCCGCTGCAAGCTCTCCGATGCCAGCGCCGAGCTGCCGCTGCACGGCCTGCTGGGCGACGCGGTGCCCCCCGGGGAGGCCTGGCAGGTGCAGGAGCACCGGCTGGTGCACCTGCCGCCGGTGGACGGCGTGCGCCGCGCATTGCTGGCCGGCCCGGCGCCTGCCCTGCAGGCGGTCGACGCGGAAACCTGGCGCTGGCTGGAGGCGCGCAGCGGCATCGCGCGCGTGGTGGCCGCCAACGGCGAGCAGTTCGTGCCGCAGATGGTGAACCTGGAACTGGTGGGCGGGGTGAACTTCCAGAAGGGCTGCTACCCCGGCCAGGAGGTGGTGGCGCGCAGCCAGTACCGCGGCACGACCAAGCGTCGGGCCTACGTGATGCAGGCGGACGCTGCACTGTCGCCAGGCCAGGACGTGTTCGCCGCCTCCGACCCCGAGCAGCCGGCCGGCCGGGTGGTGCTGGCCGCCGCACCCGCCGGCCGCCCGCCGGCGGCGCTCGTGGAGCTGAAGATCGCCGCCGCCGACGAGCCCCTGCACGCCGGCAGCCCCGATGGCCCGGCGCTGCGGCGGGACGCCCTGCCCTACGCCATCCCGGCCGAGGCCCCCTGAGCACCCGGCCCGAGCCCGCCGCCGCTGCCGCTGCCGACGCCGCCGGCCCGGCCGGAGGGCGCGCGCTCTTCGTCTACTGGCGCGCGGACCCGGCCTCGCTGCCGGCCGTCCGGGCTGCGGTGCAGGCCGCGCAGGCGGCCCTGGTGGCGGCCTGGCCGGGCCTGCAGGCCCGCCTTTGGGAGCGGGTGGATGCCGCCTCCGGACACGCCACCGTGATGGAGACCTATGCGGCGCCCGATGGCATCGACGCCGCCGGACAGGCGCGCATCGACGCCGCGCTGGCGCCCTGCGTGCCCGGGGTGCGCCACGTCGAGGTGTTCGTGCCGGCGCCGCCGGCCGCCGTCACAGGCTGAGCGCCATGGCCTGGTGCGCGATGCCGGCTTCCTCGAAAGGCTCGCCCACCGGCCTGAACCCGCGCCGCGCATAGAAGCCCACGGCCGAAGCCTGCGCGTGCAGGATCACCTCGCGGTCGCCACGCGCACGGGCCGCGTCCACCAGCGCCTGCAGCACCGCCGCCCCGGCACCGCCGCCGCGCAGCGCCCGGATCACCGCCATGCGGCCTATCTTCGACACCCCCGGTGCATGCTCCAGCAGGCGCCCGGTGGCCACCGCCCGGCCCAGGCGGTTGACGGCCACCGCGTGCACCGCGGTGGCGTCGGCGGCGTCGTACTCCAGGTCTGCCGGGATGCCCTGCTCGTCGACGAACACCGCCTGGCGGATGGGCTGGGCCTGGCGGCCGAGCTGGTCCCAGGTGCCGAGCTGCAGGTCGAGCACGGGCGCGCCGGCCTCGAAGCCCTGGAACAGCTCGCGCAGCGGGCCGGGCACCGGCAGCGGGCGCCGTGCCACGGGGTCGGCGTACACGTAGACGAGTTCGCCGCTGACCAGCAGCCGCCCGTCGCGGAACACGCCGCCGCGCAGCAGCATCGAGCTGTTGCCGATGCGCTCGCAGCGGATGCCGACCTCGAGCTGGTCGTCGTAGCGGGCCGAGTCCTCGTACTCGACACTGGCCTTGCGCACGAAGAAGTCGCCGCCGAGCTCGTGCATCGTGGCTTCGTAGGGCAAGGCCATCGCCCGCCACCAGCCGGCCACGGCGGTGTCGAAGTACATCAGGTAGTGGCCGTTGAAGACGATCTTCTGCAGGTCCACCTCGACCCAGCGCACGCGCAGGCGCTCGGCGTATCGGAAGTCTTTGCGGTTCATGCGTTCCAGGCGCTCCGGAGGGCATCGGCCGCGACCTGCTGGAAGGCACCGGCCTCCTTCAGGGCGCGGCCCATCTTGATGAAATCGTGCGTCAGGCCGTGGCCGATCTCCAGCTGCACCGGCACGCCGGCGGCGCGCAGGCGGTCGCCATAGGCCAGGCCTTCGTCGACCAGCGGGTCGCACTCGGCCAGCAGCAGGCAGGCCGGCGCCACGCCGTCCAGGTCGGGCGCCTCCAGCGGGGCGAAGCGCCAGTCCCGCCGGTGGTGGTGCGGCAGCGTGTGGTCGAAGAACCAGGCGATGTCGGCCGAATCGAGCAGGAAGCCCTGCGCGAACAGCCGGTGCGAGGCGGTGTCGGCGTGCGCCGTGGTGCCGGGGGTGATCAGGAGCTGCAGCGCCAGCGGCAGCCCGCGGTCGCGCGCGTGGATGGCACCCACCGCGGCCAGCGTGCCGCCCGCGCTGTCGCCACCGATGGCCAGGCGGGTGCCGTCCAGGCCGAGCGGGGACGCGTGGGCCGCCAGCCACTCGAGTGCGGCCCAGGTGTCGTCCACCGCGGCGGGAAAGGGGTGCTCGGGCGCGAGCCGGTAGTCCAGCGCCAGCACCGCGCCACCGCTGCGCAGCGCCAGCTGGCGGCACAGGCTGTCGTGCGTCTCCAGACCGCCGATGACGAAGCCGCCGCCATGCAGGTACAGCAGCAGCGGCAGGCCGGCCGCACCGGATGCCGCATACAGGCGCGCCGGGCGCCCGGCCACGGCGAGGTCCTCCACCCTGGGCAGCGGCGCGCGGGGGGGCTCCAGCACCTCGGCGGCGGCGGCATAGGCGGCGCGCGCCTCGGCCGGCGTCATCGCGTGCCAGGGCCTTCGTCGGGCGCGGCCGATGCGCTGCAGCAGACCCTGCATGGCCGGTGTGAGCAGCGTGGTCGGGTTCACGCCCGCATTATCCCGGCCACCGCCACGGGCCCGGGCCCGGGCCCGTGGCGGATCCGCCGCGCACGGCGGGCGGCTGCAGATGGTCGGCCCCCGCTGCAGCCTGTCGCAACGTCGTTGAGGCCGAACACGCCGGGCCGTTATGGTGTGCTACCTCAGCAACACACCGGCCCACCCCATGACGCCCTGGGACGACCGACAACCCATCTACCAGCAGCTGGCCGACCGTCTGGCGGCGCGGCTGCTGGACGGCCAGCCCGGTGACGGCGAGGCCATGCCCTCGGTGCGCGCCCTGGCCAGCGAGCACCTGCTGAACCCGCTGACCGTCAGCCGCGCGCTGCAGGCCCTGGCCGACGCCGGCCTGGTGGAGCCGCGGCGCGGCCTGGGCATGTTCGTGCGCGAGGGCGCGCGCGACCGCCTGCGACGGCTGGAGCGCGACCGTTTCCTGCAGCATGAATGGCCGCGGCTGCGCGAGCGGCTCAAGCGCCTGGACATCCAACCCGAACAACTTTCCTGGGAGGACCCCCGATGAGCACCGACGTGCTGGTGCAGGCCCGAGGCCTGCGCGTGCGCTACGGCAGCAAGGCCGCGATCGACGACCTGAGCTTCAGCATCCCCAAGGGCCGCGTGGTCGGCCTGCTGGGCCACAACGGCGCCGGCAAGACCACGCTGATGAAGGCGCTGGTCGGCCTCAAGCGCACCGAGGGCGAGCTCTCCGTGCTGGGCATGGACCCGGTGCGCGAGCGCGTGGCGCTGCTGCAGTCGGCCTGCTACATCCCCGACGTGGCCATCCTGCCGCGCTGGGCGCGGGTGTCGGAGCTGATCACGCTGATGGCGGCGCTGCACCCGCGCTTCTCGGCCGAGCGGGCCCGGACGCTGCTGCGGCGCACCAGCGTCGGCCTGTCGGACAAGGTGAAGTCGCTGTCCAAGGGCATGGTGGTGCAGGCGCACCTGGCGCTGGTGGCCAGCATCGACGCCCGGCTGATGATCCTCGACGAACCCACGCTGGGGCTGGACGTGCTGTCGCGCAAGGCCTTCTACGAGATGCTGATCGACGAGTGGTGCGACGGCGAGCGCAGCGTGCTGATCAGCACCCACCAGGTGGAGGAGATCGAGAGCCTGCTGTCCGACGTGATCATGCTCAACGAGGGCCGCATCGTGCTGGACATCAGCCTGGAGGCCATGGACCGCCGCTTCGTGGCGCTCAGCCACGACGCCGCGGCCGCCGATCAGATGGCCGCGGCCCACCCGCTGCTGCGCTATCGCGTGCAGAGTGGCGGCGCGCGCACGCATGCGGCGCTGTTCGACGGCGAACCGCCGGCCGAGCTGCAGGCCCTGGGGCACCGGGTGCGCCCGAGCCTGGTGGACCTGTTCGTGGCGCTGACGCGCCGGCCCGAGATCGACCGCACGGTCTTCTGAACCGCGGAGACACGACCATGACCCATACCCTGGCGCTGATGCAGCGTGAATGGCTGCAGCACCGCTTCGCCTGGACGCTGATGGCGGTGCTGCCCACCGTGCTCGTCGTCCTGCTGCTGACCTTCGGCGAGGTGCACCTTGCCCCCGAGGAGACCGGCCCGCATCTGCCGCTGGCCCTGGCCTTCGCCGCGCTGGCCGCCGGCATGGGGCTGCAGGCCCTGATCCTGTGGATCGTGGCGCTGATCGTCACGGCCGGCCTGGCGCGCCGCGACCACGGCGACCGTTCCATCGAGTTCTGGCTCTCGCTGCCCACCGGGCATGCCGAGAGCCTGGCGGTGCCGCTGCTCGTGCACCTGCTGCTGGCGCCGCTGGCGGCGCTGGCGGTGGGCCTGGCCGGCGGCGCGATCGCGTCCTTCGTGCTCGTGAGCCGGGTCGACGGGGCGGGCAGCTGGTTCTCCCTGCCCTGGGGCACCGTGGCGGCTGCCGTGCTGGCACTCGGTGCCCGCCTCGGGCTGGGCATGGTGCTGGTGACGCTGTGGCTCGCCCCGGTGCTGATGCTGATGGTGCTGCTCACGGCCGCGCTCGGCCGCTGGGGCCTGGCCATCCTGGCGCTCGGCGGCGGCCTGGGGGTGGTCGTGCTCGACCAGGCCTTCGGCATCCCGTGGCCGGCACAGTGGGTGTCCTACGTGGCCGGCCAGGCGGGACGCGCGCTGCTCAACGCCGACAGCAGCAGCGCGGTGCTGGTGGTCGAGTCGTCCGGCGACCTGGCCGCCACGGTCGCGCAGCTGCCGGCCTGGGCGCTGGCCGACGCGATGAAGGCGCTGTCGCTGTCCGCGACCCCGGGCATGCTCGCCGGTCTGGCCGCGGCCGCCGCCTGCTTCGCCGTCCTGGTGCAGTGGCGCCGCCGTGGTGCACAGCACGGCGGGTGAACGCGTCGGGTGAGCACGGCCGGGGCGAGCGCGGCGGTGACGCGGACACCCCGTCCGCTCGACCTGACCCCTAGCCCTAGGGGGCCCATGTGCCTGGATGTGTCCAGGCGGCCGGGCCGACACATCGGGACACGGGTGCACACCGGCTGCCGGCACGCATCGTGCAAAGGTCACGCCACGGAGCGGCAGCCGCCGTGCCGGTGCACCACCTGGAGGAATCCCCGATGAAGATGCTTTCGGCCCTGCGCGCTGCGGCCACCGCGGCCCTGGTCTTCGGCGCCACGCTGCCGGCCACGGCCGCGTTCTACGTGGACGACACCACCGATGCGCCCACCTACAACCGTGCCCTGCCGGACTTCAGCGGCCTGTCGGGCATCGGCACCGACGTGGCCTACGACGTGTTCTCGTTCTCGGTCGGTGCCGACGGTCTCTACACCGTGCGCAGCTTCGCCGAGGGCCTGCTGCGCGACCGGGCCTGGGACCAGGTGCTGTTCCTGTACGCCGGCAGCTTCGATCCCTCGGCCCCGCTGGTCAACGGCCTGGCCGGCAACGACGACTTCGAGGGCACCATCGGCCGCAGCGGCTTCGACGTGGCGCTGAGCACGGGGGTCGCGTATTTCCTGGTGACCACGGGCTTCGATCTCGACGACGCCGGGCGCTTCCTGAACGTGGTGCGCGGCCCGGGCGACATCCTGCCGGCCGTGCCCGAGCCGGGCACCTATGCGCTGCTGGCCATGGGCCTGCTCGGCGTGGTGCTCGCGGCTCGCCGGCGCGCCCAGGCGCCGAGCGACTGAACCGCGCCCAGGCCGCCATCGGGCGCACCGCCCCCAAACAAGAGGGCCCGGGATCACCGGGCCCTTTTCATTCAGCCCAGGATCACCGGGCCCTTGCTTCGCCGGGGCAGATCAGTGGAACTGCTCTTCCTCGGTGGAGCCGGTGAGCGCCTTCACGCTGGACGAGCCGCCCTGGATCACGGTGGTGACGTCGTCGAAGTAGCCCGCGCCCACCTCCTGCTGGTGCGACACGAAGGTGTAGCCCAGGTCGCGCGCCTTGAACTCGGGCTCCTGCACCTGCTCCACGTAGTGCTTCATGCCCTCGCCGCGGGCGTAGTCGTGCGCGAACTTGAAGGTGTTGTACCAGTTGAGGTGGATGCCGGCGAGGGTGATGAACTGGTACTTGTAGCCCAGCGCCGAGAGCTCGTCCTGGAAGGCCGCGATCGTCTTGTCGTCGAGGTTCTTCTTCCAGTTGAAGCTGGGCGAGCAGTTGTAGCTCAGCAGCTTGCCCGGGTGGGCGGCGTGAACGGCCTGCGCGAACTCGCGGGCGAAGCCCAGGTCCGGCGTGCCGGTCTCGCACCACACGAGGTCGGCGTAGGCGGCATAGGCCACACCGCGGCTGATGGCCTGCTCCAGCCCGTTCTTCACGCGGTAGAAGCCTTCCTGCGTGCGCTCGCCGGTCAGGAAGGGCTTGTCGTTGGCGTCGTGGTCGCTGGTCAGCAGGTTGGCGGCCTCGGCGTCGGTGCGCGCCAGCACGATGGTGGGCACGCCCATCACGTCGGCGGCAAAGCGCGCGGCGATCAGCTTCTCGCAGGCCTCCTGCGTGGGGACCAGCACCTTGCCGCCCATGTGGCCGCACTTCTTCACCGCGGCGAGCTGGTCCTCGAAGTGCACGCCCGCCGCGCCGGCGGCGATCATGTTCTTCATCAGCTCGAAGGCGTTGAGCACGCCACCGAAGCCGGCTTCGGCGTCGGCCACGATGGGCAGGAAGTAGTCGATGAACTCCTTGCTGCCGGGCTCGATGCCGCGGCTCCACTGGATCTCATCGGCGCGCTTGAAGGTGTTGTTGATGCGGCGCACCATGGTCGGCACCGAGTCGTAGGCGTACAGCGACTGGTCGGGGTACATGGTCTCGCTGGTGTTGCCGTCGGCCGCCACCTGCCAGCCCGACAGGTACACCGCCTCCAGCCCGGCCTTGGCCTGCTGCATGGCCTGGCCGGCGGTGATGGCGCCGAAGGCGTTGACGTAGCCCTTGGCGGCGCCGCCGTTGACCAGCGCCCAGAGCTTCTCGGCGCCGCGCCGGGCCAGCGTGTGCTCGATCTGCACCGAGCCGCGCAGGCGGACCACGTCGGCGGCGGAGTAGCCGCGCTTGATGCCCTTCCAGCGGGGGTTCTCGGCCCAGTCCTTCTCGAGGGCGGCGATCTGTTGTTGGCGGGTGGCTTGCGTCATGGAAACAGCTCCTGGGAAGTTGCGGGGAAGCCCGGAAATCACGCCTCAAGGCTAAGGCGGGCCCTCGGCCTGACGCAAGACTTATGTCTTATATAAGACAAAAGATGCAACTCAATAAAATCAAAGACTTGCAGATTGTAGTTCACGATGCGGAACGCGATTCGTGTCGATGAAAACGCCTGCTGCGCCGCAGCATGCCCAGATTCCGCATTGCAAAATGCAGGGTCGTGGCCGTGAAACGCCTGCGGCCCGGCCGGCGCCGCCGCGACGGCCCGCCAAGCGTCACGGCCACTCGGTTGTAATGCGGGCTGTCCGTTCGTCCACCCCCCACCCGAAAGCCTGCCGCGATGAGCGAGTTCGCCTTCCTGTCCCAGGGCACCTTCCTGCGCGCCGCACCGGCCGCCAGCCAGCCGCTGGCCGTGGCCGGCATCGCCTGGGACGGGTCCACCACCAACCGCTCGGGCGCGCGCATGGGGCCTCGCGCCATCCGCGAGGCGAGCCACATGCTGTGCGACGGCACCCACCCCTGGTTCGGCCGTGCCCCGGGAGAGGCCCTGGGCGATGCCGGCGACCTGGCCCTGCCCAACACCTCGCTGGAGCGCATGCGCGCGGCGATGGCCGCACCGGTGGCGGCGCTGATCCGACGCCACCACATGGCCTGGCTGGGCGGCGACCACTCGATCACGCTGCCACTGCTGCGCGCCTACCGCGACTGGCTGGGCCGGCCGCTGGCGGTGCTGCACTTCGACGCCCACTGCGACACCTGGACCGACCACTTCGGCGAGCCCAGCGGCCACGGCACCTGGGTCAGCGAGGCCGTCAGCGAGGGCCTGGTCGAGCCCAGCTGCCTGGTGCAGGTGGGCATCCGATCGGCGGCGGAGGCGGCGGCGCGCGACTACGTCACCCACGCCGGCGGCCGCGTGTGGACGGCCCGCGAACTGCGCGGCCGCGATGGCAGCGCCGGCCTTCAGCCCGTGCTGGACGACCTGCGTGCCCGGCTGGCGGCAGCCGGTGGGCCGCCGCTGTACCTGACCCTGGACATCGACTGCCTGGACCCCGCCTTCGCCCCCGGCACCGGGACGCCGGAGCCGGGCGGGCTGAGCACCAGCCAGGTGCTCACGCTGCTCGAGGATGGTGCCGACCTGCCCTTCGTGGGCATGGACTGCGTGGAGGTGGCGCCACCCTACGACCACGCGGAGCTGACGAGCCAGGCCGCGGCGCACTTCGTCTGGACCTACCTCTGCGGCCGCGTGGCCGCATCTCCGCGCTGACATCCGGCGGCGGCCGGTGGCGGATCGGCCGCGGGCTTGATGCGCCGCAAAGGCAGGAGGCGGGCACTCCAGAGAATGGCCCGAGCTGCCCTTGCACCCCTCTGGAGAACCTGCCATGCCCGCTGATCGTCTTGCCCCGGTGTCGCGCCCCTCCCGCGCGTCGCGCCCGGTACGCACCCGTGTGGTGCCGCCCGCCGGGTTCTGTGCGCTGGACCGCACGCACCGCGAGGTGCAGGCCACGCTGCTGCGTTTCGGCGAACTGCTCGACCACGTGGACGACAACGGCCCCGACGCGCAGGCGCGCCGGCTTGCCGGCGAGATCCGCGCCTTCATCGACGGTCACGCCCGGCAGCACCACGCCGACGAGGAGCGGCTGGTGTTCCCTGCCCTGCTGGCCAGCGGTGACGCCGAGCTGGTCCACCACGTCCGGCGCCTCCAGCAGGACCACGGCTGGCTGGAGGAGGACTGGCGGCAGCTCGCGCCGCAGCTCGAGGCCATCGAGCAGGGCTACAACTGGTACGACCTGAGCCTGCTGCGCCACGCGCTGCCGGTGTTCGCGGCCCTGTACGACGAGCACATCGCGCTGGAGGAGACGGTCGTCTACCCGGCCGCGCGCCGCCACCAGCAGGCGCTGGTGGCCGGTGCCGCCGCGCGCGTGGCGGCCTGACGCCTTCGCCGCGGGGCGGGGCGTCAGGCGCCCGGGGTGCCCAGCGGCAGTGCCGTCGTCTGCTTGACCGTGCGCAGCACCAGCATCGAGTTCGACCGCACGACGCCCGGCAGGCGCGGCAGCACTTCGGCATGGAAGCGCTCGAGGTCGGCGGCGTCGCGGTACATGAAGCGCACCAGATAGTCGTTGGTGCCGGCCACGTAGAAGCAGTCCAGGATCTCGGGCTGGTCGCGCACCGCCTGCTCGAAGGCCTCCAGGCGCCGGGGCTGCGTGCTTTCCAGGTTGATGATCGTGTAGCTGGTGCCGTGGCGGCCGAAGGCGCGCGGGTTGAGCAGCGCCACGTAGCGCGCGATGACGCCGGCGTCCTCCAGCGCCTTCACGCGCCGCAGGCAGGCCGAGGGCGACAGGTGCACGCGCTGCGCCAGCTCCACGTTCGAGAGCCGGCCCTCGGCCTGGAGGGCCTCGAGGATCTCGACGTCGATCGCATCGAGTTGCGTGAGGTGCCCGGGGTCTGGCATGAAGTGCGAAAGAAAGACCTGGTGACGGCATGATTGTGCGCCACCCAGGGTGAACCCACCCGCGTGTCGCACGCACATTGCGCGGGCGCCGGCATAGACTCCAGCGGCGGCCAGCCCTGCGGGTGCGGGGCCGCCGAGCCGCGTGTGTCCAGCGTCCGCCGGCAGTGCCCCGGCGGTCACCGAGGAGGCCCTCATGAACAAGCCGTCCGATCTGCCCCTGTCCGCCACCGTCGCGCCGTCTGCCGCCAGGCCGATGGACGCGTTCTGGATGCCCTTCACCGCCAACCGCCAGTTCAAGAAGGCCCCGCGCCTGCTGGCCAAGGCCTCGGGCATGCACTACTGGGACGCCGACGGCCGCGAGATCCTGGACGGCGTGGCCGGGCTGTGGTGCGTCAACGCCGGCCACAACCGCCCGAAGATCGTGGCCGCCATCCAGGCCCAGGCGGCGGAGATGGACTACGCGCCGCCGTTCCAGATGGGCCACCCGCTGGCCTTCGAGCTGGCCGAGGCGGTGGCGCGCATCGCGCCGGCCGGCATGGGCAAGGTGTTCTTCACCAACTCCGGCTCGGAGTCGGTGGAGACGGCGCTGAAGATGGCGCTGGCCTACCACCGCGTGCGCGGCGAAGGCCAGCGCACCCGTCTCATCGGCCGCGAGCGCGGCTACCACGGGGTGAACTTCGGCGGCATCTCGGTGGGTGGCATCGTGGCCAACCGCAAGATGTTCGGCGCCATGATCGCCGGCGTGGACCACCTGCGCCACACGCACGACCCGGCGCGCAACGCGTTCAGCGTCGGCCAGCCGGCCCACGGCGCCGACTTCGCCGACGACCTCGAGCGCCTGTGCGCCCTGCACGACCCGAGCACCATCGCCGCGGTGATCGTGGAGCCGATCGCCGGCTCCACCGGGGTGCTGATCCCGCCCCAGGGCTACCTGCAGCGCCTGCGCGAGATCTGCGACAAGCACGGCATCCTGCTGATCTTCGACGAAGTCATCACCGGCTTCGGCCGCACCGGCCAGCCCTTTGCCGCCCAGACCTTCGGCGTGACGCCCGACCTGATGACGGTGGCCAAGGGCCTGACCAACGGCGCGGTGCCCATGGGCGCGGTGATCGCGCGCGACGCGATCCACGACGCGTTCATGAACGGGCCGGAGCACCTGATCGAGTTCTTCCACGGCTACACCTACTCCGCCCACCCGCTGGCCTGCGCCGCCGGCCTGGCCACGCTGGAGACCTACGCCGACGAAGGCCTGCTCACGCGCGCCCAGCAGCTGCAGGGCCTGATGGCCGAGCAGCTGCACGGGCTGCGCGGCGCGCCGCACGTGATCGACGTGCGCAACTTCGGCCTGGTGGGCGGTGTGGAGCTGGCGCCGCGGCCGGGCGAGCCCGGCAAGCGCGCCTTCGAGGTCTTCCTCGACTGCTATGCCAACGGCGTGCTGATCCGCACCACCGGCGACACCATCGCGATGTCGCCGCCGCTGATCATCGAGCCGGCGCACATCGAGCGCATCGTGGCCACCGTGCGCGCGGCGCTGGGCCGCGTGGCCTGACCCGGCCGGCACCGGCCCACTCGACGAGGACGCTGCCTATCGTATGCCCTGGCTGGACACCGACCGTGCGCTGACGCGGAACTCGTACTACGCCGCCACCGCGGCGCGCGGGCCCGCCCATCCGCCGCTGTCGGGGTCGGCCCGTTGCGACGTGGCGGTGGTCGGCGGCGGCCTGGCCGGGCTGAGCGCCGCGCTCGACCTGCGGGCGCGCGGTTTCGACGTGGTGCTGCTCGAGGCGCGCGATATTGGCTTCGGCGCCAGCGGGCGCAACGGCGGCCAGGCCATCCACGGCCTGGCCTGCGACCAGGAGGTGGTGGAGGCGCAGCTCGGCGTGGACGACGCGCGCCGCGTCTGGGACATGTCCATCGAGGCCCTGGACCTGCTGCGCGAGCGCATCGCCGCCCACGGCATCGCCTGCGACTGGCGCGACGGCTACCTGGGCCTGGCCACCAACGCCCGCAAGGGGCGCGCCCTGGCGGGCTGGGCCGACCGCATCGAGCGCCACTACGGCTATGCGCTCACGCGCATCGCACCGGCGGAGCTGCCTCGCTGGATTGCCAGCCCGCGGTTTCACAGCGGGGTGCACGACCCGCGCTCCGGCCACCTGCACCCGCTGAAGTACACCCACGGCCTGGCCGAGGCCGCCGTGCGCGCCGGCGTGCGCGTGCACGAGGGCACGCCGGTCACGGCGCTGCAGGCCGGTGCGCCCTGCGTGCTGCGCACCCCGCAGGGCGAGCTGCACGCGCGCCAGGTGCTGCTGGCCGGCAACGTCTACCTGCAGGACATCGCACCCGGCGTGGCGCCGCCGCTGGCCCCCCGCATCATGCCCGTGGGCACGTACATTGCGTGCTCCGAGCCGCTGGGCCGCGAGCGTGCCGACGCGCTGGTGCCCAGCCGTGCCGCCGTCTGCGACACCGACTTCGTGCTCGACTACTTCCGCGCCACCAACGACCACCGCATGCTCTACGGCGGCCGCGTCAGCTACAGCACCGTGACGCCGGCCGACCTGCCGGAGAGCATGCGCCGGCGCATGGTGGCCACCTTCCCGCAGCTGGCCGACGCGAAGATCGAATACGCCTGGGGCGGCTTCGTCGACATCACGATGAACCGCGCCCCCGATTTCGGCCGCCTGCCCGGCGCACCGCAGGTCTACTACCTGCAGGGCTTCTCCGGCCACGGCCTGGCCCTGACCGGCCTGGCCGGGCGGCTGGTGGCCGAGGCGATGGCCGGCGATGCGGGCCGCTTCGATGTCTTCGCGCGGCTGCAGCACCGGCCCTTCCCCGGCGGCCGCGCCCTGCGCACCCCGGCGCTGGTGCTGGGCATGGCCTGGTACCGGCTGCGCGACCTGATCGCCTGAACGCGACACTGCCCCCCATGAGCACCCTGCCCGTCGTCCTTGTCCCGGCCTGCAACCGACTGCTGGGCGAGCACCCCTTCCACATCGCCGGCCGCAAGTATGTCGACGCCGTCCGGCTGGCCGGCGCGCTGCCGCTGGTGGTGCCCCGCGCCGAGCCGGCGGAGTGGGACAGCCTGCTGGCCCTGGCCGATGGCGTGCTGCTGACCGGCTCGCCATCCAACGTGCACCCGCGACATTTCGACGAGGCCGTGCGCGACCCCTCGTTGCCGCTGGACCCCGACCGCGACGACTGGACGCTGCCGCTGATCCCGCGGCTGCTGGCCCGCGGCATCCCGCTGCTGGCCATCTGCCGCGGCGCGCAGGAGGTCAACGTGGCGCTGGGCGGCACGCTGCACCAGGCGGTGCACGAGGTGGGCCCCTACGCCGACCACCGCGCCGACGACGCCCAGCCCGCGGCCGTGCAGTACGGCCCGGCACACCCGCTGCAGCCAGTGCCCGGCGGCCTGCTGGCCGGCATCGTGGGCAGCGAGCGCTTCCAGGTGAACTCGGTGCACGGGCAGGCGGTGGCCACGCTGGCCCCCGGCCTGCGTGCCGAGGCGCATGCGCCCGACGGCCTCGTGGAGGCCTTCACCCGGCCCGACGCACCGGGTTTCAACCTCTGCGTGCAATGGCACCCGGAGTGGCGGGCGGCGGAGAACCCGGTGTCCATGCGGCTGCTCCAGGCCTTCGGCCGGGCGGTGCGCGCCTACCGTGACCGCGTGCGCGGGCCCTTGCCCGCCCCTGCCGCGCCCCACGCCGCAGAACCCGCAGAACACAGCACAGGTGCCCCATGATCGACCGCGAACCGCACACCTTCAACCAGCTCGAGCAGTGGCTCGACCAGAACCGCGTCACCGAGATCGAGTGCCTCGTGCCCGACCTCACCGGCGTGGCCCGCGGCAAGATCCTGCCGCGCCAGAAGTTCACCGAGGACCGGGGCATGCGCCTGCCCGAGGGCGTGGTCGCGATGGGGGTGACCGGCGAGTTCCCACCCGAGGGGCCGTACTTCGAGGTCATCGACTCCACCGACCGCGACATGCACCTGCGGCCCGACCCGGGCACCGCGCGCATCGTGCCCTGGGCCAGCGACCCCACGGCGCAGGTGATCCACGACTGCTACGACCGCAACGGCCGGCTGATCCCGTTCGCGCCACGTTCGGTGCTGCGCCGCGTGTGCGAACGATTCGACGCCGCGGGCTGGAGCCCGGTGGTGGCGCCCGAGCTGGAGTTCTACCTCGTGGCCCGCAACACCGACCCCGACGTGCCGCTGAAGCCGCCGATCGGGCGCAGCGGCCGCAGCGAGACCAGCCGCCAGGCCTACTCCATCGACGCGGTCAACGAGTTCGACCCGCTGTTCGAGGACGTCTACGCCTACTGCGACCAGATGGAGCTCAACGTGGACACGCTGATCCACGAGATCGGCGCCGGGCAGATGGAGATCAACTTCTTCCACGCCCACCCGCTGGGCCTGGCCGACGAGGTGTTCCTGTTCAAGCGCACCGTGCGCGAGGCGGCGCTGCGCCACGACATGTTCGCCACCTTCATGGCCAAGCCCATCGCCGGCGAGCCCGGCAGCGCGATGCACGTGCACCAGAGCGTGGTCGACAAGGCCAGCGGCCGCAACATCTTCAGCAACGAGGACGGCACGCCCAGCCGGGAGTTCTTCTGGTACGTGGGCGGCCTGCAGAAGTACGTGCCGGCGGCGATGGCGCTGTTCGCGCCCTACGTCAACAGCTACCGGCGGCTGGCGCGCCGCACCGCCGCGCCGATCAACATCCAGTGGGCCACCGACAACCGCACCGTGGGCTTCCGCAGCCCGGTGGCGCCGCCCACCGCGCGCCGCATCGAGAACCGCGTGATCGGTGCCGACGCCAACCCCTATGTGGCGCTGGCGGCCACGCTGGCCTGCGGCTGGCTGGGCATCCAGAACCGCATCGAGCCCACGCCGGAGTACCGCGGTGACGCCTACCTGGGCGACTTCGCGCTGCCGCGCAGCCTGGGCGAGGCGCTGTCCCTGCTGCGCGAGGAGACCGACCTCGCCGACGTGCTGGGGCGCGAGTTCGTGACCGTCTACACCGAGGTCAAGGAGACCGAGGTGGAGGAGTTCATGAAGGTGATCTCGCCCTGGGAGCGCGAGCACCTGCTGCTGCACGTGTGAGGGGCCCAGCATGACCACTGCCCGCACCACGGCCCGCACCACCGCGGAATGGCAGGCGCTGGACGCCGCCCACTTCCTGCACCCCTTCACCGACTTCCAGGCCCTGGCCGGCAAGGGCTCGCGCGTGATCGTGCGCGCCGACGGCGTGCACCTCTGGGACAGCGACGGCCAGCGCATCCTCGACGGCATGTCCGGCCTGTGGTGCGTCAACGTCGGCTACGGCCAGGAGGCGCTGGTGGAGGCCGCCACGCGGCAGCTGCGCGAGCTGCCCTTCTACAACGCCTTCTTCCAGACCGCCACGCCGCCGGCCATCGAGCTGGCGGCGCTGCTGGCCGAGGTGTCGCCGCCGGGTTTCCGGCACGTGTTCTTCGCCGGCAGCGGCAGCGAGGGCAACGACACCGTGGTGCGCATGGTGCGCCGCTACTGGGACCTGATGGGCCAGCCGCAGCGCCAGGTCATCATCAGCCGCGTCAACGCCTACCACGGCAGCACGATGGCCGGCGCCTCGCTGGGCGGCATGAGCGGCATGCACGCCCAGGGCGGGCTGCCCATCCCGGGCATCGTGCACATCCAGCAGCCGTACTGGCACGAACACGGCCGCCACCTGTCCAAGGACGAGTTCGGCCTCGTCGCCGCGCGCTGGCTGGAGGACAAGATCGCCGAGGTGGGGGCCGACAAGGTGGCCGCCTTCATCGGCGAGCCGGTGCAGGGTGCCGGTGGCGTCATCGTGCCGCCGGCCACCTACTGGCCCGAGATCCAGCGCATCTGCGACCGCCACGGCATCCTGCTGGTCAGCGACGAGGTCATCACCGGCTTCGGCCGCACCGGCCGCTGGTTCGGCTGCGAGACCCTGGGCAGCCGGCCCGACCTGATGACCTTCGCCAAGGGCGTGACCAGCGGCTACCTGCCGCTGGGCGGCGTGATGGTGGGCGAGCGCGTGGCGCGCGTGCTCATCGAGCACGGCGGGGAGTTCAACCACGGCTACACCTACTCCGGCCACCCCGTGGCCTGCGCGGTGGCGCTGGCCAACATCCGGCTGATGCAGGAACGGCGCCTGGTGGAGCACGTGCGCGACAACCTGGGCCCGTATCTTGCTGAGCGCTTCGAGGCGCTGCGAGGGCATCCCCTCGTGGGCGACGTGGACACCTGCGGCATGATGGCCGCGATCCTGCTCGTGAAGGACAAGACCCGTGGCACACCGTTCCCGCCCGCGCTCGAAGTCGGCATGGCCTGCCGCGGACACTGCTTCCGCGAAGGCCTGATCATGCGCGCCGTCGGTGACCGCATGATCGTCGCGCCACCGCTGGTGATGACACGTGCCCAGGTCGACGAGATGATGGACCTGATCCACCGTTGCCTCGACCTGACGCTGGCCGATGCCCATGCGCACGGCTGGCTCGCTTAGACTCCCGCCCCAATCCGGATACACCCCCCTGTCCCCGCCCTTGCCCTGGAGGTTCCGACCATGCCGCTGAAGTCCCTCGCGTCGTCTCTTGCCGTCCTGGGCGCCGCCACGGCCGCCCTGGCCCTGGGGGCGCTGCCCGCGCACGCCCAGGAGGAGGAGAAGGTCCTCAACATCTACAACTGGTCGGACTACATCGCCGAGGACACGATCGCCAATTTCGAGAAGGAAACCGGCATCAAGGTCCGCTACGACAACTTCGACAACAACGAGATCGTCCACGCCAAGCTGGTGGCGGGCAAGACCGGCTACGACCTCATCGTGCCGTCGTCCAACTGGGCCAAGCTGCAGATCGACGGCGGCCTGCTGCGCAAGCTCGACAAGGACAAGATCCCGAACCTGAAGAACCTGGACCCGGCCCTGCAGGCCCAGCTGGCCAAGATGGACCCGGGCAACCAGTACATGGTCAACTGGCTGTGGGGCTTCACCACGGTGGGCATCAACGTCGACAAGGTCAAGGCCGCGCTGGGCAGCACGCCGATGCCGGCCAACGCCTGGGACCTGGTCTTCAACCCCGAGTACGTGAGCAAGCTGCGCAGCTGCGGCGTGTCCTTCCTCGACTCGGCCACCGAGATCCTGCCGGCCGCGCTGCACTACCTGGGCAAGCCGGCCTACAGCAAGAACGCCGCCGACTACGCCGCCGCGGCGCAGATGCTCAAGCGCGTGCGGCCGCACGTCACGCTGTTCAGCTCGTCGGGCTACATCAACGACATGGCCGGCGGCTCCATCTGCGTGGCCATCGGCTGGTCGGGCGACATCAACATCGCCCGCCAGCGCGCCATCGACGGCAAGACCGGCCAGAACATCGAGGCGCTGATCCCGTCCACCGGCGGCATCCTGTTCTTCGACGTGATGGTGATCCCGGCCGACGCGCCGCGGCCCGGCAATGCGCAGAAGTTCATCGACTACATCCTGCGCCCCGAGGTGCACGCCAGCCTGACCAACAAGGTCTTCTACGCCAACCCCAACCCGGCGTCGCGGCGCTTCGTCAAGCCCGAGGTGGCCAACAACCCGTCGGTCTTCCTGTCGCCGGAGAACATGGGCAAGATGGTGGCGCCCGACGCCATCAACAACGACCTGCGCCGTCTGATGACGCGCACCTTCACCTCGTTCAAGACCGGCCTCTGACCGGGAGACCGCCCTCGATGTCGACCGCTCCCGCGCCCGGCGCCGGCTTCCTGCAGATCCGCGACGTCGTCAAGGACTTCGGCGGGTTCCGCGCCGTCAACAACGTCAGCCTGGACATCGCCAAGGGCGAGATCTTCGCCCTGCTCGGCTCGTCGGGCTGCGGCAAGAGCACGCTGCTGCGCATGCTGGCCGGCTTCGAGACGCCGACCAGCGGCCAGATCGTGCTCGACGGGCGCGACCTGGCCGACCTGCCGCCCTACGAACGGCCGATCAACATGATGTTCCAGAGCTATGCGCTCTTCCCGCACCTGACGGTGTGGGACAACATCGCGTTCGGCCTGCGGCGCGAGGGCCTGCCCCGGGACCAGACCGCCCAGCGCGTGGAGAGCATGCTCAAGCTGGTGCAGCTGGAGCGGTTCGCGCAGCGCAAGCCGCACCAGCTCTCCGGCGGCCAGCAGCAGCGCGTGGCGCTGGCACGCAGCCTGGCCAAGCAGCCGCAGCTGCTGCTGCTCGACGAGCCGCTGGGCGCGCTGGACAAGAAGCTGCGCGAGCAGACGCAGATCGAGCTGGTCAACATCATCGAGAGCGTGGGCGTGACCTGCGTGATGGTCACCCACGACCAGGAAGAGGCCATGACCATGGCCTCGCGCATCGCCGTCATGAGCGAGGGACGCTTCCTGCAGGTGGGCGCGCCAGGCGACATCTACGAGACGCCGCAGACGCGCTTCGTGGCCGACTTCATCGGCAACGTGAACCTCATGGAAGGCACGCTGGCGGTGGACGAGCCCGACCACGTGGTGATCGACTGCGCCGACTGCCGGCACTACGTGGGCCACGGCATCACCGGCACCCAGGGCATGCCGGTCACGGTGGCGCTGCGCCCGGAGAAGATCCACGTCTCGCGCCAGAAGCCCGCCGACGACTTCAACACCGTGCGCGGCACCATCAAGGAGTTGTCGTACTTCGGCAGCTTCACCGTCTACCACCTGCAGCTGCCCAGCGGCCAGATCCTCAAGGTCAGCCAGGCCAACGTGCAGCGGCACAAGGACGTGGAGCTGACCTGGGGCGACGAGGTCTGGGCGCACTGGTCGCGCTCGGCGCACATCGTGCTCACCCAGTAGGCGGCCGGCTGCCATGCAACGTCTGAAGCAGATCCTGGGCAGCCGCGCGCCGGTCATCGGCGTGCCCTACCTGTTCCTGCTGCTGTTCTTCCTGCTGCCGTTCCTGGTGGTGTTCAAGATCAGCGTGTCCGAGATGGAGGTCGTGACCTTCAAGGACGTGCTGACCTGGCAGGACGGCGTGCTCCAGCTGTCGCTGAAGTTCTCCAACTACCTCTTCATCCTCGACGACCCGCTGTACGTCAGCACCTACCTGTCGAGCATCAAGTACGCCGCCGCCACCACCGTGCTGTGCCTGGTGATCGGCTATCCGTTCGCCTACTTCATGGCGCGGGCCCGCGCCTCGCTGCAGCCGGCGCTGCTGATGCTGGTGATGCTGCCCTTCTGGACCAGCTTCCTGCTGCGCGTGTACGCGTGGAAGGGGCTGCTGTCGGAGAACGGCTGGGTGCACGACCTGCTGGTGGGCACGGGCATCGACCAGCTGCTGTACATGCTCGGACTGATCCCGGCGCCGGGCAAGCTGATGAACACGCCCTTCTCGCTGGTGCTGGGCATGGCCTACACCTACCTGCCGTTCATGATCCTGCCGCTGTACGGCAACCTCGCCAAGCTCGACCTGCGCCTGCTGGAGGCCGCGGCCGACCTCGGCGCCAGCCCGTGGGTGGCGTTCTGGAAGGTCACGGTGCCGCTGTCGCGCGCCGGCATCATCGCCGGCTCGATGCTGGTGTTCATCCCCTGCGTGGGCGAGTACGTGATCCCGGAACTGCTCGGCGGCCCCGAGACGCTGATGATCGGCCGCGTGATGTGGGACGAGTTCTTCGCCAACAACGACTGGCCCATGGCCTCCAGCGTGGCCGTGGTGATGGTGCTGCTGATCATCGTGCCGCTGGCACTGTTCAACAAGTACCAGGCCGAGGCCCAGGAACGGCAGGAGGGCCGGCGGTGAAGACGGCCGATGTCAACCGCTGGTTCGCGCGCGGCTGGCTGGCCGCGGGCTTCCTGTTCCTGTACCTGCCCATCGTGGCGCTGGTGGTCTTCTCCTTCAACGACTCGCCGGTGCCCAATGTCTGGCGCGGCTTCACGCTGAAGTGGTACCAGGAGCTGGCCGCCGACGGCGAGATCATCGCCAGCCTCTGGCTGAGCCTGAAGATCGCCTTCCTCACCGCGTGCGGCGCGGTGGTGCTGGGCACGCTGGCCGCGTTCTCGCTGGTCAAGTACAAGCGTTTCTTCGGCCGCACCATGTTCTCGGGCATGGTCAACGCGCCGCTGGTGATGCCCGAGGTGGTGGTGGGTCTGTCGCTGCTGCTGATGCTGGTGAGCGTGCAGCGCGCCATCGGCTGGCCCGAGCGCGGGCTGATGACGATCTGGCTGGGTCACCTGCTGCTGGGCGTGGCCTACGCCACCGTGGTCATCCAGTCCCGCCTGCGCGACCTGAACCCGCAGCTCGAGGAGGCCGCCATGGACCTCGGCGCCCGGCCGTCGCAGGTGTTCTGGCTGGTGACGCTGCCGATGATCGCGCAGGCCCTGGCCTCGGCCTGGCTGCTGACCTTCACGATCTCGCTGGACGACGTCGTCATCTCGGCCTTCCTGTCGGGGCCGGGCGCGACGACGATGCCGCTGGTGATCTTCTCGCGCGCACGGCTGGGCCTGGACCCGAGCGTCAACGCGGTGGCCACGATCATCGTGGTCATCGTGGCCGTCGGCGTCGTGCTCGCGAGCTGGCTGATCGCGCGCGCCGAGCGTCGGCGCGCACAGGAGATGGCCGCCGCCACGCGGGGCTGAACACGAGCATTCTTCGAGGAGAGCGACCGATGAACACCCTTCGTCCCACCCTGCTGGCGCTGGCGCTGGCCACGGCCTTCCCGGCGCTGGCACAGACCAGCAACGACGAGATCCTCAAGGAGCTGCGAGCGCTGCGCGAGCGCGTCACGCAGCTGGAGTCGCAGCTCAAGGCGGCGCAGGACAAGCCCAAGGAAGCCCCGCAGTGGGGCATGACGCCCGAGCAGGTGCAGGAGTTCAACCGCATCGCGATCAAGACCGAATCGCTGCAGGACAACTTCACCGACCAGGGCTACAAGGGCCTGGTCATCAGCGGGATGATGGACCCGACCTACATCTGGACCAAGACCCGCGGCGGCAGCTTCGCCTTCCTCAACGGCTTCTCCGGCAACGGTGGCGACCTGTCCTACCCCGACGACCTGTTCGGCTACGACAACTCCTACTTCGGCCAGGTGCGGCTCGACTTCCAGAAGGAGACCGAGGACGGCACCAAGTGGCGGCTGACGCTGGCGCCGCAGAAGAACGCCTCGTCGGGCTACAACCTCGGCTCGGTGATCCACGAGGCCAGCGTGTCGATGGAGCTCACCGACAACCAGACCCGCCTGTGGGTGGGCCAGATCCCCGACTGGTCGGGCTACGAGTACAGCTGGAGCGACCAGCAGCCGCTGATCACCCACAACCTGCTGTTCGACTTCACGCTGCCGAGCTTCTACACCGGCGCGGCCATCGACATCACCCGCGGCAAGTGGTGGACCCGCATCTTCGCGGGCAACATGAACGCCAGCCGCTTCGACCGCGACAACAAGGCCGACGTGCTGGCCTACCGCGTCGACTATTCCAAGGGCGAGTTCGACGGCTTCGGCTTCGCCGGCGTGCACGGCAAGAGCTTCGGCAGCCGCATCGACACCTTCGAGATCGACGGCTACTACATCCGCGGCGACTGGACCCTGCAGGGCCAGCTGGCCTGGGGCCGCATCGAGGACGGTGCCGCCGCCGGCGACGCCCAGTGGAGCGGCCTGTCGGGTCTGGTGGCCTACAGCTTCACGCCGCGCCTGAAGGGCATCGCGCGCGCCGACTACATCAAGAACGACAAGAACGGCGGCGGCCTGTTCGGCTCTGTCCCGGCCTGCGGCGACGAGGAGTGCAACCTGCTGGTGGCCGATGGCCGCAACGGCTTCGGCCCGGAGATGGTGTTCGACAGCCAGACCGCCACCTGGGGCGCCGACCCCTCCGGCAAGGGCAACAACCGCTACGCGCTGTCGCTTGGCCTGTCCTACCTCTACGGCCTGAACACCACCTTCAAGGTGGAGTACCGCCTGGACGGCGCCAGCGGCAACGCCTTCATCGGTGCGCAGGGCAACTACCGCAAGACCAACCACCTGCTCGGCACCTCGGTCGTCGTGACCTTCTGACCTTTTCCGGAGGCGTCGATGGGCGCGAACGATCGCATCGACTGGGCCGCCCGCGCCACCGGGCTGGTCATCGACGGGCGGGCCGTGATCGACGGCCGCCGCGTCGATGCCGCCGGTGGCCAGGCCTTCGACAAGCACTCGCCCATCGACGGCCGCCGGCTCGGCCCAGTGGCGCGCGGCCAGGCGGCCGACATCGACTCGGCGGTCCGCAGCGCGCGTGCCGCCTTCGACGACGGCCGCTGGTCCGGCAAGGCGCCGGCGGCGCGCAAGAAGATCCTGCAGCGCTTTGCCGAGAAGATCCTCGCCGCCAAGGACGAGCTCGCGCTGCTGGAGACGCTGGACATGGGCAAGCCCATCCAGCACGCGCTGTCGGTGGACGTGCCGGCCACGGCGCGCACCATCGCCTGGTACGCCGAGGCGGTGGACAAGGTCTACGACGAGATCGCGCCCACGCCCGCCAGTGCGCTGGCGCTGATCACGCGCGAGCCGATGGGCGTGGTCGGGGTCATCGTGCCCTGGAACTACCCCATGATCATGGCCGCCTGGAAGCTCGGCCCGGCGCTGGCCACCGGCAACTCGGTGGTGCTCAAGCCCAGCGAGAAAAGCCCGTACACGGCACTGCGTCTGGCCGAGCTGGCGGTGGAGGCCGGCGTTCCGCCCGGCGTGTTCAACGTGGTGCCGGGCTACGGCCACGAGGCCGGCGAGGCGCTGGCGATGCACATGGACGTGGACGCCATCGGCTTCACCGGCAGCACGCGCACCGGCCGCCGCATGCTCGAATACGCCGGCCGCAGCAACCTCAAGCGCGTGTACAACGAGCTGGGCGGCAAGTCGGCCTTCCTGGTGTTCCCGGACTTCGACGACCTCGAGCGCGCGGCGCGCACCGTGGCCGGCAGCATCTTCTTCAACCAGGGCGAGAGCTGCAACGCGCCCTCGCGCGTGCTGGTGCACGCCAGCGTGGCCGAGCGCTTCGTCGAGATCGTGCGCGCCGAGGTGCCGCAGTACCAGCCCGCCGACCCGCTGGACCCGGCCACGGTGATGGGCGCGCTGGTCGACGACACGCAGCTCAAGACCGTGCTGGGCTACATCGAGGCCGGCAAGGGCGAGGGGGCCCGGCTGGTGGCCGGCGGCCGCCAGGCGCGCGCCGAGACCGGCGGCTGCTACGTCGAGCCCACGGTGTTCGACGGCGTGCTCAACGGCATGACCATCGCGCGCGAGGAGATCTTCGGCCCGGTGCTCTCGGTCATCCGCTTCGAGACCGAGGCCGAGGCGGTGGCGCTGGCCAACGCCAGCGCCTACGGCCTGCAGGCCAGCGTCTGGAGCGACAACGTCAACCGCGCGCACCGGGTGGCGCGCGCGCTGCGTGCCGGCACGGTGCACGTGAACCAGTACGACGAGGACGACATCACCGTGCCCTTCGGCGGCTACAAGCAGAGCGGCAACGGGCGCGACAAGAGCCTGCACGCGCTGGACAAGTACACCGAGCTGAAGACCACCTGGCTGCGCATCGACCCCGCGTGAGCCGGCCCGCCGACGACGCGCCCGCGCCGGCCGCCCCGCTGGCGCAGCAGCTGCGCGCCCAGGGCGTGCGCATGCTGCTGCTGCAGTTCACCGACCTCGAAGGCGTGGCCAAGGGCAAGCTGCTGCCGCTGGCGCAGCTGCCGGCGGTGCTGGCCGAGGGCGCGGGTTTCGCCGGGCCGTCCATCGTGGGCACCGGGCTGCCGCGCAGCGGGCCGCGCTCGGAGTTCTACGCCCGCGGCGACGCGGCCACGGCGGTCCCGCTGCCCTGGTGGCCGGGCGTGGCCCGCATCGTGGGCGACGGCTTCGTCGATGGCCAGCCCTTCGAGGCCTGTCCGCGCCAGGTGCTGCGCCGCCAGCTGGCGCGCCTGGCCGAACGCGGCTGGCGCCTGCAGACCGGCCTGGAGCCGGAGTTCTTCCTGCTCGACGCGCGCGCCCATGCGCCTGCCGACCCGCGCGACGCCCTCGCCCGCCCCAGCTACGACCTGCAGGCCCTGCCGCGCCAGGCCCCGTTCCTGCAGGACCTGCACGACGCGCTGCAGGCCTGCGGCTTCACGCTGCTGCAGATCGACCACGAGGACGCGCACGGGCAGTACGAGCTCAACTTCCTGCACGACGACGCGCTGGCCAGCGCCGACCGGCTGATGCTGTTCAAGCTGGCGGCGCAGGCGCTGGCCGAGCGCCACGGCCTGCGCATCTCGATGATGCCCAAGCCCTTTCCCGGGCAGCCGGGCAGCGGGCTGCACGTGCACGCATCGCTGTGGGCGGGCGAGCGCTCCCGCGACGACCTGCTCGCCCCCTTCGTCGCCGGCGTGCTGGCCCACGCCGAGGCGCTGACGGCGCTGGCGGCGCCCACGGTCAACTCCTACCGCCGGCTGGCGGCGGTGGACTCCATCAGCGGCACCACCTGGGCGCCGGCCGTGGTGGCCCACGGACCCAACAACCGCACCGCGGTCGTGCGCACCCTGCCCGGCCGCTTCGAGTGGCGCCTGCCCGACAGCAGCGCCAACCCCTATCTGATCACCGCCGGCCTCGTGGCCGCCGGTCTGGACGGCATCGACCGCCAGTTGCCGCTGCCGCCGGCCATCGAGGCCGACCTCAGCGAGACGGCACCACCCCCCCACGCCCGCCCGCTGCCGCGAAGCCTGGCGGCCGCCTGCGATGCGCTGGCCGCCGACGCCGTGATCACGTCGGCACTCGGCCCGGTGCTGAGCGCGGAGTTCCTGCGCCTGAAGCGGGCCGAACACGCCGAGGCCGAGGCCCAGGTCACGCCGTGGGAGATCGCGCGCTATGCCACGCGGTTCTGAGCGCCGCGCACGCCGGCAGCCCGCGAACGGCTGATGTCCACGCCCTGGCTGGCCTACGGCGCACTGGCGTCCAGCATGGTGCTGGTGGGCAGCTACGTGGGGCTGTCCAAGCTGCTGGTGGGCGTGTTCCCGGTGTTCCTGCTTGCCTGGCTGCGCTTCGGTGTCGCGGCGCTGGCCATGCCGCACTGGCTGCGACGCGCGCCCGGCGAGGCCGCGCTGTCGCCGCGCGACCGGCGGCTGCTGTTCTGGGAGAGCTTTCTCGGGAACTTCGGCTTCTCGATCTGCATGCTGTTCGGCGTGGCCGCCACGTCGGCGCTGGCCGCCGGCGTGGTGATGGCCGCGCTGCCAGCGGCCGTGGCGCTGCTGTCGTGGGCGCTGTACCGGGAGCGCATCGACGCCCGCATGGCCGGGGCCATCGTGCTGGCGGTGGCGGGCATCGGCACCCTGGCGCTGGCGCGCGGCGATGCCGACGGGGCCGGGGCGGCCGCGGCGCCCTGGTGGGGTTACGCGCTGCTGCTGGGCGCGGTGTTCTGCGAGGCCAGCTACGTGGTCATCGGCAAGCAGCTCACCGCGGCGGTGTCGCCCCGGCGCATCAGCGCCCTCATCAATGCCTGGGGGCTGCTGCTCGTCACCCCGTTGGGCTTGTGGCAGGCGGCCTCCTTCGACTTCGCCGGCGTGGCCGCGCGCGACTGGGGTCTGCTGCTGTTCTACGCGCTGGCGGCCAGCGTGGTGTCGGTCTGGCTGTGGATGAAGGGGCTGCAACGGGTGCCGGCCCCGCGTGCCGGCGTCTTCAGCGTGCTGCTGCCGGTGACGGCCGCGCTCGTGGGTGTCGTCGGGCTGGGCGAGCCCTTCGGCACGCCGCACGCCGTGGCCTTCGGCCTCGCGCTGGCCGGCCTGCTGCTGGCGGTGCTGCCGGGCCGCCCCGGTGCAAAAGCCTGAGCGGTTTGCCGCGGATTACATTTGTCGAAATGCAACTGCCAGCCCAGGGGTGCACACTCGCGGCATGGCAGATCCTCGACTGAACACCACCCTCCACCAGCGCCTGGAGGCGCTGGCGCACACCGATGCGGGCTTCTCCGTCAGCGACGTGACCGGCCACGCGCCGGAGCCGGTGCGGCGGGCGGCACAGGCCCTGGTGGCGGCCGGCCGGCTGGTGCGCGCGCAGCTGGGCAACCGGCGGGTGCGCTACTTCGCCAGCGCCGCGCAGGCGCGGCGCTTCATGCAGCAGCAGCCGTCCACCAGCCCGGTGCGGACGCTCGCCGGCCCGCGCAGCAAGGCCGCGTGGTCACCCGACGAGCCGGGGCTGATCACGCCCGAGACCCGCATCGTCCGCGCCCCGCCGCTGCCGCGCAACGTGCTGCGCACCAACACCTACCCGATGTACTGAGTAACCGTCTTCCGAGTCAAGCGCCGTGAAGCGAGTTGTCCCAAGGTTTGT
>VFQM010000252.1_pt1 | contig 65047 bp, 52 predicted proteins | sample 3512391 | NCBI WGS metagenome assembly VFQM01 (sample SAMN10412369, study PRJNA504923) | tailings metagenome | isolation source: Replicate 1 from Balatoc abandoned mine | place: Philippines | reverse complement strand
AGGAAACTTGTCAGGGTTTTTTGTTTTTAGAGCCATCTGAATAAAAAGAATACAGAATACAGAATACAGAATACAGAATACAGTATACAGAAGATAGCATACAGGAGTGGCACCGGTTATTAAAGAAACGAGCTTGTTTAACTAAACACGCAAGCTCCGGCCAGGGATGGCAGTGGAAAGCCCGAAGTGTGCAAGGTCTTGTGCAGGGGGCGGACTTGTAACGGACAGCCCGGTGACTGCCACAACACCCATTTTAAATCCTATAGTAATTGCTTTAAGGCAGGCAGGACGCCAAATAATTTAATCAGGATGTTGACTGTTCGGTGAATGAGAATCCGCGGCCTTGCTCTGTCTCTATAAAATCAACTTGTTTGCCAATGAGATACATGGTGTGCTTTTTATCGATGTAGACTGGGATGTCGTTGATAAGAAACTGTGTGTCGCTTTCTTTCTTTTTGTCGAAGCCGACCATGAGGGAAACCCCACAACCGCCACCTCGTACCCCTACGCGTAACCCATATTCTGCAGGTATACCCTTTGTGGCCATGATTTTCTTAATTTCAATGGCTGCTTTGGTGGTTATGCTTATTGGTTGAAAGTTGTTGAACATGGTGCGCGGTAAGCAGTTTAATTCCTAACTTGAAACGTAAATTAAGATTAAATAATTCTATGGATGCACTTGTTGAGCTTATAAAAATTATTGTTCCGGCTTCTATCGTTTTGTATGCGGCTTATTTGCTGGTGAGATCATTTATAGCAAGAGAAATAGATTTGAAAAAGCTTGAAATACGCTCAAGAAGCATTGAGACAACTTTGCCTTTACGATTGCAAGCTTATGAAAGGATGGCGTTATTCTTAGAAAGGATAAGCCCTAATAATTTATTGCTTAGACTGGCTGTGCCTGGATTGCCTGCTAAGGAGTTTCAACAAATTTTATTGAATGAGATCAGGGATGAATATAACCACAATGTATCTCAACAGATATTTATGTCGGAAGTGGTTTGGGATTTGGTGCGTAATGCAAAAGAGGATCTGATTATGACTATTAATGATGCAATAACGGATGTGCCTTCGGAGGGAACGACTATTGATTTGTCAAAACGAATCATGGAGCGGGTGATGAGTAAATCAGTTGATCCGATTGCGCTTGCTATGTCGGAGTTGAAGAGGGAAATTCAGCAGGCATTTTAAACCGTATAGGATGAGGACAGCATTGTTAGTTGGCGCGAGTGGTTTAGTAGGCAGGGAGTTGCTTGATTTGCTTTTGGTGGATACATCATATGACAAAGTAATAGTACTAACACGTAAGCCGCTTTTGATTGACAATGCTAAGTATGAAAATTACGTTATTGATTTCGATAGATTGACAGAACATTATAAAAATATTGCTGCGCACGATATTTTTTGTTGTTTGGGTACTACCATGCGCGTTGCTGGGTCGAAGGAGGCTTTTAAAAAAGTTGACTACACATACCCATTAGAAATTGCTAAGCTTGCCAAGGCCGCAGGTGCAGAACAATATTTGTTGGTGTCTGCGTTGGGGGCAAATGAAAAGTCGTCAATTTTTTACAATAAAGTTAAGGGTGAAGTTGAACGCGCGATAGAAGCACTGGGGTATCAGTCATTCAAGATATTCAGACCATCGCTATTATTGGGCAATAGAAGTGAGCAGCGAAACGGAGAGGATGCTGCTAAGATTTTCTATAAGATTTTTGGTTTTATTATTCCGGCCAAGTATAAGGCTATTGAAGCGCGGAGCGTGGCGTTGGCCATGTTAGCGGCAGCTAAGTTGAGGAAGCCAGGGATGATTGTCTACGAGTCTGATACCATGCGTAAAATGGAATGAGGTCACTCACGGCAATATTGATATTTTTTCACTTGTTTACTCTTCAAGGACAAGCACAAGTTAACAGTATTACAGGTGTTGTTAAGGACTCAATTTCTCAGGAACCGCTTCCTTACGTAAATGTATTTTTTGCTAATACCTTAATAGGAACAAGTACGAATAGTGAGGGCGAATTTATGCTGTCAGGGTTTCCTTCAGGGAAATATGATTTAACTGTATCATTTGTCGGTTATAAAACACAGCAGTTTTCCTTTGATTTTAATGAGTCGACCTTTAGGCTGGACGTTGCATTGGCCCAAGAGTTGGTTCAGCTGTCTGAAATATTAGTGAAAGCAGATACAACACACTGGAAACAGAACTATCTGACTTTTAGGAAAAACTTTATTGGAACTACTTCTAATGCCGCTAAAGTTGCCATACTGAATAGCCGGGATATTCATCTTTTCTTTGATCCTGCAGAAAGGGTTTTGGTGGCACATGCTAAAAAGGAGCTTGTGGTGGAAAACAGAGCACTCGGCTATCAGGTGTATTATCAGTTAGTAGATTTTATGCTTGATTACAGGAATAGCCGTATGCAGTATTTGGGTATTCCTCGCTTCGAGGAGATGAAAGCTAAAAGCAATTTGCAATCAAAAAAGTGGGAAGACGAACGGAGAAAAGCCTTTGCGGGTTCATTTGTTCATCTTATCCGCACAATTTACCAACAGGAATTAGAAAAGAGTAAGTTCCAATTATTTGAACTTCATGAGATACAGAATCCTGAAAGGCCACCTCAACAATTTCTTGATGAGAGAATTAAATATTGGCGCGATGCGAATTTGCAGAATAATGCTGGTAACGAGAAGTTAGTTGTACGTGTTGGAGGTAATGGTGTTGTAAAAGGATCGGGCTTACATGATAGTCTCGCTTATTATTTGAGGATGCGTTCACTACCTGAGAAAATTGACAGTATTGGCAGAGAGATTAAATCTGCATCAGATTTGCTAAAACCGGGCAGTACAAACATTATTCAGTTTAAAGGAAGATTAAAAGTCTTGTATAAAGAAAGGGAAGATGTGCAATACGTTCTCGATAAAAGGAGAGGGCCACAGCGATTTCAAGAGTCAACTATTCATTTTATGGATCGTGAATTGAAAATATATGCGAATGGATATTACGAAGATGTTCGTTCTATTCTTATGGAAGGATATTTAGGGTGGTCTGAAAAAATTGCCGAGATGCTCCCTACTGATTATAAATATGTCGAAAAATGATGGCAGTTATTCAGCGTGTTAGTCGCGCATCAGTAACTATTGAGGGTGTTAAGCATTCGGAAATAGGTATAGGGCTTTTGGTATTGGTGGGGATGGAAGATGCCGATACAGAAGAAGATATTAGTTGGCTTGCTGGCAAGATTGTAGCTATGCGTATTTTTAATGATGCTGAGGGTGTGATGAATGTAAGTGTAAAGGATGTAGGCGGTGATATCATTGTTGTAAGTCAGATTACTTTACATGCGAGTACTAAAAAGGGGAATAGGCCATCATATATCAAAGCTGCTAAACCACCTGTAGCTATACCGTTATATGAAAGTTTTGTAAGCGCTGTTGAAAATGAATTGGGAAAGAAAATAGGTACTGGCATTTTTGGTGCTGATATGAAGGTGGATTTATTAAATGATGGTCCTGTAACTATTGTTATAGATACTAAAAATAAGGTTTGATGATACTTGCACAGAGAATATTCAGCACGACCGTATTGGTGCTACTGATGGTATCTGCCAGCTTGGGGCAACGCTATAAGTATGGTCTTAATCCCACCACGCTAGCTGACTATCAAAAAAGTATTACAAGGAACGCTGCGAATGAATTGATTGACCTGGCTTCTTTTGTTCCTGGAATTATACTGGATATTCGGTATGCTACTGCTAATAATTTTACGAAGGAGATTATTTACAAGCAAGCAAAAGCGTATGCACGCAAACCCGTTGCAGAGGCTTTGAAAAAAGCACAAGAAAGTTTTGCTGTTTATGGAGTTGGGATTAAAGTTTTTGATGCTTACAGACCTTACTCTGCCACGGTAAAATTTTATGAAGTATATAAGGACACGACTTATGTTGCGTCACCTTACAAAGGGTCAAGGCATAATCGTGGCTGTGCCATTGATATGACACTTGTTGATTTGAAGACTGGCAAGGATTTGAAAATGCCTACAGAGTTTGATTCGTTTAAGAAGGAAGCCTGGCCATCAACTATTGTTAAGGATGCCGAGGTAAAAAAGAATCGTGATTTGATTATTAGTGTAATGGCGAAGCATGGCTTTAAGGTGAATTCATCGGAGTGGTGGCATTTCGATTTTATAGGCTGGCAAAAGTTTGATGTGCTGGATATTGATTTTGAAGAACTGGAGAAGTAATTATTAGAATTTAGAATTTAGAATTTAGAATTTAGAATTTAGAATTTAGAATTTAGAATATTATCATGAAGATAGAAGAAGCGCAAAAAGAGGTAGATACATGGATAAAAACCTATGGTGTTCGATACTTCAATGAGCTTACTAATATGGCTATTCTGACGGAAGAGGTGGGCGAGTTGGCGCGAATAATTGCCAGGCGATATGGAGAACAATCTGAAAAGGAGTCTGACAAGAATAAAGACCTTGGGGATGAGATGGCCGATGTGTTATGGGTTTTAATGTGCTTAGCGAACCAGACTGGTGTTGATTTAACAGCGGCCCTCAAAAAAAATATCGAAAAGAAAACCCAGCGAGATAAAGATAGACACACTAACAATCAAAAGCTGCAATGATTGATGCAGCTTTTGATTTACCTCTATTTCGATTTTAATTATTTCTTTTTAAAACCATCGCACTTAATGCCGCCACGGTTAGTTTGTCTGATTGAACAAGCTGGTTGGTAAGTAAATCTGTGTATTCACCTGGTTGAAGAACACCGAACTCATGCTTTGTGCTGTCAGCATTCAGGAGTACAAAAATCTCTTCTGTATCAGAAAAACGTTTGTAGGCGAGTGTTTTGCCTTCGGCCAGGATAAACTCAATTTCTCCAGAAGTGAGTACAGGGTTATTCTTTCTGAGCGAAATCAGTTTTTTATAAAAATCAAAATGTGCCTGATTAAATTGGACGCTATCTTTATCACCTGGGCTGTTTGGTTGGAAATTATTTCTACGCTCTGGCGTAAATGTAAATTCTTGCCACATTAAAGGTTTTCTCGGGTGTGGATCATCAGCACCCCACATGCCCATTTCTTCTCCATTCCAAATGTGAGGAGCGCCAATGGATGTGTAGGCATGAATCAAGTATAGTCTCAATCGTGCATAGGTCTCCTCATCGGGCTTTCCTGTTTTGTAATTGGGATCATCATGTGGAGAGGCACGGAACTTATATTTATTTCCATTGTAGAAATCGGAAAGTAAGCGGGGTGCATCATGACTGGAAGAAACATTCATCATGGCATATAGATTGGTCTTGTTCAATCTTTTCCATTGAAACTCGAGACTGTCTCTAAATTGTTGTGCGTCAATCGGGAAATCTGTTTTAGCAAAAAAATATCGAGCTGGGCGATATACTTGATAGAACATAACGGCATCAAAAATATCTCCTTGAGTATAAGGTGCAGGATTCATTAATTTGTCAGGCCATTCCTGCCACCAGATTTCTCCTACCAGATACGCCTCGGGTTGAATGTTGCGCACAAATTTTCTGTACTCACGCCAGAAACCAAGACCAATATGATCGGCCACATCCAATCTAAAACCATCAATGCCTTTACGAGTATCTCCATTTGGTGAAAGCCAACGCTTGGTAACGGCCATGATATGATCTTTGGCACCCTGATTGATATTGCCCTCGTATGGGTTTCCTATTTTTCTCTCCGTTGTGATATCCACTTTCTTAAGTTCCGGTAAGGAGCTTATGTTTAGCCAGCCTTCATATATGAATTCATTTTCTGGCGTTTCAGGCTTGTCGAAAGTCTTGATGTTGTACCAGTCTTTAAATGAAGATTTCTCTTGATTCTTGACCACATCCTGCCACGCCCAGAAAGTAGTGCCTGTATGATTCCATGAGTAATCCATGATTACCCTGATGTTACGTTTGTGTGCTTCATCAACGATTTGAAGAAAAAGTTTATCAGCTGCTGTCCACTGCCAGGTGGCAGGATCGTTAGGATTTTCTTTTGCTATAATGGCTTTGTCTCCTGCTGGATCTGGCCCAAAGTTTACATCTATGTGATGGTAATTTCGTGCATCGTATTTATGTAAAGATGAAGCATCATTCAGCGGATTAAAAAAGATGGCATTAATGCCCAGTTCTTGTAGATAATCCAACTTGACTAATACACCCTGAAGATCTCCTCCATATCTTCTGTACTGAAGTTGTTCATTGAAGTTTTTGCCTGGTTGCTTTGCCCAATCCTCCTGCTCAAACCAGTCACCAGTCCAATTACTGGTGCGCCAGCCAGCAGGGGGATAGTTGTTCAGGTAAGGAGTAGCCATGTCTATTGGCCTCTGATCGTTGGTGGTATCTCCATTGTGGAAACGTTCAACAAAAATCTGATACCAGATGGCATCTTGCGACCATGAGGGTGCTTGTGTAAATGGATCGGGTTCGACTGGTGAGCAGGATTTCAGTGTAATGAATATGAAGCCCACGAATAAGTATATGGTCAATCTCATAAAAGAATTTTTACCGACAGACAATCAGGCTATAGAATTAGTAAAACCTATGTTCAAGAACCTGAATATAGTTATTTCTATGCGTACATTAACTACATAGTAATTAATCGCTTCGTAGACTGATCACTACTGAATACCCTTATGGGAGATTTTAACGTTGAAAAGGCTTTAGTAATCCGTTTTGTAAAATGGGAAGTACATTGTATTGATCAGGTGTAAGGCAGAACGCGATGTCTTTGTGTATGTTAAGCCTAGCGAGTCTCTTTACATGACTCGAGTTTTGCAGGAAGGCAACCATATCATGTTTAGCCTGATTGTAAAGATGTTGGGCCATCAACGGAGCATCACAATCTGGTTCGATATTGTCTTTTAATAGTTCAACAAGCGCGCCTGCAAAAAGTGTATCCTCCAGGTTTACTTTTCCTTTCCAGCCGGCACAAACCACAAGTACATTGTTATTACCCTTTTGGAGATAATCAGCAACTGTTGAGAGGTTAAGAAATGATCCAATGATAATTTCTTTAGCGCCATCTGATTTAGCGATAGCCTGTGTTCCATTGGTAGTTGTAAAAGCAATGTTTTGCCCTTTTAGTTTCTCTTCCATGTATTCAAATGGAGAGTTACCTAAGTCGACACCTTCTACTTTTTTGCCATCGCGTTCACCTGCTGTAAAATAGCCATGTGCTTTCATCGCCAGGCAATCATCTAGTTTGGCGAAGGGCTTAATGGCATTGATGCCATGGGCAAAAGCGGTAGTCATACAAGAAGTGGCGCGTAGAATATCTACAACAACAACTGTTTTGTCGCTAACGTTGTAAAGGTGCATGAGGTCCGGGCTCAGGCAAACGTCAATTGTCTTTACCATGATTTTTATGATTAATCTGATTTTACTGATGGAGTGAATTTCTTGTTATGCAATCTGTGGAATTCAAGACTAGGTTTGCCAAAGTTGATAAGTAGGCCGACTTCCAGGTTGTAGGCCTCTAAATAATTTAATGCTTGGTTCAGGTGTACTGGTTCAAGGTTAGTAACTGCCTTTAACTCGACACTTATTATATTTTCAACAAGAAAATCTACTCTTCTCGTTCCAATATGCTTTTGTTTATAGTGGACTTGCATTTCAAACTCTCGGGCAAATCCAATTTGCTGCATTTCAAATTCATATGCTAAAGCGCGTTGATAAAGTACTTCCTGAAACCCATTACCAAGTCCCTTATGTACCTCCATAGCACATCCAATGATCTTGCCCGTCAAATCAGAGTATTTATACTGAGACTTGATCATTTTTCTTAGAACACGGGAATCACATGAATCATAAAAATCATGGTTTAGACAAGGGGGAGCTTTGACACTTGTGCTTTCAAGGCTTTTCCTCTTACTTCTATGAAGATATCCGTTCCTGGGCTTGCATTTTCTGTTGTTACATAACCCAAACCAATACCAATGCTGAGCATCGGTGATTGTGTACCAGAGGTAACTTTTCCGATAACATTTCCTGCTGCATCTTTAATTGGGTAGTCGTGACGAGGAATACCTTTATCAATCATTTTAAAACCAACCAGCTTCCGTTTTACACCAGCTTCTTTTTGTTGTTTGATGGCGGCTGAGTTTGTAAAGTCTTTAGTGAATTTAGTAATCCAGCCAAGGCCTGCTTCAATAGGTGATGTCGTATCATCGATATCATTTCCGTATAAGCAGAAGCCCATTTCGAGGCGTAAGGTATCTCTTGCGCCAAGGCCAATGGGCTTGATATTAAATTCTGCACCGGCTTCAAATATTTTTTTCCAGAGTAATTCTGCAGATGATTTATGTACATACACTTCAAATCCACCAGCACCTGTGTAGCCTGTATTAGATAAAATAACATCTTTTACGCCTGCTAATTCACCAATAGCAAAGTGATAATACTTGATGCTGCTTAAGTCTGTACTTGTTAATTTTTGAAGTGTTGCAGCTCCTTTTGGGCCTTGTACTGCGAACAGACAGATGTCGTCAGAAATGTTTTTCATTTCTACACCTTTTGAATTGAATTTGCTTATCCAGTTCCAGTCTTTATCAATATTAGAGGCGTTTACAACCAATAGGTAATCGTTGTCTTTTATTTTATAAACGATCAGGTCATCGATGATACCGCCTGTTTCGTTGGGAAGACAAGAATATTGTGCCTGACCGTCAACAAGCTTTGATGCATCGTTGCTGGTTACACGCTGAATAAGGTTTAATGCATTTGGGCCTTTTAGTGTGAACTCGCCCATGTGAGATACATCAAAAACCCCCACACTATTACGAACAGCCATGTGTTCTTCAATATCAGAAGAGTAGCGCACAGGCATATTATAACCTGCAAAGGGTACCATTTTGCCACCAAGTTGAGTGTGTAAATCGTTAAGGGGTATATTCTTAATTTCCATAGTCATTTAATAAGGCTGCAAAGGTAATGCAAACGGATGCAAACAAAAACAGCCCAAAAGGGCTGTAGGTATACCATTGATAAAAATTCATTACTTATTTTCAGCGGGCGCTACCCCAAGGATGCTTTCCTTTACTTTTTTAACTGTTTCCAGCTGGCCTTCAAGGTATTCTTTTACAACAGCTTCTCCCAAACTATCTGCAGGTGGGTTAAATTCACGCATCCAAACCATCATACTCTTACTGGCGGCTTCAATTTTACTGATCTTGTCCTCCAGCTCTTTTCGCTTTTCTTCTGTAATGTTTGGCGTATCAGCAATTTGCTTTTTTAATTCTTCTTTCATTTTGTAGAGGTCGTTCATTTTGGGCATTACCTCATCATGGATTTTCATCACCTCATCATACAGTGCAACATTGGCATCTGACGAAGCCTCAGTTTCATGATGTTCGTGTTCAGCCTTTTTGTTACAAGCTTGGTTTACAAGCAAAACAGATACTGCGAAGAAAAAAAGCAAGTGTTTCATGTGTTTATAATTTTTGTTTAAGGTTATGTCTGATGGCTTATATGATCATTTGTATTCTTTGAAATACATTGAAATGGCCATTTCATACCATTTTTCTTGTAAAGGTAAGGCCGTGTTAAGGGTTGCGCAATTGATTTTAGTCAGACTAACGCTTATTAGTTGAAATATTTTTCATTGAGTATTTGGAATTATTAATTGGATGGCGCTTATTGCAGCCATACTTATGAAAAACAACCGATTTTACTTTTATTACTTTTATTATCGCTCCTCCTCGGGACTGATAGGGTAATATTTGTACAATCTTAAAGATACATTTATCAACTTATGAAAAGTCCCGGCAAAACCGGGACTTTTTGTTTTTATATGGTTTTGAGATGAAGCGTTTTAAAGAAATAAGTGTTGCGATACAGGGGATTGCTACCAGCTTTCACGAAGTGGCAGCCCATACCTATTTCGGTAAAGATATTAGGACGGTAGAGTGTTTGTCCTTTCATGCCCTATGTGAAAGCTTGAAAAAGGAGGAGACTGATTTTGCTGTGATGGCCATTGAAAATTCCATCGCTGGCAGCATACTACCCAACTACTTTCTATTACAGGAGTATCATTTTAGCATAGTGGGAGAGTTGTATGTGCCCATTCACATGCATTTGCTTGCCTTGCCTGATGCTCAGTTACCTGACATTACAACGATTGAGTCACACCCAATGGCCATCAGGCAGTGCGCTGAATTTCTTCATTCACTAAGCAATGTATCTATTGTAGAGAGTGAAGACACAGCCTTGTCAGCCAAACATGTAATTGAGCTGCAGCGCAAAGAAGTAGCGGCTATTGCCAATGAGTTTGCAGCGAAAAAATTTGGTCTTCAGATTTTGAAGCGCAGAATAGAAACGCACAAGAAAAATTTTACCAGGTTTTTGGTGCTTACACGTAAGCAACCGGTAAAAGAGAAAGGTAATAAGGCTTCTCTTTATTTTGAGCTTAGGCATTCAATTGGAAGCTTGGCGGCAGTCTTGACAAATTTTAAAAAGAATCAACTCAACCTTACGAAAATACAATCGATACCCATTATTGGCAGGCCACAAGAATATTCATTTCATGTGGATGTAGAGTGGAAAGAAAGAAGTGGATTTGAAAAGAGCATCAGACAAGTATCAAAGCATGTGGGGAACCTGAATGTGTTGGGAGAGTACAAAAAAGGAAAGATTGAAATTAATTAATTATATGATTGCAAGTGCTAAACGAATTGAACAAGTTGAAGAGTACTACTTCAGTAAAAAACTCGCAGAAGTAAGAAGTTTGGATTCAGCAGCTTTTCCAATTATCAATTTAGGTATTGGTAGTCCTGATATGCCCCCTGCACCAGCAGTGATCACGGCCTTAACAACAGCTGTAGAGAATCCAGCACACCACGGCTACCAAAATTACAAGGGTGTTCCAGCTTTGCGTCAGGCAATAGCGGCTTTTCATCAGCGTATGTATGGCGTTAATTTAAATGCCGATACGGAGATATTGCCCCTTATGGGTTCGAAGGAGGGGATTATGCATTTGAGCATGGCTTTTGTCAATGAAGGTGATGAAGTGTTAATACCAAATCCAGGTTACCCTACTTATTCATCAGTAGCAAGATTGGTGGGAGCAAAATTAGTAAGCTACGATTTAGATGAAGCGAATGACTGGAGAATTGATATTGAGTCACTACGCAAGCGAGACTTATCAAAAGTTAAGTTGATGTGGCTGAACTACCCACACATGCCAACAGGCACAAGGGCAGATCATGGCGATATTATAAAATTGATTGCCTTGGCCAAAGAGCAAAATTTTCTGTTGGTGAATGATAATCCTTACAGCTTGATCTTAAATGACAAACCCTTCAGCATTTTGTCTATGCCAGGTGCGGAAGAAGTGGTGCTGGAATTGAACTCGCTGAGTAAATCGCATAACATGGCCGGTTGGCGCATAGGCTGGGTGGCAGGGAAGCAAACATACATTGATGCAGTGCTGCGTGTGAAAAGTAATATGGACTCTGGTATGTTTTTGCCATTGCAATTAGCCGCTGCTGAGGCGCTGCGTCTGGGAGATGATTGGTTTGATCAACTCAATACAAGCTATGCAAAACGGAAAGTACTTGCAGAACAAATATTAGATCAGCTTGGATGTGTATTCTCGTCAGATCAATCCGGATTATTTGTGTGGGCGAAAGTGCCCGACACAGTTCAGGAGGTAGAAGCATTTGTAGACAAGATCCTTTATGAAGCCAAAGTGTTTATTACGCCAGGATTTATTTTTGGGTCGAATGGTGAACGCTTCATCAGAATTTCCCTTTGTGCTACTGAGGCAAAATTAAAAGAAGCATTAACACGGATTCAACTTTTTCAGGAAGGAAAATCGGTGGAAGAATCTTTAACAGCAGCTGTATGAAAACAACGATTATAGGTTTGGGGTTAATTGGCGGATCGATAGCCATAGATCTTCGCAAAGCAGGACTGGCATCCGCACTTAATGGAGTGGATACCAATGAAGCAAATGCCAGTGAAGCATTACAATTGGGTTTGGTTGATCAGATTGGCAGCCTGGAAGAAATGGTAATGGATACTGATGTAGTGGTATTGGCTATTCCGGTGAATGTGCTTACACGCTTGCTGCCACGTGTGTTGGATTTAATTACTGATAAAACGATTGTGATCGATGCAGGATCAACGAAAGGCAGTATATGCAAGGCTGTCCAATCGCACAGTAGAAGGAATCAATTTGTAGCGGCACATCCTATTGCCGGTACTGAGAACTCTGGCCCATCAGCTGCCTTCTCTGGTTTATTCGAAAACAAAACAAACATTATCTGCGAGAAGAGTAGCTCTTCTGAGCAAGCGATGACCATAGCCATGCAGGTATTTGATGCCTTGGGTATGCATACAATTTTTATGGAAGCAGATGAACACGATAAACATGTGGCCTATGTATCACACCTATCGCACGTGAGTGCTTTTTTACTAGGGCAAACAGTACTTGATATTGAGAAAGATGAGAAAAATATTGCCATGTTAGCAGGAAGTGGTTTTGCCTCTACTGTTCGCCTGGCAAAGAGTTCTCCGGATATGTGGGCACCTATTTTCGAACAGAATATGGAATACCTTAGTCAGGCTTTACAAGAATACATTATTCACCTGCAGCGCTTTCAGTATCATTTACTGAAGAGGGATTCAGTGCAACTGCATAAAACCATGACAGAAGCGAATAGTATCAGAAGAATTTTGGAAGGAATAGAAACCAAGCGTTTAACAACTCAAACAAGGAAAACACAAACTGCATAATCAGAATATTATAATATGAAAAAGGAACTTCAACTCGAATCAATTAAAAAATGGTTGCCTGCATTAAGGAAATCATCAGTAACTGTACAAAGCAATCACCCGATTATTATTTCAGGGCCCTGTAGTGCAGAAACGGAAAGCCAAACCATTACCACTTGTAAGCAACTGGCGGCTACTGGAAAAGTACATGCCTTGCGTGCCGGCATCTGGAAACCACGCACAAGACCCGGACAATTTGAGGGTGTTGGTGATGTAGGGCTTGAGTGGATGGTAAATGCCAGAAATGAAACAGGACTACCTATAACAACGGAAGTAGCAACAGCCGCCCACGTAGAAGCTGCTTTGAAGGCAGGTGTTGACATACTTTGGATTGGCGCAAGAACTACAGTGAATCCTTTTTCTGTACAAGAAATAGCCGACTCCCTGAAAGGTGTAGACATACCGGTAATGGTCAAAAATCCAGTTAACCCTGATTTAGAGCTGTGGATAGGCGCGTTGGAGCGATTAAGTAAAGCAGGCATTACAAAAATGGCGGCTATTCACAGAGGATTTTCATCTTTTGAAAAAGGCCCCTTCAGAAATGCACCCATGTGGGAGCTGGCCATTGATCTTAAAACAAGAATACCTGACTTAGATATTATTTGTGATCCAAGTCATATTACCGGTGCACGCGATTTGATTTCCTTTGTATCGCAGAAAGCACTCGACATGGATATGACTGGCTTAATGATTGAAAGTCATATTACACCTGATGCTGCCTGGAGTGATGCTAAGCAACAAGTAACACCAACGGCATTAAGTAAAATACTGGATGCCCTGATTGTAAGAACAGCATCTTCAGATAGTAAATCGTTTAAAGATACCTTGGTGGCCTTGCGTGAACAGATAGATCAGTTGGATGATGATATCATGCACAAGCTCTCTGCCCGTATGAAAATCTCTGAAAAAATCGGTCAATACAAGAAAGAAAACGGTGTGACTATTTTGCAGGTAAATCGTTGGGAAGAAATTATTAATACAAGGGTTGCCATGGGACTTGCCATGGGGATTAGCGAGGATTTCTCTAAAGAATTTCTAAAACTTGTTCACCAGGAGTCTATTCAGATTCAAACCAAGGTCATGAATGCTACTCTTGATAAACATGTAAATATTTAATAAGCTGCTGTTAACAATACAATAATATATAATACATCTACTATGGCCCTAGTCTGTTAATAAGTGAGCTAAACTTTAGAAGACAGGCGGTTATTGATATTTTGAAGACTATTTCAATGATATGAATAGCTGTATTCTGCATTTTGTTGACTATTTTTGACTACCTCTCAAGATAACTTTATTTGAATACCTATAATAAGGTATTTCAATTTGATGGCGTTGTTAGCAATTTTGCAAATTATCTATTTATGCGTTGTTGGCTATTACTTATTTTTTGTCTTGCTGTTAATACAATTCAGGCTCAGAGCTGGAGAGGGCTATTTACGGCTGCGCAGGAGGCCTATGAAGCTGGTAATAGCGAAGAAGCTATTAAAACCGGAACTGATTGTTTAAACGCTTTTAAGAAAGAGGATGGTGCAGCTTCTGAAAATTATGCGTCTATTCTGCGACTTTTGGGAAATGCCAATTATGCTATTGGTGAGTATGCCAAGGGTTTAGTTTTTATTGAGCAGGAGTTGGTGATTCGTGAAGCGAAACAGGACATCAACTATGCCAGTGCCCTTGATAATGCGGCACAATTTCAGAATGCATTGGGTGAGTATGGAAAAGCGACTATGCTTTTACAGAAGGCCAGAGGTGTACTTGAGCTTTTTCACAGAGCTGACGATGCGCCACTCTTACTAAACCAACTGGCAATAGCGTCAACACTTTACTTATCGGGCAATAGTACGCTAGCGTATGAAAATTTTAAATCAACCTTTTCTCAATTGTCAGGTAAATCAGTTAATGCAGATGATTTGTTGACCAGTCAATATTATTTTGGATTAGCAAGCCTTGAAAATAATTTTCTTGAAGATGCAGCCATATGCTTCAATTGGTTAAAGGAATACTATGAGCTAAACGATGATCTTGAGAATATTAATTATCACGAAGCACTCTACAATCTTGGAGACATCCGGTTAAGACAATTACAATTAACAGAGGCAGAGACTTTGTTGGTAACTTCACAAAAGTTTTTTGAGTCAAGGTCTCAGACCAGTGAAGAATTATATGCAAAAGTTGTTAACGCAAGAGCTTTATGTTTACAAAAATTGGGCAGATCAACAGAAGCAAGTGCTTTATTTGATGTTTTAGAAAAAAGTGGTGGAGGACTTTCTTCCTCAATTGCCCTTTCGAATAAAGCGGCCATTGCACAACAGATGGGTAAGCTTGCTGAAGCTGAAAAGCTATACCGCGATGCCTTAAAGGCTTTTGGGCGTAGTACTGAAACAGAATTACTGGCCTATGCGGAAACAGCGCAGAACCTTTCGGTATTACTTACAGAGTTAGGAAGGTATGATGAAGCCATAGTTTTGCTGGATGATGCCCTGGGCTCGATGAAACAAGCAGGCAAAGAAAAAGGAGGCAAGGTTTCCTCAATCTTTGCTAAAAAGGGATTAGCCTTACTTAGGGAAGGTAAATATGCCGATGCTTTAAAAAATTATCAAAGCGCCTATGATCAGTCAACAAGATCATCGGACGAGTGGATTATTGCCAGTAACGGTATTGCAGTTATCTATCAGCAAACAGGAGATTTTACTAAAGCTGATTCAGTGGTGCAGGAGATTTTTGCTTCTTACAATCAGGGTATAAAAGAAGATATGATTTTTGCTTCTGTATTGAATAACTATGCTGCACTAAAGCAGGTAGAGGGTCAGTTGCTAACGTCCAGAGATCTTTTGCAACAGGCTACTGTGATCACCAGAAAAAATGCAGGCAGACTAAATCTGTCCTACGCCACCGCACTCGAAAACCTGGCGTATGTAAATCTTCAAATGGGCGAGTTACGGTCTGCTAAATTGGCTATAGATTCAGTAATGATTATTACGAGCGCTATTCTGGGCGATAAGTCAGAAGAGTATGCATCAGCCCTTATTAACTTAGGCAGGTATTATCAATATGCCGGTGAGTTTTCAAATGCAGAACCTCAGTTTAAAAAGGCCATAGCTATTTTAGAGCAATCCAGTACAGGTACGCAGGCTGAGAAAATAAGGGCCACCAACGGTCTGGCTACCTTCTATCTGACTATGGGTAATTACGATGAGGCAGAGCCTTTATATATAAAGTCTCGTAAACTTATCGAATCACAATTTAAAGGAGATCATCCGGAGTACTCAACAACGTTACAAAATCTGGCAACGCTTTATCAGCTACAGGATAAATTTTCGGAAGCCGAGATATTATTAAAACAATCACTTGAGCTTGATAAAAAAACATTTGGAGAACGACATCCACAATATGCCATCAGTCTACAGAATCTTGCAACGGTTTATCAAAAGCAAGCACAGTTTGATAAAGCACAACCCTTACTAGAGCAGGTATTAAAAGTAACAGAAGCGTCAGTTGGAAAAGATCATCCTTCCTACTCCATTACATTAAGTAACCTTGCTTCCCTGTATCAAGACACTAAACAACCCGAAAAAGCAGAAAAAGCCTGGCGCGAGAGTGTGGAGATAAGAAAAAGAGTGTTAGGAGAGGATCATCCTGACTATGCCCGATCACTTTATGGTTTGGCTACTATTGCCTTTGCCAAGGGTGAGTATACAGAGGCAAAGACGCTTTATGAAAATGTTGTACAAAAATACCTCGAGCAAATTCGGGAGAATTTTCCTTCTATGAGTGAGAAGGAAAAGGGAGCTTTCTATGCTAAAATCAAACCTGTTTTTGATACTTACCAGGATTTCTGTGTTCAATACTATTCACGCAACAGCCAAAATCCGGAGGCGGCTATGGTTCTTAAGGAATTGTACGATATTCAGCTGGCGACAAAAGCCATTCTGCTAAATGCAACCAATAAAGTAAGATCCAGAATCCTAACCAGTGGAGATGCAGCACTAGTCTTATCGTTTGAAGAATGGATTAAGATTAAAGAAGAAGTAGTACGTTTCTATACATTGTCTGAGGAAGAAAGAAAAGGACAAAATATTGACATCACTGCCTTACAACAAAAAGCGAATGATCTTGAAAAGGTGCTTTCATCGAAATCAGAATTATTTAAATCGCAGTTTGACCAGGATGTTATTAAAACAGAGCAGGTAGCGTCAGCTTTGCAAGCAGATGAAGCAGCCGTTGAGATCATCAGACTAAAAAGAAAGTTTGAGAGAGATTCAATCTATTATATTGGCCTCGTACTGAAACCTAATCAAACAATACCGTCCTTAGTTATCTGGCCGTATGGTGTAAAGTTAGAAACACGCCTTTATCGATACCATAGGAATACAATCAAGTTTAAAATTGCTGACACCTTATCTTATAAGCATTTCTGGCAACCTTTAGAGAATCAGCTGCAGGGTACAAGGCATGTTTACATTAGTAGTGATGGTATTTTTAATAAGGTAAATTTGAATACACTCCAAAATGTAAAAACATCAGCCTGGGTGTTGGATAATTATTCTATTGGTTTGGTGAGTAATACAAGCGAAGTTTATAGCCAGCAACACAAAGCCGAGAGCAGTTCAAAAGGCGCCTTTTTATTTGGGGCGGTAGATTTCAACAATAATGGTGTGGTGGCCAGTGGTACCACACGATCGCTTGCCCGCACTTACGGTTTTACCGACAATGAAATTCCCAACCTGCCTGCTACTGAAAAGGAAGTAGATGAAATTAACACCTTACTGGCGCAGCAACAATGGGAAGCTAGAAGCTTTAAGATAAGAGAGGCCAGCGAAGAAAATCTCAAGGGACTTGATAATCCTAAACTTATTCACATTGCAACCCATGGCTATTTCATGAGCGATATTGATATAGATGACAGAGAGAGCGATGAAGTGACATTCTTTAATAACCCCTTGCTCAGGTCTGGTATTTTATTGGCAGGCGCAGCACAGCGTAGACAATCAGTAAGTATTGAGAGTGGAGAAGATGGGGCCTTATCGGCCTATGAAGCCATGAATTTATATTTAGACAATACAGACCTGGTAGTGCTTTCTGCTTGCGAAACCGGATTGGGTGAGGTAAGAAATGGTGAAGGTGTTTACGGTTTACAACGCTCGTTTTTAGTCGCTGGTTCTAAGGCAGTAATGATGAGCTTGTGGCAGGTTGATGACCAGGCAACGCAGGAGCTGATGGTAAAGTTTTATACACTGTGGCTCAATACAGGCAACCAGCAAGAAGCCTTCAGACAAGCGCAGATCGCCATGAAAGCAAAATTTAATGATCCTTATTTTTGGGGAGCATTTATCATGATCGGTAAGTAAACATATGAAGTTGCCATGTAAATACTTTAGGCCAACCAGAAACGATTTTTTGGCGAATACATGGACATTAATTAAAAATTAGCAGCACATGAATAAACGGATACTTTTGATTTTATTTTTCCAGGTAGTGTCCAGCTACTTGCTTGCGCAAACCACTAGTCCACCGGCAGTAGCACCGGTAGATTCATCCTTGGTTTATGCCAATACCAAGAAGCCTGCTATCAGTCAACCTACTGTACGTGAATTTGCACCTTCTATTACGGCTGATGGTAAGAAGATATTCTTTGAAGCCAATGTGCAAGGGAGTAAATACCGACTTTATGAGTCGTATCGTTTGCCTGACGGAACCTGGGGAGGTGCCGTTGATGTGAAAGATATTAATTCGAAAGTGGATTCAACAGATTTAATTGGTGGACCCAGCATCAGTTTTGATGGTAACGTATTATATTTTTTCAGATCAGTAGGCTTTACAGGTAATCATGATATTTTTTATTCTGTCCGTCAGAAAGAAGGATGGTCCGAGCCTGTTTCCATTGGTGCACCTATTAATACTGAGGGTTATGAAGCCTTCCCGTCTATTAGTGCTGACGGATCTACGCTCTATTTTGTAAGAGAGAATAAGGTGGGCCCGACCAGTAAGGAGCTACGAAAGCAGGATGATATTTTCTGTACTTCTATTTTTCGTTCCATTAGAATGGCAGATGGCTCCTGGGGTAAACCAGAGCGCTTACCTTTTCCAATTAATCAGGATTGCGAAAAAGCACCTCGTATTATGGCAGATGGTAAGACCTTGATTTTTTCATCGAACAGACCGGGCAGTAAAGGTGACTTTGATTTATACCAATCACAGTTAACAAATCTGGGCACCTGGAGCATGCCAGTGCCACTCAACTTTGTAAATACAGCACAGAGTGATCAGCTTCCGTGCATTTCAGCTCAGGGCGATAAAATGTTTTATACCTATAACGATCAGGATATTTATTCAGTGGATATTCCTTTTCAGCTCAGGCAGTTCATGAACAACATTGTGCAAGGCAGTGTAGTGGATATGGACAGCAAGGCGGGTATCGGTGTGGAGATTGTTATTACAGATGCGCTGACATCAGAAGTTGTGTCTACGCTAAACAATAACGAGGAAGATGGAAAGTACACCATTGTATTGCCTGTTGGCAGAAGTTTTAATATTGAATTTAAGAAAGAAGGCTATTCGAGTTATTTGCATTCATTAGACCTGCGTGCTGAGAAAAAGTATAAAGAAATAAGTCTTGACATAGAGTTGTTTAAAAGCGTTAAACTGGCACTCCATGTAAACGATAAAGAAATTTTTGAGCCCATAGGAGCGGAAATTAAAATAAGAAGAAAAGGTGAGGCAAGTTTTTTGAGTGACACCTACAATAACCCTGCGACTGGAATTTTAAACACTGAACTTCCTATAGGTTATTCCTATGAATTGATTGTGTCATCTAAAGATTTTAAAGGTGCCATCCTTGATTTTGATACTAAAGGATTAGTGATTTACAGAAACTTTGAAAAATACCTGGAGTTAATTCCAGAGAAGAAAGAAGTGCAAATTAATGTTGCAGACATATCCAACAACTCAAAAGTGAAGTCTAAGGTAATCCTGAGAAATAAAAACCGGGATGAAGTAATTGAAGTTTCGGGTAATCAAATGGTATCCTTGCGGGCTGGCGATCGCTATGAGGTTGAAGTAACCAGCGATGCAGGCTACGCCTTTGAATCAGGTACACTCGATATGGCTGTAGGTGGAGCAAAAGGCCTGGACTTTAAACTCCAGAAGCTGGAGGCAGAAGCAAAGCTTACGTTAAAAGATATCAACTTTGAATCGAATTCTGCGCAACTCTCCGATGTGTCATACACTGAGTTGAATCGCGTGGTGAAGCTACTTAACGAAAACCCTACGTTACGTGTGGAGGTATCTGCACATACAGATGACGTGGGTTCGGATGTCTATAACCTGATATTATCAAAAAAGCGAGCACAAAGTGTGGCAGACTATTTATTGCAAAACAAGATTGCACCAGACCGATACACTAACCAGGGTTATGGTGAAAAATTACCTAAAGTGCCAAATAACTCCGATGAGAATAAAGCCATTAACAGACGTGTTGAACTAAAGATTATCAGCATTTAAAAATGAAGAAGACATTTGTATTCATACTGTTGTTAATAAATCTTGTTGCTAATGCACAACGCGTTAAGTACAAAGATCTGTTTCCAACCCTGGCAGACATGTCACCGTCAGAACAACTCTCTGCGCTGAGAGACTTCATCGGTTATGAGTTAGATCATCCTAATGCTAATTTCAGGTTAGCCTTATTACATGAACGAAGTTATAGGCAAGCCAATCCACTCACCCAATACGAAAGTGTAATGGCGCATGCTGCCGAAACAGGCAATCGTTACATTAAGGCCAAACAACTGGTTACAGAGCAACAGGTAAAAAGTGATAACGAGTATTATGCACCGATTTTTGGCCAACTTGATGCCAAAGGCAAATTGTATGCGCCCTTTCCCTTGGTGCAGGCTAAAATGCAACGTGGTTATGATTCAGCGATATTAATCCAGCAAAAGCTTCCAGCCATTTATAAATCCTTCACTAAAAGTGTAAACCAATACGATAAAGCAGTCAAACTGTTTGCACAAATCAGTACTACTTATAAAAGTGAAGAAGACATTTACATGTTTTATTCTCCTGATTTTGAAAAGCAAATGGATGAATTGGTGAGCTACTACGATTCATCACTTTTTTATTTTAACAATTATCTGTCCTTAACAAAAGACTATCCGCTGCCGGGTTACAAGCAACAACTTATTATTAACGAAGTTAAAACCTATCGTCTGGATGGACTGATTAACCGGATGACTTTTCTGGAGGACAAAGTTCTATTCTGGAATTATAAGCAATGGGTTGAAAAGATAAAAGCGAACTACAAATCAGAAATTCTCACCATGCAGGAACAGCTTTTTGCTAATGAGAAAAAGTTGGATGAAATATTAAACACACTGAAGACGAACGGTACAGCTGTTCCTGTAAAAGTGGATAAAGAGCTTATCTATAAGTTAAACAATTACGATAAGAACTCTCTTGCACTTGCTTTACTGCGCTACAAATCTTTTAAGCAAGACTGGTTATTGAAAGAGAAACAGGAAGCAAGCGATACCTTGCTAAACCAAAAGCTGGAACTGTACAGTGCCTTAATCCAACAGAACAGAATAGCAGACAGCTTATATCAGGATGTTAAGTCGACCATAACCAACGATAATATAGTCAAGCATAAACGTTATTTGGATAACTTTTATGGTGGCAAGAGCGGACTTGATAAATTCACGCAAGAGGAAAATGCATTGATCAGGAAAACAATAGCGGACTATCAAGCAAGCTTAAAGTCAGGGTTACTTATCTCCCTGAAACGCGAGGAGGCAACGAGCACAAAGCTCTTGAAATTTGGTAGTGCGTCCATTCCTTTATTCACCTCCGATAGTATCCCTGGGACTTTAGATAACAGTACATGGGTTACTCAAAAGAGGTTAGTAAGCCCGGATGGAAGTGTTTATTTATTAGGAGTAGGAAAGCCCGACAAAAAGAATAATAATTTAGTTTCATTTATTGCCAGGGTTAATCCTGATGGTAAGGCAGGATGGATGCAAAACTATTCCTTCTCAATTGATAGTGCTGTGGTGGATTCCAATAATAGTATTCAAGCTGCTATACTTACACAGGAGGGTTGCGCTTTTGTAGTTACCTCCACACACATGACAAGGCCAGAGAGCATTAATACTTTTGTATACGTTACTGAAAAGAAAGAGGAGAAGCTGAAAAAGCGGTTAAAGGAAGTAAGCTTTTTACGCGATTTATTATATGTAGAAGAGACCAACACTTTCGTACTCACGTTTAAAGGAAATTCTTTAATACAAAGTTTTACAGAAGAGGAGGTGCTTTCCGTACAATGTATTAATGTATTGGGTGATTTGGTTTGGAGAAGGGATATTTCATTTGCTGGTACCTTACAAAGTCTTGTGCGGGTTCGTGATGGTTTTGTGCTGGCTGGTAATTTTACCTTGCTGCGCGATAATGCAGGAAAGGAAATCAGAACAAGAATTGCAACAGGTCAGACTAATCCATATTTAATTAAACTTTCAGCAAGGGGTGACGTTCAGAAAATTCTACCTCTGGTGAGTGATAAGTCTATTTGTCTTGATCAATTAGTTAAAGTGAATGATGGTTCACTTAACGTGTTGGCTTATGAAAGCACTTTCACTAATTTCAATAAGGAATCTATGAATCCCGAAGCGCTGAAGCATGCAATGATCAATTATGAATTGCGCATTATTCTCTCTTCGTTGTAGTGCAGTCTTGAAGAATTAGCTCTACCTGTTTAACATCGATAAGGCCATGATCATTCGACCAGGTGTTATAGATGTAAGTGCTTATTTCAGCAATCTCTAATGGCGTAAGTGCTGGCACACCGGGCATAGGTTGGTTGTATTGCTTTCCATTAACAAGCAATTCTCCTTCTTTTCCATGTTTGATCAGACAGATCACTTCTTCTACATTTTCCATCATGTAGTCTGAACTGTCTATGGGTGGATAAACCCGTCCCAAACCCTGACCATTTTTTTGGTGGCAATTGCTGCAGTGGCTGGTGTATAACTTCTCACCCTGAATATAGTATTGTTGGAATTTTGTAGACCTGTTTTCAGTGACATTATTGTTGGGAGATGAACAGCCTGCTAATCCGGCAACAAAATATGCACCGACAAGTCCAATAATTAAATAGATAAGCAGAGATTTATTTTTCTTGAGAAGCATATTCACGCTGTAATTTCCTTACATCCCTGATAAGCTTATTTACACTTTCCTCTACAGTCCCATCATAATTTCCTCTGATGCGCTGTTGTTTATCAATAAGCAGAAAGGCCCCACTGTGAATAAAGCCATCAGGCTCACTGCTATCTTCCATCGCTGTTGCGAAATAACTGGTTTGTGCAATTTTGTAAATAGAGTCTTGAACACCTGTTACAAAATGCCATTTGCTGCTACTCACACCCAGGCGTTCTGCGAAATCATGAAGTAAAGCCACTGTATCATATTCCGGATCGATGGTGTGGGAGAGAATGAGAACATCGGCATCATTTTTTAATGAATCGTATACCCGAAGCATTTGCGTTTTCATAATTGGGCAAATGGTACGACATGAAGTGAAGAAAAAATCAGCGATGTAAATTTTGTCCTTAAAGGTGTCGTTGCTAACAAGGGTGCTATCCTGATTTACAAATTGAAAGTTTGCAATAGTGTGAAAGATGGTGTCTCCATTGATCACTTCACGTTCACCATAGATGGGTAATGGCTTTTCAACAGGTTGTTTACATGCTGTGATTGTTACAGAGAAGATAAATAGTAAGGAAAAGATGTTGATGATTTGTTTGTAGTGTATCATATTAACTTCTGTATTTTTTATAAATTTTCGTACCGGCAACAATCAGTAAAGTAATTACGATTAAACCGGCAAGTCCCCAGACCATACTCAGGGCACTTTTTAAAACGATAAGAAAAACAATACTGATCAGAAAAAGAGTGGCTACTTCGTTCCAGAAGCGTAGTTGATTGGAACTATAACGTGTATTACCTTTCTTTAATTGATTAAAAATGATTTGTAAAGAATAGTGATATAAGTAAAGTAGAAAAACCAAGGTCAATTTAAGATGCATAAAACTCAACTGGAGCCAATGGGGTTGGTTGATCAGCATAGAAACGCCCATGATCAAAGTAATGATGGCAGAGGGCCAGGTAATACCAAACCATAAGCGTGTTGCCATTAGGGTAAAGTTCTTCAACAGAATACTTTTCTCTGGCTCTGTTTTATCGAATGCTTCCCGCATGTAAATAAGCAAGCGTGGCATATAGAACAAACCGGCAAACCAGGTAACAATGAAAATGATGTGAACAGCTTTTAAGTAATAGAAAGTCATGCGTTTAATGTAATCAAATCACCTTCTCTTATCACGCTATGGTCGATGGCGAGCAGGTTTTGGCCAAAGTAAATTTTATTCTCTCTTTTTCTATAGGTAGAAAGTGTTCGCAAAGGTTCATCGCTTTTTTGTGCAGTATCCTGATCAACAGTAATCAAAACACAACGACTGCATGGTTTTACGCCAACAAAGCGATTTGCACCAATACTGAATTCTTTCCAATGATCTTCTTCAAAAGCATTCCCACCGGTAAAAACAAAATTTGGCCTGAACCTGTTCATTGGTACTGCCTCTTCCAGTCTGCTATTTAAATCATCTAACGAGGCTTGTCCGATGATCAAAAAGGGATAGCCATCGGCAAGACTTACATGTTCTGTTGTGGCATACCTGCGGTCTACTGCGCGATCATTTTCTTCAGGGAAATACACAAGCTTGCAGTTAATGCCAAGTAGTTCTGTAAACCACTGGCTGCTTTTAACACTTACTTCGTAGGCCAACACGGTATCATCCCAGATGCTGACAGGTTGAGATGGCTCTACTTGCTTAGCCTGCAACGGTACACTATGCGATTGCTGCGTTGGTGCGTAGGTAATCAGTAAGTCATTATCTGCAAGGCTTACTTTAAACAAAGCCATTTTCGGGTGTACCCTTTGGGTGAGAAATTTCCCGGTCTCATCCACCAGCATCCAGCGCCTGTCGTACTGAAGGCCCTTTTCAAAAACATGGGCCTGCTTCAAACGTATGCCCCCCAGCGATTTTATCGGGTAAATCCATATTTCTGTAAGCCTTAACGCCTGCATGAAACTTTTCTTTTAAATTTAGTGCTAACATACGCAAAACCACCTTGCAGATGGCAAACACACAAGCGCTTTGGTATTTCGAGAGTGTAAATCTTTATAATATTCTTTGTCCGCATAAGACAAAGGACATGGATAAGAAGCATGAGTTTCGTGCTTTTAAGCGCGACCAGATTATCTATAGGCCAGAAGAACCTTCTCAATACATTTATATGGTCGCGGAGGGAAGGGTTAAAATTGGGCATTACCTCGATGATGGAAAAGAAGTGGTTAAGGCCATTTTAACTAAAGGTGAAATATTTGGTGAATTGGCGCTGGCGGGTGAAGAAAAACGGACAGATTTTGCGCAAGCGATGGATGTTAATACCACTATTTGTCCGATGAGTATAGAAGACTTGAAGGCCCTGATGTGGGAAGACAAGGAGTTGAGTTTTCGGCTGCTTAAGTTAGTTGGCTTACGCCTGATGCGGATGGAACGCAAACTGGAGTTGCTCGTTTTTAAAGATGCCCGCACCCGCGTCATTGAATTTCTGCGAGATGCTGCCTCGTGGAAGGGTAAAAAAGTAGGTTTTGAGACGATGATCCCTACAAAACTAACGCATAAAGACATTGCGGCACTTACCGGCACCTCACGCCAAACGGTAACAACCATTTTGAATGAGCTGAAAGAAAAGAACCTGATTTACTTCGACCGAAAAAAAATATTGATCCGCGACCTGGAGAAACTTGCATAAGTGGGTTTTTCTTTTGACTTTTATAGTCTATATAGTCTATAGGATTTAAATATTAATATATGTCATTACGATTAGGAGACATTGCCCCCGATTTCACTGCAGAAACAACGGAGGGTGTAATCAATTTCCATGCATGGTTAGGCAATAGCTGGGGAATTCTATTTTCTCATCCAGCCGATTTTACACCGGTGTGCACTACAGAATTGGGTGCCGTAGCTAAACTTAAACCACAGTTCGACAAACGCAACGTAAAGGTATTGGCATTAAGTGCCGATCCATTGGAGTCGCACAAGAAATGGATAAATGATATCAATGAAACACAACACACAACGGTTAACTATCCCTTAATTGCTGACCCTGAATTTAAGGTGGCGAATTTGTACGGCATGGTACACCCAAACGTGACCGATAAGTTTACAGTACGTTCTGTTTTTGTGATTGGTCCGGATAAGAAAGTAAAGCTGACACTTACTTATCCTGCAGCTACCGGCAGAAACTTTGATGAAATCCTGCGTGTAGTTGAAAGTTTGCAACTCACTGCCGACTACAGCGTGGCCACACCAGTCAACTGGCAACATGGCGAAGATGTAATCATAACGGCTGCCGTAAAAGACGAAGATATACCAGCGCGCTTCCCTAAAGGAGCTAAGCACATTAAACCTTATCTGAGAGTAACACCTCAGCCCAACCTGAACTGATTTATTTCATTAGTTTGTTTTTTAAGCAGAGCATGCACCTCCCAAGGGTGCATGACTCATTTTCGGCTTAACCTCTAAGAGCCAATCCGTCAGACCGCTAAATGCTGAAGCAAACAGCGGTCAGACGGATTTTAGGTAAAGCGCGGATTACCCATTTATGCTTTAAGCTATATTATTTAAGTCTACATCAAAGGCCAGTTGCTTTAAGCAGCACATACACCACCTAAGGGTTCACGACTCATTTTCGGCTTAACCTGTTTTTTCAACACCTCAATTTCCTGCCAATACACCTCACTTTTTTAGCCTTAACCGCTCATGGTAAAGGCGCGTACATTCGTGTCGAAAACAATGCTAAAGCCAGTGAGAACGCTCATTTACCGTTTCGGAAGTAAAATACCACGCAGTTTTTTAGAAAATGCCTGGAGTCTTTTAGTGGCGCTGATTGCCATTTTACTATCGCTATTGCTGGGATCATGCCAGTCGGGAGACCAATTTGTAAAACCGGAAACTAAGCCTTTGATGGAAGCAGTCTATGCATCAGGTTTTTTAAAAGCAAGTGATGAGTACGTGGTGTTGGCAGAAGGTGAGGGGCGTGTACAGGAAAAATTAGTAAGCGATGGTGCCTTATTGAAAAAGGGTGATGCCATTTATATTTTAAGTGCCGATCAGCCGGATGCACGTTATCAGATTGCCCGACAGAATTTCGAACTAACTAAAAAGAATGCAGCATCAGATTCACCGATTCTGGCAGAATTATATTTTTCCCTAAACAGTCTGGCTACCAAAAAGAAATTTGATTCTATCAATTTCATTCGCTTTCAAAACCTGATGAATCAAAATGCAACTTCTCGTGTGGAGTATGACAGGGCGAAGCTTACCTACGAGAATTCAATCAATGAATACAATGCAGCCAAAAACCGGTTTAATAAAACCAAAAGTGACCTGACACTGGCTTTTGAAAATGCTAAACAACAATTATTAATCGCTGGCGATGATAGCGGAAGACAGCTTGTGCGCAGCTTAATGGACGGTCGCTTATTGTCTACTAAAAAAGAAGTGGGAGAGGTTGTGCGCAGAGGCGAGCAACTGGCATTGATAGGTAAGGCTGACAGCTATTATTTGCAGTTGAGTGTCGATGAACAAGATATTCGCAAACTACAGCCAGGACAAAAAGTTTTATTTAAAGCAGATGCTTTTGCAGATTCAGTTTTTGAGGGTGTTGTTTCTAAAATTTATTCTTTGGTGGATACACGTCAGCAATCTCTTCGTGTTGATGTAAGTATACCCGCTACTTTTCCTTCCTCTTTTTCTGGTTTGGCTGTGGAGGCAAATATTGTTGTAAGAGAAAAGAAGGATGCCCTAGTATTACCCAAAAATCTGGTGCAAGGAGATTCCGTATGGATTGAAAAAGAGGGTGAGCGTATGATGATACAAATTACCAAAGGCATCGAAACAATGGATGAAGTAGAGATACTGAATGGTCTTGATAGCAGCAGTCATGTTTTAAAGGTAAAGTAAAATGACATCCTTAAAACTATCGATACAGATTGCCTGGGTGCATTTGGTGAGTAAACCCAAACAAACATTAATTGCCATGTTGGGCGTAACTTTTGGTATAGGTATGTTCATTGCCATGGTGAGTATGATGACAGGGCTTAATGATTTGACAGAATCACTGGCTATGACTTCCTCGCCAGACATACGCATCTACCACGATGTAACTACTGAGAGAAAATCCATTGCGGAACAATTAAACCCAGGAGGTATTACTAAAGTACATCACCAGAAACCTAAGAATGAATCTTTAAAAGTAAGAGGTGCTGTTAAAATTGCGGAGCAGATCCGTAAACATCCTTTGGTAAAGGGAGCTTCCGTTTTATTGAATTCGCAAGTATTTTATAACTATGGCCCAGTCCAGCTTAATGGAACAATTGCCGGTGTGGATATTTTAGAAGAAGACAAGCTTTTCGATTTGAAAAGTAAAATGAAAGAAGGGCAAATCGAAAATTTGATCACTAATCAGGATGGTATTTTAATGGGCACAGGGCTTGCTTCAAAATTGAGTGTGCGCACGGGCGATCGTGTGGTTATTACTACACCACAAGGTTTTACGAAGACGTTAAAGATAGTAGGGCTTTTTCAAATGGGCATTGGTGCAGTTGATAATGTGAAGAGCTACGCTAATCTGGGTATGGTACAAACCATTTTAGAAAAAGATAAAAGTTACATAACGGATGTTAACGTTAAACTCTACGACTTTAAGCAGGCAAAAGCGGTAGCACCTGAATTTCAGCAGGCCTTTGGGTACAAATCTGAAGACTGGGAAACCGCGAATGCTACTATGTTGTTGGGAGTCATCATCAGAAATATACTTACCTATTCAGTCGCTATTACTTTGTTGATTGTAGCAGGCTTTGGCATTTACAATATTCTCAGCATTACGATACACAACAAAATGAAAGACATTGCTATTCTAAAAGCCATGGGTTTTGCTGGTAAGGATGTAAAACAAATATTTATGGTGCAGTCCATAGTGATTGGTTTCTTTGGCAGCCTGTTGGGTTTGCTGATTGGTTTTGTGCTATCGCTCCTTATTTCAAGAGCACCCTTTGATGGTGGTGATTTTTTAAGCATAGAGCATCTTCCGGTAAACTTCAGCTCAACGTATTACATGATCGGTATTGTATTTGGTATTGTAACCACTGCTTTGGCGGGTTATTTGCCATCGCGTAAAGCGGCCAACGTAGACCCTATTGAAATTTTAAGAGGTTAAACCAGTATACCATGGCAGTCTTAAAGGCACATAAAATAAGTAAGTACTTCTACGAACCAGAAAAATTTCAGGTACTTAAAGAAGTTGACTTAAGTGTAGATAAAGGTCAGTTCCTGGCCCTGGTGGGAAAATCAGGTTGTGGTAAGTCAACGCTTATGTATGTGTTGTCGACCATGGATACGCAGTACAACGGAGAACTTGAAATAGCGGGCACACGACTTACCGACAAGCACCAGAATTTTCTGGCGGAGTTCAGGAATAAACACATCGGTTTTGTATTTCAGTTCCATTATCTATTGCCTGAGTTCACCGTACTACAAAATGTTATGCTGCCCGCTTTAAAGTTGGGCGCAAAAAGTAAAGAAGAAATAGAAGCAAAAGCCCTGGAAAAACTGAATATGTTAGGCATGCAGGAGCATGCCAGAAAGATGTCATCTAAACTTTCAGGCGGACAGCAACAACGGGTAGCTATTGCCCGGGCGCTTATCAACGACCCGGATATCATTATGGGCGATGAGCCCACAGGAAACCTGGATACGTATAACAGCGACCTGGTTTTTGACATTTTTAGCGAATTAACCCACACCTATCAGCAAACCATTATTGCCGTAACGCACGATGAAGGCTTTGCAAAACGCTCTGACAGGGTGGTGGAAATGAGCGATGGAAAAATTATCCATAGTTAAGAACGATTTTGTACACTAAACTGTAGTGGTAAACGACCGTATAAGTGTCATAACAGAAATTAATGCATATGGAAAACAATATAAACATCAAAGACAGCATGCATCCATATCTTTTGCAGTTTAACTATGCCCTTAACAATTTCTCTAAATTCTTAGAGGAGGAGGGTAAAGAGAAGCGCAAGCGCAGATGGCATCATGCCGGACGAAAAACAGCATGAATCAACAAAAGAGCATCGCCATTATAGGCGCAGGCATTGGCGGGCTAACCCTTGCTATCGCTTTACACAGAAAAGGCATTAATGCAATCGTTTACGAGAACGCCTCAGAAATGAAATTTTTGGGTGCGGGATTGACTTTAGCAGGAAATGCTATTCAATCTTTTAAAGCAATTGGATTACAAAATGAGGTGCTTGCAGCAGGTAAAATTCTGAAAAGGCTTTTCATTAAAGATCACCTGGGGCGTGTTATTACCACTGCCGATGCGGAATACATAAGTGCTAAACTTAATATTGTTAATAATTTCGCTGTGCACAGGGCGGATTTGCATCAGGTGTTGCTTCAACAGCTCCCTGAAGAAAAACTAGTGCTCGGTAAACGCGCCATTGACTTTCAGCAATACAACGATAGGGTACTGGTAACTTTTGCCGATGGTACTTCTGTGGACGCTGACTATGTAATTGCTTCAGATGGAATACACTCCATCTTTAGAAGAAAACTGGTGCAAAAAAGCCAACCCCGTTATGCCGGGTACACCGCCTGGCGTGCAGTGATTGATCAGTCGGCAACAGCGCTTAATTTAGATGAAACTTCAGAGAGTTGGGGCAGGGGTAAGCGTTTTGGCATTGTACCGCTGACCAATAACAGAATTTACTGGTTTGCCACCATGAATACCAGTGCGAAAAATGAACGATTAAAAAACTATACACCCCAGGATTTAGCTAAGGAGTTCGAGGATTTTCATTTGCCCATTCCTCAGATTATTGAAGAGACTAAAAGCGAACAGCTCATCTGGTCCGACATAATTGATCTTGAGCCTTTAAAGAAATTTGCCTTTTGCAGAGTTGTTCTCATGGGCGATGCTGCCCATGCCACCACACCCAATATGGGCCAGGGTGCCTGTATGGCTATAGAAGATGCTGCTATACTTGCCATCTGCATGGATGAGGAAAAGCAAGTGGAGAAGGCATTTATGAATTTTGAAAAAAGAAGAATATCACGCACGACTAAAATTGTAAATGATTCGTGGCGCCTGGGTAAAGTAGCCCAACTGGAAAACCCCTTATTGATTTCCTTACGCAATGCTGCCATGAAAATGGTGCCTCCGAGTGTTGCCGAAAAGCAAGTAAAATTTTTAAGTGATATTTCTTTTTAGCTTTACTAACTTTAATAATGAGTTGTTGATTACATGGTGAACAATTTGCAGTAATGCTTGGCTATAAAAAAAAGAAGAACTTCTATCTGGCCTATGGCATCATCTTTGGCCTATCTATTGTTGCCTTTTTTGTGCGGCTGTCAAAGTTCAATCAATTTACCTTTTGGGGGCATGTAGCCATTTATGCGATTTCGTTAGTGTTGGTTATCGCCATTTGGGAAGTCATCAGGAATATTGATCGCTACCTAAATAAGGTCTTACCCTTCGAGAGAAATATTCCACTACGCATAACCGTGCAATTGCTTGCTGGCGCAGTGCTAGGCTTGTTCATCAGGATGACAGTTTATTATTTTGGGGAACCACTTCTGCCCTTTAAGCTGGATGAGATGTTCTCAGCGGCTATATGGATAATTTATATAATGTTCCCAGGCATTATTAACCTTGGTTTTTTTACTTATCACTTTATTGTAAGGTGGCAATTTTCTGTCATACAAAATGAGCGCCTGGAGCGAGAGAAGGCTCAGGTACAGTTTGATAACTTAAAGAATCAGCTGAACCCTCACTTTCTATTTAATGCCTTGTCTTCTCTCAATTCACTAATCATGGAGGATCAGCGATTGGCCTCTGAATTTGTACAACAGCTTTCAAGGGTTTATCGCTATGTTTTGCAGTATAAAGATCAGAGCAGTGTGAACCTCACCACTGAATTGAATTTTATACAGCATTACATTTCTTTACTGCAAACAAGATTTAAAGAAGCCATCACAATATCTGTAGAAGTAGATAATGAAGCTAAAGAACACAGAATTGTACCGGTAACACTCCAGATTCTGATTGAGAATGCCATTAAACACAACATCATTTCAGAAGAGCAACCTTTAAGTATTGAGATTTTCAATTCTGGTGACTATCTTGTTGTAAGCAATAATTTACAGCTGCGTAAACATGTAGAGTCATCCAATAAACAAGGCTTGAAGAATATGAAATCCTTGTATGCATTTTTGTCTGATAAACCTGTACAAATTGAACAGACAGATATTCGCTTTTCAGTAAAAGTGCCACTGTTATAGATAAGTTAAATTAATACATCCTAAAGAATGAATATATTAATTGTGGAGGACGAACCCTTGGTGGCAAAAGACCTTGAACGATTAATACGTGAGGCTTTACCAGCAGTGAACATCGTTGCAATATTGGGAAGTGTTGTTTCGGCTAAACAATGGTTTGAAAATCATACTATGCCCGATCTTATCTTTTCAGATATCCGATTGTCTGATGGTGTAAGCTTTGAAATTTATGAAACACTTTCAATAACGTGCCCTATCATTTTTACAACGGCTTATGATGAATATGCTCTGCGCGCTTTTAAGATTAATAGCATAGATTATTTACTGAAACCAATTGATGCAAAAGAGTTGGCTTCCGCTTTGAATAAATACAGAGCCGTTAAAGACAGCCAGGTATTGCATGAACAATTGCAAACACTGCTCTCACGTTGGCAGGATGTGGCCACTAAGCGCTACAAAGAAAGGTTTCTTGCTTTACAGCGCAATGCACTTGTACCTATTAATGAAAATGAAATAGCTTATTTTCATAAAAATGAAATCATTCACCTGCACACTATCGCTGGGGATAAATTTATCAGTGAGCATCAAACGCTTGATGAAATTGAACAATTGATTAATCCTAAAGTATTCTTTCGGGTGAACCGCCAATATCTTGTACACATACAGGCAGTCGGTCGCGTAAAAACCACACATAAAGGCTTAACTATTGAGTTAAAAGGTTCGCCTGGAGTAGAGATTGATATCAGCCGTGAGAAAGCAACAGCATTTAAAGAGTGGCTTGCATGATAGATATCTGGGTCAATTGTCGTTTGATGAAATTATAAGTAGACAATAAACAGTAGGCAAAGTAAACCCCGCTTATATGACCTGCCTATTGCTTATTGCCTGCTGTCAATTCTTTAACGACTGTTAACTATTCATTAATTCCTCAATCTCTTCCACTTCAATCGGAATATTCTTCATCAAGTCCTTTAAGCCGGTTTTGGTAATCACCACATTATTTTCAATGCGAATACCCAAACCCTCTTCTTTAATGTAAATGCCAGGCTCTACCGTCCAAACTTGTCCTACCTGCATTTTGTGGTACATATTACCCACGTCATGAACATCTAACCCAAGTTGATGGCCGGTACCATGCATAAAGTATTTTGCAAACAAGGGCTTGTCAGGATGTTGATTTTTTATATCTGTCTTGTCAATCAGTTTTAACTTAATAAGCTCTGCCTCTGTAATCTTTTGAACTTCTTTATGGTAGTCAAAATAAACAACTCCAGCTTTTAACATTTTCATGGCTTCACGCTGAATCCGCAGCACAGCATTGTAAACTTCCTTCTGTCTTTTGGTGAACTTACCATTTACGGGTATGGTGCGCGTCATATCCGCATTATAATTGCCGTACTCTGCCCCAACATCTAATAATAAGATATCTCCATCTTTGCAGACTTTACTATTGTCAATGTAATGCAACACGCATGAGTCTGCACCCGAAGCAATAATGGGTTCGTAAGCAAAGCCACGAGAACGCTGACGAATAAATTCATGAATGAACTCAGCTTCTATTTCATATTCGCTAACACCCGGCTTTACAAATTTCAGTATTCTTCTAAAAGCTGCTTCCGTTATATCGCAAGCTTTTTGCATGACTTCAATCTCATGTGAAGATTTAACGCTACGGAGCCGATGCATAATCGGAGCAAGGCGCTCATAATTATGCAGTGGGTATTTCTCCATACACCACTTTACAAAACGCATCTCTCTTGTCTCCACCACCACGTCTGCGCGGTAATGATCGTTGGTATTGAGATAGGCGTTTTGTGTATCGCCCATCACCATCATGGTGTTGAGAAGTTTGTAAAATTCAGAGGTCCATAATACGGTTTCAATTCCTGATGCAGTACGAGCTTCTTCCTTGGTGTATTTGTGTCCCTCCCAGGTGGCAATGGTTTCATTTGTTTCGCGTATAAAAAGAACCTCCCGGTATTTTTTGTCAGGGAAATCAGGGCATAGTACTAATATTGTTTCCTCTTGATCAATGCCAGTCAGATAAAATAAGTCGCTATTCTGGCGGAAGCGCATAGACCCATCGCTATTGGTCGGTTGTATGTCGTTGGCATTAACAACCACAACAGATTGCGCTTTTAGTTCCTTTACTAATCGCTTTCGATTATTGATAAATAGTTCCTTGCTGATTGCCTCGTAACGCATGATAAAATAGTTAAGGCCGGCAAGATAATGAAAACAGAAAAGAGGCAACCTAAAAACATAAACTCTTGCTGGATTTATTCCGATACCCGCAAATTATTTGGGCATATCCCTTTAAATCGGGGATGCTAAGGACTTATGTTTATTACAGATTGCCTCTTTAAAAGATGGCCGCTTAACTTATGAAGTTACATTGTCTACCTCTGTGCTGATGTAGTTGATGAGTACAAAGGTTACAAGCAGCCCGGAAAATACCCCCTCCAACACAACAATGAAGGATGCGATATAAGGATTCATGTATCTGCCCATAGGTTCATTGGCAATAATCCATTCCATAAAGCCCACATCAATGTAGAGGAAGAAAAAAAGAAAGGCGCCAAAAATGAAGGAGCCAATCGCACCCGTGGCTACTCCGGTGGCCAGGGCTCTGAAATAATGTATGGAGGCACCGTGTGTTGCTTTAAATTTCTTTAATGCAAAATAAATGCCGCCAGCTAAAATAAATAAATTCAGAAGTCGCAATTCCACTACATGGCCGAAGCCTAAAACAAACATGAGTACAAAAAAGCCAATCAGACCCGCAGCAATGCGTAATCCGTAGCTCTCTGGAATGCGATTTGGATTTGAAAAAAAGCTCATAGATTATCAAGGTTGGTTTATGAAATATTCAAATTAATATTCAGATAGTCAATGTTTTAAATGCATTAATCTTTTATTACATTAGAAGTCTAACCAATCTCCTTTAACCATGAAAATTTTAAAAATAATAGGCATTGCCCTTCTTTCATTGCTCCTGATAGCAGTGATAGCAGTCTCCGTTATGTCACCAAGTGCACACATGGAGCGAAGTATTGTAGTAAATGCACCCCCAGCAGCTGTTTTTCAGCAGTTAGCTTCTTTTGAAAGTTTTAATAAATGGTCGCCTTGGGCAAAAATGGATCCCGAAGCAAAGCAAATACTCGAAGGACCTGCAGTAGGTGTAGGAGCTAAAATGAGTTGGGATGGACCTGAAACGGGTAAGGGTTCGCAGTGGACGGTGGAGTATGAAGAGAACAAGCGTGTAAAAAATGCTATGGCTTTTGAAGGCATGGAGGGTGAAGTTTTTGCTGAGTTCGTTTTAGAGGAAGTGCCTGAAGGCACCAAAGTTACCTGGAGTTACAGCAGTGATGTAAGCAAAACAGGTTTTGGTAATGCATCTATGACAAAACTCTTCAATGCCTTTGCCTTAGAAGGTATGTTGGGCAAGCAGTATGAAGAAGGCTTGGCCTCACTAAAGCAAATCGTAGAAAGTGCACCTGCACCAGAGCCTGCGCCTGTTGAAGAAGCACCTGCAGCTGAAGAAGGAGCAACAGTCAATAAATAAAGTATAGCCTTGCTGGATATTGATTTTGCCGAACAGTGAAATCCTTAGCCGTTAATAAAAACAAAAGCCTTGCAAGAGCAAGGCTTTTTACTTTTAATAAAATATGTCAATCCACATAAAATGAAAAAAATAATCTATTTACTTTTTCTTGCGGTGATATCTACGACTTATGCTCAGGATAACACTACTTATCAAAGACCCCCAGATGCACTGGCACAATTGCTGGAAGCTCCATTAACTCCCGCAGTTACCTTTTCTCCTGATAAAAAATGGATGGTATTATTAGATCGTTCTGATTACCCAACCATTGAAGAGCTATCACGCCCAGAACTTAGGCTAGCCGGCTTACGCATAGATCCTGGTAACAATGGCCAAAGCCGTCAGCGTTATCTAATTGGTATCAAGTTTAAAAGCCTGGTCGATAAAAAAGAATACGAGGTAAAGGCTTTGCCTTCGCCACTGCTAATGTCATCACCATCCTTTTCGCCTGATGGAAAAAAGATGGCCTTCTTACAAAATAGTGCTGACCGCATTGAGCTTTGGGTGATTGATCTGAGCATGTTCACAGCAAGTAAATTAAGTGAGAAGCGCATCAGTGCTATTTTCGGGAATGCTTACAGCTGGCTTTCTGATTCGCAACATATCGTGTTTACCGCTGTGCCTGATGGCAGAAAAGCATTAGAAGAAAAATCCAGGGTGCCTGTTGGGCCTACCATTGAAGAGAACCTTGGTAAAAAAGCGCCCAATAGAACTTATCAGGACTTGCTAAAAAATGTCTATGACGAAACTGCATTTGATTACTATGCTACTTCGCAAATAGTATTAAAAAATATTACAGGTGCAGAAACTTTACTGGGTAAACCTGCAGTCTACACATCAGTTAATCCTTCACCCGATGGCAATTATTTATTAACGCGTAACCTGCACAGGCCTTATTCCTACATTGTGCCTTTTAGTCGTTTTCCACAACAGGTAAATATTATTGACAAACAAGGCAATCTGGTAAAGGCCATCATTGATCTCCCCTTGGTGGATAACTTACCCACAGGTTTTAACGCAGTAGCTACTGGACCACGCGCGCACAACTGGCGAAGTGATGCGCCCGCTACTTTATATTGGGCAGAAGCACAAGATGGTGGCGATCCTAAAGTAAAGTCAGATATTCGCGATAAGATTTTTGAACAGCCTGCGCCTTTTAATAGTACCCCGGTTGAATTGATCAAACTTACACTTCGTTATGCTGGTATTACCTGGGGTAATGCCAATACAGCTTGGGTATATGAAAACTGGTGGGCCGATCGCAAAACAAGAACGCACCAGCTAAACCCAACAACAAAGGTGGTTAAGCTAATTGAAGATCGTTCAAGTGAAGATGTTTATACTGATCCGGGCAGCGTACTCACAGAGTGGAATAGCTTTGGTAGATCAGTAATGATGATTCGTGAAAATGCCGTTTGGCTAACAGGTGATGGTTCTTCTCCTGAAGGAGACATGCCTTTTCTTGATAAAATGGAACTGACGTCAGGTAAGAAAACAAGGTTGTGGCGATGTGTGGCGCCTTATTATGAAAGTGTAAGTACAGTGCTGGATCCTAAGAAAAATATTTTCATTACCTCACGCGAGTCACTGACAGAAAATCCTAATTACTATATCCGTTCGGGTAAGACAGTAACGCAGCTTACTACTTTTGCGCATCCTTATCCTTCAATAAAAGAGGTGAAGAAACAAGTGTTAAAGTACAAGCGCGATGATGGTGTTGATCTTACTGCTAACTTATACCTGCCGGCAAATTACAAAAAAGAAGATGGCCCTTTGCCAACCTTCTTATGGGCTTATCCGGCAGAGTTTAAATCGTCTGCCAATGCAGGTCAGGTAAAAGGTTCTCCCTATACTTTTCCACGCATTGGTTGGGGTAGTGCTATCTATTGGGTGGCGCGGGGTTATGCCATTTTAGACAATGCTTCTATTCCTATAATTGGTGAAGGTGATAAAGAACCTAACGATACCTATATCAAACAATTAGTGGCAAGTGCAAAAGCTGCTATTGATTATGGTGCATCATTGGGTGTGGTAGATCCAAATCGTGTAGCTGCAGGAGGACACTCATATGGCGCCTTCATGACAGGTAATTTATTAGCGCACTCTGATTTATTCAAAGCAGGCATTGCACGCAGTGGTGCTTATAACAGAACCTTAACGCCTTTTGGTTTTCAGGCAGAAGAGAGAACCTATTGGGAAGCGCCACAAGTGTATTTCGATATGAGTCCCTTCTCCTTTGCCGATAAAATTAAAGAACCAATTTTGTTGATCCATGGAGAGGCAGATAATAACTCAGGTACTTTCCCCGTACAGACAGAGCGCTTTTATAATGCATTAAAGGGCCACGGTGCTACAACACGTTTTGTTTTATTGCCTTACGAAAGTCATGGCTATCAGGCAAAAGAAAGTTTGCTGCACATGTTGTGGGAGATGGATACCTGGTTAGAGAAATATGTGAAAGGAGCGAAATAGTTTTTAGAAAATAGTATAGAAATAAAATGGCCGTCTCACTTTATGAGACGGCCATTCTATTTTCTGAAATTTAAGTAATTGAATTATTTGTCTACAAGCTTTGCAAAGCGTTCACCTTCAGGCTTGGATTTTAAAGAGGCAAGTGCAGCATCGTAACCGACTCTGTCTCCAATATCCTTATATGCACACAGAAGCACGAAGTTAAGAAGAGGTTCATTAGGTGTGTTTTCATATTTACTCTTTTCTTCGAATAGAGTAGATATTATTTTTTTAGACCTTCCTCTGATTACCCCATTCAGTGATGACCAAAGTTCAATTTCATTGAGTTCAGTTTCATTTTTGGCTTTTTTACTTGCCTTCTTAAGGTACTTGTCACTTTCTTTTAAAAACGATTGCTGGAGTGCTGAGTATTTAATCGCTTTGCCCAGATCCTGATAAGCCAATGCTATATCTTTAGCCTGACTCATCGTAAGATCTTGCTTATCCAAATCTTTTAAAAGCTTTTCATTTAATGAAGATGCATCAGCAGGAATATTTTCTATAAAGCTCATTAAATCTGTTTTTGAGCTATAGCCAACATAACTGTGAATAACTTTTCCATTGTAGTCCATTAAAATTAAATTGGGTATAGATTGTATATTATACTGAGATGCAATAGCCCTTTCTGCATCAATATCTATTTTTAAAGGAATAAAATTCTGTTTGATTCTTTGAGCTTCGGCAGTACTCCAAACTTCCATATCCATCTTTTTACAAGGGCCGCACCAGGTAGCCCAAAAATCGACAAGAATAAGTTTGTTGTTGGCTTTAGCTGCACTTTGAGCAAGCTCAAAATTGTTTAACCAGCCACTTTGTGCAGAACTTTCCACAACAAGAAAGCAACAAATAATAATTGAATACAACGAGAGTCTTGTTTTCATATAACTTGGTATTTAATAATTGAAACTATAAATAAAAATGAAAGGATAAAAATTTTAGCATCCATATTAAGAAAACTTAATATACACTTAAGTAAGTTTTTAGAATGGTTCTTTAATGTTGTGGCATGAAACAACAAAATAGTGCAGACATGAAACAGTTTAAAATTCACCTAATGCTTATTTTTTGTGCCATGTGCTTAGGTGCTGTAGCTCAGGTTAAATGGGAGCCACGGGAATTTGAAGGCAAATTACTTTCCTACGAGGTGGGTTATTCTTTTGCTTACGAGTACATGCGTGTTGAAGTAGGTGGAAAGGTAAGTCGATTCCATTTCTATCCTCAGTATGGTGAGTTTATGCTTAATGAGTTTAAAGTTGGTAGCATTTTAAAATTCAAAGCCTTGCTTCGTAAAGATAAGTTAGAGGATGATTTAGCCTTTAAAAAACTGGATGACAGGTATTTTTGGTTTTTTAACAAACAAACCCTTCAGGAAGTTTGGTGGAAAGGTGAATGGAAAAAGTTAATAGAAAGCAAAGCGAATGTCACAAAGCCTGTGTCTAAAGTTTTTTTAGAAGAAACTATTCAAAGTTTTTATACTGCGGATGATTTTAAGTCTGCCGCCCAATTGCAAAATGGTCGAATAGCATTTCTCGGAATGATGGGAAGATTGTTTAATCCATTGAAAGACTACAAGGTAAGCGACAAATTCTCATTTGTTGGTGAAGAGATAATGAGGGGCGAGGGATATGCTTATCCGTTTTCCTTCACTGAATTATTCTATGCTTATGAAATCGTAAAAAGTGAGGGAACTTTAAAGTCGTATTTGTATAAGCAAAATCATGTTTGTATAGGATTAAAATTTAGTAGTGAAATGGGTGATTTTGCTGTGTCAATTCCAACCTACTACGGTGAAAGGGTTCAAAAATTTCTAAAGCCTCAAGAACGATTAATAATCTATCATAGCCCTAATAGGTACAAAACTGTTGTTGATGATGGTATGGCACCCGAATTACATGCTATTATACAAGGTAGGGATACTCTATTCATTGAAGAGCATGGTTTTTTTGCGGGTGCAGATGGAAAACATGATCATCAAAACGTATACCTTGAAGGTAAGATCAAAGAAATTGTGAGGTCTAATAAAGGGAGTATTATTAACTTCATTGTGGATAATGAATTTTATATAGAATTTGATACTCGTTTTGAAAAACAGATTGGTTCATTATTGAAACGCGGATTACCCATTAAAATCTCAGGAGAGGAGAGAATTAAAAAAAATGGTGAAGTATATAAGAAGAACTATCGCATCGTTTCGCCTTATAAGATAGAGATTGGTGATAAGACCTATTTATTAAATCAGTTACCCTAATACTATGCTAAAAATTCTATTAATAGAAGACGAGCCAAGACTTAATGAGCATCTTCGCAATGGTTTGGTTCAGCAGGGGTATTCAGTAGACATTGCCTTTAATGGTAGTGAGGGTTTGGAAATGGCATCCGTAAACCAATACGATCTGGTTGTATTGGATGTAATGTTACCCGGACAAAGTGGCTTCGATGTGTTGGATAATCTGAAAAGATTCAACGTGCAGGTGCCTGTTATCATTATCAGCGCATTAAATAATTCCGAGCGGGTAATTGAGGGACTCGATAAGGGTGCAATCGATTATATTAAAAAACCTTTCGACTTTGGTGAATTTTTGGCACGTATCCGTGCTGTTACACGTAAACCAGGAAGTCGTAACTATACCTATTACCGTGTGGGTGATTTAGAAATGGACTTGATCAGTCGAAAGGTGTTGCTTCAAAAAAATGAGTTAACTCTAACTAAGCGCGAGTTCATGTTGCTTGAACTCCTGGTAATAAACTGCAACAGGGTTTTGTCAAAAACTGAAATCGCAGAAAAAGTGTGGGAGGTTAACTTCGATATGAGCAGTAATGTTATTGAAGTGCATTTGTCTCAATTAAGAAAAAAATTAGCGGACACTATTATTCGTACAAAAGTGGGCATGGGGTATTATATTGAAGGAGAATTGATCCGACAATGATGCTAAACTTCTTTAAAAGCATAAGAGCAAAAACAGCTATACTCTTTTTTATAGTTTTTCTGATGGTGATTTTGCCGGTGCATTGGCTGATTTACAAGAAAGTTGAAGCTGCATTGAAAGAAACAAACAGAAGAGAACTAAATGTTGAAGCTGAAAAATTATTAGGACAGGTCAGGCTTGATCCGATAACCATCCCCATACCGGCAGAAGGCTTTGTTTTAAAATTACAGTTTCAAAGAGCATTGCAATTTGAAACCATATTTAGTTCGCCCGATTTTCCGGAAGTAGATATGCTGGAATTTTTACAAGACATTACCTATACCGATACGCTTGAAATCATTAATGTCCGCAAAAACCTTGCACAACAGGACGCTAGCCTCATATTATCACTCGGTCGAAGCGGTGCAGTCTTTCAGGATCAACTTAGCTCACTCCAGTTTTATCTGTTTTCGGCTATTGTCATGGCAATTGCTGCTGCTGGCTTGTTGGTGTTCTTTGTTTCGGGTTGGATTTTAAAACCGATAAAGAAAATTGCATTGGCTTCTTCACTGGTTAATTCTTCCAAAGACATCAACCTGATTCCCCTACCGCAAACAAATGATGAGAGCCGATTATTGGCCGAATCAATAAACAGTATGCTAGAACGCATCCGGCAGTCAGCCAATGCACAAACAAATTTTTTCGCATCCGCTGCGCATGAGCTTAGAACACCCCTGGCTGTGATGAAAACAGAACTAACCACCGCCAATAGCGAAACCTCTCCAATACGATTGAGTTCTTTGTTACTGGAAGTGGAACGTTTAGAGCGCGTTATTCATGACTTTCTATTAATCAGTGAACTCAAAGCAGAGGTGCTGACCATTCGGAAATCAAGAGGGGGCCTGGATGAATTGGTGTATTCAGCATTGAAAAAAATTAAGTATACCAGCGAAGCATATCAAACACTGGTCCAGCTCATGATCGATGATAAAGTTGAGGGTTTTGAGGTGTTCATTGATGCCGATAAAATAGAGACAGTCATTACCAATCTTATAGAAAACGCTATAAAATATTCGCCACGTCATTCAACGGTCATACTTCAACTGACCAAGAACGGAAACGACTTTTTGATAGAAGTTAGTAACCCGATCAGTAATCCTATTTCTGACCCAACTATTTTTCTTCAAGAATTTAAAAAATCGGGGGAGTTAAGTTCCGGTCTGGGCATGGGCTTGTGGATTTGCGATCAGATTGCAAAACTTCATGGTTTTACGCTGATATTGGAGAGTAATGAACTAGAATTTAAGGCCATCCTGCGTGTAAAAATATAAGCCAGGCAAAATCGCCTGAAAAGCCCTTCTTTAGCTATTTTTGCAGTCCGAAAAACCGATTTTGAAGGGAGCAATGGAAAACATCCGCAATTTTTGCATAATAGCCCATATTGACCACGGTAAAAGCACCCTGGCAGACCGTTTATTAGAGTTTACTGGCACCGTAAGTGACCGTGAAATGCAGGCACAAGTGCTTGATAACATGGACCTGGAGCGGGAAAAAGGTATTACGATCAAGTCACATGCCATCCAAATGAATTATAAACTGGATGGGAAGGACTACGTGTTGAACTTGATTGATACTCCCGGGCACGTTGACTTTTCCTATGAAGTATCTCGTTCTATTGCGGCCTGCGAAGGTGCTCTGTTAATCGTAGATGCAAGCCAGGGCATCGAGGCGCAGACCATCTCTAACTTATACCTGGCCTTGGAAAATGACCTGGAGATTATTCCGGTATTGAATAAAATCGATCTTCCACATGCCATGCCCGAAGAAGTAACGGACGAAATTGTGGAAATGATTGGCTGCAAGCGTGAAGACGTCATCCATGCCAGTGGTAAAGAAGGTATAGGAATAGAGGATATTCTTAAAGCAGTCGTTCATCGCATTAAGCCGCCAAAAGGAGATCCAAAAGCTCCCCTGCAGGCCATGATTTTCGACTCAGTATTTAATTCATTCAGGGGTATAGAAGTAATTTTCCGCGTGGTAAATGGCACCATCAGAAAAGGTGAGAAAGTAAAATTTGTAAGCACCGGACAAGAATACAATGCCGATGAGATTGGTATCTTAAAACTTAATCAGCAGCCTTGTAATGAAATCAGTGCGGGTAATGTAGGATATCTTATTTCAGGTATCAAAGTGGCAAAGGAAGTGCATGTGGGTGATACGATTACCAATGCTATCAATCCGGGAGAATCACTCGGTGGATTTCAGGAGGTAAAACCTATGGTTTTTGCCGGTATCTACCCCGTTGATACAACAGAATTCGAAGAACTGCGTGCTTCCATGGAGAAGTTGCAATTGAATGATGCATCTCTTGTTTGGGAATTGGAAACGTCAGCAGCCCTTGGTTTTGGCTTCCGCTGCGGATTTTTAGGAATGCTCCACATGGAGATTATTCAGGAGCGTTTAGAGCGCGAGTTCAACATGACGGTAATCACTACTGTGCCGTCAGTTCAATTCAAAGCATATTTAACTGATGGGTCTCAAGTTGACATCAACGCGCCTTCAGAAATGCCCGATCCTACTAAGTTGGATTACATTGAAGAGCCCTACATTAAAGCACAGATTATTAGTAAATCAGAATACATAGGAGCAATCATTGGTCTGTGTATGGATAAGCGTGGTATAATTCTTAATCAAAACTACCTGACTACCGATCGTGTAGAAATGACTTTTGAAATGCCCTTATCCGAAATTGTATTTGATTTCTTTGATAAGCTAAAATCAATTTCACGTGGTTATGCTTCATTGGATTATCATTTAATAGGTTTCCGTGAATCAGATATGGTGAAGTTGGACATCATGTTGAATGGTGAAAAGGTAGATGCTTTGAGCGCTATTGTTCACCGAGGCAAATCACAAGAGTGGGGAAGAAAGCTTTGCGAGAAACTTAAAGAGTTAATTCCACGTCAGATGTTTGAGATTGCGATTCAAGCGGCTATCGGACAAAAAATTGTATCACGCGAAAACATCAGTGCTATCCGTAAAAACGTAATTGCAAAATGTTATGGTGGTGATATTTCGCGTAAACGGAAGTTGTTAGAAAAGCAGAAGAAGGGTAAGAAACGTATGCGCCAGATTGGTACGGTAGAAGTGCCGCAAGAAGCTTTTATGGCGATATTGAAAATAGAGTAGTTTAATCAAACTTCTTTTCCTCGTTCTGTGTCTTTTATCCTCGGTTTGTGTCCTCACAGACCGAAACACAAAACAAGAACTGTATTCGAAAAAAATAAATACTTTCAAAATGTGTAGCCAATGACAGAAACAACAACATACACGCTGATTGATGGTCGTAAAATCTCTTCTGATATAAAGAATGAGATTTCAGCAAAGGTGGCTGAGCGCAAGGCACAAAATAAAAAGATACCTCACCTTGCCATTATTTTAGTTGGCGATGATGGGGCCAGCCAAACCTATGTAGATCATAAAGTAAAAGCGTGTAAGGCCGTTGGTTTTCATTACACCATGATGCGCTTTGCCGACACAATCAGCGAAGAGAAATTGATGAAACACATCGATCATGTTAACAACGATGACGATGTGGATGGCTTTATTGTTCAGTTACCACTTCCTGAACATATCTCAGTAGAAAAAATAACTGAAAAGATTCGTTCCGATAAAGATGTGGATGGTTTCACCAACCACAATTTCGGTAGTATCGTTTCTAAAAATCCGCTGATCATGCCAGCTACACCATTTGGTGTAATGGAATTATTGCGCAGGTACAATATTGAAACAGAGGGCAAACATGCTGTAGTAGTAGGAGCCAGTCGTTTAACAGGTGCACCTTTAAGCATGATGTTAACAGAACAAGGTCATGCAACAGTTACCATCTGCCATAAGTACACAAAAGATATTAACACCTATACACGCAGCGCAGATATATTAATTACAGCTGTGGGTAAACCAGGGCTAATAACAGCAGATATGGTGAAAGAAGGTGCAGTTGTTATTGATATTGGCACAACACGAGTGGAAGGTCCTCAGTTTAAAAATGGCTTTGCTTTAAAAGGCGATGTAGATTTTAAAGCCGTAGCAGCCAAGGCTTCGTACATAACGCCTGTACCTGGTGGTGTTGGCCCGATGACTATTGCGTCATTGTTATTGAATACTTTGCGTGCAACCGAAAATAGAAACCCTTAATAATTTCAAATTTGAAATTTCAAATTTTGAATGAAAGCTAAAATCCCCATATCAACAACAGAACTCCCTTTAATGGAAGATTTCTACACCATACAAGGTGAAGGCTTCTATCAGGGACATGCTGCCTATTTTATACGGCTTGGTGGTTGCGATGTGGGTTGTGTCTGGTGTGATGTGAAAGAATCATGGGATGCTGAAGCACATCCTAAGGTTTCTATTAAAGAAATAGCAAAGCGTGCAGCAAAAAGTGGTAGTAAAATAGCAGTAGTAACCGGTGGAGAACCTGTTATGTATGAGCTTACGCCACTTACCGAGGCGCTGCGTGCAGAAGGTTTGCTTACCAATATTGAAACCTCAGGGGCTTATCCATTAACCGGCTATTGGGACTGGGTGTGTTTTTCTCCCAAAAAGTTTAAGGCACCTCATTCATCCATTTATACAAATGCAGATGAACTTAAAGTTGTCATCTACAATAAATCAGACTTCTTCTGGGCAGAAGAGCATGCTGCTTTGGTTAGACAAGGTTGCCAGCTATTTCTTCAACCTGAATGGTCGAAGGAAAAAGAGATGCTGCCGCTGATTATTGATTATGTTAAAGCAAATCCACAGTGGCAGGTTTCTTTACAGGTTCATAAATACATGAACATACCATAAGACTTCACCGCAGGTCTGGATCATGACACCACAACATTTTATAGATCAATTAAACGAATGGGGCGCAGCGCAAAGACCATTCTTTTTTATGATTGATTTTGAAATGAAAAATCCGCAAGCTTTCATGTTAAGTGAATTAGATGAGCGTCTGATAAAAATATCGTTTCCGGATTTTTCAAATAGCAAAACTGACTACACACACGCTAAAGTGTTGACGTTAAAAAGTAATCCTATTTACGTAAGTCAGTATGCAAGTAAATTTGATCTGGTAGCCAAACATTTAGCACATGGCGATTCTTTTCTTGCCAATCTAACTATTAAGACACCCATTCAGACTAATCTAAGCCTTGAACAAATCTATGCCCTGGCCTCAGCGCCTTACAAACTGTGGTATAAAAATGAATTGGTAGTCTACTCACCTGAATCATTTATAAAGATTAGAAAGGGCAAGATTTTCTCTTATCCAATGAAGGGAACAATTGATGCTACTATTGAAAACGCGGAGCAAAAAATTTTAGCCGATAAAAAAGAATTGGCAGAGCATGTTACTATAGTAGACTTAATTCGAAATGATCTTAGTATAATAGCGGAGAATGTAGAGGTAACACGCTTTCGGTATATTGATAGCATTAAAACACGGGAAAAAACTCTGTTACAGGTGAGCTCTGAAATTACGGGCGATCTTCCGCTTGATTATTCAACAAGATTGGGTAGCTTAATATGGCGTTTGCTTCCGGCAGGCTCCATTAGCGGTGCGCCTAAAAAAAAGACGGTTGAAATAATTAAACAAGCCGAAGGTGAGGAGAGGGGCTTTTATACAGGCATAATGGGTTACTTTGATGGTACGGATCTTGATAGTGCTGTTATGATTCGTTGTATTGAAAATAGCAATGGAGAACTTTTCTATAGAAGTGGAGGAGGTATTACTACACAAAGTGATTGTGAGCAAGAGTACAAAGAGGCTTTAGCAAAGATTTATGTCCCTGTTGTTTGAAAGCATACGTGTAGAAGAAGGTAAATTTCAAAACCTGGTGTACCATGAGCAACGCATGAAACGCTCTTTGCACGCGCTGTACGGTGTAGACGAACCTTTCGATTTAGAAGAAGAATTAAGTAATATTCCACTTGAACCTCAAGGTTTATTTAAGTGCAAACTTATATACGATGATATCAGCAGAAGCATAGAATTGACTGAATACAAACCAAGGGAAGTCAAGAGTTTAAAAATTGTAGAACACAATCGTATTAATTACGAATTCAAGTATAGTGACCGAAAATTACTGAATCATCTCTTTTCATTACGGGAATCGTGCGATGATGTACTTATTTTAAAAAGAGGAGTGGTTACGGATACATCGTATGCAAACATTGCCTTTAAAAGAGAAAATAAGTGGTATACACCCTGGCAGCCACTCTTGAAAGGAACTATGCGCCAACAATTACTCGAGTTTGAAAAAATTCAGGAAGAAGAAATTTCCAGAAGCGATATAAAAGACTTTGAAGCCTGCAAAATCTTTAATGCCATGTTGCGTTTTGATAGTGAAGAGATTGCTATCGATAACATTGTTTTTTAGTTTTACACATGCGCAGCCTACTGATATTTATTTTTTTACTTAGCCTTACTCAGCTTAACGCTCAACCTGCACTTCATACAAAATCCAAGAAGGCCATAGAGCTTTATAATTCGGCAGATAATTTTCGAGTGCGTGGTCAGTACAAACAAGCTATTGATATGCTGGAGCAGGCCATTGAAAAAGATAAGAATTTCATAGAAGCTTATTTTAGACTGGGGCAAACCTATAAATCATTTAAGCAGTATGCTAAGTCAATTGAGTATTTTGAGAGAGGGATGGCCATTGAAAAAGACGAGCGCATTAACAGAGCCTTTTGGTATGAGTTAGGAGAAGTATATTTTCTGGCGGGCAATTATGAAGGCGCTTCTAAATTACTCAATCAATACATTCAGGCAGAAGTACCTTCATTTCAGAATAAAGCTCGTTTTGACAATGCAAAAAAAATTATTGGTAATGCAGAGTATGCCAGTAAGAACCAGCAAATAGCTAAGGAATACAAACAGCAAGCGCTTAGTGACACGGTTAACTGCTTCGCCATGCAATATTTTCCTGTACTCACGGCCGATCAGCAGACCTTGATTTATACACGCAGGGAGGGCAACAGCAATTCCGATGATGAAGATATAGTTATATCTAAAAAAGATAGTCGTGGCAGATGGCTTGCACCCCTTTCTATTTCAGAAAACATAAACACCTCCTTGAATGAGGGTACCAGTACGATTTCAGCAGATGGTAGAAAATTAATCTTTACCTCTTGTGTTGGCCGCGATGGCTGGGGAAGTTGCGATTTATACGAAAGTAATAAAGTGGGGGAGCGATGGTCTGAGCCTAAAAACCTTGGCCAACTGGTCAACTCATCCGATTGGGAATCGCAACCAAGTTTGTCGGCCGATGGGCGCACACTTTATTTTGTCTCTGATCGTAAAGGAGGCGTTGGCAGAAGAGATATTTGGATAAGTACCTTGGATGCCAGTGGTAATTGGACGAGGGCAAGAAATTTAGGTAAGGATATCAATACAGTGTATGATGAGATATCGCCTTTTATTCATGTAAACAATTCAACATTATATTTTGCTACCAACGGATTGACTGGCTTTGGTGGTTACGACATACATTATTCAGAGAGAGAGAGCAATGGTAAATGGTCAACACCTGTTAATATGGGTTCACCAATCAATAACCATGAAGATCAGTTTTCACTATTTATTACAGCCGATGGAGAAAAAGCCTTTTATTCTAACGAATCTTTAGGAGATAATGGTCAGTCATTCAGTAAATTATATGAAGTAATTGTGCCAGAGGCTATGCGCCCGCGCAAAACCAATTTTGTTAAAGGCATTGTTACAGATAAGGAAAGTGGTAAACCCTTATTGGCCTCGGTAGAACTCATTAATATAGATAGAGATACCCTTGAAGCTTTTACGACATCAGATTCTGTAAGTGGTGCATATTTAATGGTGTTGGCAAAAGGTGCCCGGTATGCACTCTATGTTAGTAAGCCTAACTATTTGTTCAAAAGTTTAAGCTTCGATTTTGTTAATGAGCAAGCCTCGGAACCGATTCTTATTAATATAGAGTTGGAGAAAGTTAAAACGGGTTCTACAACAGTACTAAACAACATCTTTTTCGAATTTGATAAATATGAGCTAATGCCAAATTCACTACCAGAATTAGACAAGGTGGCAAGATTCTTACTGAATGATACAAAAGCAGCCATTGAAATTGGCGGACATACAGACTCAACTGGTAGCGATAGCTATAATCAACAGCTTTCTGAGAAGCGTGCAGCAACAGTTGCCAGCTATTTGATAAAAAAAGGTATACCCCAAAAAAGGGTATTTTTCAAAGGATATGGCTCATCCAAGCCAATTGCCTCTAATTCCTCTGAAATGGGCCAAAAACTCAATAGAAGAATAGAATTTAGGATTCTCTAGTGTTTTATTCGGTATTTTAATCATTCAATTCTACCATATTTTGTTTTAAAAGGTTATGGCACTTGATCGTTTTGTTATATTTTTGGGTTTATCATAATCTAAACTTAAAACTAAATCTATGAGGAGAGTTTTACTAATGCTTACTGCCTCTCTGGTGTTGGTCACTTCGGCCTTCGCTCAGGAGCGGACAGTTACTGGTAAAGTTACATCTGCCGAAGACGGCAGTTCTTTACCCGGGGTAAACGTGGTGTTAAAGGGAACCACTACAGGTACCGTTACAGATGTAGACGGTAATTACAAGATTTCTGTTCCTTCAGAGGGCGGAACCTTGGTTTTTTCATTTATTGGTCTGACAACCTCAGAAATTGGTATTGGATCTAGACAAACTGTTGATGTTCAGATGGCAGCTGACGTAACGCAACTATCAGAGGTTGTAGTTACAGGCTATGGCACAGTTACTAAGAGAGAACTTACTGGTTCTATCTCATCTGTAAAAGGTGACGTAATTGAGAACTTACCCCTACAAACTTTTGATAGAGCCATCCAAGGCCGCCTTGCAGGTGTTCAGGTAGCATCTGCCAGTGGTCAGCCAGGTGGTGCTATCAATGTTCGTATTCGCGGAACAGGTTCAATCAATGCGAGCAACCGTCCGCTCTATATTGTTGACGGTGTGCAAATGAATACAGGTGGTGTTAGTACTCAAGCGTCATCTAACGCATTAGGTGGCGTTAACCCTAATGATATTGAATCAATTGAGGTGCTTAAGGATGCTTCAGCGACTGCCATTTATGGTGCACAGGGTGCCAATGGTGTGGTAATTATCACAACTAAAAGAGGTAAAGCTGGAAAGCCGGTAGTAACAATTAATGCTCAGGAAGGTATAGTTGAACCACTTAACCTTTATGAAATGATGAACGCCCAGCAATTGGCTGAAATCAGGATTGAAGCTTTTCAAAACAACCCTAATTCAGGTGGTGCTGCGGCAGCAATTGCCCTACATGGCGACCCTAATGATGCGAATCTTACCAATTTTGATTGGGTAGATGCTATGTTCAGAACTTCACGCCTAAGACAATACGATATCAGTGTTTCAGGAGGCGATGAAAGAACCAAATACTTCCTTTCAGGTTCTTACAACTTCCAGGAAGGTCAAATTATTAAGTCTGATTGGAGTCGCGCCAGCACTAGATTAAATGTAACTTCAAAGTTGTCTGACAAGCTTTCTGTAAATGCTAACTTATCGCTTAGCTCACAGAGCTCATTCGGAACTATTGCTGATGGTAACTTTGTAAACGGTCCATTAGTTGCAGCGTTCCTTGCGTTCCCTAACGTATCTCCATACGATGACGAGGGTAATTTTGTCAATTATGGCGATTTCACTGGTGGTCACTTATTTGGTTACAATATTTTACAAGGTGTTAATTTAGAAAGAAGAGAGGCACAAACATTAACTACAGTTAGTAATATGTCTTTCACATACACAATTACACCGCAATTAAAAGTGACTGCTTTTGGTGGTGTAAACGTTGACTTAACAAGAGATTATAATAACAGACCTGGTTCTATCCCGGCTTTTGCATCTACTAACGGTTCAGCTCTGGTTGCTGACAGAAGATTTATAAACTACAACACCAACGTTGTTGCTGATTACTCAAAACAAATTGGAGATAAGCATAAAATTGGTGCTTTATTGGGTTATGAATTTAAGGGAGAGACAAGAGATCAAATTTCAGGAAGCGCCAACCAGTTTGGTGACCCATCTTTCTTATTGTTGAGCAGCGGTACTCCATCAGGAGCTACAGGGGTATTTACTGAGTACAAGAGAAACGGTGTTTTCGGTCAAGCGAAATACGATTATGATGATCGTTACACAGTTGACTTTACCATTCGTAGAGATGGGAGCTCAAGATTTACTCCAGGCAACAGATATGGAACTTTCTATGCTGGATCTGCTGGATGGAGAATCAGTTCTGAATCATTTATGTCAGGGACAACTAGCTGGTTAGATAATTTAAAGCTTAGGGTAAGTTATGGTGTTACTGGTAACTCAGAAATTGCAGATTTCGGATGGAACCAAACTTTAGGTTCAACCACTGTGGCAGGAAGATACTTAAACGCTGCAACTGTACGCATTAACAGACCATTAGGTGTTCCGCTTGGTTGGGAAACATCAACTCAAACAAACATTGGTGTAGATTTTGGTTTCCTTAGTGGACGTCTTTCAGGTTCAATTGATGCATGGAATAAAATCAACTCTGACTTGCTTTTCAACCAAGGCCTTGACTTTACATCAGGTTTCGGATCTGTGTTAGCCAATGTTGGAGAGGTTAAAAACCAAGGAATTGATTTCGAATTAGGACTTGTACCTGTAAAAGCTGGAGACTTCACATGGCGTGTAGCTTACAACCAGACAATACAAGACAACGAGATCACCAAACTTCCAGATAATGCTCCACGTCTGAATGATCTTACTGTTGGTGAATCAATCAACGTATTTTATGGAGCTCGTTATGCTGGTGTTAACCCTGCTAACGGTCGTCCAATGTACTATGATATCAACAATGAACTTACCTATACCCAAACAAATGCTGATCGTGTAATTGTTGGAGATGGTTTCATCAGATATTTTGGTGGCGTATCAAATACCTTTGAATATAAAGGCTTATCACTTGAAGTATTCTTCCAATTCCAGGGAGGCAACGATGTTTTCAACTCAGACTTATTTAATATCGAGGCGGCTGCATCGAATACAGATAACCAACGCATTAACCAGTTGGAACGCTGGAGAAACCCTGGTGATATTACCAATGTACCAAGAGCCATTGAAGGCGGTGAACCTGAAGGTTCTGGTTTAGGTGTTTTCTCAACAAAACAAGTTGCAGATGGTGGTTATACCCGCTTAAAGCAAGTGACGCTTTCTTATCAAGTTCCTTCAACCTTATTGAGGAAAGTAGGTATTACTAGTCTACGAGTTTATGCACAAGGACTTAACTTAGCGACCTTCACTAAATTCAATGGCATAGACCCTGAAGTAATTAATGAGGCGGCTAGTTCTTATGGAACTTATCCTAACGGAAGACAACTTACTGCAGGTGTAACATTAACCTTTTAATGTAGAACGACTATGAAAAATATAATTTCCAGATTATTAATGGTTTTTGTAGTGTTGGCTTTGTTTGCAAGCTGTGAAGAACAGATTGAAACAACCCAACCTGACAACAACCCACCTGATCTAGCTTTTGGTAAACTGAGCAATTTCAGTCAGTTGATAAACTCTCCTTATGACAGGATGCAAGCTTTCAACTATTTAACTCAATACCACATGTTAGCAGGGGATGCTCTTGCTGATAATGGTAGGTTAGTTAACAACACTGGTCGTTATGTAGGTGAGTTAATCAATCAAAATGGCTCACATTATAACTATTGGGGTTTATATGCATCAATCAATGATTGTAATATAATTTTGGACAGGATCGATACTTTATATAAGATCCCTTCACAAAATACTACTGCAAACCGTGTTACTATCCGCACAATTGTTGCTCAAGCGCTCTTTTTAAGAGCTATGGCATATTTCGATATGCTAAGAGTATATAGCTATGAACCAAATCAAATCGCCAATAATTGGGATAAAGGTGTTGTTTTGCGTGATAGAGGCACTTTAGATGTCTCGACTATAGACAAAAGACCACGTTCATCTGTTGAAGAAAGCTATCAGTTTGTAGAACGCGATTTGTTAAGAGCTATAGACTCTTTATCGGTCCCAGGAACAACAATTCCTAACCAACCATTCAGACCAATCCGCGCTACTGCTCATGCTTTATTAGCAAGGGTCTATTTACACTGGGGTAAGAACGCAGAAGCTGTCACACATGCTAACTTGGCAATTACTACAAAACCAGCTGCCATAAGATTAGCAACAGCTGCTGAGTATCCAGGTATGTGGAATACAGCCATTACTGCTGGTCGCGTAGAATCTCTTTTCGAACTACGTATTTTCCCAGGTTCTAGTGGTTCAAACGGTGATTGGAGTACTGTGGATGGTGTAAATGAATCTTTGCATTCATTAACAACAACAGGAATTTCTACAGCTTCACAGTTCGTTATTGCTGCCTCAAACAGTCTAATAGCAGCATATGAGCCAAATGATGTAAGAAGAAATCTATGGACGCCAGTTAATATCAGAGGTCAAGAGTTTCAAATGTGCTTGAAGTGGTCTGGAAGCGGTGTGGGTGCTGCAAGCCCTGGCTTCTGGGCTGATAACATTCCAGTTATTAGACTTCCTGAAGTGTATTTAATACTGGCTGAAGCTAACTTCAAATTAGGTAATGAAGCTGCTGCCAGAACAGCACTTAATACACTTCGCGCTAATAGAGGCTTGCCAGCAGTAACTGCTGTAACGACAGGTGTAGATCTATTTAATAGAATAATGAATGAAAGAAGAGTGGAGTTTGCTTTTGAAGGCCAGCGTTGGTTTGATTTAAAAAGAAATGGTCAGAATATTCCTAAAGAGAATGCTGACCCTCTAGCATACACTGACTTCAGGGTTTTAGCACCGATTCCATTGAATCAGATCATCCTGAACCCAATAATTGAGCAGAATCCTGGTTACTAAATTTTAATTATAGAATATGAAAACATATATAAAATATCTTTTCGGTATCGTGCTTGCAGTTTTTATGACTGCTTGTTATGAAGATCCGGGATCCGATATCCTTTTCGAAGCTGAACCTACGCTTGAATTTGTGGGTAGTGAAGCAGGCACTCAAGGATCGTATATTCGGATTAATGATGGCTTAGGTACAGAAGATAATTTCGTAGTAAACCTCATTGCTCCTTTCCAAACAGAGGCTGTTTCGTTTACTTTTGAAATTAATCCGCTTACAACAGCCATTGAAGGAATACACTTTGATTTCCCTGAAGGCAAAACCTTTTCAATTCCTGCTGGAAGCCTTTCTGTTGAGATACCTTTCATCGTTTACGATGATGAACTAACGCCTGATGATAAACTTCAGATTGTTGTAAGCCTTACTTCGGCATCTGCAAAGATAAGCCCTAATTATAAGGATCTGGCACATCAAATCAGGGTAGTATGTCCTTCAGATCTTGCAGGTGCTTACAATAGCGTGTCAAGTGGCACAACAGCCGACTTTGGCCCATATAGCAATGTTCAAAAGGTTATCAACCTTGTTTCTGCAGGGGCTGGAAGCGTAAGTTATTCCTTAAATGATATTTCCTTTGGCGCTTACGAGCAGGAGTACGGCTTGTCAGCTCCAGCAGGAGGTATTTCAGACGTCTGCGGAACTATTGTTGGTAATGCTTCGAATCAAGATCAATTTGGTGACCCATTCACGCTTAATGGTTCTGTCAATGCCACAACAGGTGTGATCACTATTAACTGGTCAAATACTTACGGTGATTCAGGCACTGCGATTTTAACTCCTCAATAGAGTTTAATTAATTAATTTAAAAAAGTGCGGAGCTTTTTCCGCACTTTTTTGTTTTATACAAGTACGATTTAAAATTTAACAGAGAAATGAATAAAGTTGTTGGTGCAATTCTTAGCTTGGTTTTATTGATCAATTTTTGCCAAGCGCAAATTAGTAACCTTCCAGATGCGGGCGGAGCTCCTTTAAGATCAAAGGGTGGAGAATCTATTGAAGGGAAAATTTATTTACATGAAGAATGGAATAAGGGATCTATTGAGTGGAAAGATGGTAAAATAACTGAGAATGTATTTGTCAAATACAATACGATATCTGGTAACATTGAAGTTCAAAAAGATAATAGTGTCTGGGAATATAGCCCTAAGACAATAAAGACTTTTGAATATGCAGTGAATCTTTATCCTGATATCATCACAATGAAGTTCGTTCCTTTAGCAAATTACATTGAGGGAGGTAAGGGATTCGCTAAAATACTATTTGAAGATAAAATTGTAGTTTTTGAAAAAATAGATTCAGAGCTTATTACCAATACACCCAGCTATGGGGCGTCAGGAGCGGTAACAAAGGCAATACAAAGTATTAAAAATTATATTGTACTACCAGATTCTAAAACCCCTATACAGTTCAGGAGAACAAATGCCAATCTATCTAAAGCTATTGGCAAAGAAGAACTACGAGACTATTTAAAATCTAAGAAACTAGATATTTCAGAGAATAAGGATCTCGTCATGGCAATGGGATTCTTAAAAACATTTTATAATTAAGCTTTAAGATAACTACAGCTCACCATTTGATTTGCAGCATGAAAGGAATATTCTATTTGATTTTGCTACTTTCTGTAAGAACAGCTTTTAGTCAAAGCATAGAGCAATACGCAGAAAATCTGAATCGACTTAAAACTGAGACATCACAAAAGTATCTTGAACAAAGAAACAGAGTTAATAAATATGCTGAAGAAAATTCACTTCCAATCAGCTATAGGGACAATAAAGGTAACTTAGTAGTACTGATTGATGTTACCCCTTTGGGAGAGCCTGTTTATATAACCACCGATAATATCGCAGCCTCTCAAACTATAGGGGCTCACCAACTTCAACAAGGCGGATCTTTAGGTTTAAATGTTTCTGGAGAAAACATCACCATTGGTGTTTGGGATGGAGGAATTGTAGCATCTCATATTGAGTTTGAGAATAGATTACTGTCTTCTGAAGGTACTGCACTTGATGATCACGCCACTCATGTTTCTGGTACGATTGCTTCCGGAGGCATAAGCAATCCGAATTCACGAGGTATGGCACCAAAGGCTAAGATATATGCATGGGACTTCAATAACGATGAACCTGAAGTGCTTACAATGGTAAAACCAGACCAGACAACTTTGCTTTTGTCAAATCATTCTTATGGATTAATCACTGGTTGGAGATTTAATAACGGCTGGCAATGGTTTGGCAATTCTTCGGTAAGCACACTAGAAGATTATAGATTTGGGTTTTATAACGGTAGGTCAAGAGCCTGGGATGAGATAATGTTTAATGCACCATATTATACTATGGTCAAATCTGCAGGTAATGATAGGTCAGACGTTGGAAACGGTACAATTCCAGCTGATTGCAATGGTGGTGCGGGATATGATTGTTTAGGTGACATTGCAGTTTGTAAAAATAATATTGTTGTTGGTGCAGTTGCGAAACAACCAAATTATACGGGGCCAGAAAGTGTTGTAATGAGTAGTTTTAGTTCATGGGGACCTTCAGATGATGGGAGAATTAAGCCAGATTTAGTGGCCGCTGGTGTTGGTCTTCTGTCGACAATAGCGACAGGATCTAATAGCTATGGTTCGCTAAGCGGAACCTCTATGGCAACACCAAGCGTAACAGGAGGACTTGCTTTATTGCAAGATCTGCATAAGCAACTAACTGGTACTTACATGCTTTCTTCCACATTAAAAGCATTAGCAATTCATACAACTAAAGAGGCTGGTCCTACTCCTGGTCCGGATTATTCATTTGGTTGGGGATTGCTAGATGTAGAGAAAGCTGCCAAATTACTTTTAGATAAGGATGGAGTGAATACTATCATAAATGAAGTCACCCTGTTAAATAATCAGATTTATGAATTACCATTGACGCCAGTAGAAAATGAAAAGATAACAATAACAATTGCATGGACCGATCCCGCAGGTAATCCTGTGGCAGTATCGTTAGACCCTATTACGCCAATGCTAGTTAATGACTTGGATGTTAGGATAGTAGATGATGGAGGCACCATGCAATTTCCTTGGAAACTAAACCCACAAGATTTTACCAGCGAAGCTGTTAAAGGAGACAATACACTTGATAATGTTGAAAAAATTGAGTTCCAAAATCCCCAAAGCAGAAATTATAAAGTCAGAGTCTCACACAAGGGCCAGTTGGTTAATGGCCAACAAACATTTTCCATTATCTTAACTTATAAGTCATTAAACAATGGTGGGCAAACATTGTATTGGGTTGGAGGCTCAGGTGAATGGTCAGACCAAAACCATTGGTCTTTATCAAGCGGTGGAACACCTGCAGGTCTGATACCAACATTGAACGACCGCATCTTCTTTGATGAGAATTCTTTCTTGGAGAACTCCAGCTTGATTTCGTTATCAACCGATGCTGAGGCCGGGTCAATAGCATGGTTCTCAAATAAAACAGCTAAAATAGACCTGAATGGACATCAGCTCATTCTAGCGGGGGGTATGGTTTTATCTAATTCATCGTTATCTCTTGAAGAAGGAACAATAAGGATGATCGGTACGCTGGCAGTAGAGAATACCATATCTTTTGCAAACAACCTGCTCCCCAACGTATCAATAGTCTTTGATGGAGACAGTGGGTGGAAACTAAGAGGATCGGCAGCCATCAATCAAGTAAAAGTTGATGGTGGCAATATTGATTTAGAGGATCAAGAAATCATTATTAATGAGTTGGTCATCGCTGATGAATTCCAAGGATTAGTAAATATTCAAGGATCTAAAATAAGTGGACTTGAGTATCTTCATGTATCTTCTGGTCAAACTTTAACCTCAGAAGGCACTTCTTTTTTTATGGGCACAAATGGAATCATCGAGGCAGGCAGTTTTTCAATGTCAGGTAAAATTATCACATCGCCAGGGAGCCAAGTAGATATATTTGGTAACGCAACCTTTTCAAATCTTGATTTATCAGGTAGCGTTACATTATTTGAAAATTGCTCAATTTCAAATCTTGAATTGAATGCTGGGTCAAGCTTGATACTTGCTGCTGGGTCAACTCAGATAATCACAGGAGGTGCTTCTATACTAGGAACTTCAAGTCAGCGTGCAATTATTAAATCGAATAGTGAATCTAAAGCTTTTTTGAATTTTGTAGAGTATCAAAAAATATGTTTCGATTACATTGATATTGAAAATGTTAATGTTTTGGGGCTTGCTGTGGTTAATGCAGGATCGAACAGTTCGCTGAGTAATTCAGATGGTTGGTTGTTGAGTAGCTGTGAAGAGATTTTATTCCCTAATTTCTCAATAGACTCATTTTGCGCAGGAGCACTTGTGTCATTTGAAAATTTGAGTCAAGGCAATATTGATCATTTCGAATGGAACTTTAATAGTGCCTCAACTCCTTTTACGATTTTTGATGAGCCAAATGGAAAGCACGTATTTTCAGATCCTGGAAGTTACCAAGTAACCTTAACTGTATCTAACACCAATCAAACACGGTCTCATACTCAAACAATTGAAATCCTAACTAACGAGTTAGATGATAACTCTATTATATATTCTAATGGGCGTTTATCAAGTGTTAAATCTGCACAACAGTATCAATGGTATAAAGATGGGATAGAAATTCCAGGAGAGGTTGGAAGAAGTTATGCCTACTCAGGAATTCCAGGTACTTACTTTGTGTTAACCAAAGCTGAAGTCTGTAACCGAATATCTTCTCCTTATGTAGTACTTTCTGCTTTTGATGAAGAGAAGGTTGACCTCGATTACTTTGACGTTTTTCCGAACCCAACCAATGACATCTTGAATATTCGATTAAATGGACTGGTAAATGGTGCTGCAGAAATTCGTTTAATTAACGCGGTTGGGAGAATTGTTCTAGTTAAAACGGTTAATGTATCGGAAATCTTGATTGAGACACATTTGTTTTCTGAGGGCATTTACATAATTGAGATTACCTCGGGATCAAAAGTTCATAGGAAAAGAGTAAGTGTGGTAAGATAGATATGAACGCCAGAGCTACAGATTTTTATCATAATTGATGAGGTTACGCTCATGGCAGTATCTTGATTTACACTACTCAGCTTGAATTCCTTGAAAAAGGAGGGGCGTTACCCCTCCTTTTTACTTTTATTCTTATCTACATATTCCTCCTATACTGCCCACCAACTTCAAATAAAGCTTTCGTAATCTGTCCGAGAGAACAAACCTTACAAGCTTCCATCAAGCCTTCAAAAATGTTTTTATTTTGTACGGCTGCCTCCTGGATTTGATTAAGTAATACATTCGCCTTATCGCCATGGAATTGATGCAAGATGTTCAACATCTTAATCTGATACTCTTTCTCTTCGGTAGTGGCACGAATTACTTCTTGCGGAATAACGGTTGGTGAACCTTTACTGCTTAAGAAAGTATTAACACCAATGATCGGGAATTCCCCTGTATGTTTAAGTGTTTCGTAATACAAACTCTCCTCTTGAATTTTACCACGCTGGTACATGGTTTCCATCGCACCCAATACGCCTCCGCGTTCGGTAATACGATCAAACTCACTTAATACCGCTTCTTCCACCAGATCCGTCAGTTCTTCTATGATGAATGATCCCTGTAAAGGATTTTCATTTTTAGCCAAACCTAATTCTTTATTGATGATAAGCTGTATAGCCATGGCCCTGCGCACACTCTCTTCTGTAGGTGTGGTAATGGCCTCATCATAAGCATTGGTGTGCAGAGAATTGCAATTGTCGTAAATGGCATATAAGGCCTGTAACGTAGTGCGAATATCATTGAAATCAATTTCCTGCGCGTGTAAGGAACGACCAGAAGTCTGAATATGGTATTTCAACATCTGACTGCGTGCATCCGCGCCATATTTAGTCTTCATGGCTTTAGCCCACAACCTCCTGGCTACACGACCAATTACTGCATACTCAGGATCAATACCGTTGCTGAAGAAGAAGGAAAGATTGGGCGCGAAGGCATTAATATCCATACCACGACTTAAGTAGTATTCTACATAGGTAAAGCCGTTAGCAAGCGTAAAAGCTAATTGTGTAATAGGATTAGCGCCAGCTTCTGCAATGTGATAACCGGAAATTGAAACAGAATAGAAATTGCGAACATTCTTATCGATAAAGTACTGCTGTACATCGCCCATTAAACGTAAAGCAAACTCAGTAGAGAAGATGCAGGTGTTCTGCGCCTGGTCTTCTTTTAAAATATCCGCCTGTACTGTACCGCGCACTTGTGTAAGTGTTTCTGCTTTTATTTTTTCGTAAATAGCCGCAGGCAACACCTGATCTCCGGTAACACCGAGTAGCATCAGTCCTAGGCCATCATTTCCTTTTGGTAAGGCACCCTGGTAACTCGGACGTTCTGTTCCTTTTGCTTGATAGATTTTTTCAATCTTCTCGTTTACTTCTTTCTCTAAGCCGTGCTGTTTAATATAAATTTCACATTGCTGATCGATAGCAGCATTCATGAAGTAACCCAATAACATAGGTGCAGGACCATTGATGGTCATGGATACAGAGGTTTTTGGATCAGCCAGATTGAAACCACTGTATAGTTTTTTGGCATCATCTAAACAACAAATGCTTACACCTGAGTTACCAATCTTACCATAAATATCAGGCCTGTAGGCGGGATCGTTACCATAGAGCGTTACAGAGTCAAAGGCGGTAGACAAACGTTTGGCAGGCATAGAAGCACTTACATAATGGAAACGTCTGTTGGTTCTTTCTGGTCCACCTTCTCCTGCAAACATACGGGTAGGGTCTTCTCCTTCACGTTTGAATGGATAGATACCGGCTGTGTAAGGGAATTCACCGGGAACGTTCTCTTGTAAGGTCCATTTTAATAAATCGCCCCAGCTTGAATATTTAGGCAATGCAATTTTTGGAATCTGTTGGTGCGATAGTGATTGGCTGTGTGTTTGAATGCCAATTTCTTTATCGCGTACTTTAAATTTGAAAACTGGCTCTTTATATTTTTTGATCACGTTCGGCCACTCTTCAATCAGCTTCCAGTTTTTAGGGTCAAGGTTTAATTTAACGCGATCGAATTCTGCTTGTAATACTTTGATAATGGCATCATCAGCATTAGAAAGTGTGTGCAGGGTTTTATTGATGGCATATAATTTCTCTGCTACCTCTGCCTGCTCATTTACCCACTGATCGTACTTACGATTATTCTCAGAGATTTCACTAAGATAGCGCGTACGATGAGGCGGGATGACGAAGATCTTCTCTGACATTTCGCGTGTTATGGCAAAAGTAGAGGTAAGTGCAGCGCCTGTTTTTTCTACAACTTTATCGATAATGTGTTTGTATAACTGATTTGTCCCCGGATCATTGAACTGCGAAGCAATGGTACCAAACACCGGCATGTCTTCAGGCTTCTTGTCCCATAGCTGATGGTTGCGCTGGTATTGTTTCTTTACATCACGCAATGCATCAAGAGCGCCACGTTTGTCAAATTTGTTTAAGGCAATCACATCGGCAAAATCGAGCATGTCAATTTTTTCTAGCTGAGTGGCCGCACCATACTCTGGGGTCATTACATACAATGACACATCGCTGTGATCTAAAATCTCCGTATCGCTTTGTCCGATACCAGAGGTTTCTAAAATGATAAGATCAAAGCCGGCTGCTTTCAACACCTGAATGGCTTCTTTCACATAAGCGGATAAAGCCAGGTTGCTCTGACGTGTGGCCAGTGAACGCATATACACGCGGGAATTATTAATGGCATTCATGCGAATGCGATCGCCCAACAAGGCACCACCGGTTTTGCGTTTTGATGGGTCGACAGAAACTAAGCCTATTTTTTTGTCCTGGAAGTCAACTAAAAACCTGCGTACCAATTCATCCACCATTGATGATTTACCGGCACCACCTGTTCCGGTAATACCGAGTACGGGCGCTTTTGAGTTGGCCGCTTTCTTATTGATTTCCTCAAATGCTTTTTTGTGGTCATCAAAGTAGTTCTCAGCTGCTGAAATATATTGAGCGATCAACACATGATTGTCAACTGTTAATTGCCCATTGTCAATTGTTTTACCGGTTGGATAATCGCTTTGCTGCACCAGATCATTAATCATCCCTTGCAAACCCATTGCACGACCGTCATCAGGTGAGTAGATGCGGGTGATGCCATAGTCCATCAGCTCCTTAATTTCATCGGGTAGAATTACTCCACCTCCGCCACCAAATATTTTAATGTGACCTGCTCCTTTTTCCTTCAACAGGTCGTACATGTATTTGAAATATTCATTGTGTCCACCCTGGTAGCTGGTCATGGCAATGGCTTGCGCATCTTCCTGTATGGCTGTGTTCACCACTTCTTCCACACTGCGATCGTGCCCCAAATGAATGACCTCAACACCTGTGGATTGGATGATTCTACGCATGATGTTGATAGCCGCATCGTGCCCATCAAAAAGACTTGCAGCGGTTACAATGCGAACTTTATTAACTGGCTTATAGGGTTCCGGGGCGCTATGTCCTGCCATGCTTGGCTTTTTGTCAGCTTTTGGAGGATTAATCGTTGCAGTGCTCATGAAATAACAGTTTTAAAGCCCAAAAATACGGATTAGGTCAGGATTAAGCTAACAATGGTTAGGGAGCTTATTTGGGTATTTTATAGGGCATAGTTGCGTTTTATCGATGATTTCAAGCATGTCTAGGTCATCACGCTCGAAATGATCGTATGTATAGGAAACTAACTATACTTATCATGAGAAAATTGAATCTGATTGCAATTGTAGGCTTATTATTCATTGGATTTTCTGCTACTGCACAAGAGACGGCCTTTGGTATAAAGGGCGGTTTAAACTTGAGTGAAATTAAGATAGATGATCCTGAAGCAAGCTACGATTCAAAAACAGGCTATCATGCCGGTATTTTTGTGAGGGGAAAGTTCAATAAAGTTGCTATTCAGCCAGAGCTACTTTTGTATACACAACGTGGGGATTTTTCAGGCCCGGGTTATACCGGTAATGAAGACTTTACCTATCTAACTATACCCCTAATGGTAAAATTCTACCCAGTCATGGGGCTTAACCTTCAGCTTGGTCCCCAGTTTGGATTCCTGTTGGATGGCGAGCGGACATCCGATACTATTATTGGCACAATTAAACAAGATATTAAGGATCAGTACGAATCAAGTGATTTTGCTGTTTCTGCAGGCGCAGGTTATGATTTCTCTTTCGGCTTAAGCCTGGACGCACGCTATAACATTGGAGTAAAAGATATTAATAATGCCACTAATGGAGAGGAGGCGAAGAGCAGAGTGTTTTTGATTTCCATTGGCTGGAACTTTCTGAGGTAAGACTTGGGGTTTAAAGAAGCTCACTCAGATTCATTGGGCTATTGTAAAGTACTACGAAGGTGTGGGGTTGATACGAGGGTAAAACGCCTTCAGTACTTGAATAGCTTCTCCGCTTAAATAAAGCGGATGACAGTGCTCAACTGTAATGAATTTTGGGTGGCTTCTTTTTCTTTTAACTAAAGTAGTTGTTTCTTCGCAGCAATCATGAATTACCCGGTTGCTGATATTATTCCTGCCTTACGCGAAAAATTAAAATCTGACAAGATTGTAATATTACAAGCGCCTCCCGGTGCAGGTAAATCAACCCTTGTACCACTAGAGTTATTGAATGAGGATTGGCTTGCAGCACAAAAAATAATTATGCTTGAGCCTCGCAGACTAGCCGCAAAATCTGTGGCGCAACGTATGGCTTCTATGCAGCAACAGTACGTGGGTGAGAAGGTTGGTTATCGTGTGCGCTTCGATACTAAAGTAAGTCAGCAAACAAAACTGGAAGTAGTAACAGAAGGGATATTAACCCGTATGATTCAAAGTGATAATGCGTTGGAGGGTGTTGGCTTAGTGATCTTTGATGAATTTCACGAACGCAGTTTACAAGCCGACCTGGCTCTTGCGCTATGCTTGCAAGTACAAAATGTATTACGTACCGATTTGCGTATTTTAATAATGTCTGCCACACTGGACTCAGAAGGATTAAAAAAAGTATTGGGTAATGAGGTGCCCGTACTGACCAGTGAGGGAAAACAGTTTCCTATCAGAACGCAATACCTGGCACAAAAAGAAGAGGAGTGGTTGAATAAGCGTGTAGTTTCCGCCATTCGAAAAGCACTTAATGAAGAGGAGGGTGATGTATTGGTTTTTCTTCCCGGTGCCGGAGAAATTCAGCGAGTAGCTGATGATTTGGAACAATTAGACTTACCTGTTCGCCTGCATACTTTATATGCAGATTTACCATACAAGCAACAAGAAGAAGCGCTTTTACCCAATCGCGAGGGTCTCAGAAAAATTGTGTTGTCAACGTCTATAGCAGAAACATCTTTAACTATTGAAGGTGTAAAGGTAGTCATTGATTGTGGTTATGCACGTGTACCTCGTTTCGATATCCGTAGTGGCTTAACACGACTGGAAACAATACGGATTACAAAAGATGCAGCAGACCAGCGAAGAGGTAGGGCCGGGCGCTTAGGGCCTGGTGTATGTTATAGACTGTGGGCAGAAAACCTGGCGCTAGTACCGCAGCGTAAACCAGAAATCCTGGAAGCAGATTTATCATCACTTGTGTTGGAGTTGATGCAATGGGGCATTAAAGAGATTGATGAGTTAACCTGGATTACTTCCCCACCTGTTGGTGCCTGGAGTCAGGCGAAAGAATTGTTGCAGCAACTCGGTGCTATTGA
>VFQM010000251.1_pt1 | contig 65105 bp, 63 predicted proteins | sample 3512391 | NCBI WGS metagenome assembly VFQM01 (sample SAMN10412369, study PRJNA504923) | tailings metagenome | isolation source: Replicate 1 from Balatoc abandoned mine | place: Philippines | reverse complement strand
CGGAGGGGGGCTGGCGGGGTGTCGACGAACCGGCTGGAGCCCCTTCTCGGAGGGGGCTCGGGGGAGCCCACGGAAATCGGGGCTTGAGACCCGAAGCGGCCAAAGGCCGTTTCGGGTCGCAAGCCAACATCAGATGCGAGCCCACGGGACCCACCCCATGACCTCCCCCACCATCCGCATCCACCCCGCCGACAACGTCGTCATCGCCCGCCGGCAGCTGCTGCCCGGCACCGTGCTGGAGGGTGAGGGCATCACCGTGGCCGCGATGGTGCCGCCCGGCCACAAGGTGGCCACGCGTGCCATTGCCGCGGGCGAGCCGGTGCTGCGGTACGGGCAGGTCATCGGCGCCGCCACCGCACCCATCGCGCCTGGCCAGCACGTGCACGTGCACAACCTCGCGTTCAGCAGCTTCGAGCGCAGCCACGAACCCGGCATCGACGCGCGTCCCACCGCCTACGTCGATAGCCCGGCCACCTTCAGCGGCATCGTGCGCCCCGACGGCCGGGTGGCCACGCGCAACTACATCGGCATCCTCACCAGCGTGAACTGCTCGGCCACGGTGGCGCGCGGCATCGCCGACCACTTCCGCGGCGACGCGCTGGCGGCCTATCCCAACGTCGACGGCGTCGTGGCGCTCACCCACGGCATGGGCTGCGCCACCGCCGCCGACGGCGAGGAACTCCAGGTCCTGCGGCGCACCCTGGGCGGCTACGCCCGCCACCCCAACTTTGCCGCCGTGCTCATCGTCGGCCTCGGCTGCGAGACCAACCAGATCCAGGGCCTGGTGGCCCAGGAAGGCCTGCAGGAAGGCGCCAACCTCGTCACCTTCAGCATCCAGGACAGCGGCGGCACCGCGAAGACCGTGGCGCGCGGCGTCGACCTGGTGAAGTCCATGCTGCCGGCGGCCAACCGCGTCACGCGCCAGCCGGTGCCCGCGCGCCACCTCACCGTGGGCCTGCAGTGCGGCGGCAGCGACGGCTACTCCGGCATCAGCGCCAACCCCGCGCTGGGCGCCGCGGTGGACCGCCTGGTGCGCCACGGCGGCACCGCCATCCTGTCGGAGACCCCCGAGGTCTACGGTGGCGAACACCTGCTGACGCGCCGCGCCGTCACGCCCGCGGTGGCCGAGCGGCTGATCGCCCGCATCCGCTGGTGGGAGGCCTACACCGCCCGCCACGGCATGCAGATGGACAACAACCCCTCGGCCGGCAACAAGGCCGGCGGCCTGACCACCATCCTCGAGAAGAGCCTCGGCGCCATCGCCAAGGGCGGCACCACGGCGCTGGTGGACGTGGTCGAGTTCGCCATGCCCGTGGCCGCGCGCGGCTTCGTCTTCATGGACACCCCGGGCTACGACCCGGTGTCGGCCACCGGCCAGGTGGCCGGCGGGGCCAACCTGATCTGCTTCACCACCGGCCGGGGCTCGGCCTACGGCTGCGCGCCCTCGCCGTCGCTCAAGCTCAGCACCAACAGCGCGCTGTGGCAGCGGCAGCAGGAGGACATCGACATCGACTGCGGCGGCATCGTCGATGGCCTGGAGACCGTGGACGAGGCGGGCGAGCGCATCTTCCGCCTGATGCTGGCCACCGCGTCGGGCACGCGCACGAAGAGCGAGCAGCACGGCTACGGGCAGAACGAGTTCGTGCCCTGGCAGCTGGGCGCGGTGATGTGAATCGCCGGCCGGGGCATACTCCCGGCCGATGACGACACCGGCCGACGAGTGGTCCGCACGCAGCCAGAGGCTGGCCGAGGCACTGGCACGCACCGCGCTGGGCGACCGGGCGGCATTCCGTCACGTCTACGACCAGACCCGCGCGCATCTGTTCGGCGTCATCCTGCGTATCCAGACCGACCGCAGCCGTGCCGAGGACGTGCTGCAGGAGGTGTACGTCAACGTCTGGCGCGCAGCGTCGGGCTTCGACGCCGCGAAGGCGCAGCCGCTGACGTGGCTGACGGCCATCGCCCGCAACCGCGCCATCGACAGCCTGCGGCGCATCCAGGCCGCACCGGCCACCGTGAGCCTGAGCCCGGACGACGACGACGAAGACGCCCCCATGCACGACATTGCCAGCACCGACGACGAGCCCCTGCAGCTGCTGCAGCGCGCAGGGCAGGCGCGGGCCGTGGCGGGCTGCATCGGGGAGCTCGCGGCGCCGCAGCAGCAGAGCTTGGCGCTGGCCTTCTACCAGGGCCTGTCGCATGCCGAGGTGGCCGAGCAGATGGCGCAGCCGCTGGGCACGGTGAAGAGCTGGGTGCGGCGGGCGCTGATCGCGCTGAAGGACTGTCTGGACCGCGCAGGCATGGCCTCGCACGAGGGCGACTGAGATGGACTACAGCCGCCCTGCCCTCGCCGACCGCCTGGCCGCCGCCTACGTGCTGGGCACGCTGCGCGGCCCGGCGCGCCGGCGCTTCGAGGCCCTGCTGCCGGCGCACCCGGCCCTGCGCCAGGCCGTGGCTGCGTGGCAGGGCCGGCTGCTGCCGCTGAGCACGTCGGTCGCGCCGGTGGAGCCCCCGCCGCAGGCCTGGTCGCGCATCGAGGCCACGCTGTTCGGCGCCGCCCCGGCGGCAACCCCGCCCTGGTGGCAGCGGCTGGCCCTGTGGCGCGGCGTCACCGCGCTGAGCACCGCCGCCGCGGTGGCGCTGGCGGTGGTGTCGGTGCAGGCGCCGCCGCCGCAGGCGCCGGTGCTGATCGTGATGGGCGCCAGCGACGACGCGGCCCGGGCCATGAACGCCAGCTTCGTGGCCAGCGTCAGTGCCGACGGCCGCGCGCTGGTGCTGCGCCCGGTGGGTGCGGTGCAGGTGGCACCCGACCGGGCCCTGGAGCTCTGGGCCGTGCCGGCCGCCGGGGCGCCGCGCTCGCTGGGCCTGGTGCGTGCCGATGCCGCCACCACGCTGATCCGCGCGCAGCTGCTGCAGGACACGGCGGCGTTCGCGGTCAGCGTCGAGCCGCCGGGCGGCTCGCCCACCGGCGCACCCACCGGCCCCATCGTCTCCGTGGGCAAGCTCGAGAGCTGAACGCCTGGCCGGCGCGGGCGCATCCGTTCGCGCCGCGCCTGCGTAAAGGTCTCCCGATGCCCGATGCATCCCCGCCGGCCGGTGGCCGTGCGGGCACTGCCAGGAGACCCCATGTCCATGCTGTTCCGCCTTGCCCCGCTGGCGCTGGCCGCCGCGGCCACGCTCGCGGCCGCGTCCAGCCACCGCGAGGCGCCCTTCATCACCACCGCCCCCAAGGTCGACGCCAGCGACTTCTACATGTTCCGCAGCTACGAGCCCGGGCGCGACGGCTACGTGACGCTGATCGCCAACTACCTGCCGCTGCAGGACGCCTACGGCGGCCCCAACTACTTCTCGCTCGACCCGAACGCGCTCTACGAGATCCATGTCGACCACGACGGCGACGCGAAGGAAGACCTGAGCTTCCAGTTCCGCGTGCGCAACCGCCTGGCCAACGACGGCGCCGGCATCAGCCTGGACATCGGCGGCAAGGCGGTGGCGATCCCGCTGATCCAGGCCGGCACCGTGAGCCAGCCACGCGACCCCGCGCTGCAGCTCGGCGAGACCTTCAGCGTCACGCTGGTCAAGGGCGGACGGCGCCAGGCCGGCGGCCAGCCGTTGACGGCCGCCAACGGCGGCGGCACCGAGTTCGCCAAGCCGGTGGACCACATCGGCACCAAGACCATCCCCGACTACGCCGCCTACGCGGCCCGCCACGTGCACGAGGTCAGGATCCCCGGCTGCAACGCCAGCGCCCGCGTCTTCGTCGGCCAGCGGCAGGACCCGTTCGCGGTCAACCTGGGCGCGATCTTCGACCTCGTCAATGCCCCGCTGGAGGTCATCACCAACCCGGCGCTGATCAACGCCGCGCCCAACACCATCGACGGCAAGAGCGTCACCACGCTGGCGCTGGAGGTGCACAAGGACTGCCTGGTCAAGCCGGGCAGCAGCGACCCCGTCATCGGCGGCTGGACCACCGCCAGCCTGCGCCAGGCGCGCCTGCTGGACGGCAAGCCAGCCTCCGGCCACCAGACCAGCGAGAAGGTCGGTGGGGCCTGGGTCCAGGTGTCGCGCCTGGGCATGCCGCTGGTCAACGAGGTGGTCATCGGGCTGAAGGACAAGGACCGCTTCAATGCCGCCAAGCCGGCCGACGACGGCCAGTTCGCCGACTACGTCACCCACCCCACGCTGCCGGCGCTGCTGGAGATCGCGCTGAACATCCCCGGCACCGCGCCCACGAACTTCCCCCGCACCGACCTGGTCACCACCTTCCTCACCGGCATTCCCGGCGTGAACCAGCCGATGAACGTCGTCGCCTCCGAGATGCTGCGGCTGAACACGGCGATCGCGCCGGTGCCCTTCGCCAGCCAGAACCGGCTGGGCATCGTCGGCAGCCTGCTGTCGGGGCAGAACGATTTCGCCGGCTTCCCCAACGGCCGGCGGCCGAAGGACGACGTGGTGGACATCTCGCTGGTGGCCGTGATGGGCGGCCTGTGCGTGGCCAACGGCGACGGCAACACGCTGGGCCTGGGCGCCGGCTGCAAGCCGTCGGCCGCGCCGCTGGGCAGCACGGCCTTCAGCCTGCACGATGCGGTGGACCAGGCCGCCGTCCCGCTGCTGCCGGGCTTCCCGTACCTGAACACGCCGCGCCCGGGCGCCCAATGAGGAGGGCCCCGTCCATGCGCATCCTCGCCTTCGCCCTGCTGAGCGCCGTGCTGACCGGGGTGGCCGGCTGCGGCGGCCACGACGACCCCCTGCCGTCCGTGCCGCCGGCCTCCGGCATGGTGCCACCGGACGCGCTGGCCTCGCCCGCCGCCTTCACCACCTTCGTCGGGCAGCTGCAGCCCGACGATGCGGCCGAGCCGCTGGTGCTGGACGGCGTGGTGCCGCCGGCCTCCGACACCGACGAACCCGCGGAGATCTGACGCCGCGGCCGGTGCCGGGCGGCGGCCCGCGGGGTGGCCGCCGCCCGGCACGAGAACGGCCGATCTTCGGGTTCGGGCAATCGCCTGCGCACCCGGCTTGCCAAGACAGGTCATCGGGTGCCTGCCGGGGCCGAAGACAAGGGGGTGGCGCGCGCAAGGTCGCCGCCACGTGTGCCCCGGGCCCGGCGCTGCGTGCCGGGCTCCGGCCCTGACCTGCCGACCCCGAGTGCCGCGATGCCCCGAGCCTGCGTGCCCCGCCGCCCCGTCCGCGGCCTGACCCTGATCGAGCTGATGATCGCCATCGCCGTGGTGGCGCTGCTGGCCACGGTGGCCCTGCCCAGCTACCGGGCGAGCATCCTCAAGAGCAAGGCGCGCACGGCGTCCACCGACCTCGTGGCCCTGGGCGTGGCGCTGGAGAACCGCTTCCAGAAGACGCTGCAGTACCCGGTCTACGCCAGCGCCACCACCATCCCCGCGGCGCTGTCGGCGCGCAGCGGTTCGCTGGCCACCGACTTCGGCAGCTGGGCCCCGGCGCAGGCCGACCTCTTCAGCTACGCGGTGCAGTCCGACGCCGTCGGCTACACCCTCACCGCGACGGCGGGTGAGGACGTGTCGTGCACGCTCACGCTGACCAGCGACAACGTGCGCAGCGTGAGCGGCTCGGATTGCGGCTTCTCGGCGTGGTGACCATGCGCCCCCCGGAATGGCATGCCACCGGCCGGGTCAGGCGCCCGGCCCGCGGCTTCACGCTCATCGAGCTGCTGCTGTCCCTGGCCATCACGGCGATGCTGGTGGTGGTGGTGGCGCCGCTGGCCGGCGACTGGTCGCGCAGCGCACAGACCGCCGGCGCGCGCGCCCGCCTGGTGCAGGGCTGGAGCACCGCCAAGGCCCTGGCGCTGCGCAACCCCGAGGCCGTGCCGCACACCGACGCCGCCAACACCCGGCTGCCCGCCGCCGGCCTGCAGGTGCTGCGGGCCGGCGACGAGCACGTGGTGCTGGTCTGCACCGGCGACCCGGCCGACGACGAGTGCCGCACCGGCGGCAGCCGCGTGGTCTGGCGCGCCACCTTCACGGCGCAGGTGGGCACCGTGCTCGCCGGCACCGCGGTGGACGGCAGCACCGCCGCGCACATCGGCATCGACAACCGCGGCGTGCCCCTGGGCGACACCGGCTACGCCCTGACCTCGGGAGGATCGGCCAATGACGAAGCCGGCACGCTGCACTAGGCCGCTGCGCCATTCCCGGCGGCAGAGCCGCCGCCGCCTGCGCGGCGAGGCCCTGTTCGAGGCCCTGGTGGCGCTGGTGATCAGCGGCGCGCTGCTGCTGGGGCTGGGCTACACCGCCTCGCGCGTGCTCAATGCGCAACGCAGCACCACCACGCAGACGCTGGCCCTGGGCCAGATGCGCGGCCAGCTGGCCACGCAGGCCGACCTGGCGCTGCTCTGCGATGGCGCCGCGCCGGTGACGATCGCCGGCACCGGCGAGGACGCCACCGCCACCACCCTGTCGGTGACCGCGGACTGCAGCTTCGCCAACCCCACCGTCTCGGTGCCGTCGGTGGCCGGGCTGTCGGCCACGCTGGCCGCACCGGTGCTCGACGCGATGACCCTGGTCACCGCCGGCGACGAGGCCGCCGCACTGCTCGGCGGGGACGGCGCACTGGAGATCGCCCAATGACCCACCGCCCCTGGCCCGGCCCGCGGGCACGCGGCTTCACGCTCGTCAGCCTGCTGGTCGGGCTGATGCTGTCGATGCTGGTCACCCTCGGCATGCTCGGCATGTTCAAGGTCACGGCCCGCGACACGGCCGCGGCCCGCCGCGACGCCAGCCACGACGACCAGCTCGTCTCCGGCGTGATGCGGGTGCAGACCAGCGTGCAGGACGCCGGTTTCGGCATCCCGGCGGCCGCCTACGGCGCGCAGCTCGTGGTGCTGGCGCACGCCAGCCTCGACGGCGGCGCGCTGGCCGGCACGCCGGCCGTCGCCGGCGGCCGCGGCAATGCCGTCGTCTGGGCCAGCGCGCGCGCCGGCACGGTGCAGTGCGCCGGCGTGCTGGCCGAGGCCGACGCCAGCGGCGGCGGCGTGCTGCGCCACCTGGCCCCGGTGGACTGCGGCTCGGCGGCGGACCACGCCACGCTGGCCTGGACAGCCAGCACCTGGGCCGATGTCCCCGCCACCGGCGCTGCGCTGGCCTTCACGGCCGAGGCCGGGCCCTGCGTGCCCTACGGGCAGGCGGGCCTGGCCTCGGCACTGCGGCTGACGGTCAGCGGCAGCCTGAGCACCGGCTCGCCTTTCGACGACCGGCAGTGCCTCCTCAACTTCCGGAGCTGAGCGCATGAACGCCTTCCCCCTGGCCGGCACCCCGACCCGGTGCCCTCGGCGCCGCGCTCGCGGCATCGCCACGGTGCTGACGATGCTGCTGATGGGCCTGGGCATGGCCGCCGCCGCCATCGGCGTGGCCATGCAGCTGCGCGGCACGCAGGCGCAGGCGATGACGCTCAATGCGCAGACGCGGGCCCAGATGAAGGCCTGGACCGGCACCGAGGTGGTCCGCCAGTTCGTCGCCACGCTCGACAGCGCGCAGCGCAACGCGCTCGTCACGGCCGCGCAGGCCGGTGGCGCCACGCTGGCCTTCGGCACGCTGCAGGGCATCGAGGCCACGGTGCTGCCGGCCTCCGGCGCCAGCGAGCTGCACGTGGCCGTCACCGGCGTGGCCGCCGAGGGCACCCGGGCCGAGGCCACCTCCACCGTGCTGGCGGTCTTCGCCATGGACGCCGGTGGCGCCGGCGGCGGCGGCCCGCCGGTGGTGCTGAACTTCAACCGCAACCTCAAGCTCGGCGGCAGCATCACGGTGCTGAAGGACGCCAGCTCGACCACCGCCTTCGAGATCAACGTCAACGGCGACCTCAGCACCGGTGGCAACAGCATCACCGGCGTGGACACCATCCGCTCCACCGGCACCATCAACATCGGCAGCGGCTCCAGCTTCGGCCTGCTGCACGCCAACTGCGACGTCGTGCTCTCCGGGTCGGTGAAGGCCGTCACCGTGAAGGCGCGGCGGCACTACTGCGCGTCGGGCACCGCCGCCGCCAGCGGCGAGGCCACCGCCAACGGCAGCATCAAGGTGGCCGGCGGCTACAGCGCCAACGGCACGCTGCAGGCCCTGGACGACGTGCAGGGCGTGGAGTCCTGCCAGGCCAGCGGCACGGCGGCGTCGTCCACGAGCACGGTCGCGGCCACCTGTGCGGCGCCCACGGTGCTGGGCGTGGACCTCACCGCCGGCGGCTCCGGCGCGGGCACGGTGCGCACGGCCGGCCACGTGCGGCTGGACTCCGGCCGCATCGGCACGCTGGCGGCCGGCGGCAACCTGCACGTCAACAGCTCCGGCACCGTGGACGCCGGCAGCATCGGCGGCACGCTGACCAAGCCGACGTGGAACCACGGCGTCCAGGTGAGCCTCGGCGGCAGCGAGCCGGCACTCGCCGCGGTGACGGCGGTGTCCATGCCCAGCCCCGTCTTCGACGCCTACGAGCACGAGGGCGCGGCGCACTACGCGTTCAGGATCGATGCCGCGGGCTTCCGCACCGTCACCGTCAGCCACGTCAGCGGCGTGGCCGACGGCACCTACTACCTCGGCCGCTACGCCTCCCACCAGCTCGATCACCTCTGCACCGCGCTGGCCAGCGGTGCCACCCCGGCCAACCCCACCTGCAGCCTGCCGGCCGCGTCGGCGTCGCGCACGCTTTGCAAGGGCTACTCCGCCTACAACGGCTGCATCAGCCACACCGTCGGCACCGGCACCTGGCGCATCGACGGCACGTCCATCGCCCCCGGCATCGCCTGGTTCGAGGGCAACCTCGAGGTCGCCAGCGGCACCTACTACAACACCTTCATCGCCACCGGCCACATCGTCACCAGCGGCTCGCACAAGACCTTCGCGCCGCACTACGCCGGCTACGACGGCAGCGCCGCCGGCCAGACGCGCGGCATCTGCAGCAACGACCTGTTCCCGGACATGGTGCCCGTCAACCTGTGCGACACGCCAGCGCAGCGCTACCTGGCGGACAACCCGCTGGGGCACTACGCCTACATGGCCGGCAGCCGCGACCCGGCGGCGCCCGAGGTGTACGTGGGCGGCGACGTGACGCTGGGCGCCAGCACGGTGGCCCACGGCAGCGTGCTGGCGGGCAACCAGTTCCGCAGCGGCGGCAGCACCACCATCAAGGGCTACGCCAGCGCGCTGGGGCTGGGCGCGGCCACCCAGAACTCGATGGGCGGCAGCACCACCTTCGACCTGCGCAGCCTGCCCTCCACCTTCCAGCCTGCGCCGGTGCCGCAGGGCTCGGGCGCGGTGTCGCTGAAGTACGCACGCTACCGCTGAGCCCGGGGCCGGGCCCGGCGTGGACACCGGCCGCACTCCCGAAGCCGCCGTATGCTGCGCTCCCCGTTCACCGAGGAGCTCCGATGGAACTCGACCCCCGAGGCCTGGCCACCCGCCGCGCCGTGCTGGGCGACGCCTACGTCGACCAGGCCCTGGCCAAGGCCACCCCGTTCTCCGCCCCGCTGCAGGAGCTGGTCACGCGCCACGCCTGGGGCAACACCTGGCAGCGCGACGGCATCGACCTGCGCACGCGCAGCATCGTCACCGTGTCCATGCTGGTGGCGCTGGGCCGCATGCACGAGCTGAAGATCCACGTGCGCGGCGCGCTGAACAACGGCGTCACGCCGGCGGAGCTGCAGGAGATCTTCCTGCACGCCAGCGTCTACTGCGGCTTCCCGGCGGCGGTGGACGCCTTCCGCGCCGCGGCCGAGGTGATCGACGCGGGCTGAGCCAGCCGCCCCGCGCCGTGCTCAGGCGGCCGGCGGCCGCACGGCCGTGACCTCGATCTCCACCTGGGCCCGGTCCTCGATCAGGCCGGCCACCTGCACCGCGGTCATGGCCACCGCATACTCGCGGCCCAGCACCGCGCGGTAGGCGGCGCCGATCTCGCGCGCACGGGCCAGGTACTCCCGCTTGTCCAGCAGGTACCAGGTCATGCGCACCATGTGCTCGGGGCCGCAGCCGGCCTCGGCCAGCAGCGCGCGCACGTTCAGCAGCGCCTGGCGCACCTGGTCGACGAGGTCGTCGCTGTCGAATTCGCAGCGCGCGTTCCAGCCGATCTGGCCGGCCAGCACCACCCACTCGCCGGCCGCGGCCACGCCGTTGGCATAGCCCTTGGGCGCGGCCCAGCCCGGGGGTTGCAGCAGCTGCTTCATTCAGGCCTCCGTGCGCAGCCGGAAGCGCTGCAGCTTGCCGGTCTCGGTGCGCGGCAGCGCCGCGCGGAACACCACCGACCGCGGGTACTTGTAGGGGGCGATGGTCTGCTTGACGAAGTCCTGCAGCGCGCGCGCCATGGCGTCGTCGCCCGCGTGGCCGGGCTTGAGCACGACGAAGGCCTTCACGATCTGCCCGCGCTCCGCGTCGGCCACGCCCACCACGCCGCACTCGGCCACCGCCGGGTGCAGCAGCAGCGCCGCCTCCACCTCCGGCCCGGCGATGTTGTAGCCGCCGGAGATGATCATGTCGTCGGTGCGCGCCTGGTACACGTAGTGGCCCGCCTCGTCCACGAGGTAGGCGTCGCCGGTGAGGTTCCAGCCGTCCTGCACGTACTGCGCCTGCCGCTCGTCGGCCAGGTACTTGCAGCCCGTGGGGCCCTTCACCGCCAGCCGGCCCACCTGGCCCGGGGGCAGCTCGCGGCCGGCGTCGTCCAGGATCGCGGCGCGGTAGCCTGGCACCGGCGTGCCGGTGGCGCCGGGGCGCGCCTGCGCCTCGTCGGCGCTGATGAAGATGTGCAGCATCTCGGTGCTGCCGATGCCGTCGATGATCTCGATGCCGGTGGCCTGCTTCCAGAGTGCGCGCGTGGCCGCCGGCAGCGCCTCGCCGGCGGAGACGCACTTGCGCAGCGAAGACAGGTCGTGCTGCGCCGCCGAGGCCGCCATGGCGCGGTAGCTGGTGGGCGCGGTGAAGCACACCGTGGCCCGCCACTGCGCGATCGCCGCGGGCAGCACGTCGGGCGTGGCCTTCTCCAGCAGCACGGTGCTCGCCCCCACCGCCAGCGGGAACAGCAGCAGCCCGCCCAGGCCGAAGGTGAAGGCCAGCGGCGGGCTGCCGATGAAGACGTCGGCCGCCACCGGCCGCAGCACGTGCGGCGGCCAGCAGGCGCAGGCGGCCAGGATGTCGCGGTGGGTGTGCATCGTGCCCTTGGGCACGCCCGTGGTGCCGGAGGTGAAGGCCATCAGCGCGATGTCCTCGGCCTCGGTGTCCACGGCGTCGAAGGCCGCGGGCTTGCCGGCCATCGCCGCCTCCAGGCCGCCGCCGGTGTAGTCCAGCCGCGTGCGCAGCGTGGGGCACAGCGGCTGCGCCGCATCGAGCTCGGCCGCGAGCCGGCCGTCGCACAGCGCGTGGCTGATCTGCGCCTTGTCGATGATGGCCTGCAGCTCGCGGGCACGCAGCAGCGGCATCGTGCCCACCGCGATGCCGCCGGCCTTGAACACCGCCAGGAAGCAGGCCGCCAGCATCGGCGAGTTGGCGCCGCGCAGCAGCACGCGGTTGCCGGGCACCAGGCCCATGTCCTCCACCAGCACGCGCGCGATGCGGTTGACCTGCGCCTGCAGCTCGGCGTAGGTCCAGCGCACGCCGCTGCCCAGCACCGCCGGCTGCGCACCATGCCCCTCGGCCACGCGGCGGTCCAGCAGCGCGGCGGTGGCGTTGAGCCGCGGCGGGAACTGCAGCTCGGGCAGCTCGAAGATCAGCTCCGGCATCAGCGCCGGCGGCGGCAGCCGGTCGCGGGCGAAGGTGTCGACGTGGGCGGTCATCGCGGCAGGGCCCCGGTCAGCGTTCGGATGGCGGTCATTCTTGAACCGAATACTTTAGTTGTCAACTAATTGGCTGCCCGCTACGATGCCGCGCATGGCCAAGCTCTGGGACATCTCGCCGCCGGTGCACGCCGGCTCGCCGGTCTTTCCCGGCGACACGGCGTTCGCGCTGCAGTGGTCATGGACGCTCGGGCCCGGCTGCCCGGTGAACGTGAGCACGCTGACCCTGTCGCCGCACACCGGCGCCCATGCCGACGCGCCGCTGCACTACGACCCCGACGGCGCACCGGTCGGCGCGCTGCCGCTGGAGCCCTACCTGGGCCGCTGCCGCGTGATCCATGCCATCGACTGCGGCCCGCTGGTGCGCTGGTCGCACCTCGCACACGCGCTCGACGACCTGCCCCCGCGGGTGCTGGTGCGCACCTGCCGGCAGGCGCCGGTCGACCGCTGGGACCCGGCGCTCGCCGGCTATGCGCCCGACGCCGTCGAGCAGCTGGCCGACCGCGGCGTGACGCTGATCGGCATCGACAGCGCGAGCATCGACCCGGCCGACAGCAAGACGCTGGACAGCCACCAGGTCATCCGCCGCCGCGGCCTGCGCGTGCTGGAGAACCTGGTGCTCGACGAGGTGCCCGAAGGCGACTACGAACTGATCGCGCTGCCGCTGAAGCTGGCCACGGCCGACGCCAGCCCGGTGCGCGCGGTGCTCCGGGAGTTGTGATGCAGACCCGAGACGATGCGCTGGCGCTCGACGCCGCCGACCCGCTGGCGCCGCTGCGCCGGCAGTTCACGCTGCCCGAGGGGGTGATCTACCTCGACGGCAACTCGCTGGGCGTGCTGCCTGCGGCCACGCCGGCGCGCGTGCAGCAGGTGGTGGCCGAGGAATGGGGCCACGGCCTGATCCGCAGCTGGAACAGCGCCGGCTGGATCGCGCTGCCGCAGCGCGTGGGCGACAAGATCGCGCGCCTGGTGGGCGCCGGGCCGGGCGAGCTGGTGGCCGCCGACTCCACCTCGATCAACCTGTTCAAGGTGCTGAGCGCGGCGCTGGGCATCGTGCAGGCCGGCGCGCCGCAGCGCCGGGTGCTGCTGTCGGAGCGCAGCAACTTCCCCACCGACCTCTACATCGCCGAGTCGCTGGCCGAACGGCATGGCTGCACCCTGGTGCTGGTGGACGAACCCGAGGCCATCCCCGCGCGCCTGCGGGACACCGCCGACGGCGGCGTGGCGGTGCTGATGCTCACGCACGTGAACTACCGCAACGGCCGCATGCACGACATGGCCGCCCTCACCGCGGCCGCGCATGCCGCGGGCGCACTGACCGTCTGGGACCTGGCGCACAGCGCCGGCGCGGTGCCGGTGGACCTGAAGGCGGCGCAGGCCGACTTCGCGGTGGGCTGCGGCTACAAGTACCTCAACGGCGGCCCGGGCGCACCGGCCTTCGTCTGGGCCCATCCGCGCCACGCGGAGGCCTTCCGCCAGCCGCTGGCGGGCTGGATGGGCCATGCGGCGCCCTTCGAGTTCACGCCGCACTACCAGCCGGCACCCGGCATCGCGCGCTACCTGTGCGGCACGCCGGCGGTGGTGGCGATGGCGGCGCTGGAGTGCGGCGTCGACACCGTGCTCGCCGCCGAGCCGCTGGGCGGCATGGCGGCGCTGCGCGCCAAGTCGCTGGCGCTGACGCGGGCCTTCGCTGCGCTCGTGGCGCGGCGCTGCGCCGGGCACGGCCTGGCCTGCGTGTCGCCGCACGACGACGCGCTGCGCGGCAGCCAGGTCTGCCTCGCGCACCCCGAGATCGCCTACGCGGTGGTGCAGGCGCTGATCGCGCGCGGCGTGATCGGCGACTTCCGCGCCCCCGACATCCTGCGCTTCGGCTTCACGCCGCTGTACACCCGCTTCGTCGACGTGTGGGACGCGGTGGAGCACCTCGTGCAGGTGCTCGAGCGCGGCGAGTGGCGCGAGCCGCGCTTCCAGACCCGGGCGGTGGTGACATGAGCGCGCCGGGCCGCTCCCAAGCGCTCATCCCGGAGCGCGTCGCGCGGAGGGTCGTCCCATGACCGGTTGCCCGATGGGCCATGGCAGCGCTGGCGCCGAGCCGCCGGCCGCCGGGGCCGTCTCCGCCCACGATGACCCGGAGCACGGTGCCCAGCTCGACTTCAGCACCGACATGAGCTACGGCGACTACCTGCACCTGGACCAGGTGCTGGAGGCGCAGCACCCCTTGTCGCCCGGGCACGACGAGATGCTGTTCATCGTGCAGCACCAGACCAGCGAGCTCTGGATGAAGCTGATGCTGCACGAGCTGCACGCTGCCATCGGCCTGATCGGCGGCGACCAGCTCCAGCCGGCCTTCAAGATGCTGGCGCGGGTCTCGAAGATCATGGAGCAGCTGGTGCACGCCTGGGACGTGCTGGCCACCATGACGCCGCCGGAGTACAGCGCCATCCGGCCCTACCTGGCGCGCAGCAGCGGCTTCCAGAGCTGGCAGTACCGCTGCATCGAGTTCAGCCTGGGCAACAAGCAGGCGGCGATGCTCAAGCCGCACGCCCACGCCCCGCACCGGCTGGCGCAGGTGGAAGCGGCATGGCGCGCCCCCTCGCTCTACGACGAGGCGCTGCGCCTGCTGGCGCGCCGCGGCCTGCCGGTGCCCGCCAGCCACACCAGCCGCGACTGGACACGCCCCTACGAGGCCAGCGAAGGCGTGGAGGCCGCCTGGCTGCAGGTGTACCGCGACCCCGCCACCCACTGGGACCTGTACCAGCTCGGGGAGGAGCTCACCGACCTCGAGGACGCCTTCCGCCTCTGGCGCTTCCGCCACCTGACGACGGTGGAGCGCGTGATCGGCTTCAAGCGCGGCACCGGCGGCACCAACGGCGTGGGCTACCTGCGCAAGATGCTCGACGTGGTGCTGTTCCCGGAGATCTGGGCGCTGCGCACCGACCTCTAGGAGCCTGCGCGCCCCGGGCGACGCGCGTCAGCCCGCCGGCTGCAGCGCGTCGAGCGCGCGCTCGAGCCGCGCCACGGCGGCGTCCACGTCGCGCCACTTGTCCAGGCCGAACAGGCCGATGCGGAAGCTCTTGTAGTCGGGCCCCTCGTCGCAGGCCAGCGGCACGCCGCCGGCGATCTGCAGGCCCTGCGCCGCCCAGGCGCGGGTGTTCTGCCAGTCGTCGCGCGCGGTGTAGCTGACCACCACGCCCGGCGCCTCGAAGCCCGGCGCGGCCACGCTGGCGATGCCGCGCGCCGCGAACAGGGCACGCACGCGCCGGCCCAGCTCCGCCTGCGCCGCCTTGGCCCGCGCGAAGCCGAACTCGCGCAGCTCGTCCATCGCGTCGCGCAGCTGCACCAGGCCGTCGGTGGGGTAGGTGGCGTGGTAGGCGTGGCCGCCGCCTTCGTAGGTTTCCATGATGGACAGCCACTTCTTCAGGTCGAGCGAGAAGCTGCTGCTGGCGGTGGCATCGATGCGCTCGCGGGCGAGGTCCGACAGCATCACCAGGCCGGCGCAGGGCGTGCTGCTCCAGCCCTTCTGCGGCGCGGACAGCAGCACGTCGACGCCGGTGGCCCGCATGTCCACCCAGGCCGCGCCACTGGCGATGCAGTCCAGCACCAGCAGGCCGCCCTCGGCATGCACCGCCTCGGCCATCGCGGCGATGTAGGCGTCGGGCAGCATCAGGCCGGCGGAGGTTTCCACGTGGGGCGCGAACACCACCTCGGGGCGTGTCTCGCGGATGGCGGCCACCACCTCCTCCAGCGGCGCCGGCGCGAACGCCGCGGTGGCCCCGGGCGCCGTGCGGCGCGCCTTCAGCACCACCGGGTCGGGTGCGATGCCGCTCATCTCGAGGATCTGCGTCCAGCGGTAGCTGAACCAGCCGTTGCGCACGATCAGGCAGCGCCGGCCGCCGGCGAACTGCCGGGCCGCCGCCTCCATGCCGGTGCTGCCGCTGCCGGGCACGACGATGGCCGAGCGCGCACCGTACACCGCCTTGAGCGTCGACGACACCTCGCAAAGCGCCTGCTGGAAGCGCCTCGACATGTGGTTGAGCGCGCGGTCGGTGTACACGACCGAGTATTCGAGCAGGCCGTCGGGGTCGACATCGGGGCGCAGGCCGGGCATTCAGCGGTCTCCAGAGGGGGTGGTGTCAGGGGCGGTCAGGCCGCCGCATCGTAGGCGGCACGCAGCCACCCGACCAGCGTGGCGTCGATCTCGTCGGCCGTGGCGATGCGCACCGTGGCCTGGCACATGCCGCCCGGCGGCAGCTTCTTCAGCCGCGGGTGGTCGGGCAGGTCCTTGGCGTTGAGGCCGATCTCCAGCAGGTCCTTCGTGGCCGGGCCCAGCAGCGCGAACTGACGGCGCCGGCGCAGGCTCACCGTCTTCTGCTTGGGCGCCACCTCGAAGGGCCCGAAGCGCCCAATCTCCGCCATCAGCGCCTCGTGCAGCGGGCGCAGCCCGGCCTTCGGGCCGGTGTACAGGGCCTCCAGCGGGTCGGCCGGCGGCGGCGGCGCCGACGCCTGCCGGACGAGCATGACCACCGTGTTGGCGTCGCCGTAGCCCAGCCCCGTGGCCTGCATCAGCCAGCTGCGCTGCTCCGACACCTTGGCCAGCCCGCACCCGGCCACCATGACCTGCAGCGCGGCCAGCGTGCGGCCGCTGCGGGCTTCGATGTTCTTCAGCTGGGTCGCCAGCGCGGCGGCGGGGTCGGCCATGTCCAGGGCTCCGGGAACCGGTGCCCCACGTTCCCACCGCCGCCGCCGCGCGTCAAGCGGGCGACTCCCAGGCGTCTGCGCGGCCGAAGGTGCCACCCGATTCCTGCCGCGCAGACTCCTAGAATCCGGCCCTCCTTCTCCGACCTCCGCAGGACGCCCATGGACACCCGCGTTTCCGAACACCGTTTGCGCATCCAACGCGTGCAGGAGGCCCTGGCCGACGCCGGCGCCGATGCCCTGCTCGTGCCCTCCAGCGACCCGCACCTCAGCGAGTACCTGCCCGAGCACTGGCAGGGCCGGCAGTGGCTGAGCGGCTTCACCGGCTCGATGGGCACGCTGGTGGTCACGCGCGGGCAGGCCGCCGTGTTCGCCGACAGCCGCTACTGGACGCAGGCCGAGGCCGAGCTCGCCGGCACCGGCATCGCGCTGGTGAAGATCGCCAGCGGCGCCTCGCCGGAGCACGTGGAGTGGCTGGCGCGCGAGGTGCCGCGCGGCGGCACGGTGATGGTGGACGGCCAGGTGCTGGGCCTGGCCGCCGCCCAGCAGCTGCGCGATCGCCTGCAGGCCACCGGCGTGGCCCTGCGCACCGACGCCGACCTGCTGCAGCAGGCCTGGCCGGGCCGGCCGGCGCTGCCTGCCGCACCGGTGTACGAGCACACGGCGCCGTTTGCCACCGTGACGCGCGCCGAGAAGCTGCGCGCCATCCGGGCCGCCATGCAGGAGCGCGGCGCCAGCCACCACCTCGTCTCCACGGTGGACGACATCGCCTGGATCACCAACCTGCGCGGCAGCGACGTCAGCTACAACCCGGTCTTCCTGGCCCACCTGCTGCTGGGCCCGGACCAGGCCACGCTGTTCGTCGGCGCGGGCAAGGTGGACGCCGCGCTGGCCCGGGCGCTGGCCGCCGACGGCATCGCGCTGGCCGCCTACGAGACCGCCGCGGCCGTCCTGGCCGCGCTGCCCGCGGAAGCCACCGTGCTGCTCGACCCCCGGCGCGTGACGCTGGGCCTGCGCCAGGCCATCGCCTCGGCGCGCGTGGTGGAGGCCACCAACCCGAGCACGCTGGCCAAGAGCCGCAAGACGGCCGACGAGGCCGTCCACGTGCGCGAGGCCATGGCCGAGGACGGCGCGGCCATGTGCGAGTTCTACGCCTGGTTCGAGGCCGCGCTGGCGCGCGGCGAGCCGATGACCGAGATCACGGTGGACGAGCGGCTGTCGGCCGCGCGCGCGCGCCGCCGCGGCTTCGTGGGCCTGAGCTTCCCGGTCATCGCCGGCTTCAATGCCAACGGGGCCATGCCGCACTACCGCGCCACGCCGGCGTCGCACGCGCGCATCGAGGGCGACGGCCTGCTGCTCATCGACAGCGGCGGCCAGTACCTGGGCGGCACCACCGACATCACGCGCGTGTGGCCGGTCGGCAACGTCAGCGCCGAGATGCGGCGGGACTACACGCTGGTGCTCAAGGGCACGTTGAACCTGTCGCGCGCGCGCTTCCCGCGCGGCACGCCCAGCCCCATGCTCGACACGCTGGCCCGCGCGCCGCTGTGGGCCGAGAACCTGGAGTTCGGCCACGGCACCGGCCATGGCGTGGGCTACTTCCTCAACGTGCACGAAGGCCCGCAGAGCATCAGCAAGGCGGTGCCGACGCCGGACATGGCCATGCAGCCCGGCATGATCACCTCGGTGGAGCCCGGCCTGTACCGGCCCGGCCGCTGGGGCGTGCGCATCGAGAACCTGGTGCTCAACGTGCCCGCCGGCGAGAGCGAGTTCGGCGAGTTCCTCGCCTTCGAGACGCTGACGCTGTGCCCCATCGACACCCGCTGCATCGAGCGTTCGCTGCTGCGCGAGGACGAGATCGCCTGGCTCAACGCCTACCACGCCACCGTGCGCGAGCGGCTGCTGCCGCGCGTGGACGGCGACGCCCGCGCCTGGCTGCTGGCGCGCACCGAGCCGATCTGAGCCGGGGCCGGCCCGCGTCGCGGCGGGCCGCCGGGCTCAGCCTCAGAGGCTGGGAGTTTTTCGGCCGTGCCCGAAAGGCGCGCCGGAACATTCCCGGTCTAGGCGCAAAGCACAGCCATAGCTCGGGCTATGGCGAGCATTTGCAACGACGAGCGGGGGTGTTCCGGCGTGCAAGGCGGGCATGGGTGAAAGACTCTCAGCCTCTCAGCCCAGCTCGGCGCCGAAGAAGCGCAGCGTGCGGTCCCAGGCCACCTGGGCCCAGGCGGGGTCGTACTGCGTCAGGGCGATGCGGCGCCTCCCCTGGGCCGTCTCGTTGGCAAACGCGTGGTGCGCCAGGTAGCGGTGCCCGGTGTAGCGCACGCCGGCGCCGCGCAGCTTCTCCTCGAGTGCGTCCACGCCGGCGATGGCGAAGGCGCCGTCCTGCGTGGCCCAGTGCGCCATCAGCGGCGCGCGGATCTTCGACGCGTCCACGAACTCCAGCGGGGGGTAGCCGTACCAGGCCACGCCTGCGTCGGCCTCCGGCGCCATGGTCATCGTCAGGATGGTCAGCGCCCCGCCCATGCAGTAGCCGGTCACGCCGGCGCGCGGGCTGCCGCGCGCCTTCAGCGCCTGCAGCGCGCCGCGCACGTCCTGCGACGCCGCCTCGGCGAAGTTCAGGCCGCTCATCAGGTGATGGGCCTCCTCCGCCTCCACCGTGCTGCGGCCGCGGTAGAGGTCGGGCACCAGGGCCCGGTAGCCGGCCAGCGCCAGGCGGTCGGCCACGCCGCGGATCTGGTCGTTCAGCCCCCACCACTCCTGGATGACGACGACGCCCGGGGCGTCGGCCGCGCCGGGTTCGGCGAGGTAGGCGGAGACGGCCTGCCCGTCCGGGCGGTGGTACTCGAGGGTCTGCGGCATGGAAGTGGACCGGTGAACTGGGAGGCTGCTCAGTAGAGCGCGGCAGTGCGCGCCCGGTCAATCGGGGACAGTGCCGCCCCGCCCCGGCAGACCGCCGCGCCGGATGCGGGACATCCTGCCCCCGCAGTCGCGGGGGCCGTGCGTCCTCGACGCCACAGTCAATGTGCGCAAATGTGTGACGATTTGCGCGCACCGAAAACGTGCACCGCCCGGCACGGACCGCCATCGCAGGCACCCGTGCCGGAAGGTCAGCCACAACAACACAGGATCCGCATGCCTTCCCTGAAGTTCCTTCCCATCGCCCTGGCGGCCGCCGCGCTGCTGGCGGGCGTGTCGACCTCGGCCTCGGCACTGGCGCCCAAGGTGGCGTCGGGCCAGAGCAACGGCCTCTCCTGGACCGCCCAGAGCCTGCTCACCGGCGCCGCCGAAGGCGGCACCGGCACCACGCTCAACGTGAGCGGCAACGCCCTCTACCACCCCACCTTCCCCGGCTACGGCGGCGTGGTGGGCATGCTGATGGACTACGGCTCCGCCGGGGCCTTCATCTGCTCGGGCACGTTGCTGCCGGACCGCATGTCCATCCTGACGGCGGCGCACTGCGTCTCCGACGGGGCCGGCACCGCCAACCCGCTGACCACCACCATCTTCTTCCAGCCCCCCGAGGGGCTGGCGCCCAACGCGCGCATCTACAACCTGCCCAACGCATCCACGCAGGTGACGGTGTCGCAGTACTTCGTCAACCCCGGCTACACCGGTGAGGTCATCGACCAGAACGACATCGCGGTGCTGCGCCTGTCGACGCTGGCGCCGGAGTGGGCACAGTCCTATGCCGTCTACAACGGCGGCGACCTGACCGGCCAGGACTTCAACGTGGCGGGCTATGGCCGCCTGGGCACCGGCTCGGGCAGCGTCTCGCTCACCGGCCGCCTGCGCGAGGGCGACAACCGGTACGACTACGCGCTGGGCAACGCGGCCTTCGGCGGGTTCTTCACCGACCGTGACGCCAGCGGCGAGAACTTCTTCGGCTTCGCCGACATCGAGTTCAGCTTCGTGTCGGACTTCGACAGCGGCTTCAGTGCCAACGACCAGGCGGGTTTCATCGCCCAGGCCGTGGGTGGTGGCTCGGCGTTCTTCGACACCGGGCTCGGTCTGCGCGAGGTGGGTGTGGCCGGTGGCGACAGCGGCGGCCCGAACTTTATCGACGGCATGATCGCCGCGGTGAACAGCTACGGCCTGACCTTCGGCTCGGGCTTTGGTGACGCGGACGACGCGCTGAACAACAGCTTCGGCGAGTTCAGCGGCTACGTGCCCACCTACATCCACGCCGACTGGATCGCGGCGCAGATGGTGCCGGAGCCCGGCACCTACGGCCTCATGGCCCTGGGCCTGCTGGCCGTGGGCGGCATCGCCCGCCGCCGCCGCGCCGCGGCCTGACGCCACCCGGGATCTCGACGAGGGCCACGCCAGGGGGTCGCGCCGCGAGGTGCGGCCCTTTGCATTTCTCGCGCGGGCATCGCGCCCGGCCGCCGCTACATCTGGCGGAACAGGTGCAGGAAGCTGCGGCTGACCGGCAGCACCTCGCTGCGGCCGCGCAGGTGCACGTCGGCGGTCTCGTGCGGGCCGCGCACCACCTGCGCCACGTGGTGCAGGTTCACGATGGCCGAGCGGTGCACCTGCACGAAGCGCTCCGGGTCCAGCTCGTCGGCCAGCTCGCGGATGGTCTTGCGGATCAGCGCCTCGCCGCCGGCCCAGACCACCAGCGTGTACTTCTCGTCGCTGCGCAGGTAGATCACCTCCTGCACCGGGATCAGCCGCAGGCTCTGGCCCACCGAGGCCTTGATCCATTGCAGCCAGGCCGTGGCGGGCCGGGCCTGCCGGCGCAGCGCCTGGGCCAGCTGGTCGAGCACCGGCTCCAGCGCGGCCGGCGCCGCGGTGCCGCCGCCCAGGCGCTGCTGCAGGCGCTTCACGGTGTCGGCCAGCCGCGCCTCGTCGAAGGGCTTGACCAGGTAGTCCAGCGCCCCGTGCTCGAAGGCCTGCACCGCGTACTGCTCGTAGGCGGTGACGAACACGATCTCGGCGCGGCGCGCGATGCCGCGCGCGGCCTCGATGCCGTCCAGACCCGGCATGTGCACGTCCAGGAACACGATGCGCGGCTGCAGCTCGTCGAACAGGGCCAGCGCCTCGCGGCCGTTGCGGGCCTGCGCCACCACCTGCAGCTCGGGCCAGGCCCGCGCCAGGTGCTGCACCAGGCGCTCGCGCAGGAGCGGCTCGTCGTCGGCGATGAGGGCGGTGGGCGGTGCGGTCACGACACGTTCTCCGGCGGAATGCGAAGCTCGGCGCGCAGGCCCCGGGGCGCCACCTCCGACAGCTGCAGCTCGGCGCCCGGGCCGAAGAAGCCGGCCAGGCGGTCGCGCAGGTTGGCCAGCCCGGTGCCGGGGGCGGCGTGCGGCGACAGGCCGACGCCGGTGTCGGCCACCCACAGGCGCAGGCCACCGTCGGCCTCGCGCGCACCGCCGACGTCGATCGTGCCGCCGTCCTCCGCCGGGTCGATGCCGTGGCGCACGGCGTTCTCCACCAGGGTCAGCAGCGCCATCGGCGGGAACCGGCGGCCGGCCAGCGCCGCCGGCACGTCCACCCGCCAGCGCAGGCGGTCGGGCATGCGCATCTCCATCAGCGCCAGGTAGGCGCGCACCAGCTCGAGCTCGCGCGCCAGCGTCGGCGCGCCCTCGTGCAGGCGCGGCACCGCGGCGCGCAGGTAGGCGATCAGGCTGGACAGCACCGGGGCGGCACGCGGCGAGCCGGTCTCCACCAGCGCCTGCACGTTGGCCAGGGTGTTGAACAGGAAGTGCGGCTCGATCTGTGCCTGCAGCAGGTGCATGCGCGCGTCCAGCGCCTGCTTCTCGAGCCGGCTCCTCTCGAGCGCGAACTGCAGCGCGCGCTCGGCCTCGCGCTGCTCGCGCTCGCGCAGCAGCGCGCCGGCCGTGATCACCAGGCCCAGGCACAGCGCCAGCGCCGCGATCCAGAGGAAGCCCAGCATGCGCGCCGGCGTGTCCCAGAGCATGGCCATGTCGCCACCAGCCGAGACCAGCGCGCCGACGAAGGCCGCGATCGGCGCGGCCACGGCCACCGCGGCCACCTGCAGCGTCTGCCGCAGCCAGCCCGGCATGCGCGCCGGCATCAGCCGCTGCAGCACCACGCCGGTGGCCACGTGGGTCAGCAGCAGCACCATGGCCAGGAACATGGTGCGGCCCAGCAGCACCGGGAAGGGCGTGATGAAGATCGGGTTCAGCGCCACCGCGGCGGCCAGGCCCAGCACCACGGCAATGCCCACGCTGCGCAGGCTCAGGGCGGCCCAGGGCGAGTCGGCCTTGGGTGGGGCGTCGAGCGTCGCCTCGGGCGCAGGGTCGGGATGCCATGCCATGGGCCGAAGGCTATCGCGGGGCGCCACCGGCACCAAGCGCGGCCCGGGGGCGACGCGACGAACGACGGACCGCGGGGCGCGGATGGCGGCATGGCGGCCCGGACGCGCGCCGCGGCGGGCCGTCAGTGGCGGAAGCGCCCGTCGCTGCCCACCATGGTCAGCTCCGCCAGGCGCGAACCGTGGCGGCTCTGCGGCGAGTAGCTGAGGACAAAGTCGCCCAGGTCGAAGCGGCCGGCCTGCTCGATGGCGGCCACCAGGCGGCTGCGGTCGGCGCCCGGGCCGGCGCGGCGGATGGCCTCGTGGAGGAAGCGTGCGTTGAGCCAGCCCATCAGGCTGGCGTGCGACAGCGGCACCGTGTCGGCCCCGGCCTGGCCCAGGGCCTCACGGAACTCGGCCACCGCACGCACCCGGCCCGAGTAGGGTGACGGGACCACCTGCGTCACCACCACGCCCTCGGCCGCGGCACCGAGTTCGCCGACGTAGCTGGCACTGCTGGTGTTGGACAGGGAAACGAAGGTCGGCCGGAAGCGCGCGGCCAGCGCGGTCTTGACGAAGCCGGCCGCGGCGCGGGCGTTGCTGATCAGGAGCACCACCTGCGGCTGCGCCTGCCGGATCAGCTCCACCTGGGCCGCCACCTCGGCGCTGCGGTTGTCCAGGCTGGCCTGCGCCACCAGGGTCAGCCGCTGGCCGGCCATGGCGGCCGTCAGGCCGCGCAGCACGTCCTGGCCGAAGGCGTCGGTGGCGGCCAGCGCGGCCACGCGCTCGATGCCCAGTTGGCCGAAGAACCGCACCACCCGCGCCACCTCGTCGTGGTAGCTGGCGCGTGTGTTGAAGACCAGCGGCTCGACCTGGTCGTACAGCACCGACGGCCCGACCTGGCTGGCCACGAAGGGGATGCCGGCCTTGCGCACCAGCGGCAGCGTGGCCTCGATGGACGGCGTGGTGCGGTACATGGCCAGCGCCAGCGCACCGCGGTCGATCAGCGCCTGGGTGTTCTCGACCGTGCGCTTGGGGTCCTGGCCGTCGTCCAGCGACACCAGTTCCACCGGCCGGCCGTGCACGCCACCGCCGGCGTTCAGGCGCCGGAAGTAGAGCGCCGCACCCGCCGTGGTTTCGGCGCTGGACGCGGCCAGCACGCCGGTGTGCGGGGCCGACTGGCCGATGAGCCAGCGCTCGGCGGCGCGCGCGGCGAGCCAGGGGGCGCCCAGGGAGGCTGCCGCGCTGGCAACGAGCAGGCGGCGACGCGGGATCGGGAACATGGTCAGAGACGGTGGAGCGCGTTCTGCGCTCACAAATGACGACGGCGGGGAATCTACCGCGGCCGGATCGCCGGCGCGGCACCGGGCCGCGCGGACCCGGCAGAAACCCGCAGGGGCCGGCAACCCTTCACGGTCCAGCACTGGCGCCGGCCTCGAATACCGAGACAGCGCACCGGAGCGGCACACCGGCAAGGCCGGTGCACGGGAAGCGCGAAGCGCCGTTCAGCGGATGGGCTTGAAGCGCAGGCGGTGCGGCTTGGCGCCCTCCTCGCCCAGGCGCTTCTTCTTGTCTTCCTCGTACTCGCGGTAGTTGCCGTTGAAGAAGAACCACTGGCTGTCGCCTTCGGCGGCCAGGATGTGGGTGCAGATGCGGTCGAGGAACCAGCGGTCGTGGCTGATGACCATCGCGCTGCCGGCGAACTCCAGCAGCGCCTCCTCCAGCGCGCGCAGGGTTTCCACGTCGAGGTCGTTCGACGGCTCGTCCAGCATCAGCACGTTGCCGCCCTGGGCCAGGGTCTTGGCCAGGTGCAGGCGCCCGCGCTCACCACCCGAGAGGCTGCCCACCAGCTTCTGCTGGTCGTTGCCCTTGAAGTTGAAGCGGCCCAGGTAGGCGCGGCTGGGCATGGTGAACGGGCCGACGACGATGTTGTCCAGGCCGCCGGAGATGTCCTCCCACACCGTCTTGTCGTTGGCCAGGCTGGCGCGGCTCTGGTCCACGAAGGCGAGCTTGGCGGTCTTGCCGATCAGGACCTCGCCGCTGTCGGGCTGCTCCACGCCCTGGATCAGGCGGAACAGCGTGGACTTGCCGGCGCCGTTGGGGCCGATGATGCCGACGATGGCGCCGGGCGGCACCTTGAAGCTCAGGTTGTCGATCAGGCAGCGGTCGCCGAAGCTCTTGGTGACGCCCTTGAACTCGATCACCTCGTTGCCCAGGCGCTCGGCCACCGGGATGAAGATCTCGTTGGTCTCGTTGCGGCGCTGGTAGTCGACGTCGCTCAGCTCCTCGAAGCGGGCCAGGCGCGCCTTGCTCTTGGCCTGGCGGCCCTTGGCGTTGGAGCGCACCCACTTGAGCTCCTCCTTCATCGCCTTGATGCGCGCGTCTTCCTTCTTCTGCTCGAGCTCCAGGCGCTTCTCCTTCTGGTCCAGCCAGTCGGAGTAGTTGCCCTTGTAGGGGTGGCCGTAGCCGCGGTCGAGTTCCAGGATCCACTCGGCGGCGTTGTCCAGGAAGTAGCGGTCGTGGGTGATGGCCACCACGGTGCCCGGGAAGCGCTGCAGGAACTGCTCCAGCCACTCCACGCTCTCGGCGTCGAGGTGGTTGGTGGGCTCGTCGAGCAGCAGCATGTCGGGCTTGCTCAGCAGCAGGCGGCACAGGGCCACGCGGCGCTTCTCGCCACCGGAGAGCACGCCGATCTTCGAGTCCCAGGGCGGCAGGCGCAGCGCGTCGGCGGCCAACTCCAGCTGCAGGTCGGTGTTCTCGCTGCCGGCCGCGGCGATGATGGACTCCAGCTCGGCCTGCTCGGCGGCGAGCTTGTCGAAGTCGGCGTCGGGCTCGGCGTACTCGGCGTACACCTCCTCCAGCCGCTTCTTGGCCGCCAGCACGCCGCCGATGCCCTCCTCCACCGCCTCGCGCACCGTCTGCTCGGCGTTGATCTGCGGCTCCTGCGGCAGGTATCCGATCTTCAGGCCGGGCATGGGCACGGCCTCGCCCTCGATGTCCTTGTCGATGCCGGCCATGATCTTCAGCAGCGTGGACTTGCCCGCGCCGTTGAGGCCCAGCACGCCGATCTTCGCGCCTGGGAAGAACGACAGGCTGATGTCCTTCAGGATCTGCCGCTTGGGCGGCACGATCTTGCTCACGCGGTTCATCGTGTAGACGTACTGGGCCATGTCGTGTTCTCGGGTCGCGGGGTGAACGGGGGCGCGCCAGGCGGCGCGGCAACCGCGCATTATCCCGCATGGGCTCCCGGGCGCGGGCCGCCGGCACGCGGCGGCCAACCCTGTTAGCGTCGCGCCCGCATGCCCGCCCTGCTCTTCCTCATCGCCCTCGGCAACCTCGTCGTCGGCTCCTCGGCCTTCGTGGTCTCCGGCATCGTCGACCTGATCGCGGCCGACCTGGGCACGGGCCTGCCGGCGGCCGGGCAGGCCATGTCGGCCTACGCGCTGGCCACGGCACTGGGTGCGCCGCTGCTGCTGATGGCCACCGGGCGCTGGCCGCGCAAGCGCGCGCTGCTGTTCGCGCTGGCGCTGTTCACCGCCGGCAACGCGGTGTCGGCGCTGTCGGCGGGGCTGGGGCAGCTCTATGCGGGCCGGGTGCTGATGGGGCTGGGCTCGATGTTCACGCCCATCGGCGCCGCGCTGGTGCTGGCCGCCGTGGCACCGGCGCGGCGCGGGCAGGCGCTGTCGCTGGCCTTCCTGGGCATGAGCCTGAGCTACGTGATCGGCGTACCGCTGGGCGCCTGGGTCGGCCGCTCGGAGGGCTGGCAGGCCGCGGTGTGGATGATGACCGCGGCCAGCGCGGTGGTGACGCTGCTGCTGGCCTGGCGCGTGCCGGCGACGCTGCACGCCCCGGGCGCCAGCTTCGCCGGCCTGGGCACGGTGCTGCGCCGGCGCGACGTGCAGGCCGCGCTGGCCACCACGCTGCTGTACTTCACGGCCATCTTCACCGCCTTCTCATACATCGCGCCGGTGATCCAGGCGCTGGCCCCGAGCGGCGGGCTGGGCCTGTCCTGGACGCTGACCGTGTTCGGCCTGGCCGGCGTGGCCGGCACGCTGCTGGGCGGCGCGGCGGCCGACCGCCTGGGCCCGCGCCGCACGATGGTGGTGCTGCTGGCCCTGCTGGCGCTGATGCAGGCGCTGCTGCCGCTGACACAGGGACACCCGGGCTGGATGCTCGCGGTGCTGGTGACCTGGGGTTGCGCCGGCTTCGGGCTGATGACGCCGCAGCAGGCACGCCTGGCGCAGATGGCGCCGGCGCAGGCGCCGCTGCTGCTGTCGCTGAACTCGTCGATGCTCTACCTGGGCACGGCGCTGGGGGCGGCCATCGGCGGCCCGGCAGCGGCGGTGGTGGGCTTCGAGCGCCTGACCTGGGTGGCCGCGCCGTTCGCCGCGGTGGCCTGGCTGCTGGTGTGGCGCGCGCCGGCCTCACCGGCCGCAGCGGCCGCGCCCCTTGCGTCACCCCCGCCCGCCCCCATATCGTCACCACAGGAGGACGTTGCCCGATGAACAAGGTCATGACCGTCGAAGCGCCCGAGGGCCTGGTGACGACGATGCACATCGTCTATGCGCTGCACGCGCTGGGCCTGGTGCTGGGCGCCTTCGGGGCGGCCACCGTGGTCGGCTCGTTCCTGTTCGGCTGGCCGTCGATCATCGCGGTGATCATCAGCTACGTGAAGCGCGGCGACGCGCGCGGCACCTGGCTGGAGTCGCACTTCAGCTGGGCCATCCGCACCTTCTGGTTCGCGCTCGCGTGGGCGCTGCTGGTGGCGCTGGTGTCGTTCCCGCTCACGCTGGTGATCATCGGCATCGCCACCTGGGCGCTCGGCCTGTTCCTGCTGGGCATCTGGGCCATCTACCGCATCGCCCGCGGCTGGCTGCGCCTCAAGGACCACCAGCCGATGCCCATGCCGGGGTAAACTCCGGCGCAATGCGGTGGCCACCAGTCGCCACCGCGCCGTCGATCTCGACCTCTCCACAGCTTCGCGCCTGACGACTGGAGCGCCCTCCCCGGGCGTCACCAGGCTGCGACCACGCCCGCCGAGCGGGCCGCTTCAGACCATGCAATTCACCGACCTCGGCCTTGCCGAGCCGCTGCTGCGCGCCGTGCGCGAGCAGGGTTACGACACCCCCACCCCGATCCAGGCCCAGGCCATTCCCGCCGTGCTGCAGGGCGGCGACCTGATGGCCGGCGCCCAGACCGGCACCGGCAAGACCGCCGGCTTCACGCTGCCCATGCTGCACCGCCTGGCCGCCGGCAAGCCGGTGCGCGACGCCCGCGGCCGCCCGGCCATCCGCGCGCTGATCCTCACCCCCACGCGCGAGCTCGCCGCGCAGGTGGAGGAAAGCGTGCGCACCTACGGCAAGTACCTGCCGCTGACGAGCATGGTGATGTTCGGCGGCGTGGGCATGCAGCCGCAGATCGACCGCCTGCGGCGCGGCGTGGACATCCTGGTGGCCACGCCCGGCCGCCTGCTCGACCACCACCAGCAAGGCACGCTCGACCTGAAGCAGGTGGAGATCTTCGTGCTGGACGAGGCCGACCGCATGCTCGACATGGGCTTCATCCACGACATCAAGAAGGTGCTGGCCATCCTGCCGGCGAAGAAGCAGAGCCTGCTCTTCTCGGCCACCTTCAGCGACGAGATCAAGGCCCTGGCCGACCGGCTGCTGAACCAGCCGGCGCTGATCGAGGTGGCGCGCCGCAATGCCACCGCCGACACCATTGCGCAGAAGATCCACCCGGTGGGCCGCGAGCGCAAGAAGGCGCTGCTGGCGCACCTGATCCGGCAGGGCGACTGGCACCAGGTGCTGGTCTTCACGCGCATGAAGCACGGCGCCAACCGGCTGGCCGAGTTCCTGAACGAAGAGGGCATCACCGCCATGGCGATCCATGGCAACAAGAGCCAGGGCGCGCGCACCAAGGCGCTGTCGGAGTTCAAGGCCGGCACGCTGCAGGTGCTGGTGGCCACCGACATCGCCGCCCGCGGCATCGACATCGACCAGCTGCCGCACGTGGTGAACTTCGAGCTGCCCAACGTGCCCGAGGACTACGTGCACCGCATCGGCCGCACCGGCCGCGCGGGCGCCCAGGGCGAGGCCATCTCGCTGGTCTGCCTGGACGAGGAGCTGTTCCTGCGCGACATCGAGAAGCTGATCAAGCGCAGCATCCCGCGCGAGGTGATCCCCGGCTTCGAGGTGCCGGCCGGCGAGAAGGCCGAGCCCATCGTGCTCGGGCGCATGACCATCGGCGTGGGCGGCACGCGGCGCAACGCGGGTGGTGGCGGCGGTGGCGGCGGTGGACGTGGCGGGCGCCCTGGCGCCGCCGCGGGCAGCGCCGGCCGCGCAGGCGGCGGTGGCTCTGGCCGCCCTGCCGGTGGTGGCGGCGGCTCTGGCCGCCCTGCCGCTGGCGGCGGCGGTGGTGGCGGCGGCCGCTCCGGTGGCGGTGGTGCACCGCGGCGCGACGGTGGCCGCCCCGCTGCGGCGGGCGGCGGCGGCCGCGGCGGCCCGCGCCGCTGAACGGCACGACCTCGCCGGTGTCCGACACCCTGCTCGCCGGCGCCACCGGCCTGGTCGGCCACGCGCTGGCCCGTGCCTGGGCCGGCCCCGGCACACTGCACCTGCTGGTGCGGCGTCCCGTGGCGGCGCCCTCGCCCGCGTGCCGGGTGCAGGTGGTGGACTTCCACGCGCTGCCGGCGCTGCCGGCCGCGCACGACGCGTACTGCGCCCTGGGCACGACGATCAAGCTCGCGGGCTCGCAGGCGGCCTTCCGGGCGGTGGACTTCGACGCCGTGCTCGCCTTCGCCCGCGCGGCGCGGCAGGCCGGCGTGCGCCGTTTCGCCGTGGTCTCGGCGCTCGGCGCCCACCCGCGGGCGGCCAACTTCTATGCGCGGGTCAAGGGTGAGATGGAAGCCGCGCTGGCCGGCGTCGGCTTCGAGTCGCTGGTCATCGCGCGGCCCTCGCTGCTGCTCGGCGACCGCGCGGCCCTCGGGCAGCCGGTGCGCCGTGCGGAGGCCATCGGCCAGGCCCTCTCGCGCCATGTGGGCGGGCTCGTGCCGGCCGCCTGGCGGCCCATCGAGGCCGACACGGTGGCACGCGCCCTGGTGCGTGCCCTGCCCGACGCCGCACCGCGCGTCACCGTGATCGACTCCGCCATGCTGCAGCGGCTGGGCCGCTGAGCCTGCCCGAGACGGGCCGGGCGCCGCCCGGCCCGCCCGGCGCGGTCAGAAGCTCAGGAACACCGTGCCCGAGCAGGTGGCGCTGCCCGCGACGCAGACCTGGTAGCCGTAGCTGCCGCTGTTGAGCGGCCCGTCCTCGGTGCTGCCGTCGTTGGCGGTGGTCTGCACCACGACCCCATTGCGCCGCACGTCGACCTGGGCACTGCTGCCGCCGCTCCAGCCCAGGCGGGCGTAGGTCTTGCCCTTCTTGCGCACGGCGGAGACCGACCCGAGCACCGGCGCGGTGTCGGCCACCGGCGTCTGCAGGCGCTCGTGGGCCGCGCGGGCCTGCACGATGCCGTAGCCGTAGGCGTTGTCGCGGCCCGCCGTGCCCTTGTCGATGGCCGTGAGCTGCAGCGCCTCGCGGATGTCGGCCGCGCTGCGTGCAGGGTTCAGGCTCCAGACCAGGGCCGCCACGCCGGCCACGTGCGGCGTGGCCATCGAGGTGCCGTCGTAGGCCTCGTAGCCGTTGCCGGTGCCGGCCGTGTTGTCCAGCGTGGCCACGCTGCCCACGCGGGCCAGCGCCGCTGCACCGTCGGTGTCACTCATGCTGATGGCCGGGATGGCGCTGCTGCCGTTGAGCGTGCCGGCAAAGCCGCCGGCCACGTTGTTGTAGATGGCTGCACCCACGCCGCCACCGGCGGCCACGCTGGCCACCTTCTCGGCAAAGCTGACGGTGCCGCGCCGGCAGAGCACCACGCGGCCGGCCCAGGCGCCGGCTGCGGTGCACTCGCCGCCGTCGACCAGCGTGCCCGTGACGCTGGTGCGGGCCGAGCCGTCCATGTCCACGCCGATCCAGGACTCGCCGCCGGCGCTGAGCGTCGAGGCCTTGAACGGTGTCGTCGAGACCACGCCCACGCCGGGCGCGGCGAGCTCGACGTCGCTGTTCTGCTGCGAGAAGCTGGCCACCACCCCGGCGGCATCCACCGCCGCCACCGACACGACGCCCGCATAGCCGGCCGGGTAGCTGGTGCGGGTGCTGCCATCGTTGCCCGCCGCCGCGATGGGCAGCACGCCATTGGCGTAGGCGTTGTCGAAGGCGCTGCGCTCGGTGCGGCTGGCGGTGCTGCCGCCCAGGCTCATGTTGATCACCAGGCGGTTGCTGCCGGCGGCGGCCACGCAGCGGTTGAGCGCGGTGACCAGCGACGACGAATACGCCCAGCCGCAGTCGGCCCCGTTGAAGACCTTCTCGATGTGCAGGTGCAGCTTGCCGTTGCCCACCACGCCCAGCACGCCCAGGTTGTTGTTGCTGGCGGCGATGGTGCCGGCCACGTGCGAGCCGTGGCCGCAGCTGTCCTCGGCCCAGTTGCCGCTGACGCTGTCGTTGGTGCCGGTGACGTTGGTGTCGGGCAGGTCCTCGTGGGCGCGCTGGTAGCCCGAGTCGATGATGCACACCGTGGTGTTGCTGCCGCTGGCGGCATTGCCGGTGAACACCGGGTCGTCGGCCTGCACCATGGGGATGCCGTAGGGCACGCTCTGCGCCAGCGGGTAGCGTCGCGCGTCCACCTCCACGTACTCCACCCGCGGATGGCGGCGCAGCGCCTCCACGGCCGCCGCCGGCAGGTGGGCCGCCAGCGCGCGCTGCGGCCCCAGCTCCAGCGCCACCCGGCCGCCGGCCGCCTGCACGGCGGCCGCAGCCCCCTGCAGGTCACGGAACTTGACGATGTAGCGGCCGTCGGCGGCCCCTGCCGTGCCCGAGGCCATGGCGGCCAGCGCCACCCCCGCGATGGCGCAGCCGCGCGCCAGATGCCTGCTCGATGTCATCCACCCTCCACGAAAACGGGCCGCGACGGCGGCCCTTGCTTGATGTGTCTTGTCGTGTGCCCGGCGCTCAGGCGTGCCGGGCGATCAGTTCCTTGGCCCGGGCCAGCAGCTTCCTGCCGTCGTGCCCGCGGCCGTCCATGTCCTTGACCCACTGGTCGTCGATGGCCGCCGACAGCTTGATGAACTGCTCGCGCACCGCCGCCGGCACCTGGTGGATGGTGTTGCCGCGGTCCTCGGCCGCCTTGCGGCCCAGCGGGTCGTTGCCCTGCTGCGTCTTGCCGAGCCAGGCGGACGTGGCCATGCCGGAGTTGGCGTCGATCACCTTCTTCAGGTCGGGCGCCAGCGACTCGTACCTCGGCTTGTTCATCGCCATCACGAAGGTGGTGGTGTAGAGCGCCGGGCCGGAGTTGTCGAACTCGGTGTGGAACTTCGTCAGCTCGTGCACCTTCACCGAGGGCACCACCTCCCAGGGGATGACGCAGGCGTCGATGGTGCCCTTGCTCAGCGCGTCGGGGATGCCGGGCAGCGGCATGCCCACCGGCGTGGCACCCACGCTGGCGAGCATCTTCGTGACCTGGCGCGTCGGGCCGCGCACCTTCATGCCGCGCAGGTCGCCGGGCTCCTTGATCAGCTTCTTCGCGCTGTGGAACATGCCCGGGCCGTGCACGTGCAGCGCGAGGACCTGGGTCTCCTTGAACTCGTCGGGGCACTCGCTCTGGAAGTACTCCCAGTAGGCCTTGGAGGTGGCCTCGGCGTTGTTCATCATGAACGGCAGCTCGAAGACCTCGATGCGCGGGAAGCGCCCGGCCGTGTTGCCCGGCAGCGTCCAGACGATGTCCACCACGCCATCGCGCGCCTGGTCGTAGAGCTGCACCGGCGTGCCGCCGAGCTGCATCGCGGGGTAGGCCTCGAACTGGATGCGGCCGCCGGATTCCCGCGTGACCTTGTCCATCCAGGGCTTGTGCATCAGCAGCCACACGTTGGACAGCGGCGCCATGAAGGTGTGGAACTTCAGCGTCACGCTCTGCTGCGCCAGCGCGGCCAGCGGCGTGCCCAGGCTGGCGGCAGCGGCGGCGCCGGTGATCAGGGTGCGGCGTTTCATGGGGGGATCCTCCTTGTCGTGTACCCGCCAAGGTAGCCGGCCGGCCGGCCCGTGGCGACGCGGTTTTCCCTATCGGGGTTGTTCCGGGACGGCCGCGTCAGCCCACGAAACCCACCAGCCACAGCGACAGCGGCGGCATCAGGAACAGCAGCAGCGTGCGCAGCACGTCGCTGACCAGGAAGGGCATCACGCCGCGGTAGCTCTCGGCGATGCTCACGCCCGGGGCCATGCCGTTGACGACGTAGACGTTCAGCCCCACCGGCGGCATCAGCAGGCCGAAGCCCACCGTCATCAGCACCAGGATGCCGAACCAGATGGCCACGCTCTCCGGCGGCATGCCGAAGTCCAGCGCCATCACCATGGGGAAGAAGATGGGGATGGTCAGCAGGATGACCGAGAGCTCGTCCATCACCGCGCCGGCGGCCACGTAGAACAGCAGGATCGCCGCCACCACCGCCCAGGGCGGCAGGCCCCAGCCGGCCACCATCTGCGCCAGCTGTTCCGGCACCTGGGTGAGCGCCAGCGCGGCGTTCATGAGGTCGGCACCGAGGAAGATCAGGAAGATCATGGCCGAGGCGGTGGCCGTGGCGTAGAAGCATTGCGCCAGCTTGGCCAGCGTGAGCTCGCGCCGCGCCAGCGCGGCGACGAAGGTGGCTGCCGCGCCCACGGCCGCGCCCTCGGTGGGCGTGAACCAGCCGCCGTAGATGCCGCCGAACACGAGCGCGAAGATGCCCGCGATGGGCCCCACGCCCCACAGCGCCCGCGCGCCCAGGCGCGGCATCTCGGCCTCGTCGCGCGCCGGCGCATGGCCCGGCACCCAGCGCACGACGATCGCGATGGCGGCGATGTAGCCGGCCATCGCGATCAGGCCCGGGATCATGGCCGCGGCGAACAGCTTGGCGATGTTCTGCTCGGTGAGGATGGCGTAGATCACCAGCGGCACCGACGGCGGGATCAGGATGCCCAGCGTGCCGCCGGCGGCCAGCGTGCCGGTGGACAGGCGGCCGGAGTAGCCGTGGCGCCGCATCTCCGGCAGCGCCACCTGGGTGATGGTGGCGGCGGTGGCGATCGACGAGCCGCAGATCGCCCCGAAGGCGGCGCAGGCCACCACCGAGGCCATGGCCAGACCGCCGCGGGCGCGCGCCATCACGGCCGCGGCCACCTCGAACAGCGCGCGCGACAGCCCGCCCTGGGTGGCGAAGTTGCCCATCAGGATGAACAGCGGGATCACGCTGAGGTCGTAGCTGGCGAAGCGCGCGAAGGCCTGGGTGTTGAGGAAGGCGGCCAGCGGCCCCCAGCCCGCCTGCTCCACGTAGCCCACCACCCCGGCGATGAACATCGCGATCGCGATGGGCACGCGCACCGCCATCAGCGCCAGCATCAGCGCGAACAGCAGGCCGGCCTGCGCCAGCGGCGTCATGCCCGATCCTCCGCGTCGCCGAAGCCGCGCAGCGCCTGCACGGCAGCGATGACGCCGGTGAGCGCCAGCGCCGGCACGATGGCCGCGTACACCGGCCACTCGGGGAAGCCCAGCATCATGGTCTCGGACTGCGTCTCCCAGGCCGACAGGCCGCCGACGGCGGCACGCCAGGCCAGCAGCGCCATCGCCAGCGCCAGCAGCGCCGCGCCGATGCGGTCGAGCGCGGCGCGCGTGGCCGGCCGGGCGCGCTGGGTGAAGAAGTCCACGATGATGTTGGCCCGCCGCAGCTGCCCCAGCGGCAGGAACAGCGCAATGGCCGCGCCGGCGGCCACGCCGGTGAGCTCGAAGTCGCCGATCAGTGTCCAGCCGGTGGTGTTGCGGCCGATCAGGCTGGCACAGGTCATCAGCGTCACGCCGGTCAGCAGCAGGCCGGCCAGCAGCGCGCAGGCCTTGGCCAGGGCTTCGAGCGCGCGCATCAGTACTGCACCTCGGGCAGGTGCACCACCAGGCCGTCGAGCGCGTCGACCAGCAGGATCTCGCAGCTCAGCCGGCTCTCGGGCCGGCGCTCGGCGGCGGTCATCTCGAGCATCGAGGCCTCGTCGGCCGAGGCCGGGGGCAGGCGGCCGGCCCAGGCCGGGTCCACGTAGACGTGGCAGGTGGCGCAGCTCAGGCAGCCGCCGCAGTCGGCGGCGATGCCGCCGATGCCGGCATCGGTGGCGGCGCGCATCAGGCTGCGGCCGGGCGCCACCTGCAGGGCGTGGCGTGTGCCGTCGGCGGCGATCAGGGTGACGTGCATGGGTGGGCGGGCTAGAAGCGGCTGAAGTATTCGCGGCGGTCGAAGGCGGCCGGGTCCTCGGCGGCGTCGCAGCGCGCCTGCTCCTGGCGCTTGACCGCGACGAAGGTGTCGACGAACGCGCGGCCCATGGCCTCGCACAGCGGGGCGTCGGCCAGCAGGGCATCGAGCGCGTCGCCCAGGCGCGTGGGCAGGGCCGCGCCTTCGCCGTCGGCGTACGGGGCCTCGGTGGGCGGTGGCGGCTCCAGGCCGCGCGCCAGGCCGTCCAGCCCGGCGTGCACCTGCGACGCGATGTAGGCGTAGGGGTTGGCCGCCGGCTCGCCGATGCGGTTCTCCAGCCGCGTGGCCGGGTCGCCGGGTCCACCCACCAGGCGCAGCATGGCGCCGCGGTTGTCGCGCCCCCAGGCCACCTGCATCGGCGCCAGCGCGTTGGGGCGGAAGCGGCCGAAGCCGTTGGTGGTGCTGGTGCCGAACACCGTGGCGCCCGGCGCGTGCGCCAGCAGGCCCGCCAGCCAGCGGCGGCCCGTGGCCGACAGCGGCGCGTCGGCGTCCATGAACAGGTTGCGACCCTGTGCGTCCACCAGGGAGTGGTGCAGGTGCCAGCCGCTGGCCATCACCTGCGGGAACGGCGGCCGGCAGACGAAGCTGGCGTGCCAGCCGGCGCGGCGCAGCGCCTGCTGCACGCCGTTGCGGAAGCGCAGCATGGCGTCGGCGGCATCGAGCGCGTCCATGGCGTCGAACACCGCCTCCACCTGGCTGGGGCCGAGCTCGACCTCCAGCGACCGCAGCGGCAGGCCCAGGCCGAGCGCGGTTTCGCGCACGATGTCGAACACCGGCGCCACGCGGTCGGCGTGCAGTTCCGACAGCAGCTGCCACCCGGGATGGATGAGCTCCACCGCGGGCGGCTCCGGCGGCCAGCTGCTGATGGCCGGGTCGAGCCGCTCGTCGACGATGCGGTAGACGTGGAACTCCACCTCCAGGCCGCAGCGCAGCCGCAGCCCCGCCTCCGCCAGCCGCGCCACGGCGCGCTGCAGCACGCGCCGCGGGTCCTGCGGCACCGGGGTGCCGTCGGCAAACCAGGGCTGGCCCTGCAACCAGGCGGTGCCCGGCGCCCAGGGCAGCAGCGTGAAGCTGGCCGGGTCGGGCAGCAGCCAGAGGTTGGCCGCGCCGCCGAAGCCCGCCGGCGCGCCGCCGGGCTCGAAGACCTTGAACGCGGTGCGGTCCGCCGTGTCCTTGAGCAGCAGCGTGCCCACCAGGCCCACGCCGTCCATCAGCGCGGCGTCCAGCGCGCGCGGCATCAGCGTCTTGCCGCGCAGCCAGCCGTGCAGGTCGCCCCAGGCCACGCGCACCTGGCGCACGCCGGCCTCGCGCACGCGGGCGCGCAGCGCGTCGCACGCCGCGGCACGCGCGGCATCGTGCACGCCGCAGCGCTCGGCCAGCGGTCTCACGCGCGGGTCTCGCGGGCCTCGGTGGCCGCCGCCCCGGCCAGCCAGGGCGTGGCCGCGGCGCGCGCCTGCACGCGGCCGCGCCACCAGGCCTCCCAGCCGGCGGCCGGCGCGATGCCGTCGAGCGTGTCGGGGCCCGCCGGGCCGGCGCCCGCCGGCAGCCGCGGCATCGGCGGCGTGCCGCCGGCGGCCACGGTGTCGATGGCCTTGAGCAGCACGCGGCGGTGGGCCATGATGACCTTGTCGCTCTGGCCCAGGTGCTCGCGCGTGCGGTCCTGGATGGCGCCCATGCTCTCCACCGCCCATTGATCGTGGCGGTTGATGTCGTCCTCGCCCATGCCGAGAAAGGTGCTGCGCCGCTGCTCGGCGGGGTCGAAGGCCCAGTCGTCGTGGCGGCCGTGCCGGGGGATGTAGTCGGGCAGCGTCATGTGGGCCAGGCGCTGCGCGCGCATGGTCTCGCGGTCCACCGGGGCGTCGAAGCTGGTGAAGAAGCTGAACCAGTAGGTGCGCGTGTCGTCCACCGGCACGTGCATCTGCGTGATGGTCATGGTCTCCGACAGCGGGATCACGAAGGTGTACGGGAAGGCGGCGTGGGTGATGCGCACGTGCGTGAGCCGCTCGTTCATGGCGCGCAGCGTGGTGATCCTCGTCAGGCCCGGCGCCACCTCCTCGTGGCGGATCTCGGGGCTGCCGAACTCGCGCATCACGCGCGTCATGGGCCAGCGCTCGCCGTCCACCTCGCCGCTGCTGGCGTTGCGGAACTGGCGTCCGTAGGCATCGTCGAGGCCGGCGTCCTGCTCGAACCGGTGCAGGTAGCTGGTGTGGGCGGGGTCGATGCCCACCTCGAAGGCCTGCAGCCAGTTGCAGCGCCACAGGCCCTTGAAGGCGAAGACGTGGCTGTCGGGCGCGGTGAAGCAGTGGAAGTCGGGCAGCGGCGGCGGGGTCTGGCCCTCCGGCCCCAGCCACGCGAACAGCACGCCGGCGCGCAGCTGCACCGGGTAGCTGCGCTGGCGGACGCGGCTGCACAGCGTGGAGCCCACCCCGTGGATCGACGGCTCGGCCGGGGTCTCCAGGCAGCGCCCGTCGGCGTCGAACTTCCAGCCGTGGAAGGGGCAGCGGATGCCGTCGCCCTCGTGGCGGGCGAAGGCGAGGTCGGCGCCGCGGTGCGGGCAGTCGCGGTCGAGCAGCGCCCAGCGGCCGGCGGCGTCGCGGAAGAGCACGAGGTCCTGCCCCAGCAGGCGCACCGCCTTCAGCGGCCGCTCGGCCATGCGCGGGTCCAGCCGCGGGTCGAACTCGTCGAGCAGCGCCGCCGGCTGCCAGTAGTGGCGCATCAGCGCCCCGCAGGGGGTGCCGGGGCCGATGCGGGTGATGCGCTCGTTGAGTTCGGCGTGCATGGACGCAGGTTACAGATCGCGCCCGGCCTCCGCCATCAGGGCCGCCACGCGGTCGGCGTCGCCCAGCGCCTGCGCCAGCAGCAGCACCAGCTTGACGAGCATCTTCTCGCCGCCGCCCTCGGCGGCGGCATCGGCGGCGTCGATGGCCTCGGCCAGCCGGTCGTAGGTGGCCTCCAGGCCGGGCAGGGTCAGCATGGGGAGGGTCCTCCGAGCAGGGCGGCGATGGCGAGGTTCAGGGTGTCGGCGTCCACCGCGGTCCAGCGCGCCGCGAGGTGCTGGTCGGGCCGCAGCAGCCAGGCATGGCCCTCGGCCAGGCCCAGCCGCTGCAGCGCCGGCAGCACCAGCGCGGCGCAGTGCAGGCCGCGCGCCTGCCAGCGCTGCAGCACGGGGGCCAGGTCGGGCCGCGGGGCGGTGGTCAGCAGCACCACGGCGCCCGCGGCCACCTGGTCGAGCAGGTGGGCGTCGTCACCGAGCTTCAGGTTGGGCAGCGGGTCGCCGGCGGGCCCGGTGCCGCTGTGGAGCGGCGAGTCGCGGTAGTCGTGCGGGCGCGAGGTGCGCCAGTGGTAGAGCGGGCGCACGAAGTCGTGGCGCAAGCTCAGCGAGAGCACGGCGTCGCGCAGCAGGCGGAAGCCGCGCGTGGGCGGGGTCATGAAGCGGGTGCTCCGGCCGGCCTCGTCGACGATCTCGCGCGCCGCGGCCACGCGCTCGTGGCTGTAGCTGGCCAGCAGCGCCGGCCCGGCCAGGCCGCGCACCACCATGGCAAGCTTCCAGGCCAGGTTCTGGGCGTCCTGGAAGCCGGTGTTGGCGCCGCGCACCCCGAAGATGGGCAGCAGGTGGGCCGCATCGCCGACGAAGCACACGCGCCGGTGCACGTAGCGCGGCAGCGTCAGCGCGCGCGCCGAGTACACCGAGCACCAGTCGAGCGTCCAGGGCTGCCCGGCGTGGCCGATCATGGCCAGCTGCGCGTCGATGCGGGCCTTCAGCGCCGCGGGCGCGAGCGCGTCGGCCGGGTCCTCGCCGGGCGGCAGCTGGTAGTCGATGCGCCAGATCCCCTGGGGCTCGCGGTGCATCAGCACGGTGTTGCCGCGGTTCCAGTCGGGGTCGAAGAAGGCCAGGCGTTCGGTGGGCAGCGGCAGGTCGATGCGGATGTCGGCGATGACGAAGCGGCCTTCGTAGGCCGCGCCCTCGAGCTTGAGCCCGCAGCACTGGCGCAGCATCGAGCGCGCACCGTCGGCTGCCACCACCCACGCCGCGCGCTGGCGGTACGGGCCGGCCGGGGTGTCGACCTCGATCTCGGCGCCGTCGTCGTCGTTGCGGTGCAGCGCCACCAGCTTGTGGCCCCAGCACAGCTCGATGCGCGGATCGGCCTCGATGCGTGCGATCAGCAGTTCCTCCAGCACCTGCTGCTGCAGGTTGGTCATGGGGGCGAAGCGGTCGTCCTCCGGGAACGGCGCTTCCATGCGGAAGACGCGCTGGCCGCGGTAGAACGAGTTGCCGTGTCGCCATGCCAGGCCACGCGCGACCACCTCCGCGGCCACGCCGGCCTGCTGCAGGATCTCCATCGAGCGCCGGGTGAACACGATGGCCCGGCTGCCCTCGCTGACCTGCAGCTCGGCGTTCAGCAGCCGGCAGCGCACGCCCTGCTGCGCCAGCAGCAGCGCCGTCGTCAGGCCGATGGGGCCACCACCGACGATGACCACCGGGGCGTCGGTGGGCGTGGCCGGCGACGCGGGCCGGACGCGGTAGTCGAAGTAGATCGATTGCCGAGGTTGGGTGTCGGGTTGGTGCATGTCAGGTGCGGGTCAAAGCGCAATCAATGGGCCGGACTGCAGCGTCGCCTCTTGCACCGGAACCGAGCTAGCCGGACATCGTCCGCAGACGTTCAGCGTGGCCGAGGGTCCGGGCGGGCGTTCTCCGGCCCACGCTCGCGGGGCACCGCTCGTGGTGATCCACCCTCGCGCCATTCGCGCCGTCGTCTGTGGGCCCCTGACGAGGCGACCGCGAATGGGTCCTGCGCCCGCCCACCCGGACCCCCGACCCTGCCACCACCTCGGCATGCCGGCAGGCACACCTCGGGCGGTCGTTGCAGGGGGGCGGTGGCGTCTGCGGGCGCAGGCCCCATTCGCGGTCGCCTCGTCGGCTCGGCACCGACGCCGGTGTTCAAGCCTCCGCGGTGGATCACAGCGTGCAGCGCCCCGCGAGCGTGGGCCGGAGAACGCAGGCGCCGCCGCCGCCCTGCCGCAGGGGCCGTGGCACGCGCGGACCCCGGGCATGAACAGGCGCACCAGGTCGCAGGGGGAGGTGCGTCTTCCATTCACCCCCTCGCCTCCCGCCACAACCCCAGCTTCTCCTGCGCCACGCGGTCCGAGAAGGAGAACAGGGCCCAGTCGGTCTGCGCGTGCAGCGTGCAGGGCACCCAGCCGGGCACCACGGCGATGTCGCGCGGGCCCATCGCGAACACCTGCTCGCCCACGCGCAGCTCGCCCTGCCCTTCCACGGTGGTGAACACGGTGGCGTCGGTGCTGCGGTAGGGCCGGGTGGCAAAACCCGCCGGCAGCAGCCGCACCATGGTGGCCATCGTGGGCATGGCCCAGCCGCCATCCACCGGGTTCACGTAGCGCATCAGGTGGCCGGTGTGGGCGTCGGGCGCGCCGGCGCGGGTCAGCGCATGCAGGGCCTCCCGGGTGCGCGCCCAGGGGTAGTTGAAGACCGGCGAATTGAGGTTCCTGGCCACGTGGCCCACCGGCAGCAGGCCGCTGCCGTAGCGCGCCAGCGCATCGCCCACCGGGCGCTCCAGCGGGGCCTCGGCGTCGCCGTGGTCCTCGCGGAAGGTGCTGCCGAAGAAGGCACACAGCGGGATGTCCAGGCCGTCCAGCCACACCATCGGCCCCTGGCCATCGTGGCCGTGGTGGTGCCAGGCCCAGCTGGGGGTGATGACGAAATCGCCGGGCTGCATGAACGTCTTCTCGCCATCCACCGCGGTGAAGGCCCCGGCGCCCTCGACGACGAAGCGCAGTGCGCTCTGGGTGTGGCGGTGCGCCGGCGCCACCTCGCCGGGCATGATCAGCTGCAGGCCCGCGTACAGCGTGCCGGTGACGCGCGAGCTGCCGCGCAGCGCCGGGTTCTCCAGGATCAGCACGCGGCGCTCGGCCTCGGCGGCGGAGATCTGCCGGGCAGACTCCAGCACGAACGGCCGCACGTCGGCGTATCGCCACAGGTGCGCGGCACAGGCCGGCACCGGTGCGGCCGGCACCAGCGCCTTCAGGCGGGTCCACAACGGAGCCAGGTTCCGGGTGTCGGCCCGCGCGTAGAAGGCCTCGCGACCCTCGGCGTCCGGGTCGGGGTCGGCAGCGGGGTTGGCGGTCGTCGTCACGGCCAGGGCGGCTTGCGCAGCAGGTGGTGCAGCGCCCGATGATGGCGAGAAATCGCGCGCCGCGGGACGGCGCTCCGGGTTACCACCGAGCCCGCACGCAGACCGCGGGCCGCCGGCGCCTGCGCGGCCACGGCACCGCCCGTCGCCGGACCGCAGTGTCAGGCCGCCACCAGCACCGGCCGGGCCGCGCGGCTGGCCTGGGCCACCTGGCTGGCCACCATCTCGGCCGTCACCGCCGACAGCGTCCATCCCAGGTGGCCGTGCCCCGTGTTGTAGAAGACGTTGGCCCGCCGCCCGGGGCCCACGCGCGGCATCATGTCTGGCATCATGGGCCGCAGGCCGGCCCAGGGCACGACCTGCCGCGTGCTCACGCCCGGGAAGCACTGGTTCACCCAGTTCACCAGCGGCCGGATGCGGTCGGCCCGGATGTCGCGGTTGAGGCCGTTGAACTCGGCCGTGCCGGCCACGCGGAAGCGGTCGAGTCCCAGGCGGCTGGTGACCAGCTTGGTCTCGTCGTCCAGCAGGCTGACGGTGGGCGCGGCCTGCTGGCTCAGGGCGTCGTTCAGGTTCACCGTGATCGAGTAGCCCTTGACCGGGTAGACGTTGACACGGTCGCCGAGCTGGGCCGCCAGTGCACGGCTGCCCACGCCGGCGCAGACCACCAGGCCGTCGAACTCGTGCACCTGATCGCCGCCCTCGCCGGCCGTGGCGACACTGGCGCGCACGCCGTCGCTGGCCAGCCGGCGCACCACGCCCCCGAAGCGGAAGCGCACGCCCAGCCGCTCGGCCGCCGCCGCCAGGCCCACGGTGAACTTGTGGATGTCGCCGGTGGCGTCGCTCTCGGTGTAGAAGCCACCGTGGTAGGTGCCCGCCAGCGTGGGCTCGATGGCGCGCATCTCCTCGGGCGTCACGGCCCGCCGCGGCAGGCCGCCCTCGGCCAGCAGCCGGCTCACCTCGGCAGCGTGGTCGAAGCCGGCCTTGTCGCGGTAGATGTGCAGGATGCCCTGGCGCCTGAGATCGAAGTCGATGCCTTCGGCCTCGGCCCAGGCGAAGAGGTGCTGCCGCGCGGCGATGGCCAGGCGCGCCGTGGCCACGGTGTTGTGCCGGTAGCGGGGGATGCTGGCGATGAACTCGGCAAACCACGACAGCTTGTGCCAGCTGGGCCGGGGGTTCACCAGCAGCGGCGCGTCCTGGCGCAGCATCCACTTCAGACCCTTGACGAGGGTGGACACATGCGTCCAGACCTCGGCGTTGGACGCCGAGAGCTGCCCGCCATTGGCGAACGAGGTCTCCATCGCCGCGTAGCGGTGCTGCTCGAACAGGGTGACATCGTGCCCGCGCTGGCGCAGCGCGTAGGCCGTGGTGACACCGGTGATGCCACCGCCGATGACGGCAATCGTCTTCATGGTCCAGGTTCCTTCGAGGCACGTCGGGTTTGCGTGCGCCCCGGCAAGCCGCCGGTGGCGCGCCCCCTCTGTTTGGAACCTGAGAGATTCGCGGTGCCGCACGGGCCGGCAAGCCACTTGCTCCTGCGGTGGCCCGGCTGACGGGGCCGGGCGCTCTTCAGAGATGTCTGCATCGAACGGTCCTGGGGCCTGAGAGTTTCCGGGGCGGTTGCTCCTTCGGCGCCGGCCTGTCGCAAGGAAGAATGGCAGCCGGACTCTCCCGATCGACGGGTGGAAAGGAAGTGGGCGGGGCAATGGGCGGCGGACGGCTCCTAACGCATCCAGTGCACCAGCAGCAGGCTGATCGACGGGAAGGCCACCAGCAGCGCCAGCCGCACCAGGTCCACGGCGATGAAGGGCACCAGCCCACGGAAGATGTCGGCCACCTTCACCTGGGGCAGGTTGGCCTTGAGCACGAACACGTTCATGCCGATCGGCGGCGTGATCAGGCCGATCTCGGTGAGCACCACCACGATGATGCCGAACCACACCAGGTCGAAGCCCTGGGCCACCAGCGTGGGCGCGAACAGCGGCACGAAGATCAGGATGATGGCCATCGCGTCCATCACGCAGCCCAGCAGCAGGAACACCGCCAGGATGACGAGCAGCGACTCGGTGCGCGACAGGCCGGCGGCCTGCACCATGCCCAGCAGCGCGTCGGCCAGGCCGGAGAACGACACCAGCTGCGAGAACAGCATGGCGCCGAAGAGCACCGTGTAGAGCATCACCGAGGTGCGTGCGGTGGCCAGCAGCACCTCGTGCAGGCGCCGCCAGGACAGGCGCCGCTGCACGGCCGCGACGATCAGCGCGCCGCCGGCGCCGATGCCGCCGGCCTCGGTGGGCGTGAACCAGCCCAGGTAGAGCCCGCCGAAGATGAGCCCGAACAGCGCGGCGAAGGGCCACACCCCGCGCAGCGACTGCCAGCGCTCCTGCGCGCTGGCGCGCTCGCCGCGCGGCGCGTGCTCCGGCTTCCACCAGGCCACGAGCGCAATGGCCAGCATGTACAGCGCCAGGCCCAGCAGCCCGGGCAGCACCCCGGCGATGAACAGCTCGCCGATGTTCTGCTGCGTGAGGATGCCGTAGATCACCAGGATGATGGACGGCGGGATCAGGATGCCCAGCGTGCCGCCGGCGGCGATGGTGGCCGAGGCCAGCCGGTCGGAGTAGCCGAACTTCTTCATGCTCGGGTACGCCACCCGCGCCATCGTGGAGGCGGTGGCGAAGCTCGAGCCACAGACCGCGCTGAAGCCGCCGCAGGTCAGCATGGTGGCCAGCGCCAGGCCGCCGCGCACCGAGCCCAGGAAGGCGTTGGCGGCGCGGAACAGGTCGTGCGAGATGCCGGTGCGCGACAGCACGTCGCCCATCAGGATGAACAGCGGCACCACGGCCAGGTCGTACGAGAAGACCGCCTCGGTCAGCGTCAGCGGCACCAGGGTCACCGCCGCGCTCCAGCTGTTGACCGCCGCGATGCCGGCAATCGACACCGTCAGCAGCGCAAAGCCCAGCGGCACGCGCAGGAAGGCCAGCAGCAGCACCGCGGCCAGGCAGATCAGGCCGATGGTCATGACGCGTGCTCCTCGGTGTGCGCGTGCGGCTGCGGCGGCCCGACGAACAGGGCCGACACCGCCGCCACGGCGCTGGTGAGGGCCATGAAGGCGTACATCCAGGCGCGCGGGATCGTCAGCGCCGGGCTGACCTCGCTGATGGCCAGGGCCTCGGACACCGCCAGCGCGTACTGCCAGGCCATCAGCCCCAGCACCCCGGCCACCAGCACGTCCACGGCCTTGTGCCACCACCACAGACCCGGCCGCAGCAGCCAGGCGTCCAGCAGGTCGATGCTCAGGTGCTCGCGCTGGGCGGTCAGCAGCGGCATGCCGGCGAAGACGATCACCGCCATCAGGTGCTCCGTGAGGTCGTTGGCGCCGAACACCGGGGTGTTGAACAGCCGGCGGCCGACCACGTCGACGAAGGTCAGCAGCACCATCGCGCCCAGGCTCGTGACCAGGACCGCGGCGATGGCCTGCCGCACCGCGCGAGCGATTCCCTGCAGCGTGTTCATGGCGGCGGCCTGCGGTCCGGGCGCTTCAGCTCACTTGGCCAGCGCGCGGTACTGCTGCTCGTAGAACGCCACCATGGCGCCGTAGTCGGCCACGCCGAACGACGGCCCCTCGGCCTGCAGGTCCTTGAGCATGGCGCCGCGCACCGCCCGGATCTTCTCCAGCAGCGCCGCGTTGGGCTGGCCGAAGGTGTGGCCGTCGGCGCGCATCTTGGCTTCGGCGGCCTTGTTGTGCGCGTCGAAGGCCTGGCCCCAGCGGCGCGACAGCGCCTCGCCCGAGACCTTCAGGATCGCGGCCTGGTCCTCGGCCGGAAGGGCCTTGAACTTGCGCTCGTTCATGACGAGGAAGAAGGCCGCGTCGTAGAGGCCCCCAGGCACGATGCTGTGGTGCTTCAGCTTGCCGTCGAGGCGGAAGTTGACCACCGACTCCACCGGGTGCAGCGACGCGTCGATGGCGCCGCCCTCCAGCATCTCGTAGGCCTTGGTGGCCGGCGCCGACACCGGCACCGCGCCCAGGTCCTCCAGCAGCCGCTTCTGGATCGGGCCGCCCATGCGCACCTTCTGCCCTTTCAGGTCCTCGGGCGAATCGATCAGCCGGCCCGGGTGGTGGAACTGGCCGCCGCCGAACATCGCCACGCCCAGCACCACCACGCCCTTGAAGGCGTCGTTGCCGGCCAGGTGCTTCTCGTAGGTGCGCCACAGCGCCACCGAGCCGGCCTCGGCGCTGCCACCCATCATCGGCAGCTCCGCGAACCAGAGGTGCTTGAAGCGCTCCGGCTCGTAGGTGAAGTTGCCCCAGGTGACGTCGGCCACGCCCTTGCGCGCCAGTTCCCAGTGCTGGGGCGGCGAACCGACGGCCTTGGGCAGCATGTTCACGCCGACCCGGCCTGCGGTGGCCTGCTTCACGTCGTCGGCCCAGCGCACCAGGATCTGCTGCGGCAGCCAGTGCGTGGGTGGCACCCAGTTCGACAAGGTCAGCGTGGTCTGCGCCTGCGCCGTCCCGGCCAGGCCGGCCAGGCCGGAGATCGCCAGCAGGCCGGCGGCGGCCAGGCTGCGGGCAGACGGACGGGCGAATGCGGGGATGCGGAGGTTCATGGCGTCTCCTGGGTTCCGGGGGTGGGTGAAAGCAGGGACTGGACGAGCGCGATCCAGTAGGACGCGCCGGTGTCGACGTTGGCGTCGTTGAAGTCGTAGGCGGGGTTGTGGACCATGCAGGCCCCGGGCTCGTCGCCCGCGCCGTTGCCGATGAACAGGTAGCTGCCGGGCACGCGCTCGAGCATGAAGGCGAAGTCCTCGCTGCCGGTGAGCATCGGGCCCTGGGCCACCACCTGCGCCGGCGGGAAGTGCCGCTGCGCCACGGCCAGCGCACGCTGCGTCTGCACCGGGTCGTTGACGAGCACCGCATAGCCCGGGCGCCAGTCGATCTCGGCGCGCACGCCCAGGCTCTCGGCCTGTGCCGCCACCAGCGCCTTGAAGCGCCGTTCCAGGTCGCGGCGCACCTGCGGGTCCAGCGCACGCAGGCTCACCTCCAGGCGGGCGCTGGCCGGGATCACGTTGTTGGCCTGCCCGGCATGCAGCGCCCCCACGGTGACCACCGCGGCCTGCAGCGGATCGACGTTGCGTGCCACCAGGGTCTGCAGCGCCATCACGATCGAGGCGGCCGCCACCACCGGGTCGGCCGCGCGGTGCGGCAGCGCGCCGTGGCCGCCAACGCCGTGCAGCGTCACCGTGGCGTAGTCCGACGAGGCCATCGTCGGCCCGCTGCGGAACACCAGCTGCCCCTGCGGGAAGCCCGGCATGTTGTGCATGGCGAAGATGGCCTCGCACGGAAAGCGCTCGAACAGGCCGTCGGCCATCATCGCCAGCGCACCGCCGGCGCCTTCCTCGGCCGGCTGGAAGATCAGGTTGAGCGTGCCGTCGAAGCCGCCATGCCGCGCCAGGTGGTGGGCCGCGGCCAGCAGCATGGCGGTGTGGCCGTCGTGGCCGCAGGCATGCATGACCCCGGGATGGCGGCTGCACCAGTCGGCGCCGGTGGCCTCGTCGATGGGCAGGGCGTCCATGTCGGCGCGCAGTCCGATCCGGCGGTCGGCCGTGCCGCGCCGGAGCTGCCCCACCACCCCGGTGCCGCCCAGGCCGGTGGTGACCTCGTAACCCCAGGCGCGCAGCTTCTCGGCCACCAGCTCGCTGGTGCGGTGCTCGTCGAAGGCCAGCTCAGGATGGCGATGCAGGTCCCGCCTCAGGGCGATGAACGTCTGCGCGTCGGTCTCTTCGAGCAGGTGCACGCGGGCCACTCCTCAACGCGGTCCGGACGTGCAGCAACTTGCACTGCGCTTCCGGAGGCGGCGGATTGAATGAACTTTTGTGCATGCTATGACCGTGGGTTCAGAAATTCCAATGCATTCTTGATGACGTATCCATGAGTTTTAGGTAGGCTTTTGACATGACACTGGTGCAGCTGCGGCACTTCGTGGCCTTGGCCGAGCTGGGCTCCTTCGTGCAGGCGTCCAAGGCGCTGTTCCTGACCCAGCCCGCGCTCTCGCGCAGCGTGCGCGCGCTGGAGGACGAGCTGGGGGGCGCCCTGTTCGACCGCCTGGGCCGGCGCACCGCGCTGACGCCGTTCGGCCAGGCGGTGCTGCCGCACGCGCGCCGGCTGGTCGGCGACGCCGAGGCGCTCAGGCTGGCCGGGCGCGGCCTGCACGCCGGCCTGCTGGGGCGGCTGCGGCTGGGGCTCAGCTCCGGCCCGGGTGCGCTGTTCTCCATGCCGCTGATGGCGCACATGGCGCGGCACCACCCGCGCCTGCAGTGCCAGATCTCGCGGGGCAGCCCGGCCATCCTGCTGGAGGAGCTGCGCGACCGCCACCTGGACGGCGTGATCATCGACGTGCGCGCGATGCTGCCCTCGGTGGAGCTGGCCGTCGCCCACGCCTTCGAGCTGCCGGCCAGCTTCCTGGCCCGCCCCGGCCACCCGCTGGCGCGTGCCGGGCGCGCGGTGTCGTTCGCCGAACTCACGGCCTACCCCATCGCCTCCACCCCGCTGAGCGACGAGGTGGCGCGCCTGCTCGTCGCGCGCTACGGCCCGGAGGCCAACCCGGCCGACATGGTCACGCTGCGCAGCGACGAGACGCTGCACCTGGTGAGGCTGGCCCACGAGGCCGACGTCATCGTGCTCACCGTGGATGCCGCGGCGCCGGGCCTCGTGCCGCTGCCGGTGTCGCCGGCGCTGGACGCCACGGCGCGCTTCGGCCTGGTCACGCTGAACCGGCGCGAGCCGGCGCCGGCGATGGGCATTGTGGCCGGGTGGCTGGCGGACTGGATCCGCGAGCACGCCGCGTCGACGCGCGCCTGAAGCCCGCCTAAGGCAGCACCTGCCGCGCCAGGGCCTCGATCGAGCGCTTCAGCGCCGTCCAGCCGGCGTCGTCGTGCAGGTCGAGCCCGCCGAAGACGCGGATGCGCCGGCCGCGCAGCAGCAGGTGCTGCACGCCGGCCACCAGCAGCAGCGTCACGTGCCGAAGGTGGGGCTGCGCCGCCAGCGCCGGCCCGCCCAGCACGGCGAAGGCCTGCTCGCCCCAGGCCTCGCGCTCCGCCTCCAGGATCGCGGTGAGCGCATTGCGCTCGACGATCTCCGCGGCCATCACCTCCAGCGTCAGGGGCCGGGCGCGCAGCGCGTCGATGAAGTGCGCGAAGAAGCCGGCCCAGCGCTCGGCCAGCGGCAGCGCCAGCAGGTCCGGCCGGGCGACCAGCAGCTCGTCCACGCTGGGCCAGAAGCGCCCGCTGCGGCCCCAGGCGCGCAGCAGGCCCGGCAGGTCGCCGAAGTAGCGGTAGATCAGCACCTTGTCCACGCCGGCCTCGCGCGCGACGGCGTTCACACCCAGCGCACCGAAACCGTCGCGCGCCAGCACCGTGCCCACCGCGGCGAGCAGCCGCTCCTCGGTGGCCGCGCGGTCGCGCACGGCCGTGCGTGCCGCCGCCACGCCTCAGGCCTTCACGAGGTGCGCCTCCACCCCGCGCCGGGGGGCCGGGCCCACGGGTGGGGCGAAGCCCACGCGGGCCCACATCTGGAGGGTCTGCGGCCCGCTCACACCCAGCGCCTCGCGCAGCGCGCGGTACGGGCCGGCCACCTCGGCGTACTCCTGCAGCGCCTGCTGCAGCGGCTGCATTGCCAGCCCGTGCGCGGTGGCGGCCAGCTGCACGCGCGCATAGGCGCGGCCGGCCGCCACCTGGGTGCGGCGGCTGTTGTCGTCGCTGGCCATCCACAGGAAGGCCGGCGTGGTGGCCATCTTGGCGTCGAAGTCCTCGATCTGGCTGCGGGTGGCGAAGTCGTCCGGCCCCGGTGCCACGCTGCGGTCGAACAGGCCCAGGCGCGTCATCCACACCACCATCGGGTCCATCAGCGTGAGGCCGTCGCGGTGCGCCGCCACCTCCTTCGCGCCCACGCGCAGCACCTTGAAGGTCTCCAGCATGGCCGCGGGCGTGGTCAGCTCCAGGCGCCATGCCTCCGACGCGATGCGGCGGTACAGGGCCAGCGCCTCGGCCGCGCCGGCACCCGCGTGGGTGCCGGTGTGCGCCAGCGGCAGGCCCTGCGCGCCTGCGGCCTCGGCCATGGCCGCCCAGGCCTCCGGTGGCACCGGGCGCGCGAGGTCGTAGGCCTCGCGGTTGGTGCGCCGGTGCAGGATCTGCGCGAACAGCGGGTCGCGCGGCACGCCGGCGTCGGCCACCAGGCGGATGTGCGCCACCGGTCGGTCGTCCAGCTCGCGCGGCCCGAACTCGCCCTCGGGGAACAGCGTCACCTCGGCGCGCAGGCCGCGCTCGCGGGCCGCCAGGTCCAGCAGCTCGATGAAGGTGCCCTGGCTCATCATGATCTGGCGCGAGAACGGGTCGGTCACCGGCAGCAGCCGCGTGCGGTCGCAGCGCAGCGTCAGCGCCCCGGGCTCGCGCAGGTCCACCAGCCAGGACTGCAGGTTGTGCGAGTGCGGCGCCAGGATGGCCCAGCCCAGCAGCCAGCGCCGCGGGTCGGCCCCGGCCTCGGGCTCCCCCGGGCCGCGCCAGGCGGCGATGGCCTCCTCGGGCACGGCCTGCGCGCAGCCGCTGGCCGCCACCCCTGCCGCCACGATGCCGCCACCGCCCAGCACCCGGATGAATGCACGCCGCTGCATGGTCGCCTCCCATGTCACCGAAAAGTGACTTGAGTATCGCCGGCCTGGGCGTCAGCGGTCAAGCGGGCCGGCGAAGCCCTCGCCCGGCTTGACCGCCATCAAGCCTGCGGGCCGGGGGCGGCCGGACGCGGGCCGGTTGCCGTTACCCTGCACCCTGCACGCCACCGTGCGCACCCTGCGCAAGCTGCACACACGAACGAGGCCCACGCATGCAGATCCACTTCCACGGCGCCGCCGACTGCGTCACCGGCTCGCGCCACCTCGTCGAACTCGGCGGCACCCGTCTGGCGCTGGACTGCGGCCTGTTCCAGGGCTTCAAGGTGCTGCGCGAGCGCAACTGGGCGCCGCCGCCGGCCGATCTGCTGCAGGCCGACGCCATCGTGCTCAGTCACGCCCACCTGGACCACAGCGGCTGGCTGCCGGTGCTGGTGAAGCATGGCTGGAACAAGCCCGTGTTCGCGTCGCCGGCCACCATCGACCTGGCGCAGGTGCTGCTGCTGGACGCGGCGCACCTCAACGAGGAGGACGCCCGCCGCGCCAACCGGTACCACTACAGCAAGCACGCCAAGGCGCTGCCGCTGTACACGCGCAAGGAAGCCCACCGCGCGCTGTCGCTGCTGAGGCCGCTGCGCCCTGGCCAGCCTCAGCGCGTGGGCGGCGCCATGGTCACGCTCTCGCCGGTGGGCCACCTGCTGGGCGCCTGCGCGGTGCACGTGGAGGCCGGCGGCGAGAGCCTGCTGTTCAGTGGCGACGTGGGTCGCAGCGACGACCTGCTGATGCCGCCTCCCGCGCCCGCCCCGGCGGCCGACGTGCTGCTGGTCGAGTCCACCTACGGCAACCGCCGCCACCCGAAGGACGACGTCGCCGCGCAGCTGGGCGCCATCGTGCGCGACACCATCGGCCGCGGCGGCAGCGTGCTGCTGCCCTCCTTCGCGGTCGGCCGTGCGCAGGCGCTGCTGCTGGTGCTGCAGCGGCTGAAGGCCGCGGGCGAGATCCCGCACCGGCTGCCGGTGTTCCTGGACAGCCCGATGGCGATTGCCGCCACCGAGCTGTACCGCCGCCACGCGCGGCTGCTGCGCATTCCGGCGCGCGAGTCGCGCACGCTGATGGACGCGGTGCACGCCGTGGAGGACGCGCGGCAGTCCATGCGGCTGGCGCGCATGCGCTACCCGGCCGTCATCATCAGCGCCAGCGGCATGGCCACCGGCGGGCGCGTGCTGCACCACCTCAAGCACCTGGCGCCGGACCCGCGCCATCACCTGGTGTTCCCCGGCTTCCAGGTGGGTGGCAGCCGCGGCGCGCGCATCGTGGCCGGCGAGCCGGAGGTGAAGATCCACGGCGAGTACGTGCCGGTGCGCGCGCAGGTCAGCCAGCTCGAGGGCTTCAGCGGCCACGCCGACGCCGACGGGCTGCTCGACTGGCTGCGCACCCTGCCCCGCGCGCCTCGGCAGACCTTCGTGGTGCACGGCGAGCCCGACGCCGCCGACACGCTGCGCCACCGCATCCAGGACGAGCTGCGCTGGCGCGCCGCGGTGCCCGAGCACGGCCAGCGCGTGCAGGCCTGAAGGCCCGGTCCGAGCCCCGTCCGCCCCACATGCCCGACCTGCCCCCGCCCGTGCTCGGCCTGTCGGTGGCGCTCGGCGCCGGGCTGCTGATCGGCCTGGACCGCGAGCGCCGCAAGGGCCAGGGCGCCGGCCGCCAGCCTGCGGGCATCCGCAGCTTCACGCTGGCCTGCCTGGGCGGCGCGCTGGCGCAGATGCTGGGCCAGCCGGCGCTGGTGGCCCTGGGCGGCGCGGTCATCGTGGTGCTGGCCGGCCTGGCCTACTGGCGCAGCCCGCGCAGCGACCCCGGGCTGACCACCGAGCTGGCGCTGTTCGTCACCTACCTCATCGGCGTGCTGGCCATGCAGCAGCCGGCCTGGGGCGCGGGCGCCGCTGCGGCGGTGGCCTTGCTGCTGGCCGCCCGCGAGAAACTGCACCGCTTTGCGACGCGCACCCTCAGCGAGGGCGAGGTGCACGACGCCCTGCTGCTGGCCGCGCTGCTGCTGGTGGTGCTGCCGCTGACGCCCGCGGCACCGGTGCCCTGGCTGGGCGGGCTGGTGCCGCGCACCCTGGTGCTGCTGGTGGTGCTGATCCTGGCCCTGCAGGGCGCCGGTCACGTGGCCGGACGCTGGCTGGGCCCGCGCGCCGGGCCGCTGCTGGCGGGCCTGCTGTCGGGCTTCGTGTCCAGCACCGCCACCGTGGCCTCGATGGGCAGCCGCGTGCGCGCCGAGCCGCAGCGGCGTGCCGCCTGGGAAGGCGGCGCCATGATGTCCACCGCCGCCACCTGGATCCAGGCCCTGGCCATGCTGCTGGCCGTGTCGCCGGCCCTGGCCGCCCGCCTGGCGCCGGCCGCCCTGGGCGCAGCCGCCACGGCCGCGGCCACCGGCCTGTGGCGGGCGCGGCAGGCGGGCCGAACCCGGGCCGGCGCGGCCGGCGAGGCGGCCGTGTCCGCCCACGCCGAGCCGCCAGCGGGCCAGGCCGGCCCGCTGCGCGTGCGTGCCGCCATGCTGGTGGCCGTGGTGCTGGTGGGCGTGTCGCTGGCGGTGCGCGCCGCGCAGGGCCGCTTCGGCGACGCCGGCGTGCTGGTCGGCGCCGCGCTGGGCGCCCTGGCCGACGCGCATGCCGCGGTGGCCTCGCTGGGCACGCTGCACGCGGCCGGCCGGCTCGGCGACAGCCTGGCGATGGCCGGCGTGCTGCTGGCGGTGGGCACCAACAGCGCCACCCGCGTGGCCACCGCGGCGCTGTCCGGCGGCGCCGGCTATGCGCTGCGCCTGGGCGCGTCGCTGGCGCTGTCGGGCGCGGTGGCGCTGGGCATGACGGCCCTCGTACCGGGCTGAGCGCACCGAGGGTTCCCGGCATTCGGTTGCCGGGATGCGAACCTGTCGCTGGCCGGCGCAAGGCGCGCCGGCAAGGCGCGCACGGCGCACCGGCAGACCCTTACAAAGCGGCCCACGCGCGAACCCCGCGCGCTGCCGACGGCACCGCGCCGTGCGGCGCCCCGCCCCCGCTGCAGGAGAACGCCATGGCCGTGCGAAAGAAGGAGATCAACGCCTCGGGCACCGCCATGCACCTGTTCAACTGCTTCCGCAGCGATGCGCTGTCCCAGATCCTGAACGACCTGCTGGCGCTGGAGCGCCAGGGCATCGACGAGAGCGTGTGCCAGCGCATCCGCGCGGCGCTGGAGGTGGTGGTCAATGAGGCCACGTCCATCCCCGACGGGTCCTTCATCTCCAATCCGCTCTGGAAGGACCTGGACCACTTCAAGAACACCTACGCCACCTGGAACGACGTGCGTGGCGAAGACCCGGTGGCCGTGGCCCAGCGGCGCGAGATCCTGCAGCGGCTGCGCGAGGCGCGCCACAAGATCGCCCGGCGCACGCGGGTGAACCAGTTCGTGCTGTCCAATGAACTCGACCTGGACGTCGTGGGCAGCATGTACGGCGCCTTCACGCAGGTGTTCTCGGCCTTTCCGCAGATGTTCGTGAACCTCGGCAAGGCCATTGCCCGCTACGAGAGCAAGCGGGCACTGATCACACCGGCCTGAGCACCCACACCTGAGCGCCCGTTCCCCGCCGCGCACACCCGGGGCCCCGGCCCACCAGGCTGCGCGGCCGATGCCGCCCCACCGCCCGCAGTCCGCCCCATGCCCGACCACCTCCACGGCCCGCAGGCGCCGCAGCGCCCATGAAGTTCAGGGAACTCACCCTGTTCTCCGGCCAGACCTTCTCGGTGCCGGAGTGCATCCAGCGCATCGACCAGAAGCGCACCCACGGCTGGCAGCTGCGCTACGGCGACGTGCCCACGGTGTTCTTTGCCGACGGCAGCCGCGACGGCTCGGGCGCGGCCGAGGCCCTGCGGCTGGCCATGGAGGCGCTGCGCCAGCGCATGCAGTCGCTGCCCGCGCCCACCGGGCTCAAGACCACCACCGCCAGCCGCAAGACCTCCGACCTGCCGGTGGGCATCTCCGGCCCCTACGAGCGCAAGCCGCACGGCCGGCACAAGGTCACGCAGTTCTCGTTCCAGGTGTCGGTGCCCCTGCCGCAGGGCGGCAGCACCACGCGCCGCGTCTACATCGGCACCGACCGCACGATGAACGCGCAGAAGATCGAGCAGGCCCTGCGCACCGCGGTGCGCATCCGAGAGGCGGCGGTCGAGCAGTTCGTGCAGGCGAAGAACCGCGACAAGCACGAGCAGGCCATGGCACTGGCGACTCACCCGGCAGCGGCAGAGGCCGGGGGCGACACCGCGCCGGTCACGCTCCCGGGCCAGGCCGCCGGCACGCCACCCGGCACGGCGTGCAGCACCGCAGACAGCAGCGCCGACCGCCCTGCCCCATCGCCCCCCGCCAGCACCCGCATGCCTGCGCCCGCGAACCCGTGACACGCGCAGCGCACACACCGGACGGGTGGCGTGCTCGAGGACATCAACGACAGGACGGCACAGGCGCGGTCGGCGCCTCGGCGGTCCTCACGGTATCCTGCGCCGGCGCGCCCGTCGCGGCTTTCCGCCGGAAGCCCCCGGGCGACACCACCCCCCTCAGGAGCCACCCGCTTGAACACCGCCACCTCGCGCCAGGCCCACCAAGCCCGCCAGGCCCGCCGGGCCAAGCTGGCCTTCGGGATGGCCCTCGTCCTGCTGCTGTTCCTGGGCGAAACGGTCGTGGCGCACCAGCGGCTGCCCAACGCCGCCTCGCCGTTCGTGTGGGCGGTGCTGGGCGGGGGCGCGGGCGTGTGCCTGGTGCTGGCGGCCTGGTATCACCGGGCGTCGCGGCGCGCGTGAGCTGCGCCCCTGCAGGCGCGCGGCAGGCAGGCTATGCTCGCCGCCCATCCGTGAACCCCTGCCCAGGAGACTCCCCATGTTCAGCCACGTGATGGTCGGCACCCAGGACATCGAGCGCGCCAAGCGCTTCTACGACGCCGTCCTCGGCGTGGTCGGTGCCGGCGAGGCCATGCGCAACACCGCCGCCACCGGGCACGAGCGCCTGTTCTACCGCCACGATGGCGCTACCTTCTGTGTCACCCAGCCCATCAACGGCGAGCCGGCCACGGTGGCCAACGGCGGCACCATCGGCTTCAAGTGCAGCACGCCGGAGCAGGTGCAGCGCTTCCACGACGTGGCGGTGGCCCATGGCGGCACCTCCATCGAGAGCCCCCCCGGCCCGCGCGAGAGCAAGGCCGGCACGCTGCACCTGGCCTACGTGCGCGACCCGGACGGCCACAAGCTCTGCGCACTCTGCCGACCCGCCTGAACCTGCGCACCTGGGGCTGCTGGCGCCGGCAGCCCTGCCCGGCCTGACGGCCCCAGCAGCTTTGCCCTCACCGCCAACCGTGACACCCTTCCTCCGACTCGCAGGCGCCGTTGGCGCCACGCTGGTGCTCGCCGGTTGTGCCGGCCTGCAGCAGAGCACGGCCGAACTCGCCATGTTCTACCGGGACTACGCCGGCCCCGCGGCCGACCGTCCGACGGCACTGATGCGCCTGAGCGCCGACGGCGTCATCCGCATCACGCCCGACTCGGCATGCGCCGACTTCCTGAAGCCCGAGACGGGCGTGGCGCTGTTCGCCATGCCGTCCACCAAGGACTACAGCCACCTGCACAACCGCAGGCTCGGGGTGAAGGGTGATGCGCCGCCGGGAATGACCTGGACCGAGATCGCGCTGGAGGCCGGCAAGCCCGCGGTGATTTCCTACACCCGCAACTGGACGCACCGCGGCACCGGCTACCTCTGCCAGGTGCACCGCAGCCTGACACCCGAGCCCGGCGCACAGTACCAGCTGCTGGCCGAGCCGGTGTTCGACCAGGGCCGCTGCAGCCTGCTGGTGGCGCGCCTGTCCGAGCCGGCGGTCATCGTGCCGGCCGCGGAGGCCCAGGTCTGCGGTCGCTGACCGCGGCCGATGGCATCCGGGCGGGTTCACGCGGGCGTTTTCGCCGTGCGGTGCAGTGATGTCGTCCGGGGGCGACTGCACATCACCGTTAGACGCGGCCACATGCGGTGATCCAAAACTGCTGCGCTGTCAAGTGGCTGGCAATGGGCGCCACGGCCCCGCCGCCGCGCACCCGCGCCGCGCGGCCCTGGTGGCGCCGGCTGCGGCCCGGGGCCGGGCCGGTGAGGCTCAGGTGAACTCGCGCTCCCGCAGCCACTTGGTCGCCACCCACTTCTCGCCCTCCACCACCGGTGCGCCGCCATGCAGCGTGCGCGTGGTGGGGTGCGGCTTGTCGTAGCTGAAGAACACGGCGTTGCCCTTGATGGCGGCCACCTCCAGCGCCACGTCGGGGAAGGTGGTGGCCCCACCCTTGGCCGGGGTGTTCAGGTACATCACCAGCGTGCCCACGCGCTGGCCGCCGCGGGCGAGCACGGCCGCGCTGCCGGCATGCTTGGGGTCGAAGTAGTCGTGGTGCGGCCGGTATTCCGCGCCAGGCCGGTAGTGCAGCACCTGCAGCCCCTCGCCCCAGGCCACCGGCCAGTTCAGCAGCGTGGCAATGCGCTGCTCGATGCGCTGGATCAGCGCCGACTCGCCACGGCCGAAGAACATGCCGTCGCTGGTGCGCGCGGCGTTGACCTCGCTGCCGCCGGTGGTGTTGACCACGGTTTCCGAACGCGCCAGCCGCGGCCGCGCCTCCTCGACCAGGGCGTCGCACTCGGCGTCGGTGAGCAGGCCGCCGAACAGCACCACGCGCGGCAGCTTCATCGCCAGCAGCACGCGCACCGGGTGGCCGGCCACGTCGATGACGGTGACGCCGCCCTCCACCGCCGGCTCCGGCACCCGGCCCGACGGGGGCACCAGCACGGCCTGGCCGGCGGCCTGCTGCGCTTCCTGCAGCGCCAGCAGCGCCGCCACCTCCGACCAGCCGCTGCTGCGCATCGCGGCCAGCACGTCCTCGGCGCGGCAGCCGGCGTCGAGCTGGGCACGCAGCCACAGGCGCAGGTCCTCGGTGATGTGCTGGGCGTGGGCGGTGCTGCTCATCGCGGGGCTCCCGGGAAACGTGGTGCGACAGATGACGATCAGTGTGCCGCGGTGCGGCGGAACACCAGGCGGTCGGGCGTGGACACGGCCGGCGCGTAGGCATAGCCCTCGGCGGCAAAGCCGCACAGCGCCTCCGGGCGGTCGATGCGGTGGACGATGGCGTGGCGCGCCATCAGGCCCCGCGCGCGCTTGGCGAAGAAGCTCACCACCTGCCAGCCGCCCGCCTTGCCCTCCTCGAACACGCACTCCACCACGCGCGCCTTCAGCGCCTTGCGGTCGGCCGCACGGAAGTACTCCTGCGAGGCCAGGTTCACTACCACCGGCGCCTTGCTGCCGCGCTGGCGCTGGTTCAGGTACTCGGCGATGCGGTCGCCCCAGTAGCCGTAGAGGTCCTTCGCGCCCGGCGTGGCCAGGCGCGTGCCCATCTCCAGCCGGTAGGGCTGCAGCCGGTCCAGCGGGCGCAGCGCGCCATACAGGCCGGAGAGGATGACCACATGCTGCTGCGCCCAGGCGAGGTCGTCGGTGGACAGCGTCTTCGCGTCCAGGCCGCCGTAGACGTCGCCGTCGAAGGCCAGCGCGGACGGCTTGCTGTTGCGCGCGGTGAAGGTGCGGCGCCAGGCGCCGTAGCGGGCCACGTTGAGCTGCGCCAGCGGGTCGGACAGCGACATCAGCGAGGCCACCTCGGCCGGCGTCTTCGACTTCAGCACGTCGATCAGCGCCGCGGCCTCGTCGACGAAGGCCGGGCGCGTGGCCAGGGCCTCGACCTCCGGCGGCACCGGGGTCTCGTAGTCCAGGCTCTTGGCGGGGGACAGCAGGAACAGCATCGGGGTCGGGGGCTCTGTCAGTCGGTGTCGTGCAGGCGCGGCGCGTCGTCCGGCGCCTCGGCATGGCCCAGCGCGGCGCGCCAGGTGCGGTAAGGGATGTGGTGCGTCAGCCGGTGCAGCGCGCTGTCGATCAGCGACGGATGCAGCTCGTGACCCACGCCCTGGGCCACGTCCAGCGTGGCATCGCCGTGCAGCACGCCCAGGTGCTGCAGCGCGGCGCGGGCATGGGTGGCCGGGATCACGGTGTCGGCGCCGCCATGGAGCAGGTGCAGCGTGGTGCGGCGCGGCGCCGCGTCGGGCAGCCGGGCGTAGCGGCCGGCAAAGGCCAGCACCCGGCCGGCCAGGCCGTCGGTGCGGCTGGCCATCTCCAGCGCCAGGATGGCGCCCTGCGAGAAGCCGCACAGCGCCGTGGGCTGCGGCCCCACGCCCAGCCGCTGCTGGGTGGCCTGCAGCCAGGCCTCCAGCGGGCCCAGGGCCTCCTGCACGCGGGCGATGCGGCTGGCATCGTCGAGGTCCTGCACCGAGAACCACTGCCGGCCCGGACCGCCGGTCTCGACGGGATGCGGGGCGTCCGGCGCCAGGATGGCCGCGCGCGGGAACTGCGCACGCAGGGCCTCGGCCAGCGGGCGCATCAGCGCACCGCGGCCACCGTAGCCGTGCAACAGGATCAGCAGCTGCGGCGGCGGGCCGGTGTCGTCATCGGGCAGCCATTCCAGGGCGAGGCGCATGGCGGAATTGTCGCAGCGCGCCCGCGTCCCGCCGCGTCAGCGGGGCAAGGGCCCCAGCGCGCGACGAAGGAAGTCCAGCGTGGCCGGCCAGGCGCGGGCCTGCGCCGCGGCATCGGCCGCGGGCGTGCCGCCCATCCTCATCGGGCCGACGTCGTGCATCGTCGTGGGTACCCAGCCGGTGCCGACGATGGCATGGCCGGCGGCCGGTTCGATCACCGCCTCGGTGGGCCGCCCGGCGGCACGCCGACGCTCGACGATGGCCTGCGCCATGCCGCCGCTGTCCCAGACCTGGTCGTCGCCGCCCCCGATGACGAGCAGCGCGCCACCGTAGTCCTCCACCGGAATGCGCGCGGCAGCCACCCGCTCCGGGTGGTCGGCGCGGCCACCATCGTGGACGCGGCGGAAGCGCACCTCGCCCCCGGTGGCGAAACCCTGCATCTCCTGCGCCATCCCGCGGTAGGGCACGAAGGGCACGGGCTGCACCTGCCAGGAGAACGACGGCGACCGCCCCTGCGTGGTGCCCGGGCCCCAGCCCTCCCAGCTGACGTCGCTGGGCACGGCCGCCACCAGCGCGCGGATCCATGGCATGCGCACCGCGGCCAGCAGGCCGTACTCCGCGGCCTTGCTGGCGCCGTAGACGCCGATGCGCGCTGCGTCCACGCCGGGCTGTGCGGCCAGCCAGTCGCGCGCGGCCTGCAGGCGCTCCAGCGGGATGTCGGCAAAGGCCGGCGGCAGCTCCGGCAGCTCCGGCGGCATCGGGCCCCGGGGGCCGTAGCGCATGGGCGAGTGATAGGGCAGCGACATCGCCACGAAACCCTGGCTGGCGAGGCGGCGGGCGAACATCGCCGCCGTCTGGCCACCGCCCTCGGAGCCACCGAGCGTGATCACGGCCGGGCGCAGGGTGGCCGTGTCGGCGGCCGCCGGCCGCATCAGCAGCGCACCCGGGAAACCGGGCACGGGCGTGCTGGACAGTGCCGGGTCGCCGTCGCGCAACTGCAGGGTCAGCGCCAGCGGCGGGCGGTCGGCGGCCTGGAGCGTGAGCCGCACCTGCCCCGGCAGCAGGTCCTCGGGCACGGGGCCAGGCTGCGGCCGGGCCGACCAGAACAGGCCCTGCGCGTCGGGCTCGGTGTAGCTGCCACCGGGCAGCGGGCGGGCCTGGGCCAGGTCCAGGCGGCCGGCGGCATCGGCCTGGAAACGCGCCTCGGCACGGTAGAGCACCGGCTGGCCGTCCCAGCCGCGCAGGCGGCGTTCGCTGCGCAGCAGCAGCTCGGCGCCGGGCGGCAGCTCGCTGGCGGTGATGGCCAGCGGCGTGCCCAGCTGCACGTCCGTGCCCGGCTGCACCTGGAGCCGCTGGGCCAGGCCTGGCGCACTGCACAGCAGCAAGGCCAGGGCGGCCAGCGGGAGCCGGGTGCGGGGCGTCGTCAAGCGGGTCATGGGCTTCCTCCAAGGGTCGATGGACCACCCAACGGTAGTGACCGTGGCGCCCCCGCGCCACGGCCCGTCCGACGGATCGCCAGGACACACGACGAACGGCGAGACCGCCACCGCCGGCTACCATCAAACCGCCAACGCCGGGTCATCGACATGACACGGGCCTGGCCTAACCTTTTCGACCTCGCGCTCGCCCGCGCAGCGCCGGCCCGTCACGGCACCCATTCCGGAAGGCACCCCATGCGCCCCTTCGTCAGCCTTGCGCTGCTGGCCGCCTGCACACTCGGCGCCGCCGAGCTCGCCCACGCCGCCGGCCCGCTGCCGGTGCAGCTGGGCCCGCGCCCCTTCTTCCTGGCCGACGAGATGAGCGACGGCCCGCTGAAGCGGCAGCTGCAGGCCTGCGCGGCGCAGCCGCGGCAGTGGCAGCCGAGTGCCCTTTCCATCGGCCACCGCGGCGCGCCGCTGCAGTTCCCGGAGCACACGCGCGAGTCCTACGTGGCCGCCGCGCGCATGGGCGCGGGCGTGCTGGAGTGCGATGTCGCCTTCACCCGGGACAAGGCACTCGTCTGCCGCCACGCGCAGAACGACCTGCACACCACCACCAACATCCTGGCCACGCCGCTGGCGGCCAGGTGCACCCAGCCCTTCGTGCCGGCCACCTTCGACGCCAGCGGCAACCTGCTCACCCCGGCCCGAGCCGAGTGCCGCACCAGCGACATCACGCTGGCCGAATTCAAGACGCTGCGCGGCAAGATGGACGCCTCCAACCCGCGCGCACGCACGGTGCAGGAGTACCTGGGCGGCACCGCCCCCTGGCGCACCGACCTCTATGCGGGGCCCACCAGCGGCACCCTGCTGAGCCACGCGGAGAGCATCGAGCTGTTCAAGGCGCTGGGGGTGCAGATGACGCCGGAGCTGAAGTTCCCGGTGGTGCCCATGCCCTTCGACGGCTTCTCGCAGGCCGACTATGCGCAGAAGCTGATCGACGAGTACAAGGCCGCCGGCGTGAGCCCGGGGCGGGTGTGGCCGCAGTCCTTCCACCAGCCCGACGTGCTGCACTGGGTGCGCAACGCCCCGGACTTCGGCCGCCAGGCGGTGTTCCTGGACGACGCCAACTCGCCGGCCGACCTGCCCTCGGCCGCCGAGCTGGCGCAGTACAGGGCCGCCGGCATCCGCATCGTGGCACCGCCCACCTTCGCGCTGCTGGCCGTCGACCCGGGTGGGGCGATCGTGCCGTCGGCCTATGCGCTGAACGCCAAGGCCGCGGGCCTGGACATCATCACCTGGACGCTGGAGCGCAGCGGCATCCTGGCCGACGGCAGCAACGGCTTCTACTTCCAGACCTTCGACCGCGCCATCCGGCGCGAGGGCGACGTCTACCAGGCCCTGGACGTGCTGGCGCGCCAGATCGGCGTGCTGGGCGTGTTCACCGACTGGCCGGCCACCGTGACCTTCTATGCCAACTGCATGGGCCTGAAGTAGCGCGCCGGCCGGCAGGCCCGGCCACGCGCTCAGAGGGTGAGAGGAAATCCGGCGTGCCCGAGCAGACGCGTCAGGCGGTCCGAATCTAGGCGCAAAGCGCAGCCATAGCTGAAGCTATGGCGAGCATTTGCAACGACGAGTCGGGCCGCCTGGCGTGGATGAGCGGGCATGCGGGATTGCCTCTCACCCTCTCAGACCCCCAGGTAGCCGGCCAGCTCGGGCGCCTCGGCCAGGCCCTCCGACGCGCCGGACATCACCACCTCGCCCTTCTGCAGCACCACGGCGGCGTCGGTGTGGGCCAGCACCTTGCGGTAGTCGCGGTCGACGATGAGGCAGGAGATGCCGCTGTCGCGGATCTGGCGCAGCACGCGCCAGATCTCCAGCACGATCAGCGGCGCCAGGCCCTCGGTGGCCTCGTCCAGGATCATCAGCTGCGGCTGCGTCATCAGCGCGCGGCCGATGGACAGCATCTGCTGCTCGCCGCCGCTGAGCTGCCCACCCAGGTGGCCGATGCGCTCGCCCAGGCGGGGAAAGGTGTCGAGCACGCGGGCCAGGTCCCAGCCGCCGCTGGCGGCGGGGCGCGCGGCCATCACGAGGTTCTCGCGCACGCTCAGGTTGGGGAAGATGCCGCGGCCCTCCGGCACGTAGCCCACGCCCAGCCTCGCCACCTCGTGCGGGCGCGCCTGGGAGCAATCGTGCCCGGCCACGTGGATGCTGCCCTGGCGCTCGCGCAGGTGGCCCAGCAGCGTGCGGATCAGCGTGGTCTTGCCCATGCCGTTGCGCCCGAGCAGGCCCACGGTCTGCCCGCGCTCGATGCGCAGGTCCACGCCGCGCAGCACCTGGCTCGACCCGTACCAGGCCTGGATGCCGCTCGCCTCCAGGATGGGCGTGCCGCGGACTGGGGACCCTTGGCGGTCGAAGCGGCCCGGCGCGCTCATTGGGCGACCTTCGCCCTTGAAGGGCTGCGGATGAGCGCTTGGGAGCGGCCCGGCGCGCTCATGAGTGCCCCCCGAGGTACGCCGCCTGCACCTGCGCGTCGTTGCGCACCGCGTCCGGCAGGCCGGAGGCGATGACGGCACCGTTGACCATCACGGTGATGCGGTCGGCCACGCGGAACACGGCGTCCATGTCGTGCTCCACCAGCAGGATGGCGTGGCCTGGGCGCAGTTCGTCCAGCAGGGCCAGCATGCGCTCGGTCTCCTCGGCACCCATGCCGGCCAGCGGCTCGTCGAGCAGCAGCACCTGCGGGTCGGTGGCCAGGCACATGGCGATCTCCAGCTGCCGCTTGCCGCCGTGGCTCAGCAGCCCCGCCGGGCGCGCCGCTTCGGCCAGCAGGCCCACGCGGGCCAGCGCGGCGTCGGCCGCGGCCGTGGCGTCGGGGCAGGCGCGCGCGTCCTGCCAGATCCGCCAGGGGCGCTGCCAGCGGGCCTGCGCGGCCAGGCGGGCGTTCTCGTGCACCGTGAACTGCGGGTAGATGGTGGTGCGCTGGTAGCTGCGCCCCAGGCCGGCCCGCGCACGCCGCGGCTGCGGCCAGCGCGTCACGTCCTGGCCCAGCAGCTCCACCCGCCCGGCCGAGGGCTCGATCTCGCCCGACAGCAGGTTGATGAGCGTGGACTTGCCCGCGCCGTTGGTGCCGATGACCGCGTGCACCTGCCCGCGCGCCAGCTCCAGCGACACCGCGTCCACCGCCACCAGGCCGCCCCAGCGCCGCGTGAGCGCATGGCCGCGCAGCAGCACCTCGCCCGCCATGGCATTCATGCCCGCCTCCCGCGCCGGGCGCGCAGCTGCCCCAGCAGGCCGATCAGGCCGTGCGGCAGCAGCGCCACGCTGACGATGATGGTCAGGCCCAGGCCCAGGTGCCAGTGCTTGGCGAAGCTGCCGAAGATGGCTTCGGACTTGAAGAACTCCTGCAGCAGCGCGTAGGCGAAGGCGCCGATCAGCGCGCCGCGCAGGTGGCCCAGCCCGCCGAGGATGATCATGATCAGCAGCGCGCCCGACAGGTGCCAGCTCAGCATCTCCGGGTTCACGAAGCCGTCCTTCACCGCGAACAGGAAGCCCGCCAGCCCGGCGAGCGCGCCCGACAGCGTGAAGGCGGCGAGCTTGTAGGGGTAGGTGGCGAAGCCGGTGGCGCGCATGCGCTGCTCGTTGGCCTTGATGCCGGCCAGCGCACGGCCGAAGCGCGAGCGCATCAGCAGCGCCAGCAGCAGGAACACCGCGGCCAGCACCACCCACACCGCGTAATACAGGGTCAGCGGGCCGTCCAGGTCCAGCCAGGGCGCGCTCTCCGGGCCGAGCACCGGCTTGAAGTAGAGGTAGATGCCGTCGGTGCCGCCGCCCAGCGGGGTGTCGTGCACCACGAAGTAGGCCATCTGCGCGAAGGCCAGCGTCACCATGATGAAGTACACGCCCTGGGTGCGCAGCGACAGCGCACCCACCGCCAGCGCGTACAGCCCGGCCAGGCCGACCGAGGCGGCCACCAGCAGCGGCAGCGCGCCCGGGCCGCCCTCGGGCGACAGCAGCACGGCCGCATAGGCGCCGATGCCGAAGAACCCGGCCTGGCCGAAGCACACCAGGCCGGTGCCGCCCACCAGCAGCTCCAGGCTCAGCGCCAGCACCGCGTAGATCATGATCTTGGTGACCAGGTCCAGCCCGTAGCTCCCGGCCACCAGCGGAAACATGGCCAGCGCCAGGAAGGCCAGCAGCACGAACAGCAGCTTGCCGCGCTCGGCGCCCTGGAGCAGGGAGGCGTTCATCGCGTCAGGCCGCCTTGAACAGGCCCGCCGGCCGCACCAGCAGGATGGCGGCCATCAGCACGTACACCAGCACGCCCGCGGCCTGCGGCAGGAAGACCTTGCCGAAGGTGTCCACCACGCCGATCAGCAGGGCGGCCACCAGCGCGCCGCGGATGGAGCCGATGCCGCCGATGACCACCACCACGAAGCAGATGATGAGCACCGAGCTGCCCATGCCGGGGTACACGCTGCTCACCGGCGCGGCGATCATGCCGGCGAAAACCGCCAGCGCCACCCCGGCGGCGAACACCACGCGGTAGAGGAACTGGATGTCGATGCCCAGGCTCTGCACCATCTCGCGGTTGGCCGCGCCGGCGCGGATCATCATGCCCAGCCGCGTGCGCGTGAACACCAGGTACATGCCCAGCGCCAGCAGCAGGCAGACGCCGGAGATGAACAGCCGGTAGACCGGGTAGGTCATCACGTCGCCCAGCGGGACGCTGCCGACCAGCAGCGCCGGCGCCTGCACGCCGTGCACGTCGTCGCCCACCAGCAGGCTGCGCACCTCCTCGAACACCAGGATCAGGCCGTAGGTCATGAGCACCTGCTGCAGGTGCTCGCGCTCGTAGAGGTAGCTGAAGAACACCCACTCCAGCACGTAGCCCAGCAGCACCGACAGCACCAGGCCCACCGCCAGCGTGGTGAAGAAGCCGCCGCCCAGGGTGGCGCCGACCAGCGGCGCCAGCGCATAGGCCATGTAGGCGCCGATCATGTAGAAGCTGCCGTGCGCCAGGTTGATGACGCCCATGATCCCGAAGATCAGCGTCAGGCCCGAGGCCACGAGGAACAGCAGCAGCCCGTACTGCAGCGCGTTCAGGCACTGGATCAGGAAGGTCGCGGCGTCCATGAAGGGGAGTGGCCAGGGTGGGTTCGACAGGTGGCGCGCAGGGGGTGCGTCACATTCTGCAGCCGCGGCCGGGGTCGGCCAGGGCCTTGACCGCCACGCCGGTGACGACGTTG
>VFQM010000250.1_pt1 | contig 65166 bp, 70 predicted proteins | sample 3512391 | NCBI WGS metagenome assembly VFQM01 (sample SAMN10412369, study PRJNA504923) | tailings metagenome | isolation source: Replicate 1 from Balatoc abandoned mine | place: Philippines | reverse complement strand
CCGTGGATAACATGCCTTGAGCTGTTGGATCAATTTCGGGCTGGCCGCGAAATACGGCGGAAAGTGCAATCTGCGCATGGATGACACCAATCCTGAGAAGGAAGAGGAACATTACGCCAAAAGCATCGCGGAGATGGTCTCCTGGCTTGGCTACGAGTGGAACGGGGAGATCCGGCACACCTCGGACAACTTCGATTTCATTTTCGATGTGTCGCTGGATATGATCCGAAAAGGCCACGCATACGTCGATTTCACGCCCAAAGAGAAGATGCGCGAGATGCGAGGCACGCTCACGACCCCGGGAACCCGCTCCAAGGACGCCGACAATCCGCCGTCTTGGCATGAGGAGATGTTTTTGGGCATGCGCGACGGAAAGTTCGCCGATGGCGAATGCGTCCTGCGCGCGAAGCTCGACATGTCGCACGGCAACATGAATTTCCGCGACCCTCCCATGTATCGCATCAAGCGAGCGACGCACGCGAGAACCGGGGATAAATGGATCATATACCCCGTCTACCTCATGGCCCATGCCCTCAGCGACCTCATCGAGACGGTCTCTCTCTCTCTTTGCTCTCTGGAATTTGAAGAGCAGAGGCCTCTCTATGACTGGTTCATCGCGCGCGGCATCGAATACCTCAAGGAGACAGACCCGTCATATTCGATCGCGCACGCTCCTGTGGAGCTGGAGTTCGCTCGGCTGGAGATGGACAAGGGGCTGACGAGCAAGCGAAAAGTGAATGCGCTCGTGGAGGCTGGCAAGGTCGACGGATGGGACGACCCGCGCCTGGTCACGCTCGCCGCGCTGCGCCGCCGCGGATTCACGCCCTCCTCGATCCGCAAGTTCTGCGAAGAGAAGAACGTATCCAAGGCCAACTCGGAGACTCCCTTCTCCCGCCTGGAGGAAGCCCTGCGAGCGGATCTGGACGACTCCGCCCCGCGCCGGTTTGTCGTCGCTCGCCCCATCCCTCTCGACATCGTAGACGGCGGCCCGGCAACCCCCGCGAGCGTCGACGTTCCCAATCACCCCAAAAACGAGGCCCTGGGGACTCGCCCCTTCGCGGTGAGCTCCTCCTGGTGGATCGACGAGGACGATGTCCGCGCCGCCGGCAAAGCCGAGGCCGGATTCAAGCGCATTGAGCCGGGCGCGGCGTTTCGCATCATGCATTCCGGACTCATTCTCGAGGGCGTCGAGGTCGAGACGGACGCTTCCGGGAAGATCATCCGCGTCACCGCCAGAACGACAGACAAGAAGCCTCGCGTGGCGATCCATGGCGTCACTCGCGAGGCCGCCATCCCAGTGGAAATCTGGGAGCCGGAGACCCTCTCGGAAAGCGATGAGCCGGCCGCTTGCCTGGTCACCCGCCACGGCTATTGCGAGCCGGAGGCCATGCGGACGGATGGGACTTGGCAAGCGGTTCGATACGGATGGTGCGTGAAGGACCGCAATCATCCGAAGCGGATAATCCGATCAGTATCCTTGAAATCATCAACCTGAAATGCGCAGTCATCACTGGATGACATATGGTTTGGATCCTCAATGAGGCATAGGCGTTAATTCGCCTGGATCAGCGATCAATCCCAGTGGGAGTTTGATGAACACATTGGGAGTGCCGCCTCGCGCCCGGATTCCGCGCCGCCCGCGATCACGACCGATACCCCAGCGCCGCCGCCAGGTTGATCTTCGCCTGCAGCCCCTCCTGATGGCTCCCGGAGGCGCGCAGGCTCACCACCCCGTCGCACAGGCTCCCCCCCCAGCTGGGGGAGTAGGACAAGCTCGTCCGCAGGGCGCGAACCCTGCGGAGCGCCTCCTCTTTCCCCAGCGCCGCGACCTCGCCGCAGAAGAGGGCCCCGCCCTCCTCGCGCGCCGTCGCGCAGAGCATCCCGTCGGCCGCCAGGCTCCCCTCCCCGAAGAGCATCCGCTCCACGAGCGCGTCCCATCCCGGCTCGAGCCGCGCGATGGCCCGCTCCCTCAAGGCCCGATCCAGGCTCTCCAGGCGCATCTCGCCCCGGGCCCAAGGCAGCAGCGAGGAGCCATCCTCCCCCTCCCGAGCGATCCCGAAGGCGAGCGCCTTGGCCGGCGAGAGGCGCTGCAGGTGCGACCAGCGGCCTTCCCCCGTCCCCTCCGAGCGCATCTTCGCGCTCCAGCGAATCCTGCGCATGCGCCGCGCCCCCTCTTCATCCAGGGAGCAGACCCTCGCGAGCAGGTCGCACTTCTCGCCGGCCTCCCCCACGACCTCCGCGATCGCCGAGGCGGCGCGCTCCCCCGGGAAGAGCGCCCCGATCCAGCCGGCGGCGTCCGGGTCCAGCGCCCCCGCCCGAATCCGCCGGGCCAGCCACTCCTCGAAGGCCCGCCCGCGGCGCGCGGAATTGAGATCGGCCGCGCAGACGCGCTCGCCGATCACGCCTGGGCCTCCTCCGCCGCCGCCGTCTCCGCCTTGCGCCGGGCGCGCTTGCCCTTGCGCCCGTCGATCGCCAGCCCCAGCGCCGCCACCAGCCCGCTGCCCATCCCCGCGGCGATCGCATTGATCGACCAGGCCAGATTGTCGATCTCCTCGGGCGACTTCGCCGCGGCGAGCCCGGCGAGCGCCATATGCCCGGCCAGCGCCAGCGCGGCGCTCTCCCAGCTGCCGCCGATCTCGATGCCCTCGGGCGTGGCCGGGAGCCCGCGGAACGAGGAATGGTCGATGTTGGAGGTGATCACGATCTTGTCTCCGGCGGCCTCGCAGAAGACCGCCATCGACGGATCGAAGCCGGCCTCGCGGCGCAGGTCGCGGCGGGTCTGGTCGCCGGCCTTGGGCGCGCTCGCGCGGCCCCCGCGCAGGATCACGCGATCGGAGCGCTTGCCGCGCGCCCTGGCCTCCCGCTCCGCCCCGCGCGAGATGTCCTCGAAGAGCTGCTCGGTCTCGCCCCGGTAGACGCCGCGCGCGGAGAAGAACGCCTTCTTCCCCTCCGACTCCACGGAGAGCACGAAGACGACCTCCTGCCCGGCGAGCGCCTCGCAGGCCTCCTCCTCGCGCCCGGGAGCGGCCACCAGGGTGGCGGTCTTCCCGTCGCAGGAAGCCACGCGGAAAAGCCCGCTCTCGAGCTCGCTCCCGTCGGCGCGGACCGCCTTCTCCAATCGGGCGCCGCCGGATCCCTTCGCGTAGGCTTTTTTCGCCTTCGGGCTCAAGGCCGCGCGCCCTGGCGCCTTCGGATCGCGGGGCTTGGCCTCGCCGGATCCCTTCTTCGCCCTCGAAGCCTTTCCTTTCGCCTTGGCTTTGGGCTTCTTCGCGGCCAGCCCCGAGCGCGCCGCGGCCTCCGCCTCCTCCAGGCTCTCCGCCGCGTCGAAGGCTTTCTCCTCGACCGCCTCCAGGCAGCCCTTCGCCCAGCCCTCCCAGCCCTCCTCGCCCTCGCGCGCCAGATCGGCCAGCGCGGCGGTCGCCTTGCGGGCCTTGGCTCCGCCCTTGCCGGCCTTGCGCCCGGCCGATCCGAGGATCCCCTCCGCGCGCTCGACCGCCTCGTTGGCCTCGCCCTCGCTCTCGCCGACCTTCCGGCGGAGCTCCTCGAGCGCCCAGGCGCGCAGCGTCGCGTCGCCGGCGAGCGCCTGCCGGACGAGCTCCTTGTAGCCCGCGCCGACCTCGTTGGAGACCACGCTCTCCCGGTTGGACATCCACACCCGCGCGGCCGCCGCCTCGCCCATCGCGCTCGCGTCGACCTCCACGACGATCCGGTCGCTCAGGTCGCCGAGCTCCGCGCGCACGAGCGCCTCGCGGGTCTCCAGGAAATGCGCCTGCCCATGGATGTGGTGGAAGATCCGGCAGGCCCCCAGGCCGTATTGGCTCACGCGCTCCTTGGCGCGCTCGCCGAAATCGAAGGCGCGCAGCGTCACGATCCCGTAGAAGTCATCCTGCGCGCGGATCTCGTGGACCCGCTGCTCGGGGTATTTCTTCGCGTCAGCCTCGATCTGCCCGAAAAGCCCGCGCGAGAGGCGCGTGTCCGCCCCGCCCTTGGTCCCGGCGCTGCTCGCGTCGGCGTAGCGCATGTCCACATAGCGGATGTTGAGCTCGCCAGGCAGCCGGCTAAAGCGCATGTTGCCCAGCTGCTCGGCGGCGAACCAGTTCAGGGCCCGCCCGCGCTCCTCCTCGTGCCCGGAGATGCCCACGCTGAAGCACTTCACCGCGGTCCCGCGCACCATGTCCCCGTAGCGGCGGCTCCAGGCCGCCCCGTCGGCCGCCCGGAACGGGCGGATGAGCTCCAGCCCCGACTCCGGAAGCTTCCCGCCTGGCATCAGGCACTCGATGTTGCTCGCGGCGCCGTAGCGCAGCAGCGCGACGCCCCAGCGCGAGTCCGCCTCGCGGCGCGAGAGGATCAGCTTGATCCCCATCCTGCCCGAGAAGGCGTGGATCCCCGTCGACCCCATCCCGTATTGCCCCATCAGGCATTCCACGGACATCTTGTTCTTCTCCCCGTCGGCCACGCTCAGGAACGACGCCTCGAACTCCTCGGGTTTCCGCCCGGAGCCCTGGTCGGCGAAGATCACGCTCGGGCGATCCTTGCCCGTCCCGCTTCGATCCCCGCACAAGCCGACCTGCAGCAGGTCGTCGACGGACTTTCCGGGAAAGAGCTTCTCGACCATCGGCCAAGCCGCTTGCCAAGCCGTTGTCGGATCCATCCTACGGATCTCCTCGCGCCGCTGCTTTGTGAGCATCCGGCGGGAAATCCCCAGATCGAGAACGCGCTCCATGAGCGCGTCGATCGAGTTGGCCGAGAGCTCCTTGACCGCCGCGCTGACCCGGCTCTGCTGCGTCTTCGTCACCGCGACTTTCCCGACGCTCCCGCCGAGCGGAAGCCAGCCGTCCCCCTCCCACAGCCCCGGGAACTCCCGGCGGATCGCCTCGACCAGGCTGTCCTCGTCGTGCAGCGAAAGCCCCAGCTCCACCAGGCGATCCGCCTGCTTTTCCGTCAGGGGGAGGGTTTTGTTTCCGGTCGCTTTCGTCGCCATCGCTTTTCCTTCGCCAAAAATCATAAAGTGGCGAAATTGTAGCGCGAAATATCATATATTGATTAAGCTGCGATATCAAAAACACATCAAAATCATCCCTGTGGCGCGAATAGCGCAAACAATTCCCCAGCCAACTGATCAAACCTCCGTGATCGCCATCGCTTTGCCTTTTTTGCCTTTTCCCTCCGATTTCGCGAAAATGCCTATCATGGATCTAAAAACCGTGGCGCTTCCCGAATTCATCCCCTCGCGCAAGATCCTGCGCGACGCCTTCGTCGCCCTGAGCCGGGCGGACGGCCCCTACTCGCCCGTGAGCCAAGAGGCCTTCGGCCGCGCGCTCTCCGAGGCGGCATCCGATCCCTCTCTTCGCGATCGCGGAGAGCCTTTTCTCTCCTGGGCGATCTCCCAGGGATTGGCGGAGACCGCGGAGCCCGATCCGCATTTTCAGCGCAACGCGACCGGCTCCTTCGCTCACCTGACGCTCTCCGGACGCGCCGTCGCCGCGGCCTCCCTTTCCCCCCGGCTCCCCAAAGACAAAGCCTGGGATCGCGTCGCCGCGGCCTACATCCGGCTCTCCGCCTTCTCCGGAGCGCTCCCCAGCGACCACGGAAGCTGGCGCCCCGCGGGCCTTCTCCTGTTCGGGAGCATGCTCGATCCCTCCCGCCCTGACCATGGCGACGCCGACTTGTGCGTGATTTTCGCCCAATCCGAAGACCCCGAGGAGCGCAAGATGCTCCGGCGCTCCGAAAAGTCCTCCCCGGAGCTTCTCTGGTCCTGGCATAGCTCCGACGAGATCAACGCCAGCAAGGAAGCGAAGCTCGGCGACGGCTTCCTCTCCATGCACTCCTGGAGCGACGTATCCGAGCTCGCGGAGCAGGCGAGCGCTGACAAGCCCATGCGGGCGCTCTTTCTCCCATTCAGCATCCCTCTCGGATGGAAAATCTTCGAGTCGGCCGCGAAGGACATCGCCATCGCCTCCGCCTGGTCCGCCGCCCATCCCGCGGAGGCTTCTGACGCGCTATCTCGCTTCCGCGGAGCTCTTGAGCGCTCGGAGACCCCTGGCTTGGCGGAGCATTTCCCATTGCCGGAGCCAGGCTCCGGATCCGCGCCCGCCTTCGGCTCTCCCCACTTCTCCTTGCTGTGCTCCCTGCGCGCGGGGCATCTGGCCGGAGACGCAGCCGCCGCCGCGATCCACGCGGGGAAGGGTCCCGAGCACCACCTGCTGCGGATGGCTCGCATGGGCCTCGCCGGCGGCGCAGGCATCGCGAGGATGACGCGCCTTTGCGCCGGCGAGTTCCCCCAACAGGTCGCGGGCGCTCTGATGCGCTATCAGGCCCTGGTTCCCGAGGGGCCGCATCGGGAGATGATTCTCCAAGTCTTCTCCCGCTCCGCGCTCGCGCTTCAGGCGCCGAGCGACCCGCAGGCTCTCGAGGCCCTCGCCCGCTACGAGCGCATCGAGCTCTCCGACACGGGCGGCGGGGATTCCTATCATCTTTCGGATCTGCTCAAGGAGCGCCGGGGAAAATCCCGAAAACCCTCGCGTCCCGCCGCAAAATCCTCGACCGGACCCGCCTGAGCTCCCCGACTCAAGCGGCTCCTCCGCGCCGATCCATTTCCGATTCTTTTCGCGGCTTTCCGCACCGGATCTCTCCCGATCGATCCGGAGTTTCCGCCCTCATTTTCCAGAATCCAAACCGGGAATAGCCCGCCTCCAACTCCGATTCCCGCCGCTCCGCCATTCCGCTTCCTTCCGGAGCCATTTCCTTTCCTTCGCCGTTTGCTAGAATAGCGATTCTTCCGCCAAAGCAGAGGAATTTCCCATGCCAAGAATCAACGTGGAGCAAGCCAGGGAGCTTCAGCGGATTTTGGCGAAGTCTTCCGAGCGATCCGAGCTGAAGTCGCTGATCCGCGGAGCCACCCCGGACACGGATCGCGAGAGCCCTCTCCTGCGGAACATCTCAAAACTCCTATCCGACTACCGTAACTCCATCAATGACGAGACGATCCCTTTCGATGCGGAAAATCCGGAATGGATTCATGGCAAGCGGCTTTTGATCGAGGCGGCCGAAACCGCCATTCGCGACCACGGCCCCCGAAGCGAGCAGGCCGCCTTCCAGCTGGAAGGTCTTTTCCATGACGCGCTTCTCTGCGCGGGCCTCGCGGAGAAAGGCCCCGACCTCGACGTCCGCCTGGGGATTTCCGTTTCGATTCTTCAAACCGACTTCGATCTTCTCAAGGAGCGCCTTCACGCTTCTCGCGACCCTTCCTCTCCGGAAACGGTTTCCGCGAACGGGGTCACTCTTCTGATGTCCGACGAGTTCCGATACGCAGCCTGCCGCGGCATGGCTCAGCTCGAGTCCATAAAACCCATTGGCGAGAGCACTCTTGGCTTCTGGGCCGTCGCCAACGACCACAAGGCCCGCTCGCAGCTCGAATATGCCCTTTCTCATCCGAATGCCGAAGAGAATGGAAATCGCAATCCGCCCAAACTTGATCTGGCATCCTTTCGCCTAAGCGGCTCCCCGTCTCCAGGCGAGCCAGGGAATCTCCGGCGGCCCAAGATCCCCCAATCCTGAATCCGCGATCCGCCCCCTCAAGGCAACAAAGATTCGACGGAATCGCTCCTGACCAAACAAAATCGGAAATCGATCGAAAGTCGATTTTCCGCAGGACATGCGGGCCCCGGGACTAACCCTTTCGGATATCGAAACCCAGCGCGCAGGCCCGCTTGGGCGGCGAGCAGCGATTACGCCATCGCCCGCCCCGAACTCCCCCTCCTTCTCCAGCGATGGCTCCAGTCTCCAGAAGGAAGAGCGCGCGGATCATGGCCCCTTCGGCCTCGCGGCGCGGGCTCTCGCCTGCTCGAGCGTCTTGGCCGGATACAGGGACGGCGCCATGTCCTCCAGGAGGAGCTGGCTTCGGATTTTTTCGTCTGCGACCGCCACCACGCTCATCTCCGGCATTTCCCCCGCCTCGATCCGCCCGAAGATCCGCGGAGACCACCCCGGCGCCTCCACCTCGTCCCCGAACAGGATCCCGCCGGCGAGCTCTTCCCCGACATCCATCCCGTCTCCGCTCCAGACGCACGGGATCTCGAAAATCTCGTCCCCGAAATCCAGAATCACCTTCGCCGCCTCCCGCCCAGCTCTCGCGCTCATGCTCATACTCTTCTCCCGTTGTTCCTCGATGGGATTAGCGCGCGCCTCTGGCGCGAAACGCGACCGCCAGCGCCAGGAAACATCGTCATGGCCCTTTCCTCGGCTTCCCCTTGGCCTTGGGGCTCGCCTTCGGCGCGACTCTCCCGAGACCGCATTTCTCCTCGATGGCGTCGAGGACGAGCAGCTGATTGGGGGAGAACCATTCCCGCGGCCTGGCGGACTCCTTGAAGGAGCGATCGATCATCTCGAAGAGATTCGCCCCCGCCTTGGCCGCGGCCTGCTCGAGCCGGTGCTGCGGAGGGCTCAGATGCGCCACCAGATCCGCGATCCGCCCGGCGTCGAGATCGCGCTCGCGGACCGCGCGAACGAGCGCCTTGGCCGAGGCGTCCGCCTGCTCGCGCCCGGCGTCCCCTTCCGCGCCGAACCCCATGCCCGCCATCGCCGCGCCGAGCATTCTCCCCACCGCCGTGTTGTCGAAGAAATCCATCGGCTCCACGCTGAGCAGATGCGCCCGCTTGAGCAGCGCCTTCCAGTCGTCCGCCCCCTCCGCGACCAGGAAATCCCACAGCGCCTCGTTTTGGGTCGACTCGTAAGCCTGCGCTGCTTTCCGGATCTCCGCCTTCCCGATCTTGACTCCGATCGCTCGGAGCTCCTCGACGAGTCCGATCCAGGCTTTCGCCGGGCCGTCCTCCATCTCCCCGACCACGATCCACGCGGGCCGCGCGTCCTCCTTGCTCCAGGGATAGCCTTCCCGGGCCAACTCCTCGACCAGCCCCGCGGCGCCGGGCTTGCCCGCCGAGGGGATGGCCTCCCCCTCGCAGAGGCGCGAGAACGCCAGCTGCCCGAAGCTCCTCCCGTGGCGATCCTTGGCCGACGCCCAGCCCTTGTTGCGCTTGGCGACCCTCGCGGCCCATCCCGCCCCATCGAAGAGCTCCTGGACATCCTTGTCCGTCAGCAATTTCTCTTTGGCCATCGCCCGATCCTTTCCGAAAAACACAGGGCCCATTATACGGGCAATGGCCGCCGGGAGAAACTCTCCATGAATTTCTCCTTTCGATTGCTGCGGCTCTTCCCTATTTTCTCCGAGCGCCCGCCGGGACCCCCCCGAAGGGCCGGGCGCCTTAGCGCATGCCCGGGCCGGAGCGCTCGAGCCCCGGATCGGCCTTCTTGCCCTTGAAGTTCTCCAGGTTCCCCAAGTTGAGCTTCGCCTCCGCCCCCGCGCCCATCCCCGCCGAGGCCGCCTTCCATCCCGCCTCGAACTCCTGCGCGTAGCGGTCCGCGTTCGGGTATTTGGCCATGATCTCCGCGGCCGCGGCCGGATCGAAGCTGTCGTAATCCTTCGCGATCTTGCGCAGGTAGCTTCCCTTCTTCAGGCCGACGTAATCCTGGAACTGCTCGGCCTGGCTCCCGGCCGCGCGGGTCCCCATGACGATCGCCCCGAGCAGCTCGCCGCGCTCGCGGGAGAGATAGTCCTCCCAGTCCGCCTGCGTCGCCGGCGCCTTCGCCGCCGCGGCCGCCGGCGCGGCGGGCGCCGGGTCGGCCGCGAGCGCGGCCTCGCCCGAGCCCATCAGCGCCGCCGCCAAGGCGCCCGCCATGAGAATTTTCGCCGCGCTCGCGCGCGCGAGCTCCCCGAACCGCTCCAGCTTGGCCATGTCCGCCTCCGGCTTTGACTTTGATTTTTTGATTGGCTCTTCGCGCCGCGCTCCCTCTCTTCGGCCCCTCCATTCTATCCGAGCCGCCGCCGTTGGCAAATCCGCCCCCGCCGCGCCGGGGGCGAAGAAAAGGCCGCCTTCGGCGGCCTTCCCTTCCCGAGACTCCCGGGGGCTCAGCGGCCCATGTCCGAGAACTCCAGGTCCGCGTGCGGCGTGTCGGCGACGTTCTCGTCGATCATCACGTAGATGTCCTCCTCGACGATGTCCTCGGCCGGGTGATGCGCGAAAGCCGAGAACGAAGCCAGGACCGAGACCGCCACCAGCGATTTGAGCAGATTTTTCATTGCGTTTCCTTTCTGAAGAATGAGCAGGATTTCTCGCCCTCTCCGCCCCGACTCCGGCGAACCCGACGATGGAGGGGACCTTATCGGATCTTCGTGTCCGAAATATGTCCGCCGCGCGCCAATTTGTTTCATGCGACTTCCCCATGTATGGCGCGGCATCGCGCCGCGCTTCGCCGACCGCTCCGAAATCCGGTCACATCCCGCGACGAGCCCGGCGCGCTCCCCCGGGGAGCCCCGCCCCGAGCCGCTCGCCCTCCTCGCGCGAGCGCATCTCCCGGATCCCCTCGGCGAGCAGCTCCTCGATCTCCCCCGCCCCCCACTTCGGGAACTCCCCCTCGAGCTCCGGCGCGCGCCCGATGATCCGCGCCCTCGCCCCGATCAGCCCGCGCTCGCGCGCGAACGCCTCCAGCGCCGCCTTCGCCGCCAGCAGGGCCCGGCGGCGCCCGGGCGCGCCTTCGCCGGAGGAGCCCGTCGCCGACGTCCCGTAGAATCCCTCCACCGACCGCAGATCCCCGCGCCCGCCCAGCAGCCCCGGCGGCTCGTGCCGCGTGGTCCCGTGCACGCGCAGATCGGCGAAGCCCGCCTCCCGGGCCGCGAACGCCCCGGCCTCGCGCGAGAGCGCGCGCGCCCGCTCGAGCCCCGGATCCGCCTCGCCCCGCCCCTCGGGCGCCTCGAAGGCGCAGAGCAGATTCGCGCTGCCGAAATGCCCCTCCTCGTCGCGCAGGGCGACGCAGATGAGCGCCGTCTCCCAGCGCCCGAAGCCGCCCTCGCCCCCGAAATTCTCCGCCTCCGCTCCCATGGCCTCCCGCTCCGCGGCTTGCTCGCTTTCGCCCATTGGCTCTCCTCTCGCCTCCCCCGATCGACCGGACCATTCTCTCCGGCGCTCGCCCTCGCCGCAACCGGCTCGGCCCCTCAGATCCCCCGGGCGGGCTTTCCGGGCGCTCCGGCTCCGCGCGAGGCCCGACCGATCTCTCGCGCCTCCTCCTCGGCGCGGAAGGCCTCGAGGGCCTCCCGCTCGAGCGCGTAGCTGCCCTCCTGCGTCCAGGCCGGGAACTCCGCCTCCAGGCTCTCCTCCTCCGCGCAGGCTTGCGCCTTGGCGCCGAGGATCTCCCGCGACCTCGCGAACGCCTCCAGCGCGCCGCGCAGCGCCGCCAGCCGCTCCCGGCGATCCGGCTCTCCCCGAGCGAACATCTCCATCGACACGAGCGAAATCGCCTCCCCGCCGGGGCGCTCCTCCCGGGTCCGCGCGCAGGATCCGATCCCCGCCGCCTCCAGATGCTCCCGCAGCTCCCGCCCCAAGGCGTCCAGCCCGCGATCCGCCTCCGGGCGAACCCAAAAGATCAGCTCCGCGCGCCCGGAGCGCCCCCGCCTGTCGAGCAGGCGCGCCTCGAGAATCCTCCGCCGCGGCGCTCCCCTTCCCTCGCCCATCTTCGCCCCTCCGCTAGCTCCCGCTCCGCGGCCCCTGCGGCTTCTCGCCGGATTCCCGGATCTTGCGGTCGCGCTCGGCGAGCAGCTCCGCGGCCTTTCCTTCCCGCAGCATCCGGCTCGCGCGGCGCAGCGAGGCCGGATCGGAGGGCGAGGCCCCCCGGATGACTCGGTGGACGGAGAAGCTCTGGCTCATGGCGGAATCCCTCGGCGGCGAAAGCTCCATGATAGCGCGCTTTGGCCTTCTCTCCCGCTCTTCGCCGATTCGCGGTATAATCTCCCCTTCCCCGACGAATCCCGCAAGGAGCCAGCATGGGCGGACCCGTGGCCATCGGATGGCGCGAAAACGGCAAAACCTCCGTCTTCGACGCCTACACCGGCAGCATCAGCCTGCTCAACCACCCCAAGTTCTATTCGCGCGACCCCGAGCACTGGGCGCTCCACATCGACTGGCTGCGCGCCGAGGAGCCCCTCCCGCTCGCCCCCATGGGCTACGGGCTGGTCTTCGCCGACTTCGACTCGAAGTCCGTCTTCTCCTGCCAGAACTACTCCTCGCCCTCGCGCCTGCACCTGCTCGGCGCCGAGATGGACCGCTCCGGCCACGTCCTCTACTCGGATCCGATCCAGCGCGAGGCCGGAAAATACGCCTGCCTGCTCGCCGCCTTGCGCTCCGGGATCTCCCCGGGGGCCGAGTCCTACGACCGCCAGTCCGACGCCATGGTCCTGCGCCCCTGGCGCGACCTGGGCGTGGACCCCGACGAGGAGGCCTCCTTGGGCGCCCTGCTCGACCGGATCTCCTCGACCATGCAATCGCGCTCCAAGACCAGCATGAGCCTCGCCGGGCTCTCGGCCGTCCTCGCCCCGCCGGGGTGGCGCTTCCTCGAGATCGATCCGGCCGAGGCGTCCGCCTACACTCGCCTGGCCGAAGGCATGCTCGAGGCGGGCCTGGAGTTCTCCGCCTCCGACGCGGCCGCCTGGAACGAATTCTGCGCGGATCGCTCCGAGGAGAACCCCTCCGAGCGCCCCGGCGACGCGATCCTCTCCCTGCTCGAGTCGCGCGCCCTGGGCGCGGCTCTCGAGCCCGCCCCGCCCCGCCGCCCTCCGCGCCCCCTCTGATCCCGGGCCGGCCCGGGGCTTCCCCTTTCGCGCGCCTTCGCCTAAGCTATCCTCCTCTCGCCCCTTGGAGGAGACTGTGGCGCCGCCCCGTCCGCGCATAGCGCATTCCGCCGCCCTTCTGGCCGCCGCGATCGCCGGCCTCCTCCCCGGGGCCTCCCGCTCCGAGCCGGCCGCGTGGTTCCCGGATCCGCCCGCGTCGCGCGCCTACTTTTGGGAGCCCGCCCCCTGCCCCGGATGCTCCCCGCTGCGCGCCCGCCCCGAATGGCTGCGGATGGCCGCGCTCGCCGGCATCCCGGCCCCGCGCTTCCTGCGCGCCCCCGACGAGCTCTCCGGGCAGGCTTTCGCCTCCCCGCCCGGCGCCGTCGCGCTCTCCCCCTCCGCCCTCGCGCTGGACGGCTGCCAGCTCGCCTTCGTCGTCGGGCATGAGATCGCCCACCTCGCCCAGCGCCACTTCGACGAGGACGCCGCGACCCTCTTCGCGCTCTCCGGCTCCGCGCCCTCCGCGAGCGCCCGCGGCGAAGACGCCCTGGCTCTGCTCGATTTCGATTTCGGATTGGCCCTGCGCGTCGCCCATCTCTGGCAAGCCCAGGAGGCCGAGGCCGACTGGATCGGATCCTTGCTCGCCGCGCAGGCCGCCGCCTGCCGGATCGAGGAGGGCGCCTTGCCCTACCTGCGCGCCTCCGAATCCGGCGGCGGCCTCGGCGCCGCGCACGCCCCGAGCCCCGCGCGGGCCCAGGCCCTGCTCCCCTTCTCCGAGTCCGCCCGCCGGCTGGCCTCCTCCAGCCTCGAGGCCTCCCCCTGATCTTTCCGCGCGCCTGAGCGGAATTTCGGCGCTCGGCCGCCTGGGCGCTCCGCCCCCGCCCCGGCTTTTCTCCGCCGGACCGCCGCCCTCGGCCGGCTCTTCCGAATCGCCCTCTCCTTTCCCCTCCGCCCTCGGAGAGCGCGATCAGAAAATCAGAAAACCATCAGCATAATATATGCTGTATAATCTTCGCTCCCACCCCTTCCCGGAAGGCCTCTCATGGAACCGGCCGTCACGATCAATGGCGTCGCCCTCAATGCCGCCCAGGCCATGGCCCTTCGCGTCGCCATCACCTCCTTCCGCTCGGATCTGCTGGAGCATGGCCTGGGCGAGGACGAGCACGGCCGCGCCATGACGGCGCTCTATCTGCTGCGCGCTGACGAGATTCTCCGCGCCATGCTCCCGGCTCCGCGGGCGGATTCCCCGCCGCCGGCCGCCTGACCCTCAGAGCCGCCGGGCGAGCTCCGCCTCGAGCTTCTCCGCGTCCGCCGCGAACAGCCGGATCCCCTCGGCGAGCTTCTCCGTGGCCATCGCGTCCGCGCAGAGCTCCCAGCGAAAGCGCCCCTCCCCCATCGGCTCCCCGCGCGCCTGGCCGGGATCGACCGGCTCGAGCGCCCGGGCGAAGGGCTCCTCGCTCGCGGCGAGCTCGGAGAGCAGCGACGGAGCGATCGTGAGCCGGTCGATCCCCGAGAGCGCCAGGATCTCCCCCTTGTTCCGGAAGGACGCCCCCATCACCACCGTCGGATATCCCCGCTCCTTGAGATGCCGCCAAATCCTTCGGACCGAGACCACGCCCGGGTCCTCCTCGGGCGCGCAGTCCGGGTCGAGCCCATGCGCCTTCCCCCAGTCGAAGATCCGCCCCACGAACGGCGAGATCAGGGTCGCCCCCGCCTGCGCGCTCGCGAGCGCCTGCCCGAACCCGAACAGCAGCGTCAGGTTGCACCGGATCCCCTCGCGCTCGAGGGCCTCCGCCGCCCGGATCCCCTCCCACGTCGCCGCGATCTTCACCAGCACCCGCTCCGGAGCGATCCCCCGCCGCCCATACAGCTCGATGAGCCGGCGCGCCTTCGCGATCGTCCCCTCGCGATCGAAGGAGAGCCTCGCGTCGACCTCCGTGGAGACCCGCCCGGGCACCAGCCGCAGGATCTCGCTCCCGGCCGCCACCGCCACCCGGTCGAGCGCGTCGGCCAGGCGATCCGCCTTCCCCGCATGCTCCGCCTTCGCCTCCCCGAGCGCCTGCTCGATGAGCGGCGCGTATTCCGGCGTCGCGGCCGCCTTGAGGATCAGCGACGGGTTCGTCGTCGCGTCCTCCGGCCGATGCTTCGCGATCGCCCCGATGTCCCCGGTGTCCGCCACCAGCGCCGTCATCCCCCGCAGCCGCTCGAGCTGATTCATCGCCGTCTCCTCTCGCCTGTTCCCCCAAATCTAGCCCTCTCGGCCGAAAGGGCAAATCCTCCCGTCGGCGCCTTCGCATCCTCGAAAAGCGACATATACGTCGCTTTTCGCTTTTCGCGCGCCCATTTCCCGCTCTCCAAACCCGAACGCGAAACAGCCCGCCCTACATCCCGCCCGGACGCTCGCCCTTCGCCGTGGGCGCCGGCGTGGAGCGCTCGAGCGCCCGCTCCTCCTCGCGGGCTCGCCAGGCGGCCTCCGCGCGCGCCCATTCCTCCTCGCGCCCGCCCGGGCCCAGCGCGGGGAACTCGGCGCGCAGCGGCCCGTTGCCGATCAGATGCGCCCGCGCCCCCGGCAGCGCCCGCTCCCGCCCGAAGCGCTCCAGGGCCGCGCCGATCTCCAGCAGCCGCTCCCGGCGCCGGCTCGCGCCGGAGCGCCCCAGCGCCAGATACGCCCCGGCCTCCTCGCCCTCCGCGCCGACCTTCGGCGGGCAATCGATCCCCTCGGGATCTCCCCAGCCGAGCCGCTCGGCCTCGGCTCTCCACGCGCGCGCCATCTCCAGCAGCCGCTCCTCGCGCCGCGGATCCGCGCTCGCCCAGCGCAGGGTCGCCATCCCGAACTGCCCCTCCTCGTCGAAGAGCGCCGCGTGCAGCGACATCCGATCCAGCCGCCCCTCCCTCATAGCCGCCTCCCCGGGGCGGGCGCCGCCCCCTTCGGGCCGCCGGCGGCCCGATCCAGGCTCCGCGCCTCCTCGGCGGCCAGGCGCCCCGCGCGCGCCGCCTCCCACATCCTCGCGCGCTCTTGCGGGTCCGGAATCCCGAGCCCCTCCCCGGGGCCGCCCCCCGCGGCGAAGGCGCGCGCGCCGAGCAGCCCGCGGGATCGCGCGAAGCTCTCCAGGCACGCGCCCAGCTCGGCCACGCGCTCGCGCCGGCCCGGCCCCCCCGGCGGAACCGCGAAGAGCAGATACGCCTCCTGGCTCCCCTCGGTCACGATCCGCGTGATCGCCTCCCCGAAGCGCCCTTCCGAGAACTCCAGCAGCTCGAGCGCCTCCCCCATCAGAAACTCCCGGCGCTCGCCGGGCCCCTCGCGCTCCCCGCAGCGCCAGGCGAAGACCAGCTCCCCGCCCCCGAAGGATCCCCCCTCGTCGCGCAGCGACACCCGAATCCGCATCCGGCTCAATTCCCCCGCATCCATCGCCCTCCCCCTCTCAGATCCCGCGCGAGCGCCGCGCCGCGGCCCCGCCGTCCCCGCGAAGCCCGCCTCCCAGAATCCGGCTCTCGCGCTCGGCCCAGAAGCGGCTCGCCGCCCGCTCCACCTCCTCCTCGTCCCCAGCCTCCCTCTCCATCCAATCCATCTCCATCAGCCGGCCCCCGCTCCCGTAGAGCCGCGCCCCGAATCCGAGCATCCCCCGCTCGCGCGCGAAATCCTCCGCCGCCGAGCGCAGGCGGAACATCCGCAGCGCGCCCTGCCGCTCCAGCTCCGCGCCCTCCAGCCCGGCGAGCCCCGGGGCCCCGACCCCGCAGGCGAGGAAAAAGCCCGCCGGGCCCCGATCCGACCCCCCATTGAGCCGCTCGGGGATGTCCTCCTCGATATCCCGGAAGCCCTGCCGAACCAGGAAGCCGCGCCCGCCCAGCGAGGCGAGCAGCCCGCGCGCGAGCTCGGCCAGGCGCTCCTGGGCCTCCCGGCGCAGCGCCCGCGCCAGATCCGCCTCCTCCTCGTAGCGCCAAGCCATCCGCCGGCTCGCCCCCCGGGAGCGCCACCCCTCCGTCGCCGGGCTCCTCCCCGGATCCGGATGCCAGGCGAAGGTCAGCAGCGCGACCCCCAGGTGCGAGCCCGGCCGCTCCCGCCGCCTCCGATCCTCCGGGCTGTCGCGATCGCCGGCCGGATACAGGCCCAGCGCGAGCTGCTCCACCAGCGGCGCCGGCTCCCCGTCCGCCAGGCCTTCGTTTCGGTCTTCATTCTCCATCTTTCCAGCATAGCGCATTCCATGGCTTCCGGCTCGCGGCGGCCGCCTCGCCCTCGGCCTCTCATTGACTTTAAACAACCCAAAAAGTAGGATGACAAGCCGCTCCATTCCCCTCCAGGCTCCGCCCCGAAAATCCCATGGATGACGAAACCCAATCCCCAGAGCCCCTCTCCGCCGACGAGCAGGGCGCGCTCCTGCGCGAGCGCGTCGCCAACCTGAGCTTCATGGCCGGCGCCGCCTGCTTGGCCGGCGCCGCGGCCTTCCTCTTCTCCGCCCCGATGGGCGATTGGCCCTCCCTCGCCGCCGCGGGCTTCGGCGCGGCCGTCTGCTCCTCCCTGTTCCTGCTCTCGAGCCTGCTGCGGCCGGAGCGCCCCAAGGCGGAGCCCCGCCATGCGCCCGCCCCTTCCGGGCTCCTCCCCGATTTCGGGCTCCGCCCCGAAAATCCCCAGCATGGCGAAACCCAATCCCCAGCGCCCCTCTCCGCCGACGAGCATGGCGCGCTCCTGCGCGAGCGCGTCGCCAACCTGAGCTTCATGGCCGGCGCCGCCTGCTTGGCCGGCGCCGCGGCCTTCCTCTTCTCCGCCCCGATGGGCGATTGGCCCTCCCTCGCCGCCGCGGGCTTCGGCGCGGCCGTCTGCTCCTCGCTGTTCCTGCTCTCGAGCCTGCTGCGGCCGGAGCGCCGCGGCTGACCCTCCGGCCTCAGATCCCCCGCCGCCCCGGCCCCGCGCGCCCGGGCGCCGCCGCCGCCCCCAACACGGCGCGCTCCTCGGCCGCTCGCAGCCCCTCGAGCGCCCGCGCCGCCTCCCGCGCGTCGTCCGTCCCCGCCCCGAACCCCGCCAGGCCCTCGAAGCTCACCGCCACCGCCGCCGCCCCCTCGAGCCCGCGCTCTTGGGCGAACGCCTCCGCCTCGGCGCAGGCCGCGCGCAGCAGCGCGCCGAGCGCCTCCCCCTTGAATCGCTGGCCCGCCCCGACGTCCATCCCCACGAACACCCCCGCCGCCCGGACGCTCTCGAGATCCATCCGCGAAACCGGCGGATTCGCCCCCCCGAGCTGCCCGCGCGCCATCCGCGCCCACAGCCCGAGCCGCTCCATCCGATCCAGCAGCTCCCCGGCCAGCGGCGCGAGGCGCTCGCAGGCCTCGCCCATCGCCGCGATCCCCAGCGCGCTCCCCGGCGCTCCGCCTCCGGCGACCGACTCGCACCAGCGCGCCGAGCGCGGCTGCCCCTTCGGGTCCACCCGCCGCGCCCAAGTCAGCAGCACGCACCCGGCCGGCAGCCGCCCCTCGTCCCAATCCCCCCCGCTCTCGAGCTCGCGCGTCTCCCTCCGCGTGAGCCGGTAGATCGGCATCGCGATCTGCTCGACCGCCAGCGGCCGCTCCCCGCCCGCCTTCGCTTCGCGCGCCACCTCAGAGCCCCCCGGGGCTCTTCGAGCCCGCCGCGCGCCCGGCCGCCTTCCCGATCCGCCGCCCCTCCCGGCGCGCGGCCATCTCCCGGATCGCCTCCGCCCCGGCCTCGAGCGCCTCGAGCTCCCACTCCCTCGAGCCGCCGGCGAACCCGCGCGCGATCCCGATCCCCGCCTCCAGCTTCGCCAGGAGCTTGCGCTCCATGCTCTCTGGAATGCGCGCCCCCGCCTCCAGCGCCGCGCGCGCCGCCTGCGCGAGCGTCGGGCGCTCCTCCGGCGAGATCCCGCCCAGCAGCGCCTGCCCCATGCGCGCCTCGAGCTCCGGCGAATCCTCCGGCCACTCCGCCTGGATCAGCGCGAGCGCCTTGAGCCGCTCGCCCAGCAGCGGCGCCGGGCGCCCGCTGCCCCCCTCCCGGTCGCTCGGCGCGAGCGCCGCCGCCCAGAAGAGCCCCCGGAAGCGCGACAGATCCATCCCCGCCTCCGCGAAAACCCGCCAGCCCGCCTCCAGCGCCGCTCGCGCCTCGAACTCGCGCTCCCAGGCCCTCGAGGAGAGCAGCGCGCACGCCGCCGCCGCGGCCTCCCCCTCCCGCTCGGCCCGGCAGGCCGCCTTGAGAAACTCGTTGCTCTCCATCTTCCGATCCCCCGCCTCGCGACCCCCCTATTCTGCCAGAGAAACCGCCTCGCGCCCACGCCCTCAGACGCCCCGGCGCCGCGGCGCCGCCGCGCCCTCCCCCGCGGCCTCGCGCAGCAAGCCCGCCTCCTCCCAGGCCAGCAGCCCCGCCTTCGCCCGCGCGCGCAGCGCCGCCTCCTCTTCCCTCGTTCGCAGCGGGAACTCCGGCAGCGCGCTTCCCCACCCCACGACGCTCGCTTGCGCCCCCTCGAGCCCCCGGCTCCGCGCGAAGGCCTCCAGCCCCGCCCGCAGCTCCAGCATCCGCTCCCGGCTCGCGCCCGGATCCCAGAGCCGATCGCTGCCGAGCCGGATCCAAGCCTCGCGCCCGTCCTCGCCGATCTCGATCCCGTCGAGCTCCCCGTGCGCGCCCAGCCGCTGCTCCGCCAGCTCCCGCGCCTCCCTCCGGATCCAGATCCGGCGCCGCCGCGTTCGCTCGCCCTCCTCTCCGGCGGGCTCTCGCAAAGCGAAGAAGAGCGACCCCATCCCGAAATACCCGAGCGCTTCAAAGACCGACGCGTGCAGCTCCAGCAGCTCGATCTCTTCGGAATCTCCCGCCCCGGCGCCCCCCTCCATCAGAGCCCCCTGCGCCCGCCGGGCCTGGCCGCCTCGGCCGCCTCGCCGATCGCCCGCGCCTGCTCGCGCGCGTCCGCCGCGCCGCGCATCCTCCGGCAGGCCTGCTCGAGCTCCCCCCCCTCCATCCCCATCCGCCCGATGAAGGCCGTCAGGTCGCTCAGCGGCCCGGCCGCCTCCCCGAACCCCCACTCCTTGGCCATCGGCTCGAACATCCGCCGAGCTCCCTCCTCGAAGAGGCACACCGCCGCGCGCGCCTTCCCCTCGCGCAGCCCCACCGCCCACCCCGCCCACAGATCCTTCCCCAGCCGGATCGACCCGGCCTCCACCTCCTCGAGGGGCCCGGCCGCCTGGTCGAGCTGCTCCCTTTGCTCCGGAGTCAGCCGCCCGGGCATCCCGCGCTCGCGCATGCTCTTCTCAGCCCGCTCGGCGGCGCTCACAGGCGCCGCCTCGCCGCGCCCGCCTCCGGGGCCGCGGCCGCGCTCCCGATCCGCTCCCCCTCGGCTCGCGCCCGCGCCCAATCCCGCGCCCGCGCCCAATCCGCCTCCAGCCGCTTGGCCGCCTTCGCCTCGAGCCGATCCAGGAAATACTCCCACCCGATGAGCCGATCCGCGCTCGCCTCCCCGCGCGGCCCCCAATCGATCCGCGTCGGCCCGAGGATCCTCCGGCTGCCATGCTCGAGCAGCGCGAAGGCCGCCCCCGCTCCCCCGCCCGGCCCGATCCCCACCGCCCACGCCCCCCAGTGCGGATCCTCGCACTCGCCGATCCCGCACTCCATCTCCTCGAGATCCCCCGCGGCCCGATCCAGCGCCTGCGCCGCCCCCGCCTCCATCGGCGGCCAGCCGCGCTCGCGCAGCAGCGCCCCGATGCGCTCCGCCGCGCCGGCCCGCTCCCCCTCGCCCTCCCGCCGCATCGCCTCCGCCATCCCCCCTCTCCTTCCGATCCTCCGGCGCCTCGCGCCGCGTTCCGATCCTCCTGGCCCGCCTATCTTATCCCCTACAGCCCCGCCGCGCGAGCCCTCCCGCGCCCCGGGCCCGCCGCGCCCCCGATCCGCTCCGCCTCGCGCCGCGCCCGGGCCAGCTCCCGCATGCCTTCGCAGAGCTCCTCGACCTCGCCGCGCGCCTCGCTTCCGATCGCCCCCAGGAAAAAATGGAAGCCTGGCTGCTCTCCCCCCCCTTCCCCCTCGGGCCACTCCTCCGCCATCGGATCGAACATCCTCCCGCCCTCGTCGAGCAGCATCCCCGCGAAGCGGACGGCCCCGCCGCGCAGCCCCGCCGCCCAGACCGCCCACAGCTTCCCGCCGAGGCGCGCGGCGCCGGCTCGCGCCTGCTCGAGCAGCCCCGCCTCCCGATCCAGCGCCGCGAGGCTCGCCTCCCAGCGGCCCTCGCTCGCGCCCATCTCCCGCAGCCGCGATCGCGCCAGCTCCCCGGCCTGCGGCTGGCGCAGCGCGCGCTCCCTCCAGCCGGATTCCCCGGCCCCCTCCTCGCTATGGCCCAGAGCCCCCCGCGCCTCGCTCCCCGGCGCGCCTTCGGATCCTCGCCTCATAGCCCGGATCGCTTTCTGGGGCGCGCGCCCTTCCCCCGCCCCGGCGCCGCCTTCGCGCCGAGCGCCTCCGCCTCGAAGGCCGCCCCCAGCGCCTGCGCCGCCCGGACCCCCTCCTCGAGCGCCTCGAAGACCGTCTCGAGCACCTGGCCGCGCCCGCGAAGCCCCCGGATCGCGATCTCAAACCCCTCGGCGACCTTCCCCGCGCGCTCCGGGCTCAGCCGCGCTCCCGCGCGCCGCGCCGCCGCGGCCGCCTCCGCCTGGAACACCCGGTCGTCCCCGAACCCCCCGCCCAGCAGCGCCTCGTAGAGCCGCTCCTCCAGATCCGGCGCCGCCTCCGGCCAGCGCGCCCCGTGCCGCGCGAGCGCGTCGAGGCGCTCGCGCAGATACAGCCGCCGCCCGAATCCCCCGGAGCGCTCCTCGCACAGCGCCGAGGCCCACAGCATCCCCGCGAACGGCCCCAGGTCCAGCCCGCTCGCCGCCCACAGCGACCAGGCCCCCTCCAGCGCGGCGCGCGCCTCCCTCTCGTTGTCCCAGGCCTCCGAGCGCAGCAGATCGCACGCCGCCGCCGCGGCCGCGCCCGCGTCGCGCGCCAGGCAGGCGGCGCGCGCGAACGCCCTGGCCGCGCTCTCCTCGCGCGCGGCCTCCGGCGCCGCGATCCGATCCGTTGAGTGTCCCATCCCCCGATCCTATCGCCGGCGCCTCGCCATCGCAATCCTCTCGCCCCGCCCCGACGGAAAAACTCCCCCCCCGAGCTCCGATCCGATATATAATCCCGAATGCCCCTTCCCCTCTCCAGGAGACCGCCATGGACCGCGAAAACGACACCACCCCCTTCGACGACGAGGAGCTCTTCGAGACCGTCCGCAAACTCGAGTTCGGCCCCAAGGAGCCCATGGGCATCGAGGATTTCCGCCGCGTCTTCGAGATCTTCGCCCAGGACGCGGGCAACCGCCTCCTGCAGACCGGGACGGCCGAGCCCATGCTCTTCCTGCCCACCCTCTCGGAAGGGCAGATCCTGCGCCTGGGCGTGATGCCCGTGGGGCACCTGCTCGCCACCGAGGAGTCCAAGCGCGAGCTCGCCGAGCTCATGGACCGCCTCCTCGAGAACCCCAACCACGACATCCTCCTGCTCTCCCACGAGGCGCTCATCGCCCGCGTCGAGGTCCCCGCCGGCGAAGATCCCCAGGCCGCCATCGACGAGGCCCTGCGCTCGGGCAAGATGACCCCCGAGTCGGGCGCCCAGGACGTCCTCTTCTTCGTGCTGCGCTCCTCCGACGCCCAAGCCATCTGCCACCTGCCCATCCTGCGCGACGCCTCCGGCGCCCCCGTCGGCCTGGGCGAGGGCGAGCTGATCTTCTCGGGCCTGGGCGAATTCTCCGGCGACTTCTCCGGCGCGCCCAAAAAGCGCACCCTGCACTGACCCGCCCCTTCCTCCCCCTTTTCCGGAAAACGCCATGAGCCTCAATCTCGACATCATCAAGGACGGCCTCTCCCAGCGCGTCCCCGTCTCCGAATTCTGCGCCTGCCACGGCCTGGGCGAGGACGGATCGGCATTCGACTCCGACACCGACCCCATGGTCCTGCTCTTCGACGCCTCCGCCGCGGCCGAGCGCCTCGTCGACGCGCTCATCGCCCACCCCGAGATCGCCGCCGCCCTCGAGGCAGCCATGCTCCCCCCCGCCGGAGCCGGCGGATCGTGATCCCCGGCGCCGAGCCCCCCCGCCTCGCCCCGCCGCCTCCGGGATCCCCCGTCCCCGGCGTCTTCTGGGCCGCCTCCGCCGCGTTCGTCGACGAGCTCGCCGAGGCCCTCGCCGGCCGGAAGGTCCTGGAGATCTTCGCCGGCAACGGCTATCTCGCCAGCCTCTTGGCGGCGCGCGGCCTCGAGGTCACCGCCACGAGCGTCCTCTCCTCCATGGACGCGCACGAGCGCGGGCTCTACCACCCCGTCGCGAACCTCGACGCCCGCGAGGCCGTCCTGCGGCTCGGCGACGACCATGACCTTCTGCTGATGTGCTGGCCGACCGTCACCCCCGCCGCCCTCCAGGCCTGCGAGCTCTGGGGGGCCAAGCCCATCGCCTTCATCGGCGAATGGACCGACTACTCCAAGAACCATCTGGGCGGCTGCGCCACCGACGAGCTCTTCGAGCGGCTCGCCCCCTCCCGAATCCTATCCTCCTACCGCGGCAACCTGCTCGAGCGCGCCGCCATCGGGACCCTCGGCCCCGCCCCGGCTCCGGCCCCGCGCCGACCCAAATCCCTCCTCTGACCGGCCCGCCGCGCCCGCGCGAAAAAACGCTTGCCAGGGCGCGCCGTTTCGTGCGATCCTGGCCCCGTCTTCTCCTTCGCATCGGAATCGGGAATCATGAAGCCCTCTTCGGCCGACATCGCCAGCGCCGCCCCGGACTCGCTCCGGGCCGCCGCCATGCCGTCCCGATTCCCCCCTCTCCCCCTGATCGGGGCGGGGCGAGGTTTCCTCGGGGGCCGCTAGGCCTCCTGAGACCCTCGGCTCCGCGCGCCTGGCGCGGGTTCCCCGCGCGGAACGGCTCGCGCGAAACCCACCCCGACATTCAGGCGGCCCTCGGGCCGCGACAGGAGAACACCATGAAGCAGATCTACGACATCAACAGCCTCCCCTTCTGGACCGAGCGCGAGATCCGCGAGCGCGCCGCCATCGCCGACGCCCTCGCCTCCGAGCTGCAGGCCGCCTTCCGCGAGCGCAACCGCGCCTGGGCCTTCGAGCGGATCGAATCCCCCATGCTCATCCCGCGCGCCCTGCTGAGCCCCGAATACGACGAGGAGCGCATCTTCGCCATCCCCGAGCGCCCCAGCGAGCGCCGGAGCGCCTTCGCGCTGGCGCTCTCGCTGCTGCCCGCGGCGGCGGCCCTCGCGGAGCTCTCCCGCCTCGACCCCGCGCTCGAGTCCCCGCCGGACTTCCTCGCGCCCGCCATCGCCTACGCGGACGACCCCGAGGACGCCCCCTGGCCGGCCGCGCTCGACCGGGCCCTGCTCGCCTGGTCGGCCGAGCGCCCGGCCCCGGAGGCGCGCCTGGCCCTGCGCCCGGAGACCACCCCGGCGACCTACGCGTGGATGGCCGAGGAGCTGCGCGCCTCCCGCAAGAGCCTCCCCTACTGCTGCTGGCAGCTCAACAAGAGCTTCCGGCGCGAGCGCGACCAGCCCGCCCGCCACGTCCGCCTCAAGGAGTTCTGGCAGCAGGAGTTCCAGTTCGCCTACGCCTCCGACACCGCCGACGACTATCAGGCCTTCTGCCTCGAGCCGGCCCGCGCCCTCTTCGCCGAGCTCTCGCGCTGCCCCGTCCGGATCATCGTCTCGGATCGCCTCCCCGACTATTCGGTCCGCACCTTCGACATCGAGGCCTGGGAGTCGCGCAAATGGATGGAGCTGTGCTCCATCTCCAAGCGCGTCGACTTCCCCGACGCCGTCCGCCTCCCGCCCAAGCCCAACGCCCCGGCGCGCGAGATCCTCGTCCTGGAGATCGCCACCAGCCCCGACCGCATCCTCCACTGCCGGGAGCATTGGCGCGAGGCTTGGGAGACCCTCCCGCGCGAGAGCGCCGCCGACCGGATCGACCCGAGCGATTTCGTCCCCAACGCCCAGGCCGCCCTCGCCAAATCCGCGCGCCGCGCCTAGGCCCCGGGCCCTTCTCGCGCGAAGCCCCCGCGGGATCTCCCGCGGGGGCCTCTTTTCCCCTCATCCTCTCCGCCCGAACCCCCCGAGCGCCGGGCGGGCCGCGCCCGGATCGTCACATCGCGATCGCCTTCGCCCTCGCGGCGCCCACGCTGGCCGCCTCCACCAGGCTCTTGATCGAGGACTTGCTCGGATCGTAGGCCACCATCAGCACCTCCTTGCGGTGCGGGCTGCGCCCGGCCGAGACCACCCCCGGCAGCGAGCGCACCCGCTCCTCGGCGCGGCGGAACCCCGCGCTGTCCACATCCTTGCCCAAATGCAGCATGCAATCGTTCAGCTTCATCGCCTCTTCTCCTGGTTTCTCTCTTCTTCGTATGGCCTTCGGCCCCGCGCCATCCTCCCTCCTTTTTTCTCGCCGCGCAAGCTCCCCCCGAGCGCCTCCTCCGATCGGCGGAGCGCTCGGGCCGCGCGGCTCCGACAATCTCCCCGCTTGCCCCGTCCCGCCTGCCCATCGAATCCGCTTATGCCATCGCGCGCCGAACTCATAGCTTTTCGGTCCGCTTTCCTTGAAATCCCCTCCCGTTTGCTCTACATTCCTCTCCATATTCCCCGCCAGCCCAACCTTTCCAACCTTTCGGGATTCGCACAGGAGGCTTCATGGCCGATCCCCTCGTCCCCCCCGACGGCCCCGCCGACGCCGTCAAGACCACCACCTGCTACATGTGCGCCTGCCGCTGCGGCATCAAGGTCCACCTGCGCGGCGGCAAGATCCGCTTCATCGAGGGCAACCCCGAGCATCCCCTCAACAAGGGCGTGCTCTGCGCGAAGGGCTCGAGCGGCATCATGAAGCAGTATTCCCCCGCCCGCCTCACCCAGCCCATGCTCCGGCGCGAGGGGGCCGCGCGCGGCGAGGGGAAATTCGACCCCATCTCCTGGGAGAAGGCCTACTCCCTCCTCGAGGAGCGCCTCGCCAAGATCCGCATGGAGGACCCCAAGCGCCTGGCCATCTTCACCGGGCGCGACCAGATGCAGGCGCTCACCGGCCTCTTCGCCAAGCGCTTCGGAACCCCCAACTACGCCGCCCACGGCGGCTTGTGCTCCGTGAACATGGCCGCCGGCCTCATCTACACCTTCGGCGGGTCCTTCTGGGAGTTCGGCGGCCCCGACCTCGAGCGCGCCAAGCTCTTCGTCATGATCGGCACCGCCGAGGACCACCACTCCAACCCCCTCAAGATCGCCCTCTCCGAATTCAAGCGCAAGGGCGGGCGCGTCATCGCCATCAACCCCGTGCGCTCCGGATACGCCGCCATCGCCGACGAGTGGATCCCCATCCGCCCCGGCACCGACGGCGCCTTGCTCATGGCCATCCTGCGCGAGCTCATCCGCCTGGGCCTCTACGACCGCGACTTCCTCGTGGACTTCTCCAACGCCGCCGAGCTGGTCATCCGCGAGCCGGGCCACCCCGAGGAGGGCATGATCGCCCGGCGCGAGATCCCCGCCGAGGAGGGCTGCTTCACCCCGCAGAACGCCCTCTGGTGGGAGCGCGACCTCCAGAAGGCCGTCCCCGCCCGCGAGCCCGGCGCCAAGCCGCGCCTGACCGGCTCCTTCCGCCTCCCCGACGGGACCCTCGCCTCCCCCTCCTTCGAGCTGCTGCGCGAGCGCGTCGAGCCGTGCACGCCCGAGTGGGCCGAGGGCCTCACCGGCATCCCCGCCGAGACCATCCGCCGCCTCGCCATCGAGATGGGCGTCACCGCCCGCGACCAGAAGATCGAGCTGCCCATCCCCTGGACCGACGCCTGGGGCCGGCGCCACGAGTCCACCACCGGCAACCCCGTCGCCTTCCACGCCATGCGCGGCCTGGCCGCCCACTCCAACGGCTTCCAGACCATCCGCGCCCTGGGCATCCTCATGACCCTGCTGGGCACCATCGACCGCCCCGGGGGCTTCCGCCACAAGGCCCCCTTCCCCCGCCCCATCCCTCCTTGCGCCAAGCCGCCCTCGGATCCGCTGCATGCGCGCCCCGGCCAGGAGCTCGAAGGCTCCCCGCTGGGCTGGCCCGCCGACCCCGACGACCTCTTCGTCGGCGAGGACGGCGAGGCCTTGCGCCTGGACAAGGCCTTCTCCTGGGAATACCCCCTCGCCGTCCACGGCCTCATGCACAACGCCATCGCCAACGCCTGGCGCGGCGACCCCTACCCCATCGACACCCTCTTCATCTTCATGGCCAACATGGCCTGGAACTCCTCCATGGACGCCAGCCGCGCGCGCGAGATGCTCGCCGACAAGGACGAGAACGGAGAGCACAAGATCCCCTTCCTCGTCGTCGCCGACGCCTTCGAGTCCGAGATGAGCGCCTTCGCCGACCTGCTGCTCCCCGACACCACCTACCTCGAGCGCCACGACGCGCTCTCCATGCTCGACCGCCCCATCTCCGAATACGACGGCCCGGTCGACTCCGTGCGCATCCCCGTCCTGCCCCCGCACGCCCAGTGCAAGCCCTTCCAGGAGGTGCTCCTCGAGCTCTCCTACCGCCTCAACCTCCCGGGCTTCCGCCTCGAGGACGGGTCGCGGCGCTACCGCGACTACCCCGACTTCGTCGTCCGCTTCGAGACCGCCCCGGGATCGGGCATCGGATTCCTCGCCGGCTGGCGCGGCGCCGACGGCTCCAAGTCCCTGCGCGGCGAGCCCAACCCCAAGCAGTGGGAGATGTATGCCCGCAACAACTGCTTCTTCCACCACGAGCTCCCGCGCGAGCACCAGTATTTCCGCAACTGGAACGCCGGATACCTCCGCTGGGCCCAGTCCGCCGGCATGGCCCGCTACGCCGAGCCCATCACCATCCATCTCTACTCGGAGGTCCTGCAGAAGTTCCGCTCCGCCGCCCTCGGGCGCCCCGGGTTCGACCGCCGCCCGCCCGAGCGATTGCGCTCGCGCGTCGCCGAGCACTTCGACCCCCTCCCCTTCTGGTCCCCTCCGCTCGAGTCCCTCGCGGCCGACCCGGAGAAATACCCCTTCAGCGCCATCACCCAGCGCCCCATGGCCATGTATCACTCCTGGGACTCCCAGAACGCCTGGCTGCGCCAGATCCACGGGCGCAACTTCCTGCACATCAACCCCAAGGCCGCCGCCGCGCTCGGATTGCGCGAGGGCGACTGGGCCTGGATCGAGAGCGAATGGGGCAAGGTGCGCGCCCCCGTCAAGCTCTCCGAGTCCACCGAGCCGGGCACCGTCTGGACCTGGAACGCCATCGGCAAGGCCCCCGGCGCCTGGGGGCTCGAGCCCGGCGCCAACGAGGCCACGCAAGGCTTCCTGCTCAACCATCTCATCGCCGAGAGCCTGCCGCTGCCCTCCGGGCGCGTCTCCAACTCCGACCCCGTCACCGGCCAGGCCGGATGGTATGACCTGCGCGTGCGCATCACCAAGGCCGATCCCGGCGAGCCCCGCCAAACCTGGCCGATCCCGGACCCCCAGGCGCGCCCGCCCGGGGCCGCCCCCATCCCCAAGATCCTGCGCTACTTCGCCGGATTCTCCCCCAAACTCCCCAAAGATCCGGAGGCCCCATGAGCTCCTCTCCCCTCCCCCCCGAGGACGATGAGCGCACCCTCGCGCGCCAGCTCGCCCTCGTCATCGACCTGAACGTCTGCGTCGGCTGCCACGCCTGCGTCACCTCCTGCAAGCAATGGAACGCCTCCGGCTCCGCCGGGCCCCTGCTCGATGAGCGCCCCTACGGCGAGGACCCCGCCGGCACCTTCTTCAACCGCGTCCAGACCTACGAGTCCGGAAGCTACCCCGACTGCGAGACCATCCATTTCCCCAAATCCTGCCTGCACTGCGAGGATCCCCCCTGCGTCCCCGTCTGCCCCACCGGCGCCTCCTACAAGCGCAAGTCCGACGGCATCGTCCTGGTCGACTACGACAAGTGCATCGGCTGCAAATACTGCTCCTGGGCCTGCCCCTACGGCGCGCGCGAGTTCGACGAGGCCGAGAAGGTCATGAAGAAATGCACCCTCTGCGTCGACCGCATCTATGACATGAGCATCCCCGAGGATCGGCGCAAGCCCGCCTGCGTCCTCGCCTGCCCCACCTCGGCGCGCCTCTTCGGCGACGTCGCCGACCCGGCCTCGGAGGCCTCCCGCGCCATCCGCGAGCGCGGCGGATACGCCCTCATGCCCGAATGGGGCACCCGCCCGGCCAACCACTACCTGCCCCGGCGCAAGACCCTCTCCTCCGTCTCGGAGGCGGACGTCTCGCGCTCGGAGAACCCCCTGCGCGAGGAGCGCCCCCAGTCCGCTCCCCAAGGCCCCTCCCTCGACGATTGGATGAACTGACAGGAATCCCCCATGAAGCCCGCCTTCTCCGTCATCTTCCTGACCACCCTCCTCGGCGCCGCCTCCGGCCTGCTCTTCGCCCTGGCCAGCCTGCAGGCCTACGCCCTCGCCGGCGCCTTGCCTCCGGCCGGCGCGCCGCTGCACCTGCTCGGGTCCCTCCTCGCCCTCGCCCTGCTGGGCCTTGGGCTGCTCTCCTCCTTCTTCCACCTGGGGCATCCCGAGCGCGCCTGGCGCGCGGCCGCCATGTGGCGCACCTCCTGGCTCTCGCGCGAGGTCATCGCCTTGCCCATCCTCATGCTGCTGGCCTTCCTGCACGCCCTCGCCTGGGCGCTCGGATGGGACGCCGACCTCTTCGGCTGGGGGCGCCCCGGCCAAGTCCCCCTCCTGCTCGCCGCCCTCGCCAGCCTCGCCGCCGTCGCCCTCTTCGTCTGCACCGGCATGATCTACGCGGCCATCCGCTTCATCCAGGAATGGGCCACCCCGCTGACGGTCGCCAACTTCCTGCTCATGGGCTCGGCCTCCGGCTTCGCCCTCGCGGCCGCCTCCGCCGCCACCCTCTCCGCCCTCGCTCCCGGCGGGCTTTCCCTCGGAGCCCTCGGATCCCTCGGGGCCTCGCCCTCGCCCATCCACGAGTCCTTCCTCGCCGGCTGGGCGCTCGCGCTGACCCTCGCCGCCCTGGCCTCGCGCGCCGCCGCCTTCCGCCGCAACGCCCGCCTCAAGCCCAAATCCACCCTGCAAAGCGCCATCGGCGTGCGCCACCCCAATCTGCGCCAGATCTCCATGGGCTTCATCGGCGGATCCTTCAACACCCGCGAGTTCTTCCACGGCGCCTCCGCGCTGGCCCTGCGCAACGCCGTCGCCGCCTCCCTCCTGCTGGGATTCCTCCTGCCATCCTTCCTGCTCGCCTGCTTCCTCGCCGGCGCCGGCCTCTGGGCCCTCTGGGGGGCCGTCCTCCTGCAGGCCCTGGGGCTCATCGCCGAGCGCTGGGTCTTCTTCGCCCAGGCTCGCCATCCCCAGAACCTCTATTACCAGCGCGTGGGGTGATCGCCCGCGCCCTCAAGAGCAAATCCAGCCCATCGCGCTCAAGGCGATCGCCGCGCAATGCAGCGGGGAAAATCCCAGCCTATCCGCCCCGTTGGGATTGGCTCCGCTCTCGAGCAAGACCCTCATATGCTCCGTCTTCCCATAAAACGCCGCGTCCGCCAGGGGCGATCGGACGCCTCCATCCCCATCCGCCGGGCAGCCCTCCTCGAGCCGCCTTCTTCGCATTTCCGCCGATCCGTATCGGATCACCAAAAACAAGTCTCTCTTTCCCACCGCTTCCCCTTGGCCGCTAACCGTCTCGCGCTCGCTTCCTCTGCGAGAAACCGCAGCGCCTAACTCACATTCCCTTCGGCTTTCCTCCCTTGTCCGCGCGGGGGAGCCCATCGCCTAAACCGCGACTTACCAAAAAATCCCCTTAGGAATCTCGCGCTCGCCCAGCCCATTTCTGGCGGATCCTCCAAGCCTGGCTCTTATAGCCCCCGCGGCTTTTTCGAATCCGGCCCGGAGAGCGCCGCCGCCTCGATTGCTTCGGCCTCCCGGCGCGCCTTGCGCGCGGCCGCCATGTGGCGCGCCTCCTGGCTCTCGCGCGAGGTCATCGCCTTGCCCATCCTCATGCTGCTGGCCTTCCTGCACGCCCTCGCCTGAGCGCTCGGATCGGACGCCGACCTCTTCGGGTGGCCCGCCTCCTCGCCCGCGCTCCCGTCAGAGGCCCGGCTTGCGCGCTCGCCCCGCCGAAGCCTGCGGCTGCGGCAAGGATCCTCGGAGCGCGGCCGCCTGCAGGACGCTCACGATCTCCGGCATCTCCTTGAGGATCGATTGCGCCGTTCTGCTGGCCCACTTCTCGATGCCGACGATTTTCGCGAGATCGCCCTCCTCCGGAAGGGGCGAGCCCGCCCTCGCCGCCGCGAGGACCGCATCCGGATCCTTCGAGAAGAGCGCCGCCGCCGCGATCGGCAAGCCCGGCGCGCTCAGCTGGAGCGGATAGCGTCCGCTCGCGCTCCCCTCGTCCGCGTAGAACGACAAGGTCGCCGCGTCGCTCGCGAAGGGCCTCGACCAGGGGACGCCGAAGAATTCGAGGGTCCTCTCCGCGGCGGAGAACGCCCCCGCCGCCAGGAACGAGGCCGCCAAGGCTTGCCCGAGCGAATCGCCCAGGCGATGCAGCCCCAGCCTCGGCAGATTCTCCGTGATGGCCTCGGCCACGGCGGGCCCGCCGTGGCGCGCCGCGAGGAACGCCCAGCGGGAATCCAATCCATAGGCGAAATCCGACTCGATGAAGCCGAGCGCCCACCGGAAGCTCTCGGCTTCCCGCCCTTCCGCCGCCGGCCCCGAGAAGGACTGCAGGATTTCTGTCGCCTCCGCCTCGGTGGGCTTCTTGATCCTCTCGGCCATGCGCCAGCCTCCATGCTCGAACGCGGCGAGCAGGATGGATTTGCTGCGCCGGGCGATCTTCAGCGAGAGCAGCCTCTCGAGGCCCTCGGCGTCTTTGGACTTCGCCGCCAGGATCAGCAGCTCCCGCCCCGCCGAGGACGACAGGGGCGGCGCGGACTTCCCCGGCCAGGCGGCGTCGAGAATGCGCCGCCCTTCCCCGGAGCCGAACGCGCCGCTCCAAAATCCGGCGAACGCTCCCGGGAGAACCTCGAGCTTGGGGCCGGGAAAGAGCGCCGCGCCGATGGCCGCGGCCATGCGCGCGGCGTCATCGCCGCGCCCTTCGCGGATCAGGGCGGAGCCGATCAGGCACGCGGCCTCGGGGGCTAGCGCGATATCTCGGAAAGAGAGCGAATCTGATTCAGGAGCGGTCGCCATGGCTCTGGAGCGCGAAAAAATCGAATCTTCATTATAGCGCGGCGCGCCCAATCGCGCCCCATGCGCTTCCGCCAGGGCCGAAGCCTCCCCTTCCCATTCGCCCCCCCCGCTCGAGATCCTCCAGAAGCCGGGCGCTTCTCCGCGAATCTCCTCCCTTCCTGTCGATCTCTTTTTCCTTTTCTCGCCGCTGGCGCGATCTCCGATCGCTTTTTTTCTCCATTCCCCTCTCGACGCAAACGGCTCCGAGCCCTTTTTTCTCCGCCGGCCTCTCTTCTCCCCCCTCTCGCTGTATTATGGATGGATTAAACCCTTGAGCTCCTATGCGCGATTCCATCCCCGCCCTTCCCGAATTCTTCTCCATCGCGCGCCCCCAAACCTCGCGGCGGGCCTTTTTCGACCGCAACCACGACACCCCCGAAAACCTGCGCGCCTGGCGCGAGGCCCTTCGGGCCGCCCAGCGCGAGGATCCGCAGGCCCTGCTCGACGCCCTTCTCCTCGCCCGGGGCGTCCTCTCGCCGAAAACCCGCAAGGGAACCCTTCGCGACAACGCCTGCGCCCGCCTCCTCGACTCTCTCCGCGACGACGAGCAGGCCTGGGGGCGTCTGCGCCTCTCCTCGGGAGCCCACTTCGGCGAATCCCATTCCCCCAGCGCCGATCCCCTCGAATTCGGCGTCTCCATCACCGCCGCCGCCTGGGCCATCTCCCCCTCCTGCATGGCGGCCGCCGCCGGCGTTTGGCTCTCGCGCGTCGCCGCCGGCGACTCCCGCATCGCGCGGGACCCGCCGTTCCTTCGGCGAGGCCTCCAAGGCCAAATCTCCCTTTGCGCCGGCCCCGCCGAAAGCCTGCGCGACATCCGCGATCGCTCCGGCTCGCCGCCCGAATCGGACGCCTGCGGCCCCCGCGCCCTCTCTGACCTGCTTGGCTTTTGCCTTGTGGGCATCCTTCTGCGCTCCTGCGAGCGCTCCTCCCGGCTCCAGGCCCAGAAGGCCGAGCGCCTTGGATTCCCCTCCCCCGTCGAGCGCCAGGATTTCTTCTCGGAGATGCCCATGAGCGAGGCCGGCGCCCCCATCGGGGAATTCCCCTCCGCCTCCTCCCGCGCCCCGGAGATCCTCTGGGCCCTTCGGGCGCCCCAGGGCGAGGACGCCCTGCGCCGCCTCGCGGCCGATCTCCTGTGCGTCCCCCTGGCCTCCATCCGCTCCAAGGCCGCCGAGCTTTGGCTCGCGCGCGATCCGGCCGCCCCCGTCCCCTTCGCGGCGCTCCAGGCGATCCCCGCCAATGAGCTTTTCTCCCTCCCCTTCTCCGACGAGGCCCTCGCCGCCTTCATCGCCGGCGCCGGCGCCTCTTGGCGCGCCCCGGCCCAATTCTCCCGCTTCCATCCCCGCTATCCCTTCCTGCCCGACCCCTCCCCCTCCCGCAGCGACGACTCCCTCGGGATGCATCGCTGGGGCCTGCTCGAGTGGGCCCTCGTCTCCGGGCGGGAGCGCTCCGCCCTGCTCGCCGCCTCCCTGGGCGCCTCTCTCGATCCGGATTTCGAGCGCGCCGTTTCCGAGCGCCTGGCCGAGCGCTCCCACGCCGAGCTGGCCGCTGGCCTTCTGCGAGGCGCCGAAGCCTGCCGCCTGAGCTCCTCGATCCGAGCGGCCCCCGCCCGATCCTCTCCGCCCCGGTCGCTCTAGATCTCCGGAGCGCCGCGGGGCCCTCGCCGCCGCGTCAGATCCCCCGGGCCTTCGCCCTCGCCTCCGCCGGAGGCGTCCCCCGCCCGATCTCGAAGGCCTCCCGCTCGGATTGATACCTCTGCAGGGCCCGCCGGCAATCCTCCCAGTCGTCCACCCGCTCGAGCCGGGACCCTCCCGGGCTCGCCGCCGCCCCGTGAAGTCCGCGCTCGCTCGCCCAACCCAGGCACAGATCGCACAGCCGCCGGCTCATCTCCTCCCAGGCGTTTCTCCGGAGCTCTCGCCTCAAGCCCTCGCGCAGGCGCTCCCGCTCCTTCCCCGCGGGGGCGCTCGCCTCCATCCACTCCCCGAACGAGCCCAGCTGCCTCGCCCGATCGATGAGCCCCCAGCGCATGTCCGACTCCATATCCCTGAGCGCGCCCCGGCCCCCCGCTCCCCAGAGCTCCTCCCCGCAGGACCACTTCTCGATCTCCTCGCCCGCGACCCCTCTCCGGCAGAGCTCCTGGAGCAGATCCCGCCCCATCTCGGAGAGCTCCAGGGCCTCCGCCCCGAGCGCCTCCCCCAGTCCCGCCCCTCCGCGGGGGAACTCCAGCAGCGCCTTCTTGCTTTCCGTGTCGGCCTCCCGCGCGAACGTCAGCGCGCACGCCGCGAAGCGCTCCCGCTCCCCCCGCCCCGCCGGCCCATCGATCACGATCCGCAGCTGGCGCAGCAGCAGCCGATTGCCCTCCTTCTCCCCCATCGCCCGCTCCCTTGCCCCAAAGCCCCCAAGCCCCATTATGCCAGCTCCGCGGCCCCTTGGCTTCCGGCTTTCCCCGACGGCCCCTCAGAGCCCGACCGCCTCGGCCTGGTAGCCCTGCCCGCGCGCCGCGCGCACCATCCCCGCGACCGTCTCCGACTCGCTGTCGTAGGCGAGCATGAGCAGATGCTCCCGCCCGGGCCGGTGCCCCACCGACACCACTCCGGCCCGCTCGCGCAGGCAATCCTCCAGGTCCCGCAGCTCGCCCTCCTCCAGATCCTCCCGGATGTGGATCATCACATCCGCCAGCGCGCTCTCCAAATCCATCGGCCTCGTATCCATGATCATCTCCCTGAATTGGTCCATAAGAAAATTTGATCCGGACGGGCGGCCACCCTCTCCTCGGCCTTATCATCTTCCCGGCCCGCCCGGCGCCTCCACCTATCCCGGAAACCGCGCCGCTTGGGAATCCCCCGTTCGGCGGAGGCCGCCGCCCCCCGATCGGGAGAGAAGACGGGCCCGGGCGTCGCCATCGACAAAATCAATTTCCCTTCCCGGCCGAATCGGAGGATCATCCCGAAATACCAAGCTGACGAGTTCCCGGCGAAAGCGCCGAGATTCCGACACCACCCGGGGCTTGGGCTCAAGCCCCCTCTTCAGGAGGCACCATGCCCGCCGCCCTCGCCGATCTGGCTTCCCTGGCCTACCAGGCCGCCCTCGACCCCTCCCTCTGGCCCGCCGCCTTCGCGTCCTTCGCCCGCGCCGGCAAAGCCGACTCCTTCGCCCTGCGCTGCCCCAATCCCCTCGGGGACCAGCCCCTCATCGAGGCCTGCGGCGCCCCGCTCCTGGGCGCCGACCCCGGCTCCTTGCTCTCCGGGGACGCCCCCATCGGCCTCTTCTCCGTCGGGCGCTCCTTCCCCGTCGCCTCCCCCCTGGGCTCCCCCCTCGACGCTCGCGCCTTCTTCTTCCGCGAGCCCGAATCCGGCCCCTTCCCCGACCGCTCCCGCGCCCTGCTCGAGGCCGCCCTCCCCCACATCGAATCCGCCTGCCGCCTCTCGGCGCAGGCCTTCCTCCACCGCGAGTGCCTCTCCATCGCCTCCGAGGCCCTCGAGAGCCTCTCGGTGGGCATGCTCGCCGTCCGCCCCGACGGCGAGCTGCTCTGCTGCAACCGCGAGGCCCGCTCCATGCTCGAGCGCGCCGGCACTCTCGCCCTCGTCTCCGGGCGCGCGCTCCCCTCCAACCCCGCCTTGCGCCCTCGCTTTTCCGAGGCCCTCGCGGAATGCGCCGGCGCCGGCCACCCCGCCACCCTCCTCCTGCCCGGGCGCGACGGCCCCGGCAGCCGCTGCTGCGCCACCTTGCGCCCCCTGGGCGAGCGCTCCGGATCCTCGCGCAGCTCCGGCGCGCTCATCCTGCTCTCCCCCGTGGGCCGCTCCCGCGTCGCCACCGCCGCGCAGATCATGCAGGCCTTCGGCATGACCCCGGCCGAGGCCCGCCTCGCGCGCGCCGTCGCCTCCGGCGAGACCCTCGAGGAATACGCCGAGGGCAACGGCATCAAGATCTCCACCGTCAAGACCCAGCTGCGCAGCGCCCTCGCGAAAGCCGGCGCCGATCGCCAAGCCACCCTCGCGCGCGCCATCCTCTCCGTCCCCGCCGCCCGCGAGCCCGCCGCCCTGCCCGCCGCCGCGTAGCCCCCCTAGCGCGCCTCCCGGATGGGCGAGTCCGGGTAGAGCGGCTGGATCGCGTCCGCCACCGCCTCGCGCGCCGCCTCCATCAGCCGCAGATCCTCCTCCTCCGGCTCCTTGCCCCCCAGCAGCCGCAGGCAGCAGAGCTCCCCGTGGTGATGCATCTTCTCCCGCTCCACGTCCGCGCGCCCGAGCAGCTCTAGCGCCTCCTCGTCCCCGCGCTCTTTCGCCTGCTCCATCTCCCCGGCGATCCAGACCCCGAAGGCGCTCTCCTCCGGCGCGAACACCTCCCGGTGCCGCAGCCAGATCCCGTCGCCGGCCTTCGCCTGCGCGAGCGCCTTCGTCCAGCGCGACACCGACTGCCAAGCCTCCATCATCGCCAGCCCCCGGTCCGCCCGCTCCCCGCCCTCGAGCGCCCCCCACGAGCCCACCCCCTCCCAGGCGCGCGCCCACGCCCCGAACTCCGCCTTGGGCATGGGCTTGGCGATCCGATACCCCTGCGCCTTCGCGATCCCCATCCGCAGCAGCGCCAGCCCCTGCTCCTCCGTCTCCACCCCCTCGGCCACCAGCCCCTTCCCGAATGAGCGCGCCAGGTCCCCGATCGCCTTCACCAGCGCGAAGTCGTCCGGATCCGACAGCAGGTCCCGCACGAAGCTCTGGTCGATCTTGAGCGTGTCCGCCGGGATCATCTTCAGATACGACAGCGACGAATACCCCATCCCGAAATCGTCCAGCGCGAACCCCGCCCCCGCCCCCTTCGCCGCCCGGATCGCCTTGCGCACCTGCTCGATGTTGCTCAGCGCCGCCGACTCCACGATCTCCAGCTCCAGCCACGCCGGCGGCGCCAGCGGATGCCGGTCGAGCGCCCGGCGCACCGTCTCCCCGAACCCCTCGCTTTGCAGGTGCCGCGCCGTGATGTTCACCGACAGCGGGATCTCCAGCCCCTCCCTCCGCCAATCCTCCATGTCCGCGAGCGCCCGCTCGATCACCCACTCGTCGATCCGGATCGCCCAGTCGCTCGCCTCCACCGCCGGCAGGAACTTCCCCGGCGGGACCAGCGCCCCCTGCTCGTCGCGCATGCGCAGAAGCGCCTCCGCCCCGATCACCTCGCCCTTGCCCATGTCCACCTTCGGCTGGTAGTGCAGCTCCAGGCGCCCCTCCGCCAGCGCTCGCTCCACCCGCTGCAGCGTCTCCCGGTCCGCCAGGCTCCCCGCTCCATCCGGCTCGAACATCCGCGCCGCCCCCCCGCCGGCTCGCTTGGCCTCATACATCGCCTGGTCCGCGTGGCGCAGCAGCTCGTCGGCGTCGCGCGCCTCGTCGAGCGGATAGACCGTGTAGCCCGCGCTCGCCGAGATCCTCCACGACCACCCCTCCTCCAGAAACGGCGCCGAGAGCGCCGAGAGCGCCTTTCCGATGCGCTCCTCGGCCTGCCCGATCCCCTCGAGCATCCCCAGCGCCAGCGCGAACTCGTCCCCGCCGATCCGGTAGGCCGCGTCCTCCGGCCCCATCGCCTCCTTCAGCCGCGCCCCCACCTCCCGGAGCAGCCGGTCCCCCGCCTCGTGCCCGCGCTCGTCGTTGAGCTCCTTGAACCCGTCCAGGTCCAGAAACGCCACCGCCGCCAGCCGCTCCGCCGACGCCGAGCGCTCGAGCAGCCCCATCGCCTCCTCCCCGAACGCCGCCCGGTTCGGCAGCCCCGTGAGCGGATCCCTCGTCGCCAGCGCCGCCAAGGCCGCCTCCCCGCGCCGGCGCCGATCGATCTCCTCGATGAGCCCGCTCTCGCGCCCATTGATCTCCTCGAGCAGCGTCTTGAGCCCCCTCCACAGCCCCGCGATCTCGTCGCCGCCGCGCCCGAAGCGCCCGAAATCCGGATGCCCCGCGTCCCCTTCCTCCATCGCCTTCAGCAGCCGCCCCGTCCGGCGCGCCAGATCCCAGCGCGCCCACCCCCACAGCAGCGCCGCCAGCGCCAGCGACATCCCCAGGGCCAGCCCCGCCTGCAGATGGTGCTCCCGGTCGATCTCCGCGACCCTCCCGGAGAGATCCTCCCCGAGGATCAGCGCCATCCCCTCCCCGCTCTCGTCCCCGAAGCTCCCCAGCGGAATCGCCGCCCAGCCCCAGCCGCTCCCCTCCTCCGCCCAGGACGCGGGCTTGCCCTCCCGGATCGCGCGCTCGGCCCGCTCCATCCCCTCCGCCCCCAGCAGGATCCGCGCGTCCATCCCCTCGCGCGCCCTCGGCAGCCCCAGCCTCACCTTCCCCTCCATCACCACCCAGCCTCTCGAGATCCGGTCCGCGGCCATCCCCGCGGCCAGCCGCATCCGCGCCGGCTCCCGCTTGCCCCCGACGAGCGCCTCGCTCACCGCCTGCGCCACCCGCGCGGCCCGGCGCTCGAGCGTCTTCGTCTCGCTGGCGATGTCCTCCCCGCGCTCGCGCTCGCTGTGCAGCAGCGCCAGCCCCGCGCTGATCGCGATCCCGTAGGCGACCAGCGCCAGCGCCAGCTTCGTCCCGATGCGCATCAGCCCTTCCCCCGGATCCGCCCCGCCACCTTCTCCCCCATCTCGCAGCCGATTCCCCCGAAGGCCTCCTCCGGAATCGCCTTGCCCGCCCAGCCCGGCAGCCGCTCCATCGCCGAGGCCGCCTGCTCGGCCCAGCTCCTCGCCCCCTCCGGATCCCGCAGCGCCGCCTCGCTCTCCTTCCAGGTGAGCGCGCGCAGCCCTTCCCAGGCTCGCTCGTAGTCTTGCTCGCTCGCCTCCCGGATCTTCGCGATCTCCCGCGCCGCCGCCCTCCGGTCCCTCCGCGCGCTCTCGCTCTTGGCCAGGTGCCCGCGCAGCGCCGCGCAGATCCCCGCGCGCTTGCCCGGATCCGCCGCCGCCTCCTCGCTCACCAGCAGCGCGTCGGCGATGCGCCCCTTCAGCTGCGCGCTGTCATAGATCCGCTCGAACCCCTCCTTCTCCAGGCTCGAGAGCGCCGGCTCGAAGGCCGCCACCGCGTCCACCTCCCCGCCGCGCAGGCTCTCCGCGAGCCGATCCGCCGCGACGTGCTCCTTGCGCACGTCCCGCCCGCTCATCCCCACCAGCCCCAGCGCCTCCTCCAGCAGCCGCTCCCCAGGCCCGAAGCGCTCCACCCCCACCCGCTTCCCCCGCAGCATCGCCAGCCCCACCCCCGGGCGCGACAGCAGCGCGTTCCCGCCCTCGCTCACGTCCAGCACCATCGCGATCCGATACCGCTTCCCCCGCCCCGCCAGCCACAGCGCCTCCTCGAAGGTCGCCCCGATCGCGTCCAGGTGCCCCGCCTCGAATTTCGCCATCGCCTCGCGCGTCGAGCCCATCGGCAGCACCAGCGCCTGGTCGTCCGTGAACAGCTCCGCCTCCGCCGCCATCTCCAGCGCCGCATAGCCCGCCCACCGGTTGATCCCGATCCGCGCCGGGCTCCAGGCGGCCTCGGCCGCCGCCGGCTTCGCCGGGTCCCCCTCGCGCGCCTCGGCCCCCTCGCCCCCGCAGCCTCCCAGCAGGCTCCCCGCCGCCAGCGCCAGCCCCGCCAACACCGCCTTCGCGCGCATGCCATCGCCCCCCATCGCTCGCTCTCCTCTTCGCCTCGCCGCGTTTTACCCCAATCCGCTCCCTTTCGCAATCGCCCGGCGATCCTCGCCCTCCCGCCCCTCATTGACCCCTCGCCCCCTATCCATTTACAATCCCGCCCATGCGCCCGCCCGCCTCCCGAATCCTGCGACTGCTCCGCCTCTCCTGGCTCGCCGGGGCCTCCCTCTCGCGCGCCGCCCAATGGGCCTTCCTCGCCGCGGGCGCCGCCGCGCTGGCCGCCCTGGTCTATCTTTCCTTGCATGTTCTCGCCGCCGACTTCTCCGGCGAGCGCCTCCCCGAGGGCCTCCTGCCCGGATTCCTCGCCCCGATGGGCGCCTGGCTCGGCGAACGCGGCATCCTCCCGGCCATCCTGCTCCCCTTGTTCCTGCTGGCCGGCTCCTCCTGCGCCGTTCTCCTGTCTTTGGCCTTGGCCTCGCGCGCGGCCGGCTCCGGCGCCCGATCCCGCGCCGCCTCCGCCGAGGCCCAAGCCGCCGCGGCCGAGCGCCTGGAGCGCTCCCGCGCGGCCGCTCTGGCCGAGCGCGACGCCTTCGAGGCCTCCGCCCCTCCCCCCAGCGCCCCCTCCGGCCGATCCCGCCGCGGCCTCTGATCCCCCCCCGCCGCTTCGCGCTCGGCGCATTTTCCCCTCCGCGCGCGCCCGAACTGTGGCATAATTCCCCCATCGCATCCTTCCCTGGAGATTCCATGATCGACCCCGACATCCTTCGCCGCCGCCCCCAGGAGGCCGCCGCGGCCCTCGCTCGCCGCGGCTTCGCCCTCGACCTGGCCGCCTTCGCCGAGCTCGACGCGCGCCGCAAGGCCGCCATCGCCGAGGCCCAGGAGATCGCCGCCCGGCGCAACGCCCTCGCCGCCGAGATCGGCGCGGCCAAGAAGGCCGGCTCGGACGCGGCCCCCCTGCTCGCCCAGGGCGAGGCCCTGCGCGAGGCCCTCGCCGCCATCGCCCCGCGCCAGGACGCCGCCGAGCGCGCCCTCGAGGACTTCCTCTCGCGCGTGCCCAACCTCCCCCTGCCCGCCCCCGTCGTCCCCGACGGCGCCAGCGACCAGGACAACGTCGTCCTGCGCCAGGTCGGCGACCCGCGCGCCTTCGACTTCGCCCCCAAGGAGCACGACGAGATCGGCGCCGCCCTGGGCGGACTCGACTTCGAAGCCGCCGCCGGCATGAGCGGATCGCGCTTCGCCGTCCTCAAGGGCCCCGTCGCCCGCCTGCACCGCGCGCTCGTGCAGATGATGCTCGACACCCACGTCGACGAGAACGGCTACGCCGAGGTCCAAACCCCCTATCTCGTCCGCCCCGAGGCCCTCTTCGGCACCGGCCAGCTCCCGAAATTCGAGGAGGACCTCTTCCGCCTCGAGCGCGACGGCCTCTACCTCATCCCCACCGCCGAGGTCCCCGTCACCAACCTCGTCGCCGGATCCATCCTGCGCGAGGAGGACCTCCCGCTGGCCTTCGCCTGCCACACCCCCTGCTTCCGCCGCGAGGCCGGCAGCGCCGGGCGCGACGTCAAGGGCCTCATCCGCCAGCACCAGTTCGAGAAGGTCGAGCTCGTGCGCGTGTGCGACCCCGCCCGCGCCGAAGAGGAGTTCGACATCCTCCTCGCCAGCGCCGAGAGCGTCCTCCAGAAGCTCGGATTGCCCTACCGCGCCGTCGCCCTGTGCGCCGGCGACATGGGCTTCTCCTCGGAGCGCACCGTCGACCTCGAGGTCTGGATGCCCGGCCAGAACGCCTGGCGCGAGATCAGCTCGGTCTCGCGCTTCGGCGATTTCCAGGCCCGCCGCATGAAGGCCAAATTCAAGGGCGCCGACGGCAAAACCCGCCACCTGGCCACCCTCAACGGATCCGGCGTCGCCGCCGGTCGCGCGCTCGTGGCCGTGCTCGAGAACTACCAGCGCCCCGACCTCTCGGTGGAGATCCCCGAGGCCTTGCGCCCCTACATGAACGGCCTGGCCGAAATCCGCCCGAGCGCCCCGGCGGCCCGCAAGCCCAAGCCCTGACCCGGGCCCATCCCTCCTCCCCCGGCGGCCTTCGGGCCGCTTTTTTTTCGCCCGCGCGGCTTTCGCGCAACGCCTCCTCCGAAAAATCCGCCCCTCCGCCGAAATCCCTTGGCAATATCAGAGAACTCTAATATTCTTCCTTCCGAATCTTCCGCGCGGATCCCTTCGGAATCCCTCGGACGCATTCTCCAGACTCTCTCATCGCATTCTTTCGAAAGGATTTCCCATGCGCCGCTCCCTCCTCATCGCTTTGCTCTCCCTCTCCTCCGCCCCCGCCTTCGCCTGCGACCCGAGCCTCTCCCGGAGCGCCGGCTGGAGCGAGGCCGTCGCCTGCGACGCCAAGCCCCTGGCCCCGGCCGCCTGCGACCCGAGCCTCTCCCAGGACGCCGGCTGGAGCGAGGCCGTCGCCTGCGACGCCCCCAAGCGCTCCGCCGAGTGCCATCCGGAATACCTCTCCCAGGAAAGCCTCGACATCATGGCCTCCGTCCGCCCCGGCGGCGTCTGAGCCCCCGCCCGCGCGGGCGGATCCCGGCAGCGAGAAGGCCCTGGCAATCCAGGGCCTTCTTCCGCTCGCCTCCTCCGAAATCGCCTCCCCCTCAGATCCCCCGCTTCGCGCCGGCCCCGCGCGCCGGCCCCGCGCCCAGGCTGATGCGCGCCGCCTCCAGCAGCGCCGCGCGCGACGGGTCGAGCCTCCATCCTTGCGCGTCCATCCGCTTGGCCGTCTCCAGCGCCCGCGCGGCCCCCTCCTCGCTCGCCCACCCGCTCTCGAGCAGCAGAAAGCGCGCCGCCTCCTCCCCCTGCTCCCCGTCGCGCAGCAGCGCCGCGAAAGCCTCCGGGCCCGCCAGCTCCGCCGGCCCGAGGCCCGCGCGCAGCCAGATCCTCGGCGGCGGCCCGCCGCCCTCCCTCCAGCCCCTCCACCACGCCAGCGCCATGCGCGCCCCGAAGCCCCGCTCGCTCGAGCGGGACCCTCCGAGCCACTCCACCGGGAGCCCGCCCAGATTCCCCGTCTCGCACCAGGCCTTCCAGAGGACCTTCCCTCCGCCCCCATCCCCGCAGGCGACGCTCTCGCCCCGCCCGAACGCCGCCCAATCCGCGCCGACTTGATCCTTCGCCAGCCCCCGCGCCCACGCCCGGAACAGCCCGGCCGCCCGCTCCTCGGCGCGCGCTCCGGCCCGATCGTGCAGCCGCCCGAGCCCGCTGGCGAGCGAGAGCTCCGACTCTCCGCCCTCCCGCGTCCGCTCGGCCAGCCGCTCCCCGACCCGCTCGGCCATCCCCTCCCCCATCCCCAGCAGCGCCGTCCGGATCTCCGCGATCCCCAGGGGCGAATCCCGCAGCGCGATCTCCCAGGCTCTGGCGCATTCCTCCGGGATCGCGCGCCCCGCCTCCTCGCAGGCCGCCTCCCTCGCCCCCTCGTCCCCGCGCCGGGCCAGATCCAGGATCATCCCCAGCGCCTTCTCCATCATCATCCCCCCGCGCTCGCCCACCCAGCGCGCCGCCATCGGCGCCTTCGCGAGCGTCGGCGCCTTCGCCTGCGAGACGATCCCCGGGAAGGCGCGCTCCGCCTCCTCCAGCCCCCGCTCGGAGAGCTTGGGCAGCAGCTTCGAGGCGGACTTGCGCGCCCACCCCTCCAGCCGCGCGTCCCAGTCCGCCCCGAGCTCGCAGAGCCTCGCGAAGGCCTCCTCGGCCGCCTTCGGGCTCTCCCCCCGCCCGACCGCCTCCAGGATCCCCGCTTCGCACAGCCGCCGCGCCGCGGCCGGATCCATCAGATCGCTCCCGAGCCCCTCGAGCCCCAGCTCCAGCGCCAGATCCGGCCGCCTGCGCGCGAGCTCCTCCCCGTCGATCGCCATCCTCTTGCGCGCCATCTTCCCTCCTTGGTTTTCCCCATTATACCCCTTCGCGGCGGCCTTTCATGCTATAATTCTCCCATCGCATCCTCAAGGGAAACCGCCATGGGCTACGCCGCCACCACCATCGCCTTCTTCGGCCATCGCCTCGACCCGGCCCAGGCCGCCGCCGTCTCCGCGGCCGCCGACGCCCTGCTCGGCCCCGGCTGGGCCAGCTCCTGCGAGTCCGACCCCGCGGCCCTCTCCGATTCCCCGCTGTCGCTGCGCTCGCTCGACTCGGATTCGCGCATCCACAACACCGAAGGCCTCGAGCCCGGCCCGGAGCTCTTCCATTACGCCTTCGGCCTGGAGCTGGGATCCGACGGCTACGGCTCCTCCGACGACATCGCCTCCTTGCTCATCGCCTCCGCCTCGGACCCGGACGTCGCCGCCGCCTGGAGCGCTCGCGCCGCGCCCCTCCTCGCTCGCGCCGGCCTGAGCCTTCCGCCCCCGCGCCCGCTGACCATCAACCAGGTCTGGTGACCCGCGCCTCGGGACCCCGGGGCCCCTAGCCTTTCTCGCCCCGCTCGGCTCCGGAGCGCGCCAGCGCGAGGGTCGCCATCGCCCCAAAAAACGGCAGCGCCCCGATGAGCAGGGCTCCGGCGAACGGGCTCACCCAGTCCGCCCCCAGGCTCAGCAGCATCGACAGGATCGCCCCGACGGCGGAGAGCGCGCAGAGCGCGAGATAATAGCGGATCATCGGATGCCCCCGAAAGCCAAAAAGCCGATTCTCCTCGCTCGGCCCCGCTCGCGCAAGCGCTAGCTCAGCGCGATGAGCGCCGCGGGCATCCCGAAGAGCATCCCGGCGAGAAAAAACATCGTCAGCCCGAACCCCAGCCTCGCCTTCGGCCCGATCTCCCGCATCAGCGGGCCCTCGTCGAGCAGGATCTCCCGCAGCCCCGCCTTGCGCGACATCCTCGCCGCGCCGAAGATCAGCCGGCACCCGAAGAAGAACGAGAGCGTCCCGAGCCCGTAGTGCCAGCGCGCGATCCACGCCAGGGGCCCCTCCTCCCCGCGGATCTGATGCAGCCCGAACGCCCAGAGCGCCGCGATCCCCAGCGCGAAGAGCGCCCAGCCTCTCCATCCCATGCCGCCGAACGCTCCCTTCGCGGCCATCCCGCCCCCCGCTCTAGAGCGCCTTGCCCAGGGCCGGCTCCGAGGAGCCCTTGGCCTCCATCGCCTTGATCAGCCCCTCGAACCCCTCGCGCGAGACGATCTCCGAGAAGGTCGTCCGCTGCGAGGCGATCAGGCTCACCCCGTCGACCGAGATGTCGTAGACCTTCCAGCACTCCGGCCCGCAATCGGCCCGGCGCAGCCGGTATTCGATCCGCGCGGTCGGCGCCCCCGGGCGCGCGAGCTCGCTGCGGATCTTCGCCTCGTCCCCCTCGGCCACCGCCTCCCGGAACGTCACCTTCGCGTCGGCGAGCGCGAAGAGCGCCCCCGCATACATCCGCGCGAGCATCCCCTCCAGGCTCCTGGAGACCCGCTCGCGCTGCTCCGGCGTCGCCTTCCTCCAGTGCTTGCCCACCGCCAGGCGCGCCATCGCATCGTAGTCGAACACCCGCCTCGCCTCCGCGCGCGCCGCCTCCACCGCCTTCTCGCGGTCCGCCTTCGTCCCGCCCTTGGCCGCGCGGGCCATCTCCATCACCCGCCCCGCGCTCTCCCTGACCATCTCGTCGGCCGGATGCGCCCAGGCCGCTCCGGACCCCATCCACAGCGCCAGCCCCGCCGCCGCCACGCACCGCCTCATCATTCCGCGCATCGCTTTCCTTTCGGGCATCGCCCATCCAAAACCGGCCTATTGTCCCCCAACCCGCGCGCCGGGTCAATCGCCTCCGCCCCCTCTCCGCCGAATCTCCGGCGCTTTCCCGCCCGCGCCGCTTCGCGCTATAATCTCCCTTCGACGGGATCTCCCGACGCCACCACAACGACAACCTTCCGAGAGGCCTTCCATGACCGACGCCGCCAAACCCCATTTCCCCCTGCTCGAGCGCCTCGCCGCCGAGACCGGCAAAACCATCGCCTTCATGGACCTGGAGACCACCGACGTCAACGTCAACTCCGAGCGCTTCGGCGTCACCGAGTTCGCCTACTACGCCATCAAGCCCGACGGCTCCCACGCCTCCTACTCGGCCCTGGTCGACCCGGAGAAGCCCATCCCCGCCGAGGTCACCGCCCTCACCGGCATCTCCGCCGAGCACGTCGCCGGCCAGCCCCCGCTCTCCGCCCACCACAAGCGCCTGCACGCCATGCTCGAGCGCTCCCTGGTCATCGGATTCAACATCCACAGCTACGACTATCCCGCCCTCATCGGCCAATTCCAGCGCTACGGCCTGCCCCTGCCCGCCTCCTCCGACTCCATGGATCTGCGCGACGTCTGGTGCGCCCTGCAGAGCACCCGCAAAGGCAAGCTCTCCGAGGTCGCCGAGCGCTACGGCGTCGCCCTCGAGGGCGCCCACCGCGCCATGGCCGACGCCTTCGGCTGCGCCGAGATCATGGAGCGCATGCTCTGGCGCCACGGCTGCGACACCCTCCTGGCCCACCGCCGCGCCGACTACAACCCCGCCAACCCCGAAGCCTCCGCGCCCACGCCCGCCAAGGCCGCCGCCAAGGCCTCCAAGGAGCTCTCCGCCGACGGCCTCGCCCTCAAGGCCGCCGTCGACGCCGCCCTGGCCGAGCCCTCCCCCTCCGGCGAATCCTTCGCCGCCGCCATCGGCGCGCTCGGCTGGAAAGTCTCCATGTCCAAATACGGCGCGAGCTACACCCGCGGCGAGGAGCGCATCGCCTGCTCCGCCCTCGGCGACGGCTACTCCTGGAAGAACATCCAGGCCAAGCTCTCCTCCCCCATCCCCGAGGCCCTGCTCGCCCCGGCCTCCTCCCGCTTCGCCTCCGCCCCGGCCGCCTCCGCGGCCCCGGCGGCGCGCTCCTCCGAGCTCAAGGGCTTCGGCTCCCGCCAGGCCGAGAACGACGCCGCCGCCAAAGCCATCGAGCAGGCCATCGCCGAGACCGGCCGCGCCGACGCGCGCCGCGCCTTCGAGCTCTCCGGCCTGAAGAATTTCTCCGCCATCTCCTTCGCCCTCTCCGACATGCTCAAGGACGGCAAGATCACCCCCGAGGCCGCCCGCGACCCCGCCTGCCAGGAATGGCTCTCCCCGCGCCTGGCCGAGATCCGCGCCGCCAGCCCCGACGGGAAGCTCAAGCCCATGCTCGAGGCCGCCAAGAAGCTCGGCGCCCCGGAGTCGGTCGACTACGTCCAGCTGCGCGTGGCGCTCGCCCTCTCGGCTCCGGCCTCCGCCCCCGCCGCGCAAGCTTCCGCTTCCGCTCCGGCCTCCTCCGCCGCTCCGGCCCCCTCCGGCCCCCTCCACCGCTCCTCCGATCGCCCCGACGCCTCCGCGCTCGACCCGTCCGATCTCTTCGGCGGATCCTGGATGGACCCGCATCCCCAAAAATCCTCGGCGCCCAAGCCCTGATCCGCCCCCGGAAAGAGAGAGGGCCCGCTCGCGCGGGCCCTCTTCTTCCTTCCTCCCTCTGGGATTATCCCGCGCCTGGCGCGCTCCCCTCGCGCTCCGCCCGGTCGATGGCCTGCTCCAGCGCCTCCTGCACGATCTCCCCGATCGAGGCGCTCCAGAGCGCCTCCTTGAGCGCCTCCTCCAGGCTCGCGCCCCCCGCCGAGATTTCCTCCGCCTTCCGGTAGAACGCCTCCCTCTGGCAGGGGCCCAGGCGCGCCGCCGCCCGCTCCGCGAGCCCCGCGAGGGTCTCGTCCTCCATCTCCAGGTCCAGGCTCGCACACCCGGACTCCTCGCCTGCGGCCTCCTCCATCCTCAGCCTCCAGGGAATCCCCGCGGCCTTTTGCATTTGCTCGCTCATCTGGCTTCCTTCCTTTTCTCGAAAGCCGCAGATTACCACAAATCCCGCCGCTCCGCCATGGATTTTTCCGATCAGAGCCCCCGCTTCGATCGCCCGGCGCCCCCCTCGCCCCCTCCGACCCCCTCCTCCAGCCTCGCCCTCTCCAGGCGCGCGCTCCCTTGCGCCCAATCCCCCTCCACCTCCTCGAGCCTCGCCCCGTATCGCGCCAGCGCCCCGCCTTGCCCCGTCCGCCCCATCAGCAGCCGCAGCGCCCCGCGCGCCTCCTCCGGATCCGCGAACAGCGTCGCCTGCCCGAAATTCGCCACCGCCTCCAGCCCGCCCCCGCGCACCCGCGCCACCCAGCTCCCGTCCGCGAGCCGCCCGCCCCAGACGGACATCTCCATCTCCTCCTCGGGATCGTCCGCCCAAGCCACCGGCTTGCCCTCCCCCTTCCGGCGCAGCTCCCCCGACCCCTCGCGCGCGTCGATCTCCCCGGCCTTCCTCCACGCCTCGCGCGCCGCCTCCTCGCTTCCGAAGCGCGTCGCCCCGCCCTGGCGCTCCGGCGAGCGCGTCCAGCGCTCGAGCTCCCCGCCCGCCCCGAATCTCCCGTAGAGCCCCTGGCTCGGATGCCGCAGCAGCCATCTCATCGCGCCACGGCCCTCCCCATCCTCCGCGCGGCCCAGCGCCCGCGCAGCCCGGCGAAGGCCCTCAGCGCCTCCGCCGCGAGCGCCTCCGACCTGCTCGCCCTCAGGTTCGCCGGCCCCAGCCCCGCCGCCTCGCTCATCCGCGAGAGCCCCCGCGCGAGCCGCTCGGCCGCCTCCCTCCCCAGCAGCGGCGCCGCCGCCCTCCTCCCGCGCAGCCGCGCCGAGAACTCCCCGCCCAGCCCCGCCAGCAGCGCGTGCCTCCACGGCGCCGAGCGCTCCTCCCCGGCCACCGCCCTCGCCAGCAGCTCCGCCGGGTGCGCCCAATACCCCGTCCGCCCCGCCCAGCACCCGCGCAGGCTCTCCCGGCAGAATTCCCCCTCCCCCATCGCCATCCCCGTCGGCCCCCAGCAGAGCCCCGCCATCTCCACCGCCCGCGGCGCCCTCTCCGCCAGATCCCCCTGCCCGCCCCTGCCCGCCGCCTCCAGGGCTTCCCGCGCGCGCGCGCGCGCCCGCTCGAGCTCCGCCTCCGCCTCCCCGCTCCCCGCCTTCCCCCCCAGCGGCCGGCGCGCGAGCGCCTCCTGGCGCGCCCAGCGCGCCAGCGCCTCGCGCTGCCAGCGCTCCCCGCCGCCCTCCGCCCCGCACTCGCGCAGCGCCTCGCGCCCGATCCGATCCGCGCGCCCGAGCGCCGCGAGCTCAAGCTCCATCTCCGCGCTCTCGCCGGCCCGGCCCGAGAGCGCCCCCCAGGCCATCCCGAACCCCTCGAGCGCCTCCGGAAGCGCCTGGCGGATACCCAGCGGCAGCGCGCTGTAGAGCCCCTCGGGCCCCTCCGCCCGCCCCAGCCCCGCCGCCTCGCGCGCCCGCCCGCCCAGCTCCCAGTCCATCAGATGCACCCACTCGTGCGCGAGCGTCCAGCCCGCCTTCCTCCCCGCCCCCATCCGGATCCGCCCCCGCGCCCCCCGATCCTCCCTCGTCTCGAAGAAGCCCCGCGCCCCGCAGCGCTCGAGGATCCTTTCGCTCTCGAGCCGCAGCCGGGCGCCCCCGAGCCCCCCGAGCGCCTCCGGCCGGATCCCCAGCCTCCCGAGCGCGACCCGCGCCGCCGCGCGCGCTCTGCGCAGCGCCGCGCGCGCCTCCCACGGCCCCATCCCCGCGATCTCCACCGCTCGGAACCCGAAATCCTCCATCAGATCCCGCGCCGCGCGCTCGAGCCCCGGGCCGAGCGCCCTCCACCCCCAATCCCGCGCCCGCTCCCGCGCCCGCTCCATCCGCCCGCGCCCCGCCCCTTCTCGCCCCGCCGCTCCCGCTTCCCGATCCCGCAGGGCCCACTTCGCGATCCGCTCCAGGTCGGCTCGCGCCTCGCCCTCGGGCCCCTGCTCCCCCAGCCTCGCGGCCTCCGCTCGCGCCCGCTCGGCCAAAGCCTCCCGATCCGGCGCCCCCGCGAGCTCCCGCCCGATCCGCGCCCACTCCGATCGGGCGCGCGCGCTCTCGGCGAGCCCCGACTCCGGCCCGATCTCCAGCTCCACCCGCCCCGAGCGGAACATCTCCGCGAAGAGCTCCGCCCACCAGCCCCAAGGCCTTTTCGGCCCCGTGCTCCCCCGCGCTGCTGATTCTTCTCTCTTTTCCATGTGCGGCACGATAGCGGCTTTTCGCCGCCGCGCAAGCGCTTCCCCGCCCCCCGCCGGAAAAGAAAAGCCCCGCGAAAGCGGGGCTTTCCGGACTGCCTCTTCGGATCCGAACGATCAGAACGAGTGGGCTACGCCCATCTGCACGCCCGAGGTCGTCTCGCCCATCACGGAGCCCATGTTGTCGCCATGGCCCCCGCCGGAGACGCTGAAGGCCGCCGCGCTGTCGTTGGAGGTCTGCGCGTAGGTCGCGTAGACGGTCGTGCGCTTGCTCAGGCTGTAGTCCGCCCCGATCGCCCACATGTCCGCCCCGCTGTCGGCCACGCCGCCGAGCTCCCCGGCGCTGTAATACTGCGCCTTGAGCGTCGCCGCCCCCATCCGGTAGGCTCCGCCGATTCCCCAGACGTCGCGGTCGTCGTCCGCCCCGGCCGCGCCGGTCGTGTCGTAGGCCCGCTGCCAGAGCGCCGCCCCAGCCTCTCCAGCCAGCCCTTTTTCCCCTCCCGACCCCCCGCCATCGCCGTCCCCTTTTTCTCGTTGTTCTCCAGGGAACATTGTATCCGGCCGGCGACGGAAAACCTAATCAGACAACGCTGATATTCCCCCTCCCGGCCCCGGCTTCCCCGGATCGGCTAGCCGGCGGCTCGCGCCGCCTCGCCCTCGGCCCGGGCCTGCGCCCTCGTCACCCGGATCGGCTCCGGGCGCGCCGGCTCGCCCCCGCGCAGCGCCAAGAGCGCCTCGCGCCGGAGCTCCACGAATTCCTTGCGCGTCGGCCCGCGCCCCTTCGCCGCGATCTCCTCGGCGTAGCGGTCCGCCCGCCGGCTGATCCCCGAGAGCCTCCCGAGCTCCGCGCGCTCGAGCTCCCCGGCCGGCTCCATCTCGCGCAGCTTGCGCGCCGCCCGGGCCTGGCGCTCGCCCGACCAGATCCCGTGCAGGTCGGCGAAGATCCAGGCGAACGCCATCGACCCCGCCAGCGCGATCCCCACCCGCATCGCCCCCTCCAGCCCCGGCCCGATCGCCAGCAGCGCGCCTCCGGTGGCCGCCTGCGCCATCCCCAGCCACCCCAGCGCCGCGCCGGCGGCGCTCACCCCGGCCAGCGCCGACGGGCCCGAGCGCCCCAGCGCGATCCCCAAGGCCAGCGCGTAGCCGAGCGCCCAGGCCATCGTCGGGATCCATCCGCCCTGCCCGCGCGACGCCAGCGCCGCCTCGAGCGCCCCGGCCGCCCCGGCCGCCAGCCAGAACGCCGCGTGCCAGAGCCCCATCCTGCGCGCCGCCTTCGCGCTCTCGCGCAGCGCCTCGCGCTCGAGGCTCAGCTCGAACGCCCCCGGCGCCGCCATGCCCCACTCGAAGCGCGTCGGCTCCGCCCATTTCTCCGATTTGCCCATCCGCACTCCTCCTGCCTTCTCTTGCTTTCGCGATGCGCGATTGTAGCGCCGATCCTCCCTTTCCGGCGAAATTTTTCCTCCGGGCGCGCGCGCGCCCCCGATTTCGTATACAATCCCGCTTTTCCGTCGCCGAGCCCTCCCCATGGCCCCCGCTCCCCGCCCCGCCGAATCCCACTTCCGCGCGGCCCTCTCCGCCCTCTCCGAATCCCTCGAGGCCGCCGGCGCCCTGCCCTTCGCCCTGGCCGTCCCCGATTTCGGGCGCGAGGCCGCTCGCATCGCCTCCGCCTCCTTGCCCGACTCCATGGCCGAATGGGAGTCCTGGACCCGGCTAAAGCGCTCTTTGCGGTCGCTCTCGAATTCCCCCCTCGACGATGCCAAGCTCGCGGAGGCCTTTCGGAGCCGCATGGGGCTCTCCCCCGCCCCCAGCGCCCCCCGGACCCCCGGCGCCGCGCCGCCCTCCGCCCCGGCCCGCTCCGCCCACGCCGCGGCTCATCCGCCGCCGGGCCTCTCCGACCCCCAGCTCCAGGCTCTGCTGAGCCTCTTCAACGAGGAAGCCCCCCGCCGGGAATCCGCCGAGCGCGCCAACGAGCGCCATCGCGATTCGCTCTGGCGCGAAGCCATGGGCCGCTGCCTGCTGCTCTCGAGCCAGATCGGCGCCTTGCTGTGGGTCTTCGCCCCCGAGAGCCCCCTGGCCGACGAGGCCGCCCTCCCCTATCTCTCCGCCGGATTCCCGGTCGCGCGCTTCTTTGATCCGCGCCTGGCCTCCTTCGGCGCCGGCGACTACTCCCTCTGGGACGCGGGCCTGGTCCTGGGCAGCGAGCGGGCCCTGCGCGCCGCGGCCGCCTCGCGCGCCGCCCGCCGCCCCGACCCGGAGACCCAATTCGCCCCCGAATCCCCCCTGCTGCTCGCCTTGGGCCTCTCCCCGGATCTGGAGGGCCTCTCCCCTTCGGCCCGCTCCGACCGCGACGGCCTCGGCCTGGCCTTCGAGTCCTTCCTCGCCTGCCGCCGCGGCCTCTCGGAGGATCCCGAGGCGCTCTTCGCGCTCGCCCTCTCCCTGCTCGGCCCCGAGCGCTTCCCGCTCGCCGAGGACAGCCTGCGCCCTCTGACCCTCGCCGCGCTCAACCCCGTCGCCTGGGGCGACCTCTCCGAGCGCGCCAAGGCGCTCCCGGACACCCTCTCCGAGTCGGCCCAATCCTTCGCCCGCGCCTGCCTCTCGAGCGCCCAGTCCTATCCGATCGACCCCGCCGGCGACCTGTGCTCGCGCCTGCGCGCCTCGGAGCTCCTCGCTTCCCTCGCCTCCCTGCCCGCCTCCCTCCCCGAGGAGCGCCTCCACCGCGCCGAGATGGCCCTGCTGGCCATCCGCTTCGGCGACGCCCCCGCCTGCCGCGCGCTGCGCGGCCTCGGATCGTCCCTGCGCGACCCCGTCGGGGCGGGCTCGGCCTCCCTGCGCGAGCGCCTCGACCGCTCCGCCCTCTGCGGCGAGGCCGCCCTCGAGCTCTCGGACCACCCCGCCGGCCCCTGGGCGGATCTGGGCGGCATCGACGCGCTCGCGCGCCTCGCCCTCGAGCTTTCCGGCGCCGATCCCTCGGCGGCCGGCCCCGCCCTCGAGACCGCCCGCCTGCTCCTGCGCGCCGAGCCGGCTCCGGGCGCTTGCGCCTTGCTTCTCGAGCGCCTGCTCTCGGCCCGCCGCTCCGAGGCGCTCGCGCTCGTCGCCGAGTCCATCCTCCTCGAGTCGGCCGCCTCTAACCCCTCCTGCCCCTCCGCGCGCCCGCGCGCGCTCTGAGCGATCCCCTCCCATCCTCCCCAGCGAGAAGCCCATGACCCCCTTCCAGAACAATCGCCGCCAAATCGACTCGCGCGACATCGCCAAGGGCGCCTTGGCCATCATCCTCGCCGGCGGGCGCGGCTCCCGCCTGCAGGGCCTGACCGACTGGCGCGCCAAGCCCGCCGTCCCCTTCGGCGGCAAATTCCGCGTCATCGACTTCGCCCTCTCCAACTGCCTCAACTCCGGCATCCGCCGCGTCGGCGTCGCCACCCAATACAAGGCCCACTCCCTCATCCAGCACCTCCAGCGCGGCTGGGGATTCCTCCGCGGCGAGCTGGGCGAATTCATCGAGATCCTCCCCGCCCAGCAGCGCCTCGACGACGAGAGCTGGTATAAGGGCACCGCCGACGCCGTCACCCAGAACCTCGACATCCTCGACTCCCACCGCCCCGAGTGGGTCCTCGTCCTCGCCGGCGACCACGTCTACAAGATGGACTACGCCAAGCTCCTCCTGCGCCACGCCCAAAGCGGCGCCGACATCACCATCGCCTGCATGGAGGCCCCCCTCGCCGAAGCCTCCGCCTTCGGCGTCATGTCCGCCGGCCCCGACGGGCGCATCACCTCCTTCGCCGAAAAGCCCCTCTTCCCCGACCCCATCCCCGGGCGCGAGGACCGCGCCCTCGTGAGCATGGGCATCTACGCCTTCCGCTCCGACCTGCTCCGGCGCGTCCTGCTCGAGGACGCCGCCGACCCGGCCAGCTCGCATGACTTCGGCAAGGACATCATCCCCAAGCTCGTCGCCGCCGGCAACGCCTTCGCCAGCCCCTTCTCGGAGAGCTGCGTGGGCAGCTGCGGCTCCGAGCCCTACTGGCGCGACGTCGGCACCGTCGACTCCTACTGGTCCTCCAACCTCGACCTCGCCTCCATCACCCCCGCGCTCAACCTCTACGACGAGCAGTGGCCCATCTGGACCTACCAGGCCCAGCTCCCCCCGGCCAAATTCGTCTTCGACTACGACGGCCGCCAGGGCCACGCCCTCGACTCCCTCATCTCCGGCGGATGCGTGCTCTCGGCCGCCCTCGCCCGCGGCAGCGTCCTCTTCTCCAACGTCCGCGCCGACGACTGCCTCATCGAATCCTCCGTCCTCCTCCCCAACGTCCGCGTCGGCCCCGGCTCCTCCATCCGCCGCGCCGTCATCGACCAGGGCTGCGTCCTGCCCGACGGATTCCATGTCGGCATCGATCCCGAATCCGACCGCGAGCGCTTCTTCGTCACCGAATCCGGCATCGCCCTGGTCACCCCCTCCATGCTCGGCCAGCGCCCCAGCAGCGTCTGACCCATGCGCGCTCTCGCCCTCGGCCTCGCCCTCGCCGCCCTCCTCCCGCGCCCCGCCCTCGCCTTGCCGCCCGATTTCCCCGAGGCGCGCTTCGCCCTCGAGGCCCTCTCGGACTCCCTCTCGAACATGTCCTCCCCGGACCTCCCGCCCCCGGAGCCGCCCTCTCCCGCGCGACGCCCCGCCTCGCCCCGCGCCGCCGCCCCGGCCTTGCCGCTGCCGGCCCTGGCCGAGCGCATCGGCGCGCTCGAGGCCGAGTTCGCCTCGCGCTCGGGCTGCTCCGGCGCCACCCCGCGCGAGGGCGCCGCCCCCTCCGGGGCCGCCGCGCGCCGCGAGGAGATCCTCTCGGCCCTGCGCGCCCACCACGAGGGCCTGTGCTCCGGCAAATCCTCCTTCCCCCAGTATCTCGCCCTCGAGCGCCTCTTCCTCAAGGGCGACGCGCGCGGCGCCGAGATCCTCTTCTCCCGCGACCACGAATTCTCCTGCGAGGGCCTCCCCTCGCCAGCCTGGCTGCGCGAGGCCTGGCGGACGCTCGAAGCCCTCTACGCGGGCCGCCCCGAGGCGCGCGAGGCCGCCCTCTGCGCGCGCGACGCCCTGCGCCTTTGATCCGATCGCCCCGCCATCGGGAACCCCATGACGAAGGCTCCGGATTTTCCGGAGCCCTCCGCCTTCCCCCGCCCCCGCGCGAGCGCTACTCCGGGGTCGAGGAGATCCGGAAGCTCGCGATCGCGCTGCCCTTGCCCATGAGCTCGCGCGCGAGCCGGTTGGGCGCCGCGTTGCTCGAGTAGACCGCCGCCATCGTCATCTCCAGGCTCCGGCTCTCCGAGTAGTCGAAGGCGATCTCCACCACCTTCAGCCCCATCGAGGCCAGCAGCGCCTTGGTCTCCTCCTCGCTCATCTCCTCCCCCTTGAAGAACCGGATCGACACCTGCGCGTAGCGGTCCCGCGCGATGAGCATCTCCACGTTCCGGAAGAACGCCAGGATCAGCAGCGCCATCAGCGCCAGCGCCAGCGCCGGCCCGACCATCCCATACCCGATGATCACCCCCAGCGCCGAGGTCACCCACACGGAGGCCGCCGTCGTGAGCCCCTTCACGCTCAGCCCGTCCTTGATGATCAGCCCCGCCCCCAGGAACCCCACCCCCGTGAGCAGCCCCTGGATCACCCGGCTGGCCGGGTCCCCCATCGGATCGCCCGCCGGCCCCACCGGCAGGATCGCCACCACCGCCGCCGAGGCCAGGCACACCAGCGAATAGGTCCGGAACCCCGCCTGGCGCCCCCGGCGCGACCGCTCCAGCCCGATGAGCCCGCCGAGCAGCGCCGCGAGCCCCATCTCGATCACCACCCGCAGCCACGACGGATCCCAGAGCACGATCTGGTTGCCCAGCGCCTGTATCGCCAGCGTAGTCGCCATCTTCCGCCTCTTCTCGCCTATCGGGGGAATCCTGGTTTATCCCAACCGGCCCCCCGGCGCAACCGCCCCGTCAGACCCCCCGGCGCGGCCGCGTCCGGCTCGACCCCTCGCCGGCCGACTCCGACATCCGCCGCGCCAGGCTCTCCGCCTCCGCGCGCGCCGAGAGCTCCGGGGTGGCGAAATCCGGGACCCGCTCCTCCTCCCCCCAGCGGTAATCCCCTCGCGCCGCCGCCGCCAGGCGCCCGTCGTATTCCCGCTCCCAGGCCCGGTCGTCCCCCTCGGGCGGATACTCCACATCCTCGGCTCGGCGCGCGAACACCCCCTCCTCGCGCACCTCCAGCCGCCAGATGTCGTCGAACTCCTCCCCGGCCGCGAAGATCACCCCCGCCATCCGATGCCCGCCCGGCAGCCAGCCCATCCCCTCCGGATCCAGCAGCGCCGCCGCCGGCCGATCGATCCCCTCCGCCCCCGCGATGAAGTGCGTCCGCAGATACGCCATCCACTCCGCCGACGAATAGAACTTCTCCCCGCCGTCCCACTCCAGCGCCGTCCCATCCTCGTTCGGGACCCATTGGCACCACAGCCCCGGCTGCCCCTCGGGCGCCTCGTTGCTGTCCTCGATGTCCGGATCATCCCCCTGCCCGAAGCTTCCCGATCCGCCCACGAAATACGGCCCGGCTCCTCGCCGCATCCGCCGCGTGTTCGCGAACTTCGCCAGATACTCGATCTCCCGCTCCGACAGCGGCGGCTCGATCGACACGCTTCCCTGGAAATCCGTCGTGTAGCCCATGCTCTCTCCTGATTCTCGTCTCTTCGCAGAAGGCTCCATTATACCCCCCCCGCGCCCGGCTCGGAAACCCGTCCGGCCTGGCGAAACCCCGGCCCTCCGGTCGGCCCGATCCCGCCCGATCTTGCCGCGGCCTCGCGATTCGGCTTTTCTTTCCCCATGCCCGCCCTCCGCCCCGACTCCTTCCCGACCCGCCGGATCGCTTTCCGCCCCCGATTTCTCCGCCTCGCCAGCGACTGGCATTTCGACCGCCACCACGGCGCGGATCCGGAGAATTTCCTGGCCGCCTTCCCCCCGCTGCCGGAGGATCCGCAAACCCTCCTTCTGGTCGCCGGCGACTCCGCTCGGCGCGGGTGGCTCAACGGCGAGCCCGGCCAGCGCTGGCTGCGCTCCCTCTCCTCGCGATTCGGCGCCGCCGCCCTTTGCCTGGGGAACAACGAGGCCTGGGACGGATCGGCCGATTTCCTTCGCCACCCCCTTTCCGAATCCGCCGCGCTCTTCCGCTCGGCCGCCGACCCGTTCCCCAACGTCTTCTGCCTCGAAGGGGAGATCCTCGAGCTGGCGAACTGCGCCGTGGCCGCCTCCGCCCTCTGGTCCGATTACCGCGGCAGCCCCTCCCTCCTGCGCGAGGAGCTCCTGCGCGAGGCCTCTCCGGAGCGCTTCCTCGCCGGCCTCGAATCCCCCGGCCTCCCTCTCGAGCCCGAGCCCACCCCGCGCCGCCTCCAGCACGAGAATCGCCTCGCCCGGGATATGCTCCTCTCCGATCGATGGGGCTCCGGGAAAATCCGCATCGCCCTGACCCATTTTCCGCCCCACCCCGCCTCCTGGCCCGTTCGCGATCCGCTCGACCCCGCCTTCCTCCAGATCCTCGCCCGCGCCAGCTCGGATCTGGGCCCGGCCCTGGCCGACTCCGGCATTCGCTTCTGGCTGCACGGGCATTCGCACCATGTCTGCGACTGGCCGGCCGGCTCCTGCCGCGTCGCGTCGAACCCCTTCGCCAGCTCGACTTGCCTGTGCGGATCCTGCCGGTTCGACCCCCTCTGGCGCGCCGCGCTCGACTGACCCGCGCTCGTAATCCTTTGCGAAGGCATAACGCATTGCGGCGGCCCGAGCCCCCGGAAAATCGCCATTTTCGGCCCGATTTCCGGTATAATTCCCCTTTGCCCGAACCGCCTGGAGCCTTCCGCATGACCGACAGCGCCGACCTCTCCGACTTCATCCTCCCGGCCATCATCGAGAAGGCCTCCGACTTCTCCCCCAAGGCCGCTCGCGAGCGCTTCGAGCGCGCCAGCCGCGCCCTCGCCTGGCAAGCCTTCTGGCTTTCCGTCTTCGAGTATCTCGAGCGCTTCTCCGACTGCGTCGAGGGCGTCTCCTTCGCCAAGGGCTACTCCGACGCCGAGGGCAGCATGCGCCCGGTTCCCCTCCCCGGAGCCCCCTCCGCTCGATGGGAAAAGGCTCTCGCCTCCTCCTCCGGCACCTTCTCCAAGGCCCGCGGCAAGCTGTCCGTTGGCTCCAAGCACTCCCGCCCCTCCTGGCAGTCGGCCCTCGCCCATCTCGGCCCCGACCGCACCGCGCGCCTGGCCGATCGCGACGAGATCCTCCTCCGCGCCCTCGGCCCCCAGATCGGCGGCCTTCGGAAGGCCTCCCTCGAGGCCGGCGCCCTGCGCGAATCCCTCGCCGGCCAAGCCTTCGAGGCCCTCGCCGGCCGGCCCCGCCGCCGCGGCCTCTGAGCCCTTGCCCCGCCCGCGCGTCTTGGCTATTCTCCTCCCATGAGCCCTCTTCGCATTCTCTCCTCGCTCTCCTGTCGACGCTGCCGGAATTGATTCCGGCGCGGGCCCGTTCGCCCGCAAAGCCCCACCCGACACGAGATCCGGAGCGACCCCCGATGAGCAGCCCAGCCAAAACCAAAACCCCAGCCTTTTTCCTCAAGGATTCCCTTTCGGGCGCGCCCAAGGCTCTCTCCCTCCCGCAGGGATCCGACGTCTCCATCTACGCCTGCGGCATCACCCCGTATTCCCCCTCGCATGTCGGCCACGCCCGATCCTACGCGGCCTTCGACCTTCTCGAGCGGACCCTCTCGGCTCTTGGATATCGGCCGAGGCTCGCGCGCAACATCACCGACATCGACGACAAGATCATCGCCGCGGCGAAATCCCAGGGAATCCATTGGAGCGAGCTCTCCGGGCGCCACGCCGCGAAAAACCGCCAGCTCATGGAGCGCGCCGGCATCCGCATCCCCCTCGAGCCCAAAGCCAGCGAGCATATTCCGCAGATTCTCGATCTGATCGGAGCACTTCTCTCGCTCGGCCTCGCCTACGCGGCCCCCAACGGGGACATTCTCTATCGGGTGGCGGCGCATGCGGGAGAGCGCCTTCTGGCTCGCCACGAGAAAGGCAGCTCGCTCTCGGAGGCCGGAGAGGGCCGGGTGAGCGCCCAAGGCAAGGAGGATTCGCGCGATTTCGCCCTCTGGAAGCGCTTCCCCTCCGAGGAGCCGGGCTTTCCCTCCCCCTTCGGATATGGCCGCCCCGGCTGGCACATCGAGTGCTCGGCGATGATCGGCGCGCTCTTCGGCGGATCGGTGGACATCCACGGCGGCGGCTCGGACCTGAAATTCCCCCACCACCAGGCCGAGATCCTCCAGTCCGAGCCGGTCTTCGGCAAGCCCTTGGCCTCGATCTGGGCGCACAACGGGTCCGTGCTCTCCGACGGAAAGAAGATGAGCAAGAGCCTGGGCAACTACGTCGAGTGGAGCGCCGCCTTGGATATGGCCGAGGCCGCGCTGCCCGGCTCCGGCGGCGACCTGCTGCGCTTCTCCCTGCTCTCGGCCCACTGGCAAAAGCCGCTGGACTGGTCCGAGCGCCTGCTCTCGCGCGCCGCGGAGGATCTCGCGCTCCTGGGCGAGGCCGCTCGCTCCCGCCCCTCGGACCCCGCCGCCCTCGAGCGCGCCAAAGCCCTTCTTCTGGGGGATCTCGCGGCCAACCTCAACTTCCCCCAGGCGCTCGAGCGCGCCCGGCGCGAATCCAAGGCGAATGGCTCCTTCGCCCTCGCGCTGGGGGATCTCTTGGGCATGGACCCCTCTTCCTGGAGAAAGCCGCTCGCCTCCCGGGATCCCGCGCTGGCCGAGGCGCTCCGGCGCGAGCGCGAGCAGGCGCGGGCGGATCGGGATTGGAGCAAAGCCGACGCGCTCCGCGAGGCCCTTTTGGCCTTGGGCGAGACGGTCTCGGATCGGCCGGCCGCGAAATCCGGCCCGCAAAACTAGGAGAGCCCCATGGCGAAAACCGATCCGATCGCATGGAGAATGGACGGCGAGACCTTTCTCGCCGCCTACAGCGCCCCGGAGAAATCCGGCGGGGCGGAGGCGTTCTTCGACCGGTTCGGCGCGAGCCGATCCGAGCGCTCCCAATACAGGCCGCTCTTTTGCGCTCTCACCCACTCCCTCGGCGGGGAGGAGGCCGTCTCCTTCGGCCTCTTCGAGCGCCGCGGGCGCCTTTATGAGGTCTCCGGCAGCGAGCGCTCCATGCGGGACTTCAACGGGCAGTTCTCCCCGGAGCCCTCGAGCGTTTCGAGCCTGCGCCATCGGGCGACTCTGGGAACCCTGGGCCGGTCCGACTCCGACTCGACGGATCTCTACGCGAGCGCCCTGCTGGCCGCCTTGGATCGCTTCGGGGATCGCTTTCCCGAAGGGGACCCTAGCCCCAGCGAAAAGTTCGCCATGGCCCAGGAGACGATCCAGCTTTGGCATCTCTTCTCCTTCGGGCCGGCTAGCCTGCTCGAGCACCCCTTGCTGCGCGCGGACCGGCAAACCCGCGAGGCCCTGCTTCGCGTGTTCGCCTCCCGGGAGCTCCCCCGCGACTCCTGGCCGCAGCGGAGCTCCGAGGCGCCGCATCCCTTTTCCGAGGATTGCTCCGTTTTGCATTTGCCCTCGCGCGGGATCGATCTTTTCCTGCCCGTCTCCGCTAGAGGCGTCTTTTCGCCCTTGATTTGGCTGGAGGGGATCGAAGAGAGCGCCAGCGCCGACTGGCCCGCGATCGCCGCGCGGATTCGCTTGGCCCTCGAGGACGCCCAGGCCTGCCTCGAGGCCGGCGCGGACTTGCTCGATCGCCCCGCGCCCCGAAAAAGCAAACCCTTCGCATAAAGGGTCGCTCTCTCTAGCGAGAGCCTTCGTCTATGGGCCGGACTTCGCGGCGCTCGCCCGGGCCCTCTCCAGCGCCATCCTCCCCGCCGCGACCAGCGTCAGGCTCGCCAGCGCGATCCAGCCGAATCCGACCGCGATCCCCTCGGGCGAGAGCCCGGATCCGGCCAGCAGATGGTAGAGCCCCACAAAGGCGAGGATAAAGAGGTTCTCGAAGAAATTCTGGATCGCCAAGCCATGCCCCGCCCCCACCGTCTCGTGCGCGCGCTCCTGCAGCAGGGCGTTGAGGGGAACCACGAAGAGCCCGCCGCAGGCCCCCAGAAAGACCAGGACGCTCGCGGCCTGCCAAAAGGAGCCGGCTTGCGTGAGCAGCAGCACCGCAGGCCCGATGAGCAAGGCCCCCAGGAGCGTCCGGTTCGGGCGCGACAAGGGAATCAGCCAGGAAGCCAATCCAGCCCCGGCCACCACGCCAATCGATACGCATCCCATCAGCAGCGAAATGTCCCCGTTCGAGGAGATCCCCAGCGCGGCGGGCGCCCACAAGAACAGCAGCAGCCGCAGGCTCGCCCCCACCCCCCAGAACGCGCTCGTGCCCACGATGGCGAATCGCGCGTCGGCGTTCCCCCAGAGCGTCCGCAGCGACTCCCAGAACTCGGCGAAGAGCGCCGCCGCGCCGCGGAAGGCCTCCGGATGCTCCGGGGCGAGCCGCGGGATGAGCAGGTTCGCCCCCGCCGCCGCCACATACGCCGCCACCACCGCCCCGATGGCGACCATCGGGGAAATGTCCGAGAGCATCCCCCCCAGGCCCGCCCCCAGCAGCACCGCCGCGATGGTCGACCCCTCGATCATCCCGTTGGCCCGCACGAGCTTCTCGGGCTCGTGCATCTGGCTCAAGATCCCGTATTTCGCCGGGGAATAGCCCGCGGCCCCGATGCCGGCGATGAGGTATCCGATCACCGGATGGCCCCCGGAGAGCATCAGCGCCGCCCCGGAGAACTTCACCAGGTTGGCGATCATCATCACCCGCCCCTTGGGAAGAGCGTCCGCGAAGGGGCCCACGAAGGGCGCGAGCAGGATGTAGGCGAGCACGAAGGACCCCTGCAGCCAGGCGTCCATCCCCTGCTCCCCGGAGGCCTTCAGCGCCGCGAGCGCCGCCACGAACAGCGCGTTGTCGGCGAGCGCGGAGAGAAACTGCGCGCTCAGCAGCGCGATCATCCCTCGCGAGAGCAAGCTGGATTTTCCCTTCGGATCGCTCTTTGCGGCGTCATGCATTCCTCTTCTCCCTATCGAAAAAATCCCGGGTCTCAAAGCACTTCGCCGGCAGCGACTCCCCCCGCCAACGCAAGCTTCTCTTCAGGCAAAAATCAAACAGCAGCGCGTTGGAGCGGCGAATCCTCGAGAGCGACTCTCCGGCCCCCTTGGGCAAGAGCCCCTCGGACTCGAGCGCGCGCGGGTCGAACAGCGGCATGACCCCCGGGAGCGGATAGTCCGACCCGTTGAGCAGCCGATCCTTCCACGGCGCCGCCAGGATCGGCCGGATCCATTCGCTCCGGTTGACCTGGCTGATGGCCGAGACATCCGCGAAGAGCCTCCCCTCCCACTCCCTCTCGCGCATCAGGCGACCGAAGAGCTCGAAGTTGGGCGCGCGCCCTCCCCGATCCCGATCCTCCCCCTCGCCTTCGCTGGCGCAGTGCGCCACCACCACCCGGACCCCGCGCCGGAGCGGCTCGCGCAGCAGCAGGGGGTTGCCCAGCCCGTCGAGCCCCGCGCCGCGCGCGGCCTTCTCGTCCCCGGCGTGGGTGATCAGCGGCAGATCCAGGCGCCGGGCCGCCTCGTAGAACTCGGCGCAGCGCGGGCTGGACGGATCGATCCCCTGGGCGCTGGGGAGCCATTTGATCGCCCGCGCCCCATTCTTCGCGCAGCGCTCGAGCTCCGGTGCCGCTTCCCTCCGATAGGGATGGACCGAGCAGGCCCACTCGAAGCGCGAGGGATTTTCCCGGGCGATTTTCGCGGCGAGATCGTTGGGGACGAAAAAGTGGCTCTTTTCCGCGAGCGCCTCCCCCGTCTCCGAATGGAACCGGTCGAAGGCGAAGAGCATCGTCTTGAATCCCTCCGGAAACGCGTTCGAGAGCAGCAGGAGCCGGCGGACATACGCCTCGTCGACGCTCTGCGGCGAGACCGAGCAGGCGGCGTCGAGATAGAACTCCTTTTGCGCGTATTCGAGCGGATGCGCGGGCGAGAACAGCTTGGGGTTCGCCCACAAGCCCCCGCCGGAGTCCCCCGTGCCCGCGATGTGCGCGTGCGCGTCCCAGACCTTGCCCCAATCCAGGCCCTCGAGCGCGGCCCTTAGGATCGGATCCTCCAGATCCAGCGCCCTCTCCGGCGGCAGGCACGGATTGGCGAATCCCTCGCTGGGCCATTTGCTCGCCCCCACCCCCCACCGCGCCCGCGGCGAAGGCTCCCGCGAACCCCTTGAGAAACGATCTTCGATTCATGCTCTCTCCTGAGGGCGGCTTCGCGCCGCCCCTTGTTGGCTTATTGCTCTTCTTCGGGCTGGCTCTTTTCGCTCTCGGGCTCCTCGAGCGCGATCTTTCTGATCTCGACGTAATCGGTCTTGCCCGTCCCCAGCAGCGGAATCGCCTCCACCACGCGAATCTGGCGGGGAATCGCCAGCTCGGCGACGCCCAGGCGCCGGGCGGCTTCTGCGAGCGCCTTGCGCGAGAGATTCTTGTCCGTGGTCAGGGCCACCAGCTTTTCGCCCTTGGAGGCGTCGGGAATCGAGACGACCGCGTGCGCGGCCTCCGGGCTCGCCTCCCGCGCCATTTTCTCGGAGACTTCCAGCGACACCATCTCGCCGGCGATCTTGGCGAAGCGCTTGGCGCGGCCCTTGATCCAGAGGAATCCGTCGGAGTCGATCTCGACGATGTCTCCCGTGTCGTGCCAGCCGTCGCCGGCGAACTCCGAGCGCGGCGCCTGCAGAACCTTGGGCGCGTCGGCCCTGAAGTAGCCGCTCATCACGTTCGGGCCCGCCACATGCAGCCGCCCGCCCGCCTCGATGCCGGGGACCGCCTCGAGCCTGTAGCTCATGCCCGGGAGCATGCGCCCGACGCTGCCCTCGCGATAGGCCAAGGGCGTGTTCACCGAGATCACCGGAGAGGTCTCCGTGGCGCCGTAGCCTTCGAGAATGCGCGCGCCGAACTTCGAGGCCCAGGTCCTGCGCACCTCCTCGGAGAGCTTCTCGGCGCCACTGATGACATAGCGGAGCGTGCGGAAGTCATAGGGGTCGGCGAACTTGGCCCAGTTGCCCAGGAACGTCGACGTCCCGAAGAGCACCGTCGCCTGGCGGTCATAGATCATGTGCGGAATGATCCGGTTGTGCAGCGGCGAGGGATAGAGCACCAACTTGGTTCCGGTCAGCGCGGGCATGAGCAGCCCGCCCGTGAGGCCGAAGGCGTGGAAAATCGGCAGCGCGCTGAAGACCTTGTCGGAAGGGTTCATGTCCACCACCGCGCGGATCTGCGCGATGTTGGAGAGCAGCGCGCGGTGCGAGAGCGCCACGCCCTTGGGGCTGCCTTCCGAGCCGGAGGTGAAGAGGATCGCCGCGACGGACTCCTCGTCGACCCCGCTCTCCTGGAAGGCCCGGGGGACGTCCGCCTTGAGGCCGATGCCGATCTTCTGGAGCAGGCCGATCTGGCCTTTGGCGTCCTCGAGATAGACCACCTTCACCCCGGCGGCCTCCAGCGCGGCCACCGCGCTGGATAGCTTGGCTTGCTCGATGAAGGCCCTCGAGCTCATCACGACCCGCACGCCCGATCCGGCCGCGCAGCTGACCATCGCCTCGGGGCCTGCTGTGTAGTTGAGCATCGCCGCCGGGCGGGCTTTCGCCGCCAGCCCGAAGAACAGCGCGACGGCCGCGAAGACGTTGGGCAGCAGCACCCCCACCGGCTCGCCCTTCGGGGCGTGGGCCGCGGCGACGCCGCCTAGCGCCACCGACGCCTTGATCAGCTCCCCGTAGGAGCGCTCGCGCAGATCCTTGTCCTCGAGAAAGCGCGTTTTCTCGCCGGCTTCGTCTGAGGCGTCGCAGAGCGCGCTCCAGATGGTTTGGCGCGAGCGGGCCCCGAACGCGGCCGATTGCATGATCGCCTTGAGCTTCTCCCCGGCGGCGCGGCGCTTGGCGCGCGCCGTCCCCTCGGCGGGCAGCTCCATGGATTCGGCCCCGAAAAAGCTCACCTGGACCTTCGGGAAGATCTTCTTGGGGTAGAGCCCCGCCACGCGGCTGAAATAGGAGCCCAGCAGGCCGTCCAGGCGCACCGGAACGATCGCGGCCCCGGATTTGGCGGCGACGAACGCCGGGCCGTCATAGATCTTCATGAGGCTCCCGGTCACCGTGATGCGCCCCTCCGGGAAAATCACCACCGGACGCCCCCCCTTGAGGGCCTTCACCAGATGCTTCACCGCCAAGGGCGAGGTCGGATCCATGGGCAGATAGTCGACCAGGCGCAGGACCTGGCGGAACCAGAAGTTCTTTGGCACGTCGCTGTGCACCGCGAAGACGGGGTTGCCCGGCACGAACAGCCCCAGCAGAATCCCGTCCAGAAAGGATTGGTGATTGGCCACGATGAGCGCGCTCTTGCCATCCAGATTCGGGAAGTCCCCCTGCAGGCGCACCCGGAAAACCGCCTTGAACACCGCCCGCAGCGCGGCCTTGATCGCATTCTTGATCATCTCACTCTAGCCGAGCACTTGATCTGTTGAAAATTTCCCAACAGACGGATCCGTTCGGGGGCGGCTAGGCCCCCTCGCCGCCCTTCCCCTGCCCTCGGATCCCGAAGATCCGGGGGAGGGCGGA
>VFQM010000249.1_pt1 | contig 65281 bp, 45 predicted proteins | sample 3512391 | NCBI WGS metagenome assembly VFQM01 (sample SAMN10412369, study PRJNA504923) | tailings metagenome | isolation source: Replicate 1 from Balatoc abandoned mine | place: Philippines | reverse complement strand
CATCCTTTTTTATGGCAAAGGTAAACACATTCAGCTTGTTAACCTGACGGCTATGGTGAGGACACAGACCGGGGTGAGAGAGCTAGTGACTAAGTCCATTTAGTTTTTCATCCAATCTATTTATTCAAATAAGGTTAATACTTAATTTTTCTTAGATCTACCAAGTTGTTTGTTTAGAATTGGGTAAGTTAGTTGGTTAACATTTAAGTATTGATATATCGTGTCCTCGTGGGCTTTTGCGTTTTTCATCGGTAGATAGAAAACGTGAAAAACAGGAATATCCAATTCATCCATGATGAACTTCCAGTACTTGGCACGTGCCATATCTTTATGTCTTCGAGACGAATCGGATACCACATTATTGATTCGACCATGTAAGCCTTGCTTAATGATCCCACCTTTTGAATTGAATCCTCCGGCCTTACCAAAATAAACCAATTCCAAAGATTGGCCTTTTATGTTAAATTGAAGGTGTTTCTCATTTGGGTTTAGGACTTTAGAACTGAAAACTGTATACATGCCTTCTTCATTGGGAACCTGACTGGTTTGTGCTTTTAAATAGCGTGTTGGAGATGCTGTTTTTAGCGCATCATTTTTGAATGTAAATGTATTGCCTGAATATAGAATAACCTGAATTTTGTCTATCATATGTATTTTTTTAAAGTTGATTATTTAACCATTCACCTTTGTGAGTGCCATACTTATCGCGCCATAAAATGGGCGGGGCAAAGGCGACGTCGTTTCCTTGCCGATTGAAGGCCTTCTTGTATTTTAAAAAAAGCAAATCAATATCCTGATGTGGATCTATGAATCTATTGAGATCCTTTTTAAACCAAAAATCATGAATTTTTTCCTCGCTTTCTGGAATTTTATCTGTCATTATGACATTATAAGTGGGAATTAATTCATTATGGCGGATCAGACCAAATAAAGCAGATACAATGATAATATCGGTTGTTGGCTTTCTCCAATTAGGTGACTCAATCTTTCTGTACACACGACCGGTGTACAATTCATAGGCGGGAACTGTCTTCGACCAATCTAACGAAATGCCCAAAGCATGAATTAGTTCTTTCCGATAAGAATATAGTTCAGGAAAACTTGTCATTTTCTCTAAAGAACTAATTTGCGATTGTTGGGATGAAATCGTTGTTTTTTTGCCAGAACAAGAAATAAGATAGGCCATATATTTTGTTAAAATGAAAAAAGTTAATTTAGAAAATTATTTACAAAAATTGTGCCAATTTAGATCAGTAGAATATCTTTTATTAATTGTTATTTTTTAAAAATTTATAGTATTTTTTTTGCTTAAATATGATAAAATAAACCTTTACTATATTGCCTCTTGTACACTACTTACATCCTCATCAATTCTATTGATGGTATTTTTAGAATAAAGACAATATCTTCAAACTTTTGTTCTTTTTCTAAAATTTGAAGTCCCTCTGAAAGATTAAAATGCTTTTTTTGTTCTCCATCTTTTATGACCTCAATAATGGTTTGTGCATCTTGTAATTATTTATTAGCTGTTTTCTATCTCTGATATTATCATTAAATTTTTCTTATGAAACGAAAAAATAAAAATTTTAATAGATTATAAATCATTTGCATAGTTAGAACAAACGACGAGCTCTTCTTTTCTGAAAGTACCTAGCACTGGAGAAAAAATAATAAACGCCACCAGAGAACAAGTTTTTAAAGCAAGAGAACGAATGCGAATTCAATCTCTCGATGTAATGCGCGAAATGGGATTTGATATCGTTAAAACACCGGATATTCAAGAGAAATTGAGACAAAAACAAAAGACAAACAACAACCCCCTCGAGCTTCGCGTGGATTAGTGGATGATCTTTCAACGTGGGTTTCACATGATCTCCTGTGTATTAGAATGTATTGTATGGTAAAAAAGTAGCATTAGTAGGGTTTTTAATTAGTTGATTTTTCTTATCTTGATTACCAATTAACCTATTAATACGATGATGTCTAGGTCTTGTCCTTTTTGGGTCCAGGTAAGTTTAGTTTGCTTTGTACTCGTGCTGAATGGTTCTGTGGCCATGTTCGGACAAAATTACCATGTGAAATACAAGGTTCAATCCCAACCAGATTCGACCTATTCGGATTTTAAGGTAAAGGAAACGGCCACCTTATTCATGGAAAATAAGACAAATTCCTACTTTTATACCGATAATTTTGCTTTGAATGATTCGATAATAAAACTTGTTGATTCAGGCAAAATTAATCCCTATGAAATTATGAGCGATAAAAATAATCTCAGACACACTCAATTTGATCAGCATATTGTCAAGTATTTGCCAAAACATACCATTACTTTATTTGAAAATCTGTTGTCATCAAATTATTTATGTGAGTTTCAACCCAACTTTAAATGGGAAATGCAGTCTGATACCCTGACGATCAAGGGGTATCTTTGTAACAAGGCCACGGGTTATTTTGGAGGACGAACCTATATCGCCTGGTTTACTCATGAAATACCAATACAGGATGGTCCCTATGTTTTCTGTGGGCTTCCGGGATTAATTGTGAAGATACACGATACTAAAAACCACTACGATTTTACCCTGGTTTCGTTACAGCAAACCACAAGTACATCTTTTCTGAAAACACCCAATGTTGGGAAAAAGGTTATCTCCGCGACAAGAGAACAATTGTTTAAAGCGAGAGAGCGAATGCGAACCCAATTTTTAGAAGTTTTGCAAAACGAGATGGGAATGAAAATCATCGTAAGCCCTGAAATGGAACAAAAACGCAAACAAAATGAAAAGACAGACAACAACCCCCTGGAGCTTCGCGTGGATTAGTGGATGATCTTTCAACGTGGGTTTCACATGATCTCCTGTGTATTAGAATGTATTGTATGGTAAAAAAGTAGCATTAGTAGGGTTTTTAATTAGTTGATTTTTCTTATCTTGATTACCAATTAACCTATTAATACGATGATGTCTAGGTCTTGTCCTTTTTGGGTCCAGGTAAGTTTAGTTTGCTTTGTACTCGTGCTGAATGGTTCTGTGGCCATGTTCGGACAAAATTATCATGTGAAATACAAAATACACTCACAGATTGATTCAACACGCGCCAATAGGAAGCTGATAGAACAAGCAACACTTTTTATTGAGAGCAGTCAAAAGTCGTATTTCTATACCGATAATTTTGCATTTAATGATTCCCTAACGAAACAAATTAATTTAGGTAATATGAGTGCTTTTGAAGTAATAGGGAATACAGAAAATATACGCCATACCAGATTCGAACAGCATATAACTAAGAATCTAAATAACTTAGAAGTCAATTTATTTGAGAATATATTGATATCAGAATACCTTTACCAGTTTCAACCCAATTTTCGATGGGAAATTAAGTCTGATACCTTGACAATCAAGGGGTATCTCTGTAATAAGGCAACGGGATACTTTGGAGGACGAACGTATATCGCCTGGTTTACCCATGAAATTCCAGTTGCTGATGGACCCTATGTTTTCTGTGGGCTTCCTGGGCTGATTGTCAAGGTCCATGATGATAAAAATCACTACGATTTTACCCTTACATCATTAGAACAAACGACGAGCTCCTCTTTTCTGAAAACACCCAGTGTCGGGAAAAAGGTTATATCCGCAACACGAGAACAAGTTTTTAAAGCAAGGGAGCGATTGCGAACCCAATTTTCTGAAGTAATGGAAAATGAGATGGGAATGAGACTTATCGAAACGCCTGAAATGAAACAAAAGCGCAAACAAGATGAAATATCAGACAACAACCCCCTCGAGCTTCGGGTGGATTAGCGAAACGAACCCACCGCTAATTTTTTTTGAACGGTCATTTATTTATAACTAAAAAATTAGTTATGTTTGTCTCCGTATATTGAACCGTTTCCTATTTTATGAAAAAGCTACACTTGATTCTTGTTTTCAGTTTATTTGTTTTACATGCCCGCGCTCAGGCTATCAGCATTGTCCGCAGCAGCGGAAGCTCGGCACAGGATACCCAAACGGTCTTGGATAACCTCCATTACCGGGTTACGTATAACCTGACGTTCCGGCCCAGTAAAGACACGTCGGCCACGCAACAAGAGAAAATGAGGCTGTTGGTCGGAGACTCCATTTCGTTGTTCTATAGCCAGAATGCTTTTCTACGTGATTCCATCATGGCTACTTTCCAAGGAGATAATCCGGATATGACCCGCATGATGGCGGCTATGCAGACGGCGCCTAAGTCGATGTTTTCGTACGAGATCATCAAACGGACCCAGGCAAAGCAAGTCGTTTTCCGTGAGAGCGTGTTTATGGACAAACTTTCGTACACCGAGCCACTCCCGGCTGTCACGTGGAATATCACAAACGAAACAGCCACCAAGGTGGGTTACATGTGTCAGAAGGCCACAACCTCGTATGGCGGAAGAACCTACGACGCGTGGTTTACCTTCCAAATCCCGATTCAAGACGGACCGTATAAATTCAGTGGGTTACCCGGGCTGATTGTCGAAATGTACGATGCGGAAAAGCACTACCACTTTACTTTGGCAGGCATAGAAAAAGTGGCTAAGGGTGAAATTGCGGTCAATGAAAGCAAACTGCTCAAAGTGAGTAAAGAGAAGTTTGTCGAAATGAAAGCCGATTTTACCGAAAATCCGTTTAAGATGATCAACGCTAGTGGGGCGTCTATCACCATGAAGACAAATGACGGAAAAGAGATGTCGCAAAAAGAAATGACCAACCTCGTCAAAAAGAATCAAAGCAAACGCAATAACCCGATCGAGTTAAAGTAACCAGGGGTACTTTTCGATGTAGTTGATTTGGCGGTTCATTTTTCGCAAGTCCTCTTGTGAAAGTGGCTTGCCATCAATCCTGACTGTCGACACATCCATTCCCATACTTTTCATCATGTCAGCTCGGTTGCTATTCGATTTTTCTCGTATTTTTTGAAATTCAATAAAACTAGTTTCAATGTTTTTTCTACCCGAATTTAAATTTGAAGGGAATGGTGCCTTGGATTCCTTGAATGAAATTAACTGGAAATTAAACTCATTATTGGAATCCTGAATATGTACGATAAGGCCTGGTAATCCCCAAAATTTAAACGGTCCGTCTGAAAATGGAATTTCGGCTGAATACCAAGCAACATAGGTTCTTCCTTGAAAGGTAGTGATGGCCTTTTGACAAGCATAGTTGTTTATTTCCTTTGTTTCATTCACCAATTCCCATTTCGGTTTTAAAGATTGTTGATACACATAGTTGTCAATTAATATTCCCTCTGAAGTCTTGATAGTCGAATCCGTGTATTTTTTTTGAATCAGATGTTCAAAATCAGTCTTTATACCTTTTTCCCTCATTTCAATGATGCCCTGAAAGCTAGTCAATTTGCCTTCATGGATCAAATTGAAAATGGAATCTTTTTTGAAATAGTTTTCAGTGGCATATACGGATCTATCTTTAGTAATTAGTAGAACGCCATATTCTGTTTTGGCTAAATTTAAATCAGATAAATGATCAATCTGATAAACGGCTTTGAAATTTTGGGTAAATGCTTCTGAATAGGTGATCCAGAGAAATGTAAATAGCACTAGTTTTTTCATTTGAAATAATGTAAAATGGGTAATTGAGTACATTTTTTAGAATAGGTACTGAATTCCCATTGTGGCAATGATGTAGGAAACGTGGTACCATGAAGAACACCAAGTACACAAATCGAGTGGTTATTATGTAATGGGAAGAATAAGTATAAAAAATACTTTTGAATAATCCAAAGAGTAAATCGCCCCTAATGAATGCGGTAAGATCAGTTAAAAAATCAATGTTTTAAAGAAACGATAAAATTAGAAATATAAATATTCCAATTCATTTAGTTTAGTATGAATTTTAAACTATTATTTCTGTTCCTTCTCCTCTTGCCCCAATTCGTGATGGCTCAGGCCACCTTCAAGGGTAAGGTGACGGACGGCAACGGCAAGGCGGTTCGGGGGGTGAACGTGACGCTCTCGCAGCCCAATGCGCCTAATATACTGGCATTTTCCATTACCGACATGGGCGGAAACTACAAGATTGACTATTCGTCCTCCCTCGATTCGCTCCAGCTAAATTTGTATGCCTTGGGCTTTGCCTCGCAAAAAAAGATTGTACGAAATCAATCACAAGAGAATGACTTCACGGTCTTGGAGCAGGACATTGACCTCAAAGAAGTGATTGTTAAACCTGACCCCATCAGTAGGCGAGGAGATACCCTCACCTTCAACGTGGGCGCATTCAAAGATGCCAACGACCGGGCCATTGTAGACATCATCAAAAAACTACCCGGTATCGAAGTTGAACCGTCCGGACGGATCTTGTATCAAGGGAAACCGATCAACAAATACTACATCGAAGGCTTGGATTTACTGGGTGGTCGATACAACTTAGCCAACGAAAATCTACCCGTGGATGCCGTCTCGGGCGTGCAAATCGTGGAGAATCACCAACCCATCAAAATGCTCGATAGCTTGGAATTTTCGGAGAATGCGGCCATCAATATCCAATTGAAGAATAAAGTAACCGTGACTGGAACGGCCAACCTTGGCGTTGGGGCCTCGCCTTTGCTTTGGGAAGCCAACGTGACACCCATGATGTTCACGAAAAAGAATCAGTTCATTGGTTCGTACCAAGCCAATAATGTCGGAAACAACATCGCCAAACAAATCAAGGTCCTGACCCTCCAGGATATCATGGGTGGCATCGAAAGTAACGACGATAAACAAGATTGGTTGCAGGTGCAGCAGCTCGCACCACCACCCTTTTCCGACCGGCGGTGGCTGGATAATAACGCCCATCTGGGCTCGATCAATCAATTGAAAAAGCTAAAGAATGACTATGAATTGCGGCTAAATACTTCCTACACCAACGATTATCAGCAGCAACGAGGCAGCACCACCACGCTTTTTTATACCCCCCTGGATACGATTGGTATGGTGGAGAACAAGTACAATGAGCTCTTCTTCAATTCGCTGGAGACCACGCTCACACTTCAAAAAAACGACCGAAAAAAATACTTCGACAACGAACTGAAATTTCGGGGTTTTTGGGATAGTCAGCGGGGAAATGTAACCCGCAACGGCGAGGCCCTCACCCAGGAACTGAGCAATCCGTACTTCTCGGTGTCGAATAAATTCAAGAATATGTACACGGTAGGTAAGCAGCTGGTGACATTACGGTCCTTCGTGAATTTCAACCAAACCCCGCAGTCGCTTTCGGTGATGCCAGGGCCCTTTGCCGAGCTCGTGCAGGAAGGGCGGCCGCTCTCGGCGCTACAACAAGAGATTAGGCTGAATACGTTTCAAACCCAAAATACCGCTAGTTTAACTCGAAGTTACCGCGGTGTTGTCCTTTCACCCACGGTTGGATTTACGGTGCAGCGCCAACAGCTTACGTCGGACCTAACGGGTGTTTCGGCCGGAAATACCAATCGATTTGGCCGTGATTTTGGTAACAATTTGTCGTGGTTGCAACTGAATGCCTATGCGAAGTTAAAGTCGGAATACCGAAAAAAAGACTGGCGATATACCCTCGAAACGCCGCTGACCTACTACCATTTCTCGATTCAAGAACGGGCATTGGACGAGGGGCAACGTTTGAGTCGCTTGGCATTTGAGCCTAGTCTGGGTGTGAGTTACGAAATGAATGCATTTTGGAAAGCCAATGCCTCGGTAAAACGAGGGGTCAATCTGGGTGAATTGCAAGATTTGCATTACGGATATATTTTGAAAAATTACCGAACCATCGAGCGGCGAAATTCCCCTATTCCGATCGCCCTGTCTCACTCATTTTCAGGAGGATTGAATTACCGTAATCCACTGATTTCCACCTTTTTTAATGTCTTTTATCTCAACAGTGTAACCGAGAATAACTTGTTGATTTCCAGCCAAATTGATCAAAATGGGGCGATAGAATTGGTGGCTTTTGAACAAAGCAATCGGTCGTACAATCAGATGATATCAAGCCGGTTGGGTAAATTCTTTAGTCAGGCCAAGCTAAATGCCTCGGTGGGGGTGAGTGTTTCGCAAACTGAGCGGCAGCAACTGATCAACGACGTATTGGCGGCGGTGAATTACCGGAGCCTTCGGCCTGATGTAAAACTGACAATGGATGTGGCGCGTTGGTTTGGAGTGGAATACAACTACCAGTATTCTTACCTTCGGAACAGCGTGGAAAATCAGAGGCCCCAGCTGGCTACCCAACAGACCCATCAAACTGATTTTAGCTTGTATCCAACAGAGCAAACCTATGTGGGAATCCGGAACGAACTGTATGTCAACCGATTCATCAATCAAAATTCACAAAATCTTTTTACGGATTTGATCTTTCGGTATTCGTTTACCAAGTCTAAAGTGGACTTAGAGGTCAATTGGAACAACGTGTTCAATATTCAGACCTTGACGACCGTCTCGGCGAGTTCGTTTGCGTATGCGGAGTCCACGTATCAGCTTCGCCCGTCGCAGGTTCTGGTGAAGGTGCGTTTTTCGTTCAAGTAGAGACGTAGCAATGCTACGTCTCTACGCAATGCTACGTCTCTACATGCGCAGATCGCTTCAAGAGCGCTTCGGGCCTAAAATGGGAGTTTTCCCCTCTTTGGTCGATTTTTAATGGGAAGGTTGAGTAATTCCTAGGAAAAATTGTATTTTCGGGTTCAACCAGAAATCAAACCTACCACCTATCCTTATGAGTCAGTCAAGACGTCAGTTTATCGGCGCATTGGGGGCAGCCGGAGTATTGGCTTCCACCGAGAGCTTCGCCAAACCATTTCATATCATCAAAGATTTATCGGTGAGTCCGAATGATAAAATTCGCATTGCCACCATTGGTATGGGAATTCAGGGGCATATGGACACCCGTGCCGCCCTCCGTAATGAAGGCATTGAATTGGTTGCGGCGGCGGATCTTTACACGGGGCGTTTGGAGCGAGTCAAGCAAACGTATGGTCCCAACGTCTTTACCACGCGTGATTACCGGGAGATTCTCCAACGCTCGGATGTGGATGCCGTTTTGGTGGTGACGTCGGATCACTGGCATGATAAAATCACCATTGACGCCCTCCAAGCCGGAAAGCATGTGTATTGTGAGAAACCCATGGTGCATCAAATTGGGCAGGGGAAAGCGGTTATTGATGCATGGAAAAAGTCGGGGAAGACCATGCAGGTGGGAAGTCAACGGATATCCGGATCGGTCTTCGGGGAGGCCAAGCGGCTCCTAGCCGCGGGAGAGATAGGTGATTTGAATTATGTGGAATCCAATTCCGACCGCTTCAGCGCGATTGGCGCATGGAATTACTCGATCCCCACGGATGCCTCGACTCAAACCGTCGACTGGGACACGTATCTACGAAATGTACCGAAGCAGGCTTTTGATGCCAAGAAGTTCTTCCGGTGGCGCAATTACAAGGAATTTGGTACGGGAGTGGCGGGTGATTTATTTGTTCACCTCATTACCGGGATGCACTATATCACGAATTCAGTGGGGCCCGAGCGAATTTATTCGTCAGGAGGGTTAAGTTACTGGAAAGACGGTCGAAACGTACCCGATGTGATGGTTGCCATTTTGGATTATCCACAAGCCGAGCAACACAGTGCATTCCAAATGGTCTTGCGTGTGAATTTTGCGAATGCCGGGACGATCAATAACAATTACCGGTTGATTGGTACGGAGGGGCAAATTGAGTTTTCGGGCAATGGCTTGACTCTAAGCAAGAAAAAGCTACCTAAAGCGCCGGGTTATGGGGGATATGATGCGTATTTTACGTTCTCGGACGCTCAACAGAAAGAGTTTGAAAAAGAGTACAACGCCATGTATTCTGAGGCAGATCGCAAGGCTGAGCCTGTGAAGGAAATTAAATTTACGCCTCCGCAAGGAGATGATGAGCATAAGAAGCATTTTGGGGATTTCTTTGATGCGATCCGGAAAGGAACTCAGAATGTAATTGAAGACCCGATTGTAGGCTTCCGGGCAGCAGCACCGGTACTGGCCTGTAACGACAGTTACTTCCAAAAAAAGGCCATCCATTGGGATCCTGTGGCGATGAAATTGAAGAAGTAAGAAGTTTTCAAAAGAATAAGACCCTTTAAATCGGAAACATTTAAAGGGTCTTTCTATTTTTGGAGGCGAATTGAGCAAATCATTGACACGAACTCCTTCGCTCAACGCCCCTTAAGAGAAAGATTCTATGAAAGAAAGTTGGTATACTAAGGCAGGAAAGAAGATTGATTTCACCCTATTTGGTTTGGTTTTAGTGTGTATTTTTTGGGTTTTACCCTCTGGTTTTGTGGTGTTTCCTAATCAAGGATTGGACTGGTCTTGGATGGCTGATATGAATCGAGCTTTTCGTGATCAAAGTGTATTTGGTCAAGATTGGGTGTTTACTTACGGCCCGCTTGGCTGGTTAATCACTCGACTGGACTACCAGCTTCCGTATCTTTTCTTATTTGGATTTGACCTGTATGTGGCCACCCTATTGGGCGTGGCATTGTATCATGTTTTTCAGCGTGTTCGGTCTGTCTCCTCTCCTTATGGACTTATTTCTGCGTTATTTGCGGTCTACTTTTTAGCGATCATGGCGGATCCGCTGATTATGATGATGGTCGTTTTTCAATTTGCCCTGTTTCGTCATCACGAAACCAACCAAACGAGATGGTTGGCCATTGCGGCGTCGATCGGTATATTGGGCTTTTTCATTAAGTTAAATCTGGCCTTTATCTACCTATTTATCTACTTGTTGTATGTAGTCTTTCAATTGATTTTATCACAAGACACGAAAGTCAAACAAGGGGTTTTGGGGTTTTTAGGTATTCAAGTGGTTGGGATCGTCGGATTATCTTGGTTTTTGAACGTCCATTTACCAGGTTATTTGCAACATGGATTGCATATAATCTCGGGCTACCAAGACGGAATGCAGGTGTTTGATTTTTTCTTAGACACCCATACCCGGCGTGCATTACCTCCTTTACTTTTGGGAATGGCGATGGCCTGTGTACTTTGGGTTGGAGGATTGTTTTTGATCCGGCAATATTGGAAATCACCTTTTGATGGGTTCGTTTGGGTCAGCACGAGTATTGTATTTTTTGTAGTGTACAAACATTCGTTTACTTATTTTACAGAAGGGCCTGCCAACGAGATTTTTTCGACAGCACCAGCCTTGGTGGGTCTTGGATTGCTCTTTTGCCAAAATCCACGGGTACTTCAGTACGGCCAGCGTGCTTGGATTTCAATTTCCCTATGCAGTATTTTAGGCATTGCCCTTTTGCATACCTGGACCCGCGCACCCTGGCATATGCCGTATGTGGATCGAGTGGTGTATGATGAAGTGAGTCGAGCCGGTTTGCGGCCTGATATTTCGGGGAGAAACCTAGATCCCAGCGCATTGGCCTCTTTGAAAGGAAAGACGGTGGATGTTTTTCCAGACCACTTGGATATAGCGATTTACAATGATCTAAAACGAAAATCACGACCAAGTATTCAGTCTTACACGACGGGATTTTCGCCCAAATTGCAACAGCTTAATTATGACTTTTATCGGAGTCAAAATGCTCCAGATGTCGTTCTTTTTGAACCAGCCAGTATTCGAAATCCCTTGTATGAAAGTTTTACCCAGCGTGCGCTTTTGGAAAGGTATGTGAAGGTGGATCAAGTCGTCACCCAAGGGGGAGACAGTTTGTTTGTTTTAGCAAAAACTAGGGGTATCGAATTTAACGAAACGGAGGGGGAATGGCGTCCACATCCATTTGGTGAAGCGATCGGAGTATCCGATGCAGGTCCCGGAATTGCCTGGTTGAAGGCAGAGGTGGAATATACTTTATGGGGGTCATTTCGTCGTTTTTTCCTTCATCCCCCAAAGTTATGGCTTGAATTGAGTTATTCAGACGGAACAAAAAAGAGTTGGCCGGTAAGTTTGCATACTCTGGAACAGGGATTTCCTTTGCATAAACTTACCACTTGGAAGGAGTATGAACATTGGTTTGCACACCAGCCTGACCTTTTACCTCGTGTACAAGCGGTCCGTTTTTTTAGTACGCAAGCAGGATTTAAAAGCGAGATGAATTTCCGAGTGAGTTATTTGCGGTAGGCATAGTGAGAAACTTTACTTCTGACAGGACTTCTACAAGATAACAAAGGATTGTCATTGGAAATCTACCCTACCAGGCTATTTTTTGAGTCCTCATTGGGAGGATCGCCGTTAGGTTGATGAAATGAAATGTCGCTTTTCGGGTTTTGAAAATCTTTAACAGACGATTCCTTGAAACAAGTTCAATCCATTACTATCCTGTTTACCTTCACGTGTCTGGTTTTGTTTGAGGCGAATGCCCAGTCCGACTCACTTCAACGCAGCATTGTATGGTCAGGCTATGTTGAAAGTTACTTTGGAGTAAATCAAGTCAGGTCAGCTTCCAACGCTCAACCTTCTTTTGTGTATTCGTTTCACCGCGAGCGAGAAGTAAGTATCAATTTAGCCCTTGTTAAGGCGTCCTACCACCATGATCATGTACGGGCGAATATTGGGTTGATGGCCGGTACGTATGTGCAGCGAAATCTGGCTGCCGAGCCAACCGCCTTGCAAAACATTTGGGAAGCCAACGTGGGGGTTCGTTTATCCAAGAAAAAGCAAGTGTGGTTGGATGCGGGATTGTTTCCATCCCATATTGGATTTGAAAGTGCAATGGGGGCAGATTGTTGGACAGCTTCTCGCAGTATTTTAGCTGATAATTCGCCTTACTTTGAGACAGGAGGTAAACTCACCTGGACATCCACCCACGAAAAATGGGTGATTTCGGGCTTACTTCTGAATGGATGGCAGCGCATTCAACGGCCGGAAGGGAGCCGAGGAATCTCAGGGGGGCACCAGGTAGTCTGGAAACCGTCCTCTGCTTGGACCTTGAATAGCAGTTCCTTTGTTGGGGGTGAGTCCACCACACAAGCTAATTCCCTGCGGCTTTTCCATAATTTTTATGCCATTTGGCAAGGTAAATCACGTTGGGGAGCGATTGTAGGACTGGATACCGGATGGCAACGAGAATCCATTCCAAGATCCCCCTTTGCCTTCTGGATGGCTCCAGTGGCGATACTTCGGTGCCAATTGACCCCCCAATGGGCATTGGCCACTCGACTGGAACAGTACCGGGATGCGTCCAAGGTGATGATCGCTACCAACACCAGTCGGGGAGTACGAATCTCAGGTGTTTCGATCAATTTGGATCGCCGAGTTTTCGATCGGGTCCTTTGGCGTATGGAAGGAAAGCTTTGGCACAATCCAGATCCTTTGTTTTCAGGACGCCATGGGAATAGGCAACAGGCAATCTTGATGGGTTTGACCACGCTGTCGTTTCGTATTTGAAAGTACCGACATTATTTAAAGTTATAAAAACTAATAAATTTAATACATTTATATTAGTTTAATAAAAATCGTTTAGAAGGATATGAAAAATAATAAACCCAATCTCTTTCACTTTGCTACATCTGAATTATCCCAAGATGCCTTTCTATGTTGGTTTTTGGCATGGGCAACTTGTGAAGAACCAGAATATGCCGGCCTGAGGAAGTCGGCCCAGTATTTTTTTCAGAAGTTAACTCAAGGAAAAATATCTGAAGTTTCGCAAGTTGAAATAAAGAGACAGTATAAAAATATAGATGTTTTGGTCCGAGTGAATAATCAGTATGCCATCGTAATTGAGGACAAAACGGATACCATTCACCACTCAGGTCAGTTGGAGAGGTATTATCAACATATTTTAGAAGAATATCCAGCAGAGGCGATTTTTTTAGTGTATTTGAAAACAGGAGATCAAGGAAACTATTCTCATGTGGTGGAAGCAGGCTATTATCCATTTTTACGAGGGGACTTCTTGGATGTATTGGAGTTTGCTGAAAAACAGGGGGTGGATCATCCTATTTTAGTAGATTTCTATGATTTTCTTCTTGATCGGGAATTAGCTTTCCAAAGTTATCAAGTTCTTTTCCCTCAAAACTGGACGGGGGAAAGTTGGAAAGGCTTTTTAAATTCACTACTTCCCTTTTTGCCCGGAGGAGACTGGGGATATGTTGCCCAACGAGATGGTGGATTTTTTGGCTATTGGTGGGGCTGGAAGCGAGGTGAGTTTCAGTCGGCACACTATGAAATTTACTTACAAATAGAACAAGAGCGATTAGCAATTAAACTACATGTGCCAGATCGGGAGAAAGCCGAAGTTGTTAGAGAATACATTCGTCCAATCATCTTTGACCATGCTCAAAAACATGGTTTATCAATCGTTCAGTCGGGCAGATTAGGAAAATACATGACCCTGGCTATTTTCGAAAAAGGGTATTTAAGATTGGATGAGTCAGGTCTTTTTGATAAGAAAGCTACCTTGGAAACACTTGAATCTATACAGCAATTTTGGGACAGTTTGACTGATTTTTAATAACAATACTCAATTTCAGTCTTTTTCCCCTAAATTCGTTGCATCAAATTAATCGCTTCGGCATGCTTTCATTTATTGTTTGGGACATGGATCCCACCTTGTTCTCCATTGGTTCGTTTGAGTTACGTTGGTACGGATTGCTTTTTGCTGCCGGATTTGTCTGTGGTTATTTTATCATGGCCCGGATCTTCAAATGGGAAAACAAACCGGAAGAGCTTCTTGATGCCCTGTTGCTCACCATGATCTTATCCACCGTACTAGGAGCTCGGGTTGGGCATTATGTTTTTTATGAGGGATACCGTTTCGCCGAGGCACCTCTCAAGTTTATTTGGGAAATGTTGGTACCTCCCTATGCCGGTCTGGCAAGTCATGGAGCTTCCTTTGGGATTTTATTAGGGCTTTACATTTTTGCCAATAAACACAAGCAAGCGTATCTCTGGACCACCGACCGACTCGTGATTACGGCCGCTTTAGGAGGTGCGTTTATTCGATTGGGAAATTTGATGAATTCTGAAATCGTAGGCAAAGCTAGCGATGAGCCTTGGGCGTTTTTATTTGTCCGAAATATGGAATTTTCTCAAATTCCACGTCACCCCGCCCAATTATATGAGTCGCTCTCGTGTTTGGTATTGTTCTTGATTTTGGGAGGTCTCTACTTAAAATGGAAAGATAAAACTCCGGCAGGCTCACTTACGGGTATCTTTTTTGCTTGGATTTTTTCTCTTCGATTCTTCTATGAATTCCTAAAGGAAAATCAAGAGGCATTCGAAGATCAAATGTCCCTCAATATGGGGCAATGGTTGAGCATTCCGTTGGTCATTTTTGGTTTGGTCATTCTGTTTCGGTCCTTCCGGAAGCCAGTTGTTGCCTAAGTTTTCCTCTACTACGAAATTTTAATAGTATGCTTGCATAATATTAAGGTTTGATTAACTTTGTTGGTTCTAACGGGCTGATCCCGGGGGCGTTGAACTCTAGAATACAAGTTACGTGGCGAAGATGAAGAAAGAAAAGACCATTGATTTTCACATCAAATGGTGCTGGCATGCAATATCCAGAATGTACAACATGTACGCAAGCCAAAACGATATGTCGATGGCGATTGGATACGTATTGTTGAATATTGACACCGAGAAAGGAACACCTGCCACCAAGATTGGCCCCTCGATTGGCATGGAACCACGAAGTTTAACGCGAATGCTGAAAGCCTTAGAAGAAAAAGGATGGATTTACCGAGAAACCGATAAAGAAGATAAGCGGTACGTCAATGTTTTTTTGACTGAGGAGGGGAAGGCCCGACGGAACTTTGCGCGTGCAGGGGTAATTGAATTCAACAACCGAATTCAAGAAGTAATCCCAGCCGAAAAATTGGCGGTTTTTTATGAAGTGATCCAACAAATCAAAGATACTGTCGAGGAACAAACCGTTAGCCAACGTGCCATTCTTCAAAATTTAATGCTGCCTGAAGAGGATATGTCATGAAAGCAGTTTGCACATTCGCCCTGATGTTTTATTTAACCGCTACGTATAGTCAAGGGCTAATGTACTATCCTTTTACTTCCCAAATATCGGTGAGTTCCAATCCAACCAAAGTGTTGTGGGTTGATTCCAAATGGCAAACCAATTCTTTTTTCTCCAATTTTAATACCGAGCTAGCCCCACACATCAATATTTCGACCGACGCTCGATACCGAATGTACGTTGGGGCTGGGGCACGGGTTAACTTCGTAACCTTACTGACTTCCACCTCCTCTCGCTTTGTGGAAGGCTATTTTGGGACATTTGGCGTTCGTTCGTCTCTTTTTCCTGCTTATCCAAGACTACAAGTGGGCTTTGAATTTTCTCCTTATGTCAACCGACAGGCCACACTAGGTCTATTTCGTACAAACCTAGGTATTGGGTATTATTTCGGGAAATGATTACTTTGCACGTAATTTCACTCATCCTAAACCGTACAGTATGAAAAAAAGGTCTATTGGGTTGGGCCTATTGGTCGCTTTTGCGAGCCAAGCACAACAGCCGGGAGGGTCTCCTTTTAAGGCGAATGACAAATTTGAACAAATGGGCACTGCATTGCCTACCCCCAACACCTACCGCGCCGCTTCAGGCAGCCCCGGAAAAGAGTATTGGCAGCAAAAAGCAGATTATCAGATTAAGGTCACATTAGATGACGAAAAACAGCGTCTGTCAGGCTCAGAGCGGATCACGTACTTCAACAACTCACCCGATGCACTTACCTACCTTTGGGTACAGTTGGATCAAAACCATTTCAAGGAAGGTTCCATTGCACAAATCACCAATGGTAGCCAGATCAATGCTGAACGGGGTATGTCGGCTGGCCAATTAAAAGGACTGGAAGGAAAAACCAATCGACCTTTTGGATATGAAATAAGCGCGGTGAAAGATGCTCTTGGAAAACCGTTAAAGACAACCGTCAACGAGACGATGATGCGCATTGATCTGCCCACTCCGCTGCTGAAAGGGCAATCCGTAACCTTCTCCATCGATTGGTCTTTTAATATCACCAATGTATTGACCGAGCGTGGCCGGAGTGGTTACGAGTTTTTTCCAAAGGATGGTAATTACCTGTATGAAATTGCCCAATGGTTTCCTCGAATGGCCGTATATGACGATGTCAATGGATGGCAACACAAGCAATTTTTAGGGCAAGGTGAATTTGCTCTTGTTTTTGGAGATTATAAAGTTGAAATCACCGCACCCAATGACATGGTCGTGGGGGCAACAGGAGAGCTGATGAATGCCGATAAGGTGTTGTCTGCCACCCAACGCAAGCGCTTGAAAGACGCTGAAACGTCCAAAACCCCTGTTTTGATCGTGTCGGAAGAGGAAGCACGTGCCGCCGAAAAAGGTAAGCCAACGGGCACTAAGACCTGGATTTTTGAAGCTAAAAATGTTCGGGATTTTGCCTTTGCTGCTTCTAGGAAGTTTATCTGGGATGCAATGAAAGTGGATGTAGAAGGCAAAAAAGTATGGGCGATGTCGCTTTACCCAAAAGAGGCCAATCCACTTTGGGGTCAATATTCTACCCGTGTTGTGGCGCATACCCTAACCAGCTATTCAAAACGGACATTCGCGTATCCCTATCCAGTAGCCTATTCGGTTCATGGCCCGGTGGGGGGGATGGAGTACCCAATGATGAGTTTTAATGGGGCACGTCCATTGGAAGACGGTACCTACTCAGTTGGTACTAAAAACTTCTTGATTTTGGTAATCATTCACGAAGTTGGACATAACTTCTTCCCTATGATCGTGAATTCCGACGAACGCCAGTGGAGCTGGATGGACGAAGGCTTAAACTCGTTCTTGGAAGGCCTAGCCTGTTTGGAATGGGATCGTGACTTCCCCGCGACGGGCATCATGCCTCAGTACATTACGGGATACATGAAAACGGATCCAACCAAGCAAAATCCGATCATGAGTAGCTCGGATAATATTTTACCTGGCACTTTTGGCCCCAATGCCTATTCAAAACCGGCAACGGGCTTGAATATCCTACGAGAGACCATCATGGGCCGGGAATTATTCGACCATGCGTTCAAAGAATATTCTCGCCGTTGGATGTTCAAACACCCAACGCCTGCCGACTTCTTCCGTACCATGGAAGATGCTTCTGGTATGGATCTAGATTGGTTCTGGAAAGGATGGTTCTATGGTGTTGAAGCTGCAGACCAAGCCATTGCAGAAGTGAAGTGGTTTGAGCTCGATTCCCAAGATCCTGAGGTGAACAAAGCGCAAGCTCGCCAAGAGGCCGAAGCCAGAAGCAAAACCATATCCAACATGCGGAATGAGAAAGATATTCCGAAAACAGTCGTAGAAGAAGATCCAACCATGAAAGACTTCTACAACTCATATGATCCCTTCGCAGTTACGCCTCAAGATAAACAGAGGTACCAAACCTATTTGAACTCACTTTCACCAGAGGAAAGAGAATTGCTTGGTTCTAAAAAATATTTTTATGAATTGAGCTTCAAAAACAAAGGTGGATTAATCATGCCGATCATTCTTCAGGTAGTATATGAGGACGGAACCGACGAAGTGATTCGGATTCCGGCCGAAGTATGGCGTTTGAACGATGTCGATGTGAAGAAGAGCTTGTCGACAACCAAGAAGGTTAAACAGTTTAAATTAGATCCTTATTTTGAGATTCCAGACATTGATACGTCGGATAACGTTTTCCCTCGGGAACCTGAAAAACCAACCAAATTCCAGTTGTTTAAGCAGCGAGGAGGTGGTGCGGCACCAAATCCGATGCAAGAGGCACGGCAAAATCAGCCGGCTGCAACCCAAGGAAGTCCACGGAATTAAGTATTTTAGTTGATTACCTCACAAAAAGACCCAAGCGATTGGGTCTTTTTGTGTTTATGTCGAGGTGGAGGTTATGTATAGATGAATTATGAATTATGAATCAATGTCGTTTAGTTAAGGAATTTTATCTAGCTGCTTTACTCCAGCACCAACGGTGCTTAATCAATAACCTAGCCTGCGAAGGCTAGGAAAATGGTACAAACCCTAGCAAAAAAAGGCCTGAAGGGCCGTAATCAGGGGCTACTTCGTGGAAGAATCCACTAACTAAACGACATTGAATTATGAATTATGTAGATCATGTTGGGCCCAGGCGGGGTAACCCGTATGTGGCCAAGGTGAATGAGTGCAGGCTACACAGTCGGTAGGAGGAGATTTGTATCTAAATCCTTGGGGTCGGGTTAGACGATTGGGCCGTGTGGTTGCCAAATACGGGTCTGGGTGTCACCTTTAGTTCAATTTTACCCCACGGTGCATCATCTATCACCTAGTTTGTCAAGGCTAGTAAAACGGTACCCATTTGGAGGAAAACAAGGACTGAAGGACATTCACTTGGAGCTGGTTCTGGGTTATTCTCCGCGCTCAAACGACTGCAACAGTTCCTTTCGGAACGGGAAGTCGTGGGTGGATTTGAACATGAGACCCTGATGGATTTCGAGGGGTGTGGTGGGATAATGGAGCGGACGGCGGATGATCTTTGGGAACCGTGAGGTATCATAAAATGTGGGGATGAAGGCCACGCCCATGGCGAGCGACACCAGGTTGCAGAGTAGGTCCAATGAAGATACCTCTTGGACAATATGGGGTGTACGGTCATAGCCCTGGGAGAGGCAAAAATCTTCGATCTCCTGATAAATCGGATGTCCCGAACGTTCCATTTCGATCCAGTTTTCATTTGTTAAATCCTGTAGAGATACACTCGGGTAAGCTGCCAGAGGATGACCGGCAGGTAAAGCGATGTCGAGGTGAGCCTGGGCCAATGAAATACCTTCCAACTCGGGATGTCGCAACGGAAAAAGCGTGATTCCCAAATCGATTTGTTCGGTCACTAAAGCTTGCTGGACATGCCAAAAGGTGGGAAATTCGACCAGCCGTATGTCGACTTCACTTAGATAGGGTGCAAAATGCGGCAATACTTCGGCAATCCGTTCTTTCACCAACATCTTGTAAATACCCAGACGGATTGCTTTTTTTTGGCGATTTAGGCCTTGAATCTGTTCAGAAACTTGCTGAACAGACTGTAAAATTTGTTTGGCAACAGGATACAACAGTGCCCCAGCCTCTGTCAGTTCTACTTTCCGATTTTGCGTCCGTTTTTGCCGAGAGAACAGCTCCGTATGCAAGCTATCCTCCAGTAACCGAATCTGTTGGCTCAAGGCAGGCTGCGAAACGTACAATCGATCCGCAGCACGGCTGTAATGCTGCTCCTCGGCGATCATGACAAAATACTTCAGTTGCCGAATTTCCATATTAGGTTTACTTATCTAATTAAGAATAGATTGCTAAAATTAAGACAAATATTGGGCAAATTTAATCAATTCGTATCTTTTAAGATAAGTATTGCTTATATAATCATTCAAACAAATGATTGGATTTACATGAGAAAATAGGGGAAATTTGTGGTGTCAAAAAGTCAAAAACGATGGAATTAGTATCAACACACGCACAGCCGACCACGGCAGAGGATATTTTGCCTTTATTGGGCACCGACCACGTTGAGTTTTATGTGGGAAACGCCAAGCAATCGGCTTATTTTTATCAACATGCCTTTGGATTCAAGGTGGTTGCGTATGCTGGGCCTGAAACGGGTGTTCGTGATCGAGCTTCTTATGTACTTGAGCAAGGTAAGATTCGTTTGGTTTTGACGACTTCCTTGTATGCCGATTCTGACATTTCGCGCCATGTACAACAGCACGGAGATGGTGTGAAAGTACTGGCTCTTTGGGTAGACAATGCGACCGAGGCTTTTGAGGGTACAGTTTCTCGGGGTGCTGTGGCTGTTTCGGCCCCACAATGTTTGCAGGATGCCTTTGGTGAGGTGGTAGTGGCGAGTATCAAAACCTACGGAGACACGATTCATACCTTTGTGGAAAGAAAAAACTACACAGGTATTTTCATGCCTGGATATCAACCCCGCACATTAGGGCACTTCGAATCGTCGGTTGGCTTGAAGTACATCGACCACTGTGTTGGCAATGTTGCCTTGGGTGAAATGAACCAGTGGGTTGATTTCTACTCCGAGGTCATGGGCTTTAAACTATTGATGACGTTTGATGATGAGGATATTTCGACGGAATACTCCGCTTTAATGTCCAAGGTTGTTTCGAACGGTAACGGATATGTGAAATTTCCGATCAATGAGCCTGCGGATGGTTTGAAGAAGTCACAAGTAGAAGAATATTTAGAGTTTTACAACGGTCCTGGAGTCCAGCACTTGGCCGTCGCGACAGACGATATCGTGCACACGGTGCGGGAGCTTCGTCGGCGGGGCATCGAGTTTTTAGAAGTTCCTGGAACGTATTATGACGATTTACTGGATCGTGTCGGACAAATTGATGAGGATTTGGCACCCTTGCGTGAACTTAATATTCTGGTGGATCGGGATGAAGAAGGGTATTTACTTCAGATTTTCACCAAGCCTGTAGAAGATCGTCCGACATTATTTTTTGAAATCATCCAGCGGAAAGGGGCCACTTCCTTTGGAAAAGGAAATTTCAAGGCCTTGTTCGAAGCCATTGAGCGCGAGCAAGAGCGGAGAGGAAACTTATAATGCCTCTAGTGAAGATGTCGTTTGGTTTCACCTTTCTTTTGATGCATTCGGAAGAATAGGCATGCCAAACGACAGGCTTTATATTTCATCAACAAAACGAGTAACTTGTTTGAAGCGATACAGGTAGGGCGCCCGATGTGCCCCTCCTGTATATTTTTTTTCTATGCGTTCCAAAAGACCGCTAGATAGCATTTTCCGCTGAAAGTTCGTGCGCACCAAAGGCCTACCTAAAATAGTCTGATATAGAACCTGGAGGTCGTGCATTGTAAATTGTTGGGGCAGAAGGTTGGAGCTCACCGCTTGATGAGGAAGGTCTCGCCGGAGGGTTTCCAGCGCCTTATCCATGATTTCGCGGTGGTCGATGAACAGGGGGGGGACTTGCTGAATATCGTACCAGGTACATGAATCCGAAATGTCGTCTACTTGAGGACAAACTTGGGTGAAGTCCACTAATGCATAGTACCCGATCGAAATAGTTCGCTGAAACAACCAATGGTCCTCTCTTAGGGGTTTACCCGCTTTAATTAATAATTCTCGATTGAGTTCCGGATTGTTTCGGTTGACCTTCCCAAAAGTCGCGAATTGTTCCAAATAAATATTGGTGACGCCCGTCCGTTCAGCCAAAATTCGACGAGCGGCGGTGTCGATATCTTCTTCTTGACGAATGAAGCCACCCGGCAGGGCAAATACATCCGCATTTTTGAATTTCAAGACCAAAACCTTCAATTGTTGATCGTGAAATCCGAAAATCACACAGTCAATCGATACCTGGGTGATATGCCGTGACTTTTTGGTCGCGCTGTAGGGGTCATTCCGTAGATTCATCTGGTTAAAAAAGCGATAGGTTGGATAAAAGTAAGGAAAAATTTTCTTTTTTCATGGAGACTTAGTAATATTGTATCACAATGATACAATAGCGATCATTTATTCAACCTACTTCTATACACATATGCAGAGAATCTCTCGCATGACCTACTTTTTCACCCTATGCATGATTTTTTTGGGGGGGAGTGTAGCGATGTCGCAAGTTCAGATTTCGACATTTCACTCCGATGTGGACGACACGGAGCAACCGTATGGATTGTACCTCCCCCCCAAATACACCCCCAAAAAGAAGTATCCCTTGGTAGTGATGCTCCACGGTGCGGGATCGAACCACCGGTTATCGATGCGTCGTGTTTTTGGGAAGAGTAATTTTCCGGGCGAGAGTGATATTGAGGCGAGCTTGTATTTCCCAGAATGGCCACCGGTCGAAATGATTGTCGTAACGCCGTTAGCCCGTGGAACTATGGGTTATCAAGGGATTGCGGAAAAGGATGTATGGGACATGTTAGCCGATGTGGAGGCCAAGTACTCGGTGGATCCCGACCGACGGTATCTTACCGGATTGTCGATGGGCGGTGGAGGAACCCTTTGGATTGGGTTAACGCGACCTGATTATTGGGCAGCCATTGCGCCTGTTTGCCCGGCGATTCCCGCCATGACAGATGTGTACTATCCCCAAGCCAAGGGCCTGCCTGTCAAGGTATTCCATGGTGATGAAGACCCTGTTGTGAAAGTGGAGAGTTCTCGCGTGTTGGTTTCGGCACTTAAATCCGCCGGGGCGAATGTGACTTACACGGAATATCCTGGTGTTAAGCATGATAGTTGGGTTGATGCCTATGCCAATGGAGCGATTTTCAATTGGTTTGCATCGTTCAAACGGAATGCACAGCCCACGGAGGTATCGATTTCTACTTTGCGCTTGCGGTACGGCAAAAGCTATTGGGCCGAGATTACAGATTTTCCAGCCGGGGATACCGCTCAACTGCATGCTGCCTGGCGCTCAAACCAGCTTCATGTGACCACCTCCCACGTCGAGGGAATTGCCTTTGACTTAACCCAGCCAAGTTGGATTGGGAAGGTGGCCATAATAGATTTAGTTCTGGATGGACAAACTCTTCAGGTGGCCAATCCTCGCCGACGAATCGAGCTAGTCAAAGAAAGTGGACGATGGAGAGAAGGTAGATCCAATGCCTCCAGAACCTCGCAGGTCGAGGGCCCTATCATTGAGGCTTTTGGGGGACGGCACCTCTATGTATTTGGTACGAAAGATCAACCTGATGCCAAGACGTCGGAGAAACGATACCAAGAGGCATTAAAGGCGGCGGAATGGTCTTTTCATCGGGGTGATTTTCTGAATCGTGTTTTGGTTTTTCCTCGGGTCGTGGCCGATCGTGATCTCCGGTTGAGTGATTGGAAACGATCCAACTTGGTTGCGTTTGGAACGGCTACCACCAATGGCGTGGTCGATTCAGTGGCCATGCAACTTCCAGTTGTGTTGAAAGAAAATCAGGTTCAAAACTACGGACTCACCGCTTGGGTACCCTCCAAATATGCCAAGTATGTGGTGGTTCAATCGGGACTTCCTTGGTGGGAGGCTCCAGCCACTTCAACACCAGGCTTGTTGGCCCGCTTGACAATTCCAGGCCCCGTCGGGTTGCTTCGGAATAAAGGGGACTTCTTTTTGTTTGAAAAAGATTCTGGAAAAATTCAAATTACTGGACACTATTCCAAAAATTGGAAAGTTTCCGAAAATGATACTCAAAAATTGGAGAAGACAGGAGCAGTTTTGATCAGGTAAATAGGCTGATTTTATCATTATTCTAAGGGTCTATTCTAAAAAAGATAGATCCTTTTTTTTGTTATAGGGAGGAAAGTCGTTCATTGGTAAAACAGTGTCAGTCATTTTAGGTGGTATAGGGATTGAAATTATGATAGACAACGAAGCAATTCTAAGTCAAAAAAATAATTCATATCTAACCATTCAAAGAAAATGACAACTTCTAACATCTTCCGTACATTCGCTTTTTCAACTGTTATTGCATTGGGGACTTCATTGGCAGCCTCTGCACAAGACAGCAATACAGACAATCACCAAATTACGGTGAGCATTCCAAACGTAGCTTTATTGGATTTGGAGACGAGAGGAACTAGAAACTTTACAGCTTCTTTTGTACAGCCTACTCCACTAGAGGCGGGTCAGAAATTAAGTGCACCAGAAGATAACTCGGATTTATGGTTGAATTATTCCTCGACTCTTCCTAATTCTGGAGTAACTTCTAGAAAGGTCAATGTAAAAGTTTCGGCTTTGATTCCAGGGGTAACGATGAAAGTTCTAGCGAAAGCTTCGGCTACGGGTTTCGGAACCTTAGGAAAGCCTACCTCTTTGGTTACCTTATCCACGGCTGATCAACCGATCATCGAAGGAATCGGAAGTGCGTATACTGAAACAGGTGCAGCAAAAGGACATAATTTAGTTTACTCTTTTGTTGCAGAAGATGCAAATTATGCGAATCTTCGTGCCAATAATACAACTGTGACTGTTACGTACACTTTGTCTGATAACTAAAAAATATCGGAGGGTGGTAGTAGGTAGCATCACCCTCTAATCCTTCAAAAACACTATGAATTGGTTCATTCGATTCTCCGTTCTCTTGTTGTTCCCAAGTTTTGTATTTGCCCGTGTGTCGGTGTTAAATGGCCTAACCCAGATCCATAAGCTTCAGTTGGGAAGGCAGATTTCAGGAAAATTAGTTTTAAAGAATGAGTCAACCAAAGAGGCCCGCATCGTCATTTACAAGCAAGATTTAATGGCGCCATGTGGCGAGCAAGTGGGTTACTTTCCGGTCAATTCACATGCTAAAAGCATGGCAGACTGGGTAAAGCCAGCTGTAGACGAGCGTATCTTGGCACCTAATGAAGAATATACGCTTTTTTACACCATCGATGTACCCAATAAGACAATCGAAAATGGCTCTTATTGGTCTGTGCTTATGTTGGAGGCAGCCGATCCCCTGAAGGAGGACCAAACCCAAGGAGTGCAGGTAAATTCCGTGATTCGCTATGCGGTGCAATTGATCGGAGAAATGGGGACGATGGAATACCCACCCTTATCCATCGAAAAAGTGGATACAGATAAAGAAGACAAATCGGTCATGCTTCGCGTGACGGTACGCAATACGGGGAAGTTTTCTACCTTAGGGAAAATTCAGTTGGAGGTGTACAATGAAAAGCAGGAAAAAGTGAAACTTCTGCAGAGTATCACCAAGCGAATTTATCCGGGCAATTGCAATCAAATGGAGGTTGACTTATCTGATCTAAAAAAAGGGAAATACGAATGTATTCTCGTGGTAGACAACGGACGGGACCTGTATGGGTCCAATGTAAATTTAGAATTATAAACACCTCCTTTACCATCTAACGTCGTATGTCCCGTGAAAAAGTTACTCACCTTTCTCCTTTTGGTGGGGTGCTTGTCGCCCGTTTGGGCCGAAGAGGCGCCTAAGATCTCGGTGAGAGGATACAATAAACAATTTACACCGGGTTCATTCATGACCCTTTTCTTTGATGTAGAAAAGTCGATTGATCAATCCTATATTGCGGAGCTAAAGCTACCCAAGGGATGGTATGTGATTACCTCCAAAACCACCGATAAATCCAAAGGTCAGTCGTATATGTACACCATATCCATTGACCAAAATACACCCGCCAAGCCACATCCGATTACGTTTTATCTTTTGGGGGAGTCCGAGCCTGTGGCTGAATTGACTATTCCGATTGGTGTGGAGGAAATTCGGCAGATCGACATCACCCCGTTGGAAATACCCGAGTATTTTCGGGAAGGAACCACGGTTCGAACCGCATTTTTGGTTCAAAACATGGGGAATATCCTGGAAAAATTCAAGGTTACTACTAGCCAAGGCGTTGTGGAGTCGGGGGATACCTTGAGCATCCCCGCTTATGGTAGTGCGACGGTGTACGTAAAACAAACCATTCCCATGACCGAAACCCCCACCTGGGCTCAAAGTGTGGATTTAAAATTGGAGCCGATGGTTCGGGGCGGCAATCCTTCCTATCGGGTGGTTTCGGTACCTGTGTACAGTTCAAAAACCAAAAAGACAGATCCTTACCTCCGATTTCCAGTAGAAGCCGGCATGACCTATTTATTTTTTGATATTCAAGGCAAGCCATTTCATGCCTATCAATACATTGCGTCTGGTGAAGGAAGTACGGATCATGCTGGCCACCACGTGGTTGGATTTCAGGTACGTGGCCCCAACAATTTGAATTTTCCTGCCCTGGGAAGTTATGACGAGTATTCTTTGAGTTATCGCTACAAAGAAAAAACCAAACTTTGGGTTGGAGATTATGTCAACCGGGTCAATAACCTCATGGAATTTAGCCGGTTTGGTAGAGGCTTTCGATTTGAGCAATCCTTTCAGAAAGGAGATATCTCGATCTTTTATCAAAATGCGCGTTTTTTCCCTGGCCAAAAGGGAAGCTTTGGGGCTTCTATGCACCTGAAACCCAATGAGTGGGTACGCATTGGCGTTGATCTGGTGACAAAAGAACTTGTGATGCCCAACGGCCTGATGTGGACTACTCTGTTCGGTGTGTCGGGTCAATATACTGGTAAACATACTCAAATTGACACGGAGGTGTCGATGAGTCAGTCTGGAAATTCAGTAGACCTAGGAGGGTATAATCGTATCCTATACCAGAAAGGGCGCTGGAATATCAATTCAGAGGCCATTTATGCCGGAAAAAACTACTTTGGCTTTTATACCAACAGCCGATACCTTGTCAACTCCGTTTCTTATCAGCTATCCTCTAAATTTTCATTGGGGGGGTCAAGTAACTTTACCCGGTTGAATCCGAGCTTGGACTTATCGGTCTTCAACACGGCACCTTTTAACAAAATATACACAGCATTTCTGAATTGGCAGCCTTCCATACATCAAATCATTTTCCTGAATTATACCTTTTTGGAGCGTGAAGATCGCATCAAGCCTGCCTCTTTTCATTTTAAGGAGAATTTTGCCAATTTAAATTATTCGCTCAATACAACGGGTTGGCAAATCACGGCGCAGGCGCGTGGTGGACAAGCGGTTAATTTGTTGTCGACAGATGATCTTTTACCCAAAGATTCCTACTCTGGATTGCTACAACCCTTCAAAAAGATAACGAAGTGGATGTGGCTTGGAGGGTATGCAGAATATCAATATACCAGCAAGTTTTCGGCCCAGAACGTTCAAGAGGGATTGTTCTTTTATGGGGGTACTTTGCGTGGCGAGTTAGACAAACGCTTGAGCTATCAGATTATGTTCCGAAACAATTATACGCCAGATGCATTTGTGGAGCGCCGGAGCTTTTCGGATATCAGTATCAATTATCAGACAGGTGTGCATCGCTTTTCTTTGAATGCAGGCCGGGCGTTTATTGGGAATGGAGTGGATAATTTACAAGGAACTCGGTATTTCTCCTTTCGATACACCTTTTCTGTGAATGCGCCCATTCGTCGAAATCGGAATGTAGGCCATGTGATTGGAAAACTGAGTACACCCAACCAAGTAGCGCGTAAGGATGGGGTTATGGTTAAATTGGGGCCGTACCGAACGGTGACGGATGTGTATGGCAACTTCTATTTTTCCAATATCCCCCCTGAGCAGTACCTGCTTACATTTGACCGATCGAGTGCTTTGTCGGGATTCAAAACCGAAAATAAGGGATCTTCCATTCCTGTCAAGGTTCAGCCTCAACAAACAGAAGAAGTGGAAATTAAGATGATCCGGACGGGCGGTGTGGTGGGTAAACTTACCTTGGATGTGGATCCCTCTCAACCATTAAAACCAACACCTCCGTTTTTAATTAAAATTTTCAATGATGAGGAATCCTATCTCACCAAAGTGGAAGCAAATACAGCGTATTCTTTCAAAGAGTTGAAGCCGGGTACCTGGACAGTCCAACTTCTACTTCCTGAGTATGGGGAACGATTCAATGTAGCCGAGACGGAGCGAACTTTGGATGTTGTGGCTGGGCAGGACGTAACGTTTAACTTTTCACTGTCGCGAGCCACTCGCCAGATATTATTTAATGGAAAAGACTTTAAAGTGACGGCAAGACCATGATACGATATGGAATATTAGTTTGGATGGGTTTGGTATTTGGCACACCGAGCCTAGCACAAAGGAGCTTGAGTGTCCCCGTAACCTTAACGCTTCCGTCCATCAGCATGGTCGATGTCGAGCCCGCGGGGACGGCGATCAACTTTACTTTTCGAGCACCCACAGAGGCTGGAAATACGTTATCTACGGTTTCGGCCGATAACTCCAAATGGTTGAATTTTACATCGGCCGTAGCTCCTAATCGAAACCGACGGATTATGATTCAGCTTTCCAATTCCTTGCCCATGGGTTTGTCTTTGCGACTTACTACATCAGCCTATGGAGGTTCAGGGGCAGGGGCCCTCGGTAGCCGCGTTTCTCCCATTACACTCACCACCACCGCCCAGACACTCATTCAAAATATTGGAGGAGCCTTTACGGGAAATGGGGTAAATAATGGATATAATTTATCCTTCCAGCTACAAGTTCAAGATTTTGCTCAATTGAGGGCGCAAACGGCCACGATCTCGGTCGTGTACACCATCATGGATAATTAAGTATGAAAAATATTCTAACCCTAGGCTTTTTCCTTTGCACGTGGCAACTCTGGGGACAAGCCAATTGGACAACGACAGTGCCAAGTTCTGAAATTCGAGATGCGGGGATCAATTATAGTACGCCCATTTTTGAAAGCTCCAGCAACCAAGTCGTATTTTCGATAACTGGTGGGACATTGGTAAATTACAATGTTCAGGTCAGTCGAGTGGATTCCGATTGGTCCAATCAACTCACCATATTTGTCCGCCGAACGGGTACGGGTACAGGAGGAACATTGGGTACCATTAACGGAGGGACCAATTACCAACAGGTCTCTACGTTACCTCAAAATTTTATCAATGGTTCGTTGGGGCTTTCTGGAACAAGATCCAACGTGCCCGTCCAATTCCGGGTGGAGGGTATCTCGGTGTTATTGCCCTCCAAGACCTATGCCACCTCCATTGTCTTTACCTTGACAGACTGATCAATCGAGGGAAAATAAGACAGAATGGAGATTTGGTGGTACAACCTGAGGTAAAGAGATGGATTCCCAACTATCTTTTTGATTTCCCCCCGCTTTCTCCTAATTTTGCCCCGGTTCAATCACCTTATTATTTCCTATATGTCAGTAGTTACGGCACAACACCGAGATACAGAAGTATTTTCCCTGATCGAGAAAGAACATCAACGCCAATTACATGGTATTGAGTTGATTGCCTCTGAAAACTTTACCTCTCCTCAGGTAATGGAAGCAGCAGGCAGTGTGTTAACCAACAAGTACGCCGAGGGTCTTCCCGGAAAGCGTTATTATGGAGGTTGTGAAGTGGTGGATGTGGTCGAACAATTGGCCATAGATCGATTGAAGTCGCTTTTTAACCTGACATGGGCCAATGTACAGCCCCATTCCGGTGCTCAGGCCAACATGGCTGTTTTCTTAGCTTGCCTACAGCCTGGTGATAAAATTTTAGGATTTAACTTGGCACATGGAGGACACCTTTCACATGGTTCTCCGGTGAATATCTCAGGTAAATATTTCCAGCCTTTTTTCTACGGTGTAGAAAAAGAAACGGGCTTGATCAACTGGGATACCGTCGAAGAAACGGCTCGTCGTGAAAAACCAAAATTGATCATCTGTGGAGCCTCGGCCTATTCTCGGGACTGGGACTATGCCCGCCTTCGCTACATTGCGGATGAAGTAGGGGCCATCCTCTTGGCAGATATTTCACACCCTGCCGGATTGATTGCCAAAGGTTTATTGAACGATCCCTTTGACCATTGCCATATCGTAACCACTACCACGCACAAAACCCTTCGTGGAACTCGGGGTGGGGTAATCATGATGCGGAATGACTTTGAAAATCCTTTTGGTGTGACAACCCCTAAAGGTAAAGTCCGGACGATGTCTTCTTTGTTGGATTCCGGCGTTTTCCCCGGAACACAAGGTGGCCCACTAGAACATATCATTGCTGCCAAAGCGGTCGCTTTTGGAGAAGCCCTCTCGGATTCTTTCCAAACCTATGCAGAACAAGTTCAAAAGAACGCCAAAGTCATGGCCGATGCATTCCTTTCCAAAGGATATCAGGTTATTTCAGGTGGAACCGATAACCATTTGATGCTCATCGACTTATCCTCCAAAGGATGGACAGGTAAAATGGCCGAAAATACACTAATCAAAGCGGATATTACTGTCAACAAAAACATGGTGCCCTTTGACGAGCAACCTGCCATGACTACCTCGGGTATGCGGGTGGGTACAGCCGCGATGACAACCCGCGGACTGGTGGAATCTGACATGACGCGTATCGTAGAACTCATCGACCGAGTATTAACGCACCAAGACGACGATGCGGTAATAGCTTCAGTCCGTTCCGAGGTAAATGACTGGATGCAAAATTATCCGTTGTTCCAATATTAATTTTTGATTCGTACATCGAATGAATGCCTAGGATTCCCCTCCTAGGCATTTTTTGTGCTTATATTCATGTAATTCGTTCATTTAATCCATTTTCTTTCCATTTCTACAAGAGAATTCCATTCCATACGTTAGTAGACAAATTACCTCATCTAATTCGATCTTTATGCGTATTTTTATATTACTAATACTACTTTTAAATACTTTTGATGGATTTGGGATTCAGCTACAAGGAACGGTTTCTTCGGAGGACGGAGAGGTGTTGCCGTTTGCCACCTTGCGTGTGGAGCCCACTGGCTTGACAACCATGACCAACGAGGAGGGAAAGTTTGAATTGTCGTTATCGCCAGGTGCTTACGTTTTGGTGGTACAGTACATTGGTTATCAGAGTTTTCGCCAGGACTTGGTGGTCTCACAAGCTAGTTCCGAACGGATGGACATTGTACTGCGCAAGTCGGTGATTCAATTAGGGGAGATACGGGTGAATAAAGCCAAAGAAGATCCCGCATTGTCGATTATCCGAAAGACCATCGCGATGTCCCCCATCCATTTTCGGGAGATTCAGGCCTCTCAGGTAAAGAATTATGTACGGGTGGGTGTAAAAGTCGATAAAGTGCCGTTTCTGATTAAAAAGCAGCTGAAGGAAAATTTCGTTACGTTAGGCCAGACTTATATTTTAGAAAGTGTAAAGCAGTTGGGTTTTCGACAACCCCGAACGTATACTGAAAAAGTCCTGTCGGTGCGGTCCAATATACCGCCTCATTTGCGGGGTTCGGAGGGGGTGTCGGTGGGATTACGAAGTTTGTATGACCCTCAAAATAGCCAGTCGCCCATCACCGAGCTAGGAGCCCGAAATTACCGATACGAATATGTCGGATATTTTGAGGATCAAGGCCAGGTGATCAATCAAATTAAAATTACACCCAAAGTACAAGGAAAGGGATTCTGGGAGGGGATTATCCACATTATGGAGGATAGTTGGTATGTACATGGATTGGATGTGGACATTCCGAATCTTGCGGGGAAAGTGCATTTAAAGTCGGTCTTTCAGCCTATACAAGGTGTTTGGCTACCAGCACAGACCGAAGTGAAGTCGGAAGTCGATTACATGGGTTTTCGGCTTCTCACTCAAGCGGTTACTTCGTATCGGAACTACGAGGTAACCTTGGACCCAGCCTACACCCGAAAAAAACCCAAACTGGTGGACGAGAAAACACAGTCGTTGGAAAAGGGGACAGTAGCAGTGAAAGAATTTAAGAAAGAGATCCAACAACAAATCAAAAAAGAAAAGAAGTCGGCTGGCGTTCCGGTCGTTGAAAATTGGTCGTCGGAGGATAGTTTGGCTAGAAAACGGGATAGTTTATTTTGGGAGGCAGAACGTATGGTCCCGCTGACGGCCCAGGAGGTGCGAGGATACCGCGAAGCAGATAGTTTGTATGTCGTGCAGGAGGAAAAGATTCAAAAAAAGATAAAAGAGGATTCTTTGGTTCGGGAAGGGAAGGCTCCATTTAAATGGTCCGAAATTTTGTCGGGACATACCTTTAAACGAGGAAAAGTATATCCCAGTGCTAAAAACTCTCCGTTTCGACATACCTATCAGTTCGGTAGTCTCCTCACCGATGCCCGGTACAGTGCGGTGGAGGGTGTGAATTGGGTGATTCCCACTTTGACATATCGACGTTTCTTTGATTCAACCCATACCTGGACAACTCAAGCACAAGCCTCTTATGCTTTTGGTCGGAGGCAATGGAATGGTTTTTTGAGTACACAAGCCACGTTGTCTGACTGGAGGATATCTTGGAAGGTAGGTCGGCAAATTAGGCAAATAAATCCTGTTGTACCCGACGGACTGGCTAGTTTTTACCTATTTGCATTGAATCGGGTAGAAAGTCATTTCTTTCAAGAAACATTTCAAGACCTGGGGCTTTCCTATCAAATTTCACCCCGCTGGCAAGCTTCAGGGAATTTATACATTGGGCGACGAAATTCATTGGAGAATGTTTTGGATCGGAGTATTTTGTATCCCCGGGCCGAGGTACCCCTTCCGTCCAATCACCCAGACCACGTCATGTTGGGGCCTGCTGGTACCAATTTCTCAACCCACAACCTAACTCGTTTAACGGGTATTGTAAGCTACCAACCGGGGGTGGTTCAATACCGCCAAAACGGAAGAACATTCAGCCAGAATCGGGGACCAGTGTATCGGATGGTTTTTCAAACCGGTTTAGGATCGGAGGGTTTTCATCGGTTGGAGTTCATGACCGAGCAAAAACTACAGTGGGGATCTACCCGGGTGCAGGCATCAGGTACAATCGGAACTTTTTTTGGTCGACAGCCGACCTATTTCCTAGACTACCGTCATTTTCGGGGGAATGAATTGCTATTTCAAACGCATACAGGTTTTCGGTCTCTCCCCGTGTACCAATACAGTACTGCAGGTGGATATGGAGAGGGGCACTTGGAGGCGCAGTCGGGTAAATTATGGCTGACACAGTGGAAATTCTTACAAAAACGAGGTATCGAAGAAACTGTATTCATCAATGGGCTTCGTACCCGGGAGCTTCCCTACCATGTGGAGGTAGGGTACGGTTGGCAATTGGCCACTTCTCGAATTCGATTGGAGGGATATCGGAGTTGGACAGCCCAAGCGCCGGCTGCCTGGGGTGTTCGGGTGCACCTTCCGATGTTCTAAACGCAAAAAGGAGCGGGAGAGGATCGTTCGAGTGGGCTAGTTTCGCAAAACTTCGCATCCAATGCCTACCCATTTCCGAAGAATACTTCCACACGATTCGTGATTAGCTCCTTGTAGACTTTTTGTCGGTCTTCATCAAGAAAAGATTGGTCTATAAGCCGAATGGCTTCGGGTAGCCATTTGATTAGCCTTTTATAGACACCGTTGATCTGTTTATCATTTAGCTTCAAGACAACCCCTAGGCGGTCGAAATAGCCTTTATGGAGGTTTACCTTTTGGCCACCCAGCAGTAAAGCGCTATCTTCCTTGTCTTTTGGAACGATCATTTTGACATTTAGTAAGTCATAGAATGGTGAAAGCACCCACTCCATTTCTGACAAGAACATCGAATAGTTTTTTTAGTGCATGTCGCCAAAAAATGAAATTTGAATGTACATGGGAGAGGGAACTTGTGTTTGCGCCTTAAAGGGTAGTCTCTAGGCCACTTGGTCTTGGGGTAAGTTATTCAGCATTAATTTCATCAGGATATCCGTTTGCTTATCCTGTCCCAAAGTAAAAATATGTTTGTCAAACTCGACGAACCCATTTTTCTTGTAGAAGTTAATGGCCCTTGGGTTTTCTTCCCAAACCCCTAACCACACATAGTCAACCTTTTTTAGTTTGGCGATTTCAACGGCTTTGTTGTGTAGAAGTTGGCCAACCCCTTGGCCATGGAAGTCTTTCAATACATAGATTCGTTCAATTTCTATTCCATTATTTTCTTTCAGCTCGGTTTGGGATGGTCCAAAGTTTAGTTTCAGGTAACCAATTGCTTGGTTGCAGTGGGTTACAAAATAAAACTCGGTGTTACTGTCTTGGAGTTGAGTCGAAAGTCTATTGGCTGAAAATCCTTCGTCCAAGTATTTTGTCATATTTTCCTCGGTGTTCCCCATTGCAAACGTTTCATAGAACGTTTGTCTGCCAATTTTTTGTAGAGGGTGGATGTCGTCCAGCGTTACTTTTTTTATTTCAAACATGGTCATTATTTCATAAAAGTAGATGCAGAGTAGCATGTTCAACGAACCACTTCACCCGACATTGAGCCGAACACGTGTTGCCTGCAATTTTATTATCAAAATATAAATTCTTGTTCAATTATTTTTTCGATTTTGGGTCCATTTTGAGGATAAAATTCATGTCCACACATAGGTCCAACATTTGCACTGTTCGCTTTTACTATCCTTTCTATTTTATTTTCAAAGCTCACCGTGTTTTCAACTTCTTCAGTCAATAAAAAGTCAAACTTGAATAAGTCAGATGGAAAGTTAAAATACCAATAGGTTCCTAACGTCATGCTTTAGGTTTTTGAAAATCGTGGGTAGCGATTGCATAGACACCACAAAATCACTCTATACCATCTATTCCTTGCTTGTATGAAAAAGATCATTTCTGAACACATGTACCCAACCTATCCAATGCTACTTAAAATACCTCAATACAAAAAAGGAGTTGCCTACGAGCAACTCCTTTTTTTGGGATGGAATGTCCTATTTATTTTCCTGAATTCACCCGAACGACTAGGCCGGGTTCTTCCAAGCCGAGGTAGAGGTAGCCATCACGGCCCTGAAATACCTCGCGCATGCGGCCAACATTCGGTAATTCTTTGATTTCTTCTTTGACTTTCTGTCCCGACATGACACTGCGATTCAGGTACTTGAAACGCAACGAACCTGAGAACAGATCTCCCTTCCAGGTTGGGTATTTGTCTGACGTCACAAACGTCATGCCGCTCGGCGCGATGGATGGAATCCAGTAAATCACGGGCTGATCCATCCCTTCTTTGGCCGTTAGGTTGGTGAAGGCCTTTCCGTCGTAGTTGATCCCGTAGGAAATCACCGGCCAACCGTAGTTATGCCCTTTTTTGACGATGTTGATTTCATCCCCTCCCCGAGGGCCATGTTCATGGGCCCAAAGCTCATCCCGCTCGGCCAGGTAGACGAGGCCTTGGGGATTGCGGTGTCCGTACGAATAAATCGTCGGGCGGGCTCCTTTGGTTTTTAGGAATGGGTTATCGACCGGGATCTTCCCATCTTCATGAATGCGGTGTACTTTTCCGGCATCGGAGCTCAGATTTTGTGGGTTGTCCTGTTGATTTCCACGGTCGCCCATGGTAAAAAACAAATACCCCTTTTTATCAAATACGATCCGAGAACCGAAATGGTAGCGGGTGCGCGACCAAGGTTCTCCTACAAAAATGTCTTGCCCTTCTACTAACTGGCCATTGCTCCATTTGGCGCGGTAAATAGCGGTAGTGGCTAATTTCTGCCCTCCCTCCATTTTGCCTTTGGAGTAGGAGAGATATACCCAGTTGTTTTTTTCGAATTGCGGGTGAAGCGTGATATCAAGCAAACCACCTTGGCCCTCTGCGACTACCTCAGGCACACCCGACACTTCTTTCTTCTGGCCGTTGGTGCTGACGTGGTACAATTTTCCGGAGCGATCGGTGACCAACAGCGAGCGATCGGGGAGTTGCTCGATTCCCCACGGGCTTGTCAAGCCTGTGGCAAGCGTATCCATGCGCAAGGTTCCAGCAGAGCTTTCGAAGATAGCCGTTTGGGGTTTGTTATTGAACTGATATTGTGAAACAGTCGCCAATTTTTCAACGATTAAGCCGGCCAAGGCATCGATTTCTTGAGCCGAAAGGACCTCTCCCCAGGCAGGCATCCCATTATCTAAGGAGCCTTGGGTGATGCTTTTGATCAACTGAGGTTTGGCGTTGCCGTACTTCCAAGAACGGTCGACAAACATCTCAACTTTTTCGCCATGACAGCTGGCACAATATTGTTTGTACAACGCCTCGGGTGCTTCTTCGTTCAAAACGATCTGAGTAACTTCGGCGGTATGAGTGGATGACTGGGTGCAGAAATTCCAAATAAATAAGGATGCTGCAGCGATAAAACCTACATTCTTCAACATGGATTGTCCGTGGTTTTTTAAGGATTGAATTGAACAAAATTGCGTATTTTTCCCAGAAATTACAATCAAATTCGACGTAACGCCTTGGTTTTTCGTTATGTTAGGTAAGTTTCCAACAAAAGATGATACGACGGCTATGGATTTGGATTTGGGTATGCCTTGGGCAGGTGGTGCATGCCGCTTCGCCGGAGCCAAATTTTAATGCAGGCAACTGGTATAAAGTTGGATTTTTGGGTGGAGGTGTTTATTTCGTTGATCAGGCATGGTTTCAAGCGAATGGACTCCCATGGCAGACATTTCAACCGGACCAAGTACGGGTCTGGGGGGGAGATCCGTCGGTTTTACCCCAAACCATTCAACCTGTGCTTCCCGATAAATCGTTGATGGAGCAGCCCGTTTGGTCCACCTTTGCTCAAAATCGGTGGAGTCGACAGGGGCGGTTGTATTTTTATGTTCCTCCTGCTTTTTTACCGGAGGGCGAGCGCCATCCGTACAGCGACTCAAGCTATGTGTATCTCACCTGGACCGTCGAAACAGGCCGACGGATCTTGCCCTCTTCTGGGTTATCCCCTTCAAATGACGCGGTGTCCATCCGAACACATGTTCAGCGGTGGGAAGTCGAAGAACATAGTTTGGTACGGTCGGGCCGATCCTGGCTGGGTGAGTATTTTTCCGCCGGGATTCCGACACGTTCTTTTTCTTTGACTACCCCACAACGCATACCTGGCTCTGCGATACGGTTGGACTTTCAGGGGGTCAGTACGGTATCGGTGGCCAGTACGCTTCAATCTCCTCAGCGGCAGATTCCCTTACCCAGGATAGGAACGGATCGGTACGATAGGAAAGGGCAGTGGGTCCAATGGCAGGAAAGTCGAACCGAGGACGGGCCCATTCGCTTGACTCTGCAATCGAGTGCGGGAGGATCGGGAGGATTTTATTTGGATCGAATTATATGGACGTATGATCGACCTTTGGATGTGGCCGAACAGCCCTTTGTGTGGTCAGGTGCGGGTGTGATGGAAGCTTCTCAGACGGGGTGGGCTTGGTCACAAACAACCGGCGAATTGCGGAGAATTTCGGTAGGAAAACAGGCGCTACCGGCATCAAATTCACCATGGATTATTTGGCAAGAGAGCCAAGCTAGGCGAGCGGGTCGGGGTCGACTGGTCAATTTAAGGCAAACTAGCGCTTTTCGTCCGGTGGATTTGGTGATTGTGGCGGCACCGGCCTTTGTAGAGCAAGCGCAACGGTATGCACAATGGAAGCTGGATCATGCATCGTTGCGTGTGGAGGTATGGTCGACCGAACAAATATACGCTCGGTATTCGGCTGGAATGCCCGATCCGACGGCCATTCGCAACCTGATGCTTGGGTACTTTCGAGGTCGGGAGGAGGTACCCTACAGTCTTTTGTTGTTTGGCGATGCTACGTATGATACCAAAAACTACTTAGGTTTTTCAACTTTTCATCCAGATTACTGGGTACCTACGTACATAAGTCGCGAGAGTTTGGAGCCCATTTATTCCTTCAATTCAGATGATTATTTCGGTATTTTGGAGGAGGGGGAAGGCGAATGGGCAGAAGGTGGAAGGCAAGGTAGTTTTTGGCTTTCTGATCCGGCGGGAAACCATACCTTGGATATTTCGGTTGGCCGGCTTCCTGTCCAAAATCAGGAACAAGCGCGAGTGGTGGTAAATAAGCTCATTCGGTATCAGGAGTCGCCGGAGGGACCTTCTCGACTCGTTTGGGCCGCTGACGATGGGGATGGCCTTTTGCATGCCGAGGATGCTGAGGGGCTGTCGGACTATGTAAGCCAGCGTCGGCCCGATATCGTTCAACAAAAAGTATTTTTGGGTGCTTTTCCCAACCGAGTCAATGGGAGAGTACCAGAGGCCACCCAGACTTTTTTCCGAATGCTGGAAGACAGTCCGATGCTCATAAATTACACAGGCCATGGGAGTGAGTTGGTATTGGCGGAGGAACGTTTATTTGAGGGAGAGATGATTTCGGTTTGGCGGAATGTTCCTCGTCCTCCGTTGTGGGTGACGGCCACGTGTGAGTTTGGTCGATTTGATAATCCGGCCTTGGTATCGGCAGGAGAATCGTTGGTTTTGGCACCAAATGGCGGGGCGATTGGGTTGTTGACGACCACCCGGCCGGTTTTTTCGAATACCAATTTTGTCTTGAATTATGCGCTTTATCAGGTGATGTTGGAGGAGGAGGGGTTGACTGTGGGAGAAATCTTTCGCCGAACCAAAAATTTGTCGATTGTTGGAGTCTTGAATCGGAATTTCACTTTGCTGGGGGACCCAACCTTGCGTCTCCCGTGGTCACGGCCTACGATTGCAACCCAATCATTGGATGAAGAGGGATTCCGGTGGGAAGGATTTGTTGGGGATACGACCGGAACTGGCACGATTGTGGCCCAAGTGTTTTTGCCGGAGCAGCGTACGGTTCTTCGGGAGGGACAAAGTCAGATGTCGATTCGGATGGAGGTGCCGGGTCCCAGTTTTGCATTTCCGGTGGAGAGAGGTCGATTTCGAGCCGATTTCCCTGATGTATTTCCGGCAGGTGAAGGACGAATTCGGTGGAGTTGGGAAAATCGAACGGGAGTTTCTGTTTGGAAAAAGACCACGGCTTTTGTTGATCGAATCCCTCCACGCTTGGAGATGATCACGGAGGCATCAGGCGCATTGACTTTGGTAGCCCGTGATTCGAGTGGGATATATCAAGGTAATTTACCTGACCCGCACGCAGGGCAATTCTCGTGGGATGGACTGGTCTGGCAACCGTTGGGAGTGTGGGAAGTCGAGAGCCCGGGTGTGTATCGACAAACTTTGCGATTTCCGCCGAGTCCCAGGGGTGAAATCTACTTGCGGGTGTCGGATATACATACCAACCGAGCGAGTGGATCGTTTTTATGGGGAGAAACTCAAAAAGAACCCGATTGGCAAGTTAAACTGTATCCAAATCCGGTTGTGGGGCCATTGACTGTACAGATATTGCTGGATGAAGGGCCACTAGATGGGGAAGTGATCATTGAATTTTTTGATCCAACGGGAACTCCATTATATGTACGTACAGAAAGTTGTTATATTTGTACTCCCATTTGGGAGTTTAGGCTGCCGGACACTTTCCCGAGGCAGGGCATGGTATTGTACCGCGTCAGGGTAGTGAATCCGTGGAATCAACAAACCTATCAAACCCAAGGCAGAGTTTACTTTGCGCGTTGAATTGACTAGTTATCTTTTATATATGAAAAAAACCTTCCGTTCGCTCATTACATTTCCTTTAGCCTATTTTGCAGTGGTATCGGTGTATGGGCAGGCAATCACCAACCGGTATCGAGTCGAGTCATCTGCCGTACCGTTTTTACTCATTTCGCCGGATTCCCGGTCGGCTGCCTTGGGGGATGCGGGGGTTGCGTCGTCACCGGATGCCAATGCTATATTTTGGAATACGGCCAAGTTGGCATTCATGGATAAATCGGCGGGTGTTTCGTTGTCCTATGCGCCTTGGTTGCGTGACTTAGTAGGGGACATGGGTTTGATCAATGGATCGTACTACAAGAAAATTGGAAAGAATCAGGCATTGACGGCAGGATTGACGTATTTTAACCAAGGACAGATAGAATTTACGAACCAGCAAGGGACCTCGATGGGGAATTTCCAATCCCGTGAATTTGCTCTTACGGGAGGATACACCCGTCGGTTGGGGCAGGATTTTTCCATGGGTTTGAATTTGAAGTACATCAATTCCAATTTGATTGGGGATTTGTTGGTGAATAACCAGGCCAGTAAGCCGGGGACGTCGGTGGCGGGAGACATCAGTTTCTTCTACAAGAAAGACCGACCAACTCAGAACAAAGAGAAGGGTACGGATATAGCGTTCGGGTTGGTTTTACAAAATATTGGGGGTAAGGTGAATTACGGTCGGGAGTTTGACTATTATTTGCCTGCCAATTTGAAATTTGGAACGGCCTTGGAGATTCGGGCGGATCAGCGAAATGTGTTCCAAATTTTATTGGATGCCAACAAGCCGTTGGTGCCTACTCCACAGGCTGATGGAAGCATTCCTCAGGTGTCGGCGATGCGAGCGATTTTGACGTCGTTCAGCGACTCACCTGAGCAAAATGGGGAATTAGCGGAATTTAGAGGGTCATTAGGGGTTGAATACACCTATGACCAGATTTTATCTCTTCGGTCTGGATTTTTCTATGAGAACCAGTTCCGTGGGGGACGTCAATATGTCACGACTGGGGTTGGGTTGCGGTTGAAGGAGAATTATGTGTTGGATCTGGCGTATTTGGTGCCGATTAACTCGGGAAATCCACTGGCGAATACATGGCGGATGACGTTACGAATTGATCTTTCCAGCCGAATGAAAGCTCCAATAGATGAAGAATAAATAAACGGTTATGATAGAAATCCCATCGGATGTCGATGGGATTTTTTTATTATTTGGGCCTTGATTGCGTGAGGGATAGGAGCGAAAAGCCCACAGCGAGGAACGAGCGAGGACTTGTAGCGGATAGCCCGACCCGAAGGGGCACGCCCAAAAAAATGAAACAATCTGAATAAAAACTGACTTATCTTTTTTAAATAAAGGAATGTGCTGGACTTTTGGAGAAGAAATGCCGCCTTACTTTTCCGAAAGATTCAAGAGAATTATGTCGAAATTACCCCAAGAATATCGCTTTGTTGATGTGTCGGATTACGGCCGAGGAATGGCTCGTTGGATTGCGACGAAATTACAAAATACAGCTTTTACACCGATTCATGTGACGTTTGGATTTGTGATGGCTGGGTTGTTGGCCATTGGATGCATTTTGACAGACCATTTTTATTTGGCAGCCATTTTGCTGGTCTTGAAGTCGGTGTTGGATGCGGCGGATGGGGAATTGGCTCGGCTTAAAAATACGCCGTCTTATGTTGGCCGATACTTGGATTCGGTTTCGGATATTTTACTGAATGCTTTGATTTTGGGTGCGGTGGGCTACATCAGTTCGGGGGGGATATGGGAAGTAACCTTGGCTTTTTTGGGTTTGCAACTCCAGGGAACCTTATATAATTATTACTATGTGATTTTACGAAATCAATTTCAGGGGGATACAACGAGCCGGATTGTGGAGGATACCGTACCGACGGCCTTTCCGGGCGAAAGTCAACGTCTGGTAGGCTGGTTATTTCGGGCTTATACAGTGCTTTATGGACTTTTTGATCGGTTGATTTTTCGACTAGATCCACGGGCGGCGCATGAAAATCGGATTCCTTCGTGGCTGATGACGTTGGTTTCGGTATTTGGGTTGGGTTTTCAGTTATTGATGATCGGCGTATTCCTTGTCTCGGGTTTCCCAAACTATATTTTGCCCTTTTTTATTTATTCTTCGCTGCTTATACTGGTATTTGTGGGGATTCGGCGGTGGGCAAATTAAAACCGACTGGGTTGGACACTTCTCTTGTTATTCTCTCCCAAAAAATGGGCTGGGCTAGTTGGATGATTCGGTGATTTCAGCGACGAAATTAACGGGAATACTTAGGTTTGAGGTATAAAGAAGCTATAGTGTCCAAGATATTTTTCCTTCACACTTTTTTCATTGGTGGGTGTTCACCCACCACCATTTTATACAGGATCGTGTAGTTTAGGCGATCAAATTCCATTATTATTTCAGGGTATGTGACGTCGAGTTTTCTTTCTCGGCAAATGGCCGGTTATGCACTTTTTAATGGTGAAATGGGTATTAAAAGGTTATAAACGGTTATAATCTTTTAATTTGCACAGAAAAATAAAATAAAAAGTAGGTTTGTAGAATGAAAGTATTCTTTGCTCAAGGGGCTTTGTATTCCTTAAAAGGTATTTGAAAATAGTGCGAAGTAAAGGGCCAAAATGAGCATGAATTCATTCTTACCATCGATTTATTTTTCTGATGAAAGTTTTCGCCATAGGAATTAGTATTGTATTTGGGGTTCATTGTATAAGTTGTCGACCTTTGGACGTCGAAACCAGTACCTTGGATCTTACCTCTTGGCGATGGGAAGGGGTGGAGGATGTACGAATGGAGTGGGCCGGAAACCAAGCGAAGGTTGTGGTTCCATGGGGAACAGATCGCTCTCGCCTTACGCCTGTTTTTCGGCAAGTGGGGCCTGGAACCGTAGTGCCCTCATCGGGTCAAATGCAGGATTTTTTACAGCCTGTGGTGTACACAGTGATTCATCCGTCTGGAGGAAAACAAGTGTATCAAGTTACGGTTCAAGAAGGGTCTTTACCGGAGCCTGTCCTGAGTGGATATTCAAGTCCGGTATTATCCCTAAACGATACCCTGCGATTTTGGGGTAAAACATTAGTGGGGGGGATTTCCAGGATAGGATGGCGACCTGAGGAGGGTCAGGTGGTTTATTCAGAGGTACACCGGATTCAAGATACCCTTTATGCGGCACGTGTTCCCCGTGTTTTAGTGCCAGGAAAATATACGTTGGAATTGGAGTTCCAAGGGAAAAAAGTGACAAATACACCCACGCTACATCTACAGTATCCCGCACCAGTAGTCAGACAATGGCAGGGTACGACCTATTTTGGTGGTGATACCCTAGTTTTGGACGGCGATTACTATTCGGGCGGGGGGTATGACTACCGTGGATTTCTGCGACAATCGGAAAAAGAATGGCAATGGGATTGGCACACGGGGCCATTGGTTCTGCCAAAGAACCTCGATCCTGGCGTGTATGACATACGGATTGTCAACCAGACATTAGCGAAATCCACCTCTTGGCAAGCAGTGAGCTGGAGGGTCGGGGATGTACGGTCACCTCATATTTTTCCGAATCCTGTAGGAAAACAACAAAAGGCTTGGGGTGATACCCTCAGGTGGGATGTTCGGTCTTGGGCAGGGTCGCGAACGCATCTGCAATTAGAGCATGCTCGGGGGATGGTGGTAGTGGCTGGGTACCGTACAAGCACCAATCAAGTCATTTACCCATTACCCTCAACGGGTCCATTAGGTGAGATGAAGGCTCGATTCATTTTTTTAAAAGATCAATATCCAATCGAATTTTTAGCCAATACCCTATTTTATTTTCAATAGCCCAACTTTATGAACATGAATCGATGGTATGCCTGGATCGGGCTATTTCTGCTGGTAGGTGAGGCTCTAGCTCAAACCGCCCCCGTATTGGACCCTAAGAAATTCACAGATCGGCGCATCAGCATACGTCAGATGCGGTCCAATGACCCGTCTTGTTTTGTCTTATTAAAAAACGGGCAGCCTCAGGTCGTTGGTCGGGACTACCGCAAGATCTTTTTTTATGCACCGCCTGATAGCCGCGGAGGAGTTTTTCATATCGAAGTTGACTTTGGCTATTGGCAACCAGGGGATGTGCTTCAAGTAGAAGATCGGTGCCGCGGTGAGCAGTCAGCTCCGATGATCGTTCAGGATGACTATGCCTACCTTACGATTCCGGCTGGCCCCGGACATGCCGGAAATGGACTGCATCCAGGAAGTCAAAATCCCCCGTATGCCAATTTGAATCAACCCATGTTGATCGGCCAATGTGCACCTCTTACATTGAATTCCCATGTACTATTTCCGGTCGTGATTGGCATGGCGACAGATGTGGGGGCCGAGCGGACCACAGGGGCGTTTCGACTTAACGGTCAGTCCCTTGAAACAGTGCCCATGCAAGTGTATACCTCGGGAGATCCGACGCAATTTCAATGGGGAGCTTCTGGGAACTTAACTGCTGATGGATACCTCCGCCTCGAAACCATTCCAGTATTTGATGGGAAAAGTCCATTCGAATTGGAGTATAAACACAATGGGATGGCCGATATAACGGATTTTTGGATGTTTCTCGGTGGAATTGGCGTGAAGGAAATCAAAAATCATTCATTTCAAGTCATTAAGCGAAATTATTTGGGTGATTTGGTGGAGGAGCGTTACGAAGGGGATTTTACCGAGGCGACATTCCGAATTACTTTCACAGAAAACCAGTATCAAGTTTGGTTGAATGGGCAACTCATCTCGTCTCTGGATCGTTTTATCGTTTTTTACACGGAAGCAGGAGAATTATCCAGCCGAGATCCTTTGCCGTATGGTAGTTCGGTGACGTTTCACCCCCAAAAGGCGGGCGCCCAAACGGTGGGGGTTTTGATTGATGGCGCCGTGACCGTCCGGCAGCGATTGCAGATTGCCGATCCTCTTTCTCTGGTACCCAATATTCAGGGAGTGCGTTGTGCTGGCGAATCAAATGGGCAAGTGGCTCTCCTTCCCACCGGCGGATTGGCGCCGTTTACGTATCGAATGGAGGGTGGCATTGATCAGTCCTCGGCTCAATTTGGCGGATTGTCGGCCGGGACATACGTCTTTCGGGTGCAAGACGCGTCCGGTTGTGTGGCCGATGTGCAAACGCAGGTGTCGTCTCCCCATGCCGTACAGTTAGTAGTCACGGACTCGGTCGCTACCAGTTGTTTGGGCCAAGCCACCGGTCAGGTTACTTTGGCGGCACAAGGTGGACAAGGAATGTTTCAATACCGACTTTTAGGTCGTGATTTTCAGGAGGATAATCAAATCGTCGCACTTCCGGCGGGTACTTTAGTATTTGAGGCACGGGATCAAGCAGGCTGTACGAGCCACGCTACGGCCACCCTTGGATTTCGTAGTGCCTGGACGATTCAACCCCAACTCACTCCCGCTTCTTGCCATGGAACTGCCACGGGGCAGTTGATATTGGAATCACTACGGCCCAGTTCAGGGACACCCCGGTTTTCGCTGAATCAGCTCGATTACCAGTCAAGTCCCATGTTTAGCCAACTGGCTGCTGGAACCTACCAAGTGTGGGCCGAGGATGCGGGTTGTCAGATTCATTTAACAGATCTGGTTATTTCGCAACCCACCCCTGTCTCCCTTGTCACCCAGCAAGTAGAGAATGCTCGTTGTTTTGGTGAGTCATCTGGCTCATGGCAAGTGAATGCCTCGGGTGGGGTGGGGCCTTATCAGTTTTCGACCAATGGAAATCAGTTTACAGCTTCCAACGACTTTCGATTTGCCAACTTGGCCGCAGGCACCTACAAAGTTTGGGTGCGTGATGCCAACGGTTGTTTGCAGGAGGCTTTGCAAGCTATTGCACAACCCACACCGCTTCAATGGGATCTCACAGAGCAAGTAGCCATTTCCTGCCCCGGGGCATCCACCGGACGGGTGGTCGCAGCGGCCTCGGGTGGAAATGGAGGGTTCACTTATTTTTTTAATACCCAATCCTCCCACACACCTCAGTGGGAAAATCTGACCGCCGGGATGTACACGGTACAGGTGCAGGACCAACTCGGTTGTCAAGCTTCGTTTCAAACGGAAGTGACCGAGCCCCCGGCTCTTCGTGTAGGAGCCAATATGGTGGCTCCAATTGCTTGTTTTGGGCTGTCAACCGGTGGGATATCCTTGCAAGGAGAAGGGGGCACCCCTCCGTATCAATACAGTTTAGGAGGGGAGTTTCAGGGATCTTCCTTGTTTTCAGGTTTGAGGGCAGGAAGTTATACGCTTCGTGTCCAAGATAGCCGAGGTTGTTTGCAGATAGCACCTGTACTGTTTGCCTTGGACCAACCCACCCGAGTTACCGCTACTTTTGAGATTCAACCGGTTACCTGTCCTGCTGGACAAGATGGAGGTTGGGTGGTCATTGGCAGTGGAGGACAAGGGGGATACCAATATGCAGAAGACGGAATACAATTTAAAGATTCAGGAATCTTTGAAAATAAACGAGGAGGAACTTACACCGTTTGGATACGAGACCAAGCGGGTTGTTCGCATCAGCAATCCGTGATCCTTCCCGAGCCGGATCCATTGCAGTTTGTGGAATGGATGGTGGAGGACGTCCGCTGCCATGGGGGAGCTACTGGGAAATTAAGTTGGCAAGTCAAGGGAGGTACTGCCCCGTATACTTTTGCTCTTTCAGGTAGCACGTATCACTCATTTTTCTCATTGGATACACTTCGTGAGGGAACCTACCAAATCTTGGGGAAGGATGCCCAAGGGTGTGCGTTTCAGTCACCCGAAAAACAGATTCAACAACCAGCTCGTTTGGCTATTTCGGTGGATGGATTGGACGAGGTACGCTGTTTTGGTGGTCATGATGGCCAAATTCGCCTGCGGGCGGCTGGTGGGGTGGCCCCGTATGAATTTGCCTTGGAGGGGCAGATCTTTACTGAATACGCTATATTCAAGCACCTATCGGCAAAAGAGTATAAGTTGGCGGGTCGTGATAGAAATGGATGTATGCAAAGTTTAGCAGTTACCTTGACACAACCTGAGGCCTATGAGTTGAGCATACAAGACATTCAACCAGCGACCTGCTTTGGGGAGGCGACCGGTCAAATCGCCGTTCAACACCGAGGGGGAACTGCTCCCTATAAAGCTTGGATTTTAAGCGATACACTTCGGCAAGTGCAGGCTCGATTTTTGGGATTACATGCTGCAAGTTATCAAGTCGAGAGCCAAGATGCACGGGGTTGTCGGTTTACTTTATCAGAGGTGTCGGTTGGTCAGCCTGCCCCCATTCAACTGACATGGCAAGAGGTTCGATCTGTTGATTGTGAAGACTACCGTCGCGGAAAACTTCATGTGGTGGCCAGTGGGTCTCATGCAGGTTTCGGATATCATTTAACAGGACATTCTGTATCAGGTAACCCGTATGCTGGACAGTTCTCTACCAACGGAATTTTTGACGAAGTGCCCGTTGGAGAGTTTCGAGTCACAGCCATCGACCAAAAAGGATGTTCATTCGAACAGCCCGTTCGGGTAATGGCTCAAAATACATCGATTCGATTTAAGGTGCACTCGACTTCCCCAACTCACTGTCAGCAATCCGACGGAACAATCCAAATCCAAGATGTTACAGGTGGTAGAGGAAACTATTCGTTTTTCCTGAATCGAACTCAAGGTACTGACCAATTTTCGGGGCTTTCTTCCGGAGTTTACCAAGTTACGGTTCGAGATAGTTTGTGTGAGTTCAGGCAGGAAATTCGTTTGGAGGCCCCGGGTACTCCGAAAGTTACCTATACCGCCCTACCTATTGCCTGTTCAACAGCAGAGGCGGAGGTTTCATTGTTCATTGAGCCCACAGTGGGAGAATCCTATTCGGTCCAATGGCCAGGACAAGTCTTTGGTGCGGCTACTTCTTTTCGTCCTGTTCCTCCTGGGATCACGGAAATCCAGGTACGAGCGGAGACTTCTGGCTGTTTATCTCATTTGTCATTGGAGATAACACCTCAAAACAAGGGGAATTTGAATTGGGTAGAGCGAATCTCCTTGGTTTGCCATGGGCACCCAACAGGAGTTTTGGAAGTACGGGGGGATAGGAATTTGCAATTCCGTTTAGGAACGGGTTCCTGGGGAGAATCCCCCCGTTTTTCTACTTTATTGGCGGGGGTATATCAACTTTTCTCGCAAAATCAACTCGGTTGTCAGGATAGCATTCAAGCCACGTTACATCAGCCTCCTCTTTTACAGGGTGAGTCCGTGATTACGCCGAATGTTTGTCATGGTGATGCAACAGGACGCATTCAAGTTTTTGCAACTGGAGGTGTTGGCTCGTATCAATACAGGTTGGGAGAGAAATCTTGGCAAAGTATAGCTCAATTTGACCAATTGAAAGCAGGAAATTACACGGTGTACCTTCAAGATCAAAATGGTTGCCAAACGCCTCTTCTAGCTCAGATCCTGGAACCTTCTCCGGTGCGTTTGACAACCACACAAGTCCCGGTTCGGTGTTATGGGGAATTTAATGGGGAAGTCAACGTTTTGGCAAATGGAGGCACACCTGGGTATCAATTTCGGCGATTAGGAGACGCCTGGCAGTCAAGTGGCCAATTTGCCGGATTTGGGATTGGGCAGTATACCTTTGAAGTACGGGATGCAAATCAATGCCAGCAGATGGTGGAAGTTGAAATTTCACAACCCACTCAGCTTGAGATTGATCTCACAGCACAAGTTTCTCCTCGATGTTTTGAAGGTCGAGACGGTTTTATTGAGGTACAAGCGAAGGGAGGGAACAGTGGGTATCAATATCGGATGGGCAACCAACCTTGGCGATTTGAACCTCGATTCGCAGACCTTGGACAAGGGACCTTTCAAATTGACGTTCGGGATGGGAAGGGGTGTTTTGCTCAAACAGGGGTTGCTACGCTCACCCATCCATCTGCGATACAGGTACGTGTGTTGAAACAAGAACCCCGTTGTTTTGGAGAGGCCAATGGAGCTTTAGCATGGGAAATTAAGGGAGGTATTGGGCCGTATCTTTTGGAGGTGGAGGGCCAATCTCTCGGAATTCGAGAAACCCGATTTGATTTGGACCAAGTGGCAGCGGGACAATATAGTTACCGTGTCCAAGATGCGCAACAATGTGAATGGTTTGGAACAATAGGTGTGTCCCAACCTACGTCTATCAATTTAAAGACTGTTATTACGCCTGTCCTATGTTTTGGTGGGGCAACGGGCCAAATCCAAGTGCTGGGTCAAGGGGCCACGCCGCCCTATACCTTTGCACTAGAGCCGATTCGAACAACCGGCCCTGTTTTTCAAACCCAAGGGATATTCTCTGCCTTATCTGCCCAAATGTATGAAGTTTGGGTTCGGGATTCCCAAGGCTGCCAGCATTCTCAAGCGGTTCAGATGCCCCAGCCACCACCTTTACGACTGACACTGGCGAAACTAGATTCCGTTCGATGTTTCGGTGAAACCAATGGGCAATTGACAGTTTTGGCCCAGGGGGGCGTGGCGGGATATCAGTTTAGCATTGGAAAAAACCGAATTCAAAATACACCTACTTTTGACCGGCTGGGGGCAGGATTGTACTCGGTGGAGGTACGAGATTTCAATCAATGCACCACCCAACTCGACAGCATTCGCTTGGGTCAGCCGAATCGATTGGAGCTTTCCGTGCAACACCAAATGAATCCTCGCTGTATTGACGAAGATTCGGGTGAGATAACCTTAGGTTCTCAAGGGGGAAATGGATTTACGCTGTATTCACGGGATCAGCAAGCCTTTCAATCCGAACCACACTATAGAGGTCTAGCGGCCGGGTCATATGCTTTTCAGGGACGGGATTGGAAAGGATGTCTAGCTTCATTACCTATTATTTCGCTGGTTCGCCCCAGTCCTATCGTGGCCCAAATCGCGATACAATCGCCCACGTGTGTCGGTGATTTCGATGGCACCATGGCTATTTTTCCAACAGGAGGAGCGGGTGGATACCAAGCGACATGGTGGCCAAGCGACTTTCCGGACCTCAAAAAAGTTTGGTTGAAGGATACCATTCAAGGTTTACAGGCAGGTGTTTATTCGGTACGGATTCAGGATGTACTAGGATGTGAGGTGAACCTTTCAACCCGAATTCCGGCACCTTCTCCGTTGGTTCGCCCTGTTTTGCATGCCAGTGGATTGGATTCGATCCTTGTTTGTGCCAAAGAATGGGTGACATTGAATGCTGGAAATCCAGGACAACGTTTTTCTTGGACCCACAATGGGCAAACTCTCTCTGAGCAGTCATCGATTCTTCGAACCCAAGAGCCGGGAATGTACACGGTTCGAATCGCTAACGAGTCGGGTTGTACGCTTCAACAAACCCTTCAGGTGGTCCATAGGCCCACTACCTTGGCGGTCGATTTCTTGATGCCTTCCGAAGTATTTGCCGGCGATACACTCGTTTGTTTGGATATCACAAGGCCTATTCCTACCCAATGGCGTTGGACATATCCGAACCAGGCATTTGTACTAGCGAATGATGGAAAACGGTTGGTTACGCAACTAAATGAGCCGGGGGAGGGCCGTTATATTTTATCAGTTTCGGATGGGAGCTGTTGGTATGAAAAAGAACAAGTGGTACGCGTCATGCCACGAGCCGTTATGTTGGAGGATTTACCGCTGATTCAATCGGTTCATCTTCGCCCTAATCCTTCCTCAGGACGGTTTCAGCTCGAAGTAACCTTACGCCGCCCCGCCCCGGTGGAAATTCGAGGAATCCGACAAGTAGGTGGGCAGGTCATCACGACTCAACAGGGGAATGGCCAAGCTGTGTACGTCTGGACATTTGATTGGCAAGTTCCATCGGGCATTTACCTTTGGGTTGTTCAAGCCGAAGGACAACAAGTAACGCAACGATTCATTATTCAAAGGTAAGTGTGATGAAACTAATACATTGGATAGGCTTGTCTCTAGTCCTTTCAATTCAAGCTCAGGCTCAGTTTGCTGTACAAGGTTCTGTGGATAGCCAATGGCGAAGATACCAAGCTTGGGGCCAAGAATCACGTATTCCTCCCAATGCCTATTTTCTTTCGGGAAAGATGGTTTGGCAGTGGGCAGATAAAATCAAAATTCCTGTCACCTTCAGTTTAACGAATCAACGAGTTATTGTGGGCGTTCCTTCCTTGCAAGTGCCGAAACGGTGGGCGCAATCCTTTAATCGGCTTAGTTTTCAACCTAAGTGGAAGGATCATCAGTTTTATGTGGGTACACATGCCCTCACATTTTCTCCCTATACGTTGGCAGGACATCGGGCACAAGGACTTGGGTACGTATATAGGTCATCGAAAAGTCCAATCTACGGAGGTATCCAGGGGGGACAATTGTTACAAAGAGTACTTCCAGATAGTGGAGGAGTCAGTCGCCCGGCCTATGCGAGGTGGGGTGGTTCGGCCAAACTAGGGTATCAACATAAGCAAGGATTTGTGGAGGTTTCTCATTTGGGTTCCACGGATGTATGGAGAGGTGAAATATGGGATCGATTCATTCCGGAGCAGAATCAAGCTAGCTCGGTATCGGTTCAACAAAAAATCACCGAATTTTGGCGATTGAATACCGTTTATGGACGTTCTGTTATTTCTCGATTTGAAGGAGAGGAGTGGCAGAAACAAAAAGTCCGTCAGGCTTGGAAATTGGAAGCGCTGTATCAAACAGGAGCTTGGGAAGGAGGCATGGCGTACGCACATACCGATCCTCAATTTCGGACACATGGCGCATACATGATCAATCAAGATCTAAATCTTTATTCAGGTCATGGGCATTGGCAACAAGATTGGGGAGGAATTCGGGGAGAAATGGGGGTTGAACAATCCACTCGCCAGTCCCAACGCCTGTCAAGAGAAACAAGGTGGGTACATCGGTGGCAGGCACAAGGGCAATGGGAATCGGGTTGGTCTATAGAGATTATTTGGTCCAATTTTACCTCCATCGCTAATCTTCGTCCGGAATTACTCTATCTCCAAGCCCTGGAGTCCTGGAATTTTGTAGATACCCTGAATTTTCGGCAAGTGAATCAACAATGGACCAGCCAGGTGGGGTATCAAGTACCCACAGGGTCAAAAGACCTGTCTACGGCCTTGAGCTACCAAGGACAATGGCAACAAGGGCGAGATAGCCAAGGAGAACAACAACAAATTACTCGAATCTTTTCGAATCAGGTCTCTTTTTCTCGTACCAACACGAAGCGTAAAAGTTCGTTTCAGGCTAGTATTCAGGCCATTCAAACCACTCTGGGAGAACGATCAGAGTGGATGATGGGGCCCCAAGTTCATTGGAAAAAGACCCTTGGGAATCGAGATTCTTGGGAACTCATGGGGCAACTCGCCCAAAATCAATTTTGGTCAACGGGGCATTCCACACGCCACCTTTGGACAGGTCTATTGAGCTGTACAGCTAAAGTAGGTAACCAACACCGGCTTTCTCTTCAAAGTCGATGGATGCACCAAAAGGGTTTGGAATGGGGGCAATTGACAGAACAAACTGTAACACTTTCTTATCAATATCAATGGAGCCTCACCCTTTTTCCACCTAAACCATGAAATGGCGTAGTATAATTATCATCCTGCTAGGTATTGTTTTTTTCCTACAAGCCCAAGCTAATTCTGGTACCGTACGTGAGCCAGTCACCGAGGAACAAGTCATCCGATTTTTTGATGGCATCGAACGGCTTGGGCAATGGTCACAAGGTATTTTGGCTTTAGATCAAAATACGCAGTTTCCAATAGCCATTCGAAAACAAATGAATGGTATTACTTATGAAATAGGATTACAGCAACTTCGTTTGACCCCCCAAGGGAATGTATTGGACATATTGGCGATGATGACGACAGATGATGGAACCAAACTTTGCTTTTTTGGGGAACAAGTCCAGTTTACTGGAGCTGGAGGGATCCAGTCGGGTTCGCTTCGACTCATTACCTCGGGGAAAGAGGGCTTGAAAATCAACGTATTGCCGCGGGTGGATCTAGAGATTTTAGAGGGGGGCTTTCATTTTGATTGTGAGGGTTATGAAAGCTTTTCGATCGGAGGACGTGTGATCTTTGATCGAGATCTGATGGTTCCCGAAAACCCAATCTATGCAACGATATTAGCGGGCCAAGTAACGGCCTCTTTTCAAATGGAACGCGTGAAGGATTGGAACGACTGGCTGTTGGAAGTTAGTTTACCTCCCTTTCAGATCACTAACATGCCCGGCTATGGATTCACGGCTCAACGGGTGGTGGTGGATGTCAGTCGAGGACGCAACAACCCGGCCCTTCTGTTTCCGGAAGGTTACATGGCCGCCGACATGGGCCCCGGTTGGCTAGGAGTTTCCATGGCCGAGTTGTCGATGCGTTTTCCCCCTGAGTTTAAACTTCGTCAAGGCTCCACCGTATCAAGCCGTGTCGGACTAGGGGTACAAAACCTGCTGATAGATCGGCAGGGTTTTTCCGGAGTGCTGAAGGGTCGAGACCTCTTTCCACTCAAAGCCGGTGATTTGAATGGATGGGACTTCTCGATGGAAGAGTTTTATCTCGTTTTGCTAAAAAACAAGGTCAAGGAAGGCCGAATGGCCGGTCAAATGCGGTTGTCGATCACGGAGGAGAATCAACCTTTGGCCTATCGTGCGGTCATCGATCCCACCCAAGACTTTTATCAATTTTCCATCCAAACTCCGGATTCTCTGTCTTTTCCCTTTTTAAAGGCAACGCAGGTATCATTAACGTCAAATTCCAATGTCCAATTAACACTAGCCAATCGGCAATTCACAGCCCAAGCGCGTTTGCATGGACAATTGGATATCCAATCGAAAGAATTGGGATTGACCTTGGATCGGTTTGAATTTCAGGATTTAGTGGTCTCGAATCAAGCTCCCTTCCTTCGTATTGGCTATTTAGGTGGAGGGTCCGGTAGAACCTACGAAATTGGAAACTTTCCCATTTCGTTGAATGGCCCCGTCATTTTAGCAATTAGTACGTCATTCAAATTGTCGCTCGGAGCTAATTTGGATTTAGATAAAATGGGGATTTCGGCAAAAGGTGGATTTTTTGTGGAAGGCCAGATGGTACAAGAGGAGGGCCGACAATTTTGGAGAAACAAAGATATTGGGATTCAATCACTGTTCCTTTCAGCCGATCTGAATCGATTTAAATTTAGAGGAGGGGCTGAGTTTTTTCGTGAAGACCCCCAGTATGGTCGTGGTTTTTATGGTCGCATTGAATTGGAAACCTGCCTTCCCAATTGTGCAAAAACGACTGCGGTCGGTATTTTTGGCCGAAAACCTCTAGAGGAACCCTATTGGTTTGTTGATGCTGACCTCGAGTTAGGTAACCAAGAGGCAAAGGGCATGCAAATCACCTTTTTGTCCGGAACCGTGTACAAACGGATGAAACCATCTGGGCAATCCAGTAGTACGCGGTTTCCTTCCATTACCGGTATGAGTTATATCCCAGATAATAGTGTCGGTTGGGGAGCTCGATTTGGCGTCGGACTTAGTCTAGGTTCCGGCTCTTCGGCAGCCTCCGCAGCGGGAGGTTTGGAAGTGGTGGCACGAAAGGACGGTAGCGTACAATCTTTCGGAATTATGGGGATGGTGGGAGTAGGAGGTCAATCCAACCAAGTGACTCCGGCGAGTGTTCGGCTAGCCTATCGACACATGTGTGCGGGGCAATTTGTAGCCGGTGAATTTACATCAGCTAGTGCACCATCCCCACAGGATACGGTCCTCCAAAATAAAGCAGTGAAACGGTTTCCTCCCTCTTCCTCAGATGGATTCTATGGATCGATCCTGTTGCGATTTAATTACGATGAGGAAAGTTTCTTTGGCCGAGCGGGGTTCAATATTACCCAAACCAATTTCCAATTTGCCTTTTTAGGGGAGTTTTATTTTTCTCCTCAGCGGTGGCATATCCATCTTGGGCAGCCACCGATTGCCAACCGCATGAAGTTGCGCCTACCGTCTTTCCCTGGCGTTACCTTTGAAGGTTATATCATGCTAGGACATGGTTTGGTGGCCCTTCCTGATCCCGATCCCAATCCATTCACCCTGAATCCGAGTGCAAACAAAGATCGTAAAGGTATACAAGTAGACCAAGGCGTGGATGGAAAAGGCTTTGCTCTAGGGGTTTCAGCATCTTTGGGTTCTAATGGCCGATTGGGGCGAATTGTCCAATGGAACGTAGGGGCACGTATAGGAATGGATATGCTTGCTGTTAAGTTCCCTCCAGGAGTATCCTGTATCGGATTTCCCGGTCCGGTTGGGATGAATGGTTGGCTGGGGTCTGGACAAGCTTATGCCGTCGGTGAGGTTGCTGTGACTGCCCTCGACCGTATTCCGGTTTTATCCATCCAGTTGGGCGCTATTTTACGCGGTACTGCGCCAAATCCAACCTCGGCTCAAGGGCAAGTCGCGGTTCGATTTAAAGTACTAACGAAGAAATTTGATATCAACCTTGGCTTTGAAGTGGGGGATGAATGTCGACTGGCCGTCTCGGATATCAAAGAGGAGGCTTTGGCTTGGGAAGAAAAACAATTTCCAACTCGGGGGACTACCGACATCGATTTCAATACCGAACCTCACCTAGAATTTCCGTATCCGGTTGACCAAAAATTTACCCCAGAGGATCAAATCGGGGAGTATCGGATTCGGCCCGTTTCATTCATTCTTCGGGACCAAAGTGGAAGAGAAATTGAAGGAAAAGGAAAGGATAAATCGAATCGATGGGAATTTCATCCAAAAAAGCCTTTACCGGGTAACGAAAACATCACCGGAGAGGCGCACGTGCAACTCGAATACAAACAAGGGGGCTCTTGGGTACCTTATATTGAAAGTGGCTCAGGATTAAAAAAATATGCGTTTCAGTTTAAAACGCGAATGACCCCGGAGCAGTGGGCTGCATTACAAGAGCAGCGCGCTAGGGAATGGTATCTTAGACAAGCCCAGGAAGCTGAATTAAATCGAATCCGACAAGATGAAGAGGCTAAACGGAAAGCTCTTTTGGCTCATCTGGAGGATTTACGGAGGTTGAATGAAGCATCACAATTTGTGGTTGGGCAAATCGATCAGCATGTCCAACAAACGAACGCGGCGCTTACTGAGGTGTACAACGAGGCTGTCGCGCGCGGGGAGGAAATCATAGATAATGCCCATCAGGTAGCCAATACTATATTCAAGGAAAATACCAATTCTTTTAATAATCTCAACACGATCATCGAAAATTCGGATGCGCCGGATGAATCCATAGCCGCTGCGGAAGAAGCCGCCCGCGTGGCGAAAGAAGCTGCGGATGAAGCGGTTCGGCAGGCCCAAGCTTTTGTACAACGGCTCGTCGACCAAGCCACAGCAGAAGTGCTGCATACGACAGCAATGGCCAAACAAGAGGTGCAGCAGGTTCGGGATAACTCGGTCAGTCAAGTCCAACTAGTAGCTACTTCGTACGAACATCAGATTCAGGAGTTAGCTTGGAGGAAACAAGCACAACTTAATGTTTTGAACCGCCAAATGAAAGCCGAGTTGGATGGTGTAAAATGGCCTAATCGGAAGAAAAAGCGGGCGGAAATTCGGCAAAAGTATAATTTGATGGCCAATGCTGCTTCCCGTTCGTTCAATCAACTAATTGAGGTACTACCTGCCCAAAGCATGCGGGAGCAGGAGCAAATTAAGGAAATGGCCAAGCAACAGATGGATGCCATTTTAGCGCACGCTCGTGCCCGGGCACAGCAAATCATGGACGAGGCCGCGGCCCAGAGTGTGGAAGCCATGAACCGAGCACGCCAAACCGCACAAAACATCATGTCGGAGGCAGAATCTCAAGTACGAGCCATTTTAGAAAATGGGCCATCGGTGATGGATCTTTCCTCTATTGCTCGTATGCTACAAGACCAATCGGAAGAATTTGACCAAGCTTTTAACCAAGATGACTTTGATGATTAATCGATTCTATTTCCTCACACGTTGTTGTGTACTTTTATTTTTATCGCAAAATACAGTCGCCCAATCTTGGGATCTGGTGACCAAAGTGGATGCCCATCAAGTCGTGGTTCGATGGGTACCTTTGGATCCTGCCAGTTGGGTTGAAGGAAATGAAAAGGGATTTCAGATCACGATTCGATATCAGGGAGAAAAAACAATCCTAAAGACGGTGGAGGTGAGACCCCAAGGTCCGGACTATTTTATTTCCCAACATGATAGTTTACCTAAAGCCGACTTGATGGCAGGCCTCCTCGAACAAGTTCCTCGAAGCACTGGGACAGACCTCGATATTCTCTTTGGTTTAGTGATGGTTCATTCCACCATCCACCCCAAAATGGGCTCAGGGCTTGGTATGCGTTGGGTAGATGTGCCGCCAGTGGGTGTGAAAAAAATAACCTATCAATTAGCCTATCCTCATGGTAAAGTATTAACTGAAAAAACCGTTAGGCTGGATCAAATTACAACACTTTATCGGCCATTGGATCTGAAAGTCCAACAACAAGATAGTCTTTTCACTTTTCGATGGTTGCCCGGAGACTCCCTATTGAATTGGGCTTATCGTTTGGAGATCTCGGAGGATGGGGAAAAATGGCGTCCGGTGGATGATTTACTTATTCTTCCAGCTGTTGATGAATTTAGAAATGAATACCTCGCCAAAGAATACCGGATTCCTAAGTTCTATAAACCGTATTTTTTTCGGGTGTTGGCCTATACGCCATTTGGGGAAATGAGTATTCCTTCGCGCCGAATCCAAGTAACGGGCCACCGCCAACGTTTTCCAGCCTTGGAGCCAACCATTCAAACTACCCAACGGGGCATTCAGTATCAATGGAATTTTCCAGATTCCTTAACGGCCGAAATCAAGGGTTTCAAGGTGTATTCCTCACGAAAAATTGACCATGAAGGTCAAACAATCGCTTTTTTATCACCCCAAACCCGAGCTTGGCTGGATACAGCGGCTGTTTTGGATAGCTATTCCCATATTGCCTTAGTGGATTGGGGTGGGGGCGAGCACCGATCATCTCGATTATTTATCACATGGCCCGACTCAATCCCTCCTGCCGATGTAAAAGGTCTGGTTGCTCGTGTGTCGGCTGAAGGGATTGTCCGACTGTCCTGGCCAAAGGTTTCTGCACCTGATTTTCTAGGCTACCGGGTATTCAGGAGCGATTCACCCAAAGCGGATTTTGTACTTCTGACGCCCGAAATTTGTCAAGATTCCACCTGGACAGATACGCTTTCATTGGCGTTGTTGAATTCAAAAGTTTACTACACTCTTCGCGCTTTTGATACCCGGTTGAATGGTTCGGTAAGCAATGACACACTACTAGTCATTCGCCCGGACCATATTCCTCCGGCAGCTTTATCTATTCGGTCATTTCAACAAAGCGAGGAGTCGGTCTTACTGCAATGGAATCCCTCATCCAGTTCGGATGTGGCCTGGGTTCAGATACTACGTCAAAGTTCTTCTGACTCACTTCCATGCTTGTTGGTCCTGTTTGAAAACGATTTTCCCACCGAGTGGATCGATTCGACAGGAGAGGAAGGGACTACCTACCAATATAGTCTGATGGCCATCGATCAAGTTGGGTTATCTTCTTTACCTGTTTCGATCCAATTAGGGAGAATATTCACGGGTGTGCGTCCAGCCTTGAGTGGTCTCAACGTTCATGAACGGGTTGATGTTGGTGCGGTGGAGATTTCTTGGGAAATTCCCTTACGGCCTGTTCGATCCTATCAAGTATATCGACAGGGGCCAAACGACACTTTTTTAGTACCTTACAGGAAACTAGATGGGAAATACGGTGTATTTGAAGATGTGGGATTGATGGCTGGGCAACGATACCATTATCTGATTCAGGCCCTGTATCAAGACGGATCGGTATCACGGTTGGAAGAAAGAGAAAAAGTAGAGTTGGTTTGGAGGGAAAATGAGTAGATGGTACAAGAACCATTCCATGGATTTTTAGCCTTATTGGAAAGCAAAAGGCTGAATCTTACTTAAAAAAATAGGTACAGAAATCTACTGTACCTATTTTCATTTCATACAAAATACTTTATTTCGTATTCATCCACTTCATCAAATCTGCATCGTGGTTGTAGCCAATGGTGCAGGTATTGTCGAAAAACATGGTGGTACCTTTAGATTCGGAGTAAGGCTCCCAGTTGGGTAACCCTTTGTGACCTGGATTGCCTGTTTTGGCGAATTGAATCCAGGATTGACTCATTTTATCAGCTAGTGCATATGCTTCAGGCGTACCACCAGTCATCTCCTCACATCGTGCGATATTATTGAACATAAAGGGTAGTTCCATGCAATGGAAGGCTTTGTATTTGCCATCTATGACAGGAGATTGCCAGGTAAACAGGTACATGTATACGGGAGCGCCACCTTGTTTTGATTTCGCATTAGCTTGGGCCACCGCACCAGGACGGAAACGAGTATCCACGTCGATCAAATCGGTCGGTTTTGTATCTTTTGGGTAAGCCTTTTTGACTGCCGCCACATAACTAGCAGCGCGTTCTCCATAGGTTTTTTGTATATATTCATCCACTTGTGCTTGCGTGGCATTGGACATTCCTCCAAAAAGTGAAGCCATGAATTCGTTTTTCACGGTACCAATTAGCAAAGGAATGTTTTTGGACATCTCGGCCACTTTCGCATCGTGCATTTGGTAAGGTAAAAAGCTTCCATCGCGTGATGGACCCCAGCTTAGACCAAAGCCCCCCACATCACGTCCCTCTGCCTTCATCTGAGCAGCCACGATTTGAAGCGCTTTTTTCCCTGCCGCGCTCAGTAAAGGAAATGGTATCTTTTGGAGTGAATCTGCTTGGTCTGGACGAAGTTTTAGTTCCTTCATGACTTCGGCGGTAATACGCTGGGTATCTGATTTCTCCAGGAAGGTTGTCCGGAAAGCACCCGACTGATTGATGGCTTTATGAAAAAGGCCTTGGGCACTGGGAGTTGCCATCAAGGTATTGACCTTGGCCCCACCACCCGATTGGCCGAAGATGGTTACGTTATTGGGGTCTCCACCAAATTCAGAAATATTTGTTTTTACCCATTCCAACGCCGCCACGATATCCACAATGCTATTGTTGGCCGAGTGCTTATACTTTTCTCCGTAGGCAGATAAATCTAAGAATCCGAGAATATTAAGACGGTGATTGATGGAAACTACGACCACATCTCCTTTTTTTGCCAAGGCTTCTCCATCATAGGAAGGAAGTTCTTGAGAAGAACCAGCGGTAAATCCGCCCCCATGAATCCAAAACAAAACAGGACGTTTTTTGCCATCTTTTATGCCTGGTGACCAGACGTTCAACCGTAGGCAATCCTCCGATGTATACCCCCAGCTATGGTTGAAAACGAATTCACTTTCATCTTGAACGGTGGTTGTTGGATCTAAAAGAGGGGCTACAGGCCCGTAGGTCATCGAACTCCGTACGTTGGACCAAGGCTTGGGCTTCTGTGGGGCCTCGAAACGTTTGGCCTCTGCGTAAGGAATGCCCTTGTAGGTGTAAATCTTATTGTGAATATAGCCACGTACTTGGCCAGCATCGGTGTTGGCAACAGCTACGGCCGCTCCTGTTTGAAGCTGTCCAAAAGCTGTACCAACACTCAGTGCGGCGATGGCAAAGGTTGAATAAAAAATAGGTCGCATAGAAAGTTGGATAAGATTAGGTTGGTTATTGTCACATTGTGAGACAATAATAGAGGATTCTTCTAATTTTTCCAATTTTTCCATGTAAAATCCTGAAATTTTACTCGGCGAGGGTAAAGCCCTTCATCTTTACATACAGGTGAGCCAAGGCATGAACATCTCCTAAGCAATATCGTCCGATTCGTTCCAAATCTTTTTGTTGGTAATACACGTTTGCAACATCAGCGCCTGTGATATCGGATTTGGGACTAGGAATGTCAAAAAGTGCGGTCAGTAAATCCAAGGAGGTGTAATGTTTATAATCTCCAAATTTCCATTCGTCTAAAGTATCTAACCAAGGAATCTCCCATGGTTTTTTTCCTTGCATTTGTAGAACGGTTGGGAGGGGGGTAATTCCCTGAATGAGCATTCGACGGGCAAGAAAAGGAAAGTCAAATTCTTTTCCGTTGTGGGCACAGATCTTGAGGTTTTTTCCAGCTCGATGTTGGTTGAATTGTTCTTGGAGTTGGAGTAGAAGCTCAGGTTCCCCGGGATTTTCGATTAAGAGTTTCTGATGCCACTGCGGATTTTCGGGGTGACCATAAAATGAACCAAGGCCAATGCAAATTACCCGGCCAAATTCGGCAAAGACTCCTGCCCGTTCAGCGAATAATTCTTCTAGTGGGAGCTCTTGGGGGTTGCGTAAAGAAGCTGCCTTTTTCAGCCATAAGGCTTGAAAAGTAGGGGTTAGATCATCAAAATGTGCTACGCAGGGTACAGTTTCAATGTCTAGGAACAAGATCTGTTGAAGATGTTCCCAGAAAGTGGGGTTTTCATAGAGTTTCATGGCAAAATATAGTTAAAACGGGTACGGTGCTGATTTTACTTTTTGATTGAATAAAATCGTTTTCCGTTGATTAGGATACAAAACATTGGTCAAATTTGTTTGATCATCAAATAACTCCAAGAAAATCGTATTAAATAACGTGTATCCTTTTAGGTTTTGGGCTTGAGGCACTTCAACGTAAAGCCAAGTAGCATCCAGTTCAGGTTCTTTTCCAATATAGTCAAATCCCTTTATTTGTCGTTGGGGATTGATGAGTCCCCAGTGTTTTTGAAGATATTGTTGGATAAGGGCATCAGCTCCTTTGGGATTTAGCTCAAGGCTAACCTTTTTTCCTTGATTAAGTCCCGTCAGCGCTGCTTCCAAGTCATCGGTGAAGACACGAATGGTTACCTCCAAGGATCCAGACTTGGGGTTGTACTGGATTTCGGTCAGGGAAGTATGAAAGTCATGGCGTGGTTGTGCTGCAAGGCAAAACCACGCCATGAAAAAAAAGAGGACGGAATTAGAATATCGCTTTAATCGCATCATTGAACATGATCACTACGAGAAGAGTCAATAAGATAAGTGTACCGACTTGCTGAGTTCGTTCCATGAATTTTTCGGAGGGTTTGCGTCCTGAAATCATTTCGTAGATTAGCAATACCGCATGTCCACCATCCAATGCTGGAATAGGAAGTAAATTCATGAAGGCCAAGGCCATGGATAGAATACCGGTAATCATCCAAAATCGGCTCCAATCCCATACGCCGCCGTACATTTTTCGCGCGATGCCAATGGGACCACTCATGGCTTTGCCGGCATCGACTTGGCCACTGAAAATTTTCTTGAAACCTTTGATGTTATCGGTAATGACACCAAAAGCGCGGCTAGATCCCTCCACGAACGACTGTCCGAGGGTATAGTCCAAATGTTCAAAATTCATTTTGAAACCGGCATTAAAACCTAGTTTACCTTCCGGAGTCAGGGTAGGTTTAACCACCAGGGTATCGGTTCCCCGTAGAATCTGAAGAGAAATCGGTTTCCCGGCCTGTGCATTGGCTTTTTGCACAAATTCATGGTAATATTGAATCGGTTGGTTATTGAAACCAATGATTTTATCCTGTTCTTTTAACCCAACTTCAGAGGCCGGCGTATCAGGTGCCACGTTGGCTATAAAAAACTCTTGGATAGGCTCAATGAATTTTCCGTCGTATTCATCCTCGGATAAAGTATTAACCAAATCATTGGGTATAGGAACTTCAATGGTTTTTCCAGCGCGATCGACGGTGTAATAATTATTTTCACCCAACATGACATCAGAACTGCGGATATCGTTGAAGTCGGTAAAATCCTTTCCTGTTATATTTAAGATCTTATCACCCGTTTTGAGCCCGATTTGTTCAGCAATAGGGTAGGCAACGATACCTAATTTATTGACTTCATCTTTGGAAAGATAGGTATAACCAGACTGGAAGGTAAGAATCCAGAAAATAACAACCCCGGTGATGACATTGATAATGATTCCTCCTAACATCACGATAAGGCGTTGCCAAGCTGGCTTTGCACGAAACTCATACGGTTGGGGGGTAGAGGCAAGTTGAGAGGCGTCTTTTGTTTCATCGATCATGCCTTTAATATCGACATAACCACCCATTGGGAACCAACCTAAACCGTACTCAGTATCGCCTTTTTTCTTTTTCCATAAGGCAAAATTGAGCACATTAGGCATGGGAAAAAGAAAGTCGAAAAAGATGTAGAATTTATTAACCCGGATTCCAAACATCCGAGCCGTAATAAAGTGTCCAAACTCGTGTAGTCCAACCAAAATCGTCAATCCTAATAGGAGTTGACCTGCCATAATCAGTATTTCCATTCCAAAAAATTAATTCATTTTGTCTGACAAACGACAGATCTTGAATCTATGTTCAATTTTATTCGTTGCTAGCCAGTTTTTCTCAAATTTAAGGACAATTTGCCGAACAATTTGGTTTCCTAATGAATTGTTTCGTTGAATAGCGTATTTTCGAGGATGGTTCACCGAATTATCCTGGTCAAATTTGGGTTATTTACCAAGAATTCACAAACAATCGAGCATGCAAGTAGATATTGTCATTGTAGGAGGAGGCCCCATTGGATTGGCATGCGGTATTGAGGCTCAAAAGGCGGGTTATTCCTATGTGATTTTGGAAAAAGGATGTTTGGTCAATTCCATTTACCAGTATCCCACGCACATGACTTTTTTTAGTACTTCTGATCGGTTGGAAATAGGGGATGTGCCATTTATGTCAATTCAGCCCAAACCCACTCGGTTGGAAGCTCTGGAGTATTATCGACGTGTAGTCCAACAGTGGAAGTTATCCTTGCATTTGTTTGAGGAGGTTGTGTCGGTGCAGGTGGGGGAGGCCTTACATGAGGTTCAAACCAACAAACAAGGGTACCAGGCTCGGCATGTTATTTTAGCCACAGGTTTTTATGATCTACCGATTACCTTGGATGTACCAGGCGAGGATTTGCCCAAAGTAAAGCATTATTATCAAGATCCGCATTTTTATGCATTCCAAAAAGTAGTCATCGTAGGTGCCAATAACTCGGCGGTGGATGCTGCTTTGGAAACATGGCGAAAAGGAGCTGAGGTCACCATGGTTATTCGAGGAGAAGGTATTGGAGAACGAGTTAAATATTGGGCCAAGCCCGATATTGAGAATCGGATCAAAGAAGGCAGTATTCAGGCTTTTTTTTCGTCTGAAATTAGTGAAATTACTCCTACGCACGTTCACATTCAAACTCAAGAGGGAATTGTCTCTATTCCAAATGATTGGGTAATCGCCATGACAGGATATCAACCCAATCTTGATTTCCTAGCTCGATTGGGTATACAGCTTTCGGATGATGAAGTTAGAAAGCCAAAAATTGACGAGGAGACTCACGAAACAACTCTACCGCGTATTTACCTGGCTGGTGTTATTTGTGGTGGAATGAATACCCATCGACTTTTCATTGAAAATTCTAGAGCGCACGCCGCACAAATCATGGCGCGCATTCAGGCTTATGGCCCCCCGATACATTCACTTTAAACTTAAAACAGTATGTTACATCCCGATTGGCAGACAGCCAAAGAGTACGAAGATATTACCTATAAAAAGCGACAAGGTGTTGCTCGAATTGCTTTCAATCGTCCTGAGGTTCGGAATGCATTTCGACCAAAAACAGTATTTGAATTGATTGATGCTTTTGAAGATGCCCGAAATGATGGTTCGATCGGCGTGGTTCTCTTATCAGGTGAGGGTCCTTCTCCCAAGGACGGTGGTTGGGCATTTTGTAGTGGAGGCGATCAACGCGCTCGTGGAAACGATGGCTATAAAGATGAGGTAGGTGTTGGACGATTGAACATTCTGGATGTGCAACGTCAAATTCGTTTCATGACCAAACCCGTGATTGCGGTGGTGCCGGGTTGGGCAGTGGGAGGAGGGCATAGCCTTCATGTAGTTTGTGACATGACATTGGCAAGCCAGGAACATGCCATCTTCAAACAAACAGACGCCAATGTTGCCAGCTATGATGCGGGGTATGGATCGGCCTACTTAGCTCGCCAGGTGGGTCAAAAAAGAGCGCGTGAAATTTTCTTCCTCGGGCGTAATTACTCAGCTCAAGAGGCATTTGACATGGGAATGGTCAATGCCGTGGTACCTCATGATGAATTGGAGGAAACAGCTTTTCAGTGGGCTCAAGAGATTTTGGAGAAAAGTCCAATGGCGATTCGGATGCTGAAATTTGCCTTCAACATGATCGACGATGGTTTGGTTGGTCAGCAGATTTTTGCTGGTGAAGCGACCCGGCTCGGTTACATGACAGACGAAGCCCGGGAGGGCCGTGATGCGTTCTTGGAAAAGCGTCGTCCCGAATATGAGAAATTTCCTAAATATTCGTAACGAATAAAAGGCATCCTTTTCTTTCGTTTGTGTTCCATGGTCTGTGTCTTCACCATAGCCGTCAGGTTAATGATTTTATTATCTGTAATGGGCTGATTTTTACAG